>Ga0315553_10000030_pt1 | contig 109020 bp, 102 predicted proteins | sample SalMarSW160140MG_FD_203099 | JGI IMG/M metagenome (GOLD analysis project Ga0315553, IMG submission 203099) | Salt marsh sediment microbial communities from the Plum Island Ecosystem LTER, Massachusetts, United States - Salt Marsh Sediment SW1601-40 ... | reverse complement strand
CCTCCTGCATCACCGTCCGCTCGCCCATCATCACCGCGCCCCTCCTGCTCACAGGAGGACTGAATCAGCACTTCAAGACGGTAGCAACCCCGACTTTTTCAACACTATCGGTCAGAAGCGGACCTCGTGGGCTGTCGTCGGCATGTCCGTTTTCGTGCCAGGAACGACCCTTTCGCCAGCAGCTTCCCGTCCGTTTTTGGGTCTCGGGCTGACTAGTTCCAGCCTGGGCTTGACCACCACGACAGCCGACCGCGGTTTCGACTCAGCAGCCAATGTTGGCCGACGTTGAAAATGTCGATGAGGAACCCCAAATGTGGACTCGGGCCGGGTGGAGTTCTGGCCATGAAGCGGTTTTTAGTCCTCGTGTGTCTCGTAGGTGCTGGCGCCTACATGTTCGCTTCCCCGCTCAAAGCCCCGGATGAAGGATTGAAACCGGCTCCAGTCAAACAGCATGTCGGCGGACCGCTGCTGACCTCTTGGGGGCCTACCCTCGGGTCCCTCAGGCAAGAGCCAGAAGCACTGTTAGCGACCTCTCAAGAAACGGCATCCTCTCAGGAAATCGCAGGCTATAGATCGAGGCCGCGTAAGGACGCGCTTGATCCGCGACGGATCGGTGCCCACGAGCTCGCAGCATCGGTAGATCGAGGATCGGCCCTGCAGACTGATGGCTCAGAAGGAGAAAGGGTGATGGCAGGACCTGCCGCGAAGTTGCAGGCATCTGCGACCCAATCAGAACCTAGCCAATCCGCAAAACCTTTGCCACCCGTAGTAGCCAAATCAAAGCCGCGAATGCCGAGACCCACCCTCGGACCTGTGCGTTCATCGGAAGGCGTTGAGGTCGCAGGCGCTGGTGGGCGTTCAGCCGCTCAAGGCGGTCACAGACTGCGTGGCCACGGTCTCTTTGGATTTTTCAGAGCCCGCAAAGTCGAGCGGTCGGCTTGGTCGATTGGTCATTAGCCGCATCGACCATTGAGGCAGAGGTCAACGCCACCCTCGCGCCTTCGCGAAATGGATAGGTCAGCGAGGCTCTCGCGCAGAACAAGTGGACCCAAGCGCGCGTGTCATCGGCCCTTTGTGAGCGCAAGCAAGAAATGCGGATCGATCATTGCACTCAAGGACAGTGTCGCTTGCTGTGGCGAGCGATTGCCCTCATCAGGAGAATAGAAAACGTGCCGGCCAATGGGTCGTCCCTCGCCACTGGCCCATGACGGGAGTGACCCGCCCCGCCGCGCCCGAACGATGACTGGATTGAGGAAATGCGTTGCGCCTGCGGTTGGGTCAGGCGCATGTCCACTAAGAACCGCATCGGCAATAATCGCTGCGCTTCGATAGCGAGGATCATCGGGAGAAAGACTCTCGATTGCCTTTCGCCGAGTCATCCATGGTTCGAACTGGCCCGGAGATGTCACCACCGATTTGATCGTGTCACCCCATCTGCCACGCTTCTTCCGATTGATGACGGCATAGGCCACCGCGACCTTTCCAATCTCCGTCTCCCCGGAAGCCTCGAATGCAATCGTCCTAATCAGATAGTCGCGCTCATTGGCGATCTGATGGAGCTGGTAGGCCCAAAGCAGAGCCGCAGCGATCACAGCGATGATGAGGCTGGTGCCCAGTTTGTCCACAGCGGCTGGTAGGTCTCGAACCCGCAATTCCCGCATGACCGTGTGGTCCCGCGCGGCTGGGAGATCTCTGATCCTTAGATGCCGCATAACCGCTTGATCCCGCGATGCCCACGACTCAGCGATGGTGCCATTATAACGGGGCACGGCCGCTGGTCTCCGCTTCACGTTACGTTTTCCCCGAATGACAGACGTGTTTTGTTGCCTAGTCTGCCCGGGAGAACGCCAAAGGGCAACTTGGTCGAAGCAAGCTTGGGTCAAGTGGAAGTGGCATGTCATGAATGAAAGCCGACAACTCAGAGTCCGTCTTGAGGCGGCCCTCGGCTCAGCCGTCGTGGAGGTCGCGCCGCTCTCCGTGGGTTTCGGCCTCTCGGGCCTCGTCGTGCGGCTCAAGGACGGGCGTCACCTGGCGGTGAAGGCGCGCACGCGCGGCGATGGCCCGAGCCTCGAAATCGAAGGCTATATGCTCTCGGAGCTGACACGCCTCTCCGATCTTCCCGTGCCCCATGTCCATGTCGCCGAACCCGATCTCTTGGTCATGGACTTCATCGAGAACGACGGCGGCGCCATCACCAAAGACGTCGAGCGCCATGCCGCCGACCTGATCGCCGCGCTCCACGCCAGCCCACGGGAGTCTTTCGGCTACGCCCGGGACACGCTGATCGGCCCCTTGCATCAGCCCAACCCGAAAATGACCTGCTGGATCCCGTTCTTCCGCGATGCGCGGCTCATGCACATGGCTGGGGAGGCTTACGCCGAAGGAAGCTTGCCGGCGGAAGTCTTTGGGCGCATCAAGCGCCTCGCCGATCGACTCGAGGACTATCTCGTCGAACCGCGTACCCCAAGCCTGCTGCATGGCGATCTGTGGACCGGGAACGTGCTCGTGCACGGCCGCCGCATCGCCGGCTTCGTGGACCCGGCGATCTATTTCGGCCATCCCGAGATCGAGCTCGCCTTCACTACCATGTTCGGGACGTTCGGCGCGGCCTTCTTCGAGACCTATGAGAGCCTCTCACCGCTCGAGCCCGGGTTCCACGACCTGCGCCGCGATCTCTACAATCTCTACCCGACGCTGGTGCATGTGCGGCTGTTCGGGGCGAGCTATCTCGGCCGCATCGAGCGGACGCTGTCGCGGCTCGGGATTTGACGCATGTGCGCACGATGATGCGCGGCGGCGCGCGATTTTGCGCTTGTTGCGCGGGATTTGGCGGTGAATGCGCGGAATTTGGCGCGAGGATTGCGCGTGGATAGAGCAAAAAAGAACCGGCCCGGACGAACCGGGCCGGTCTTCCCTGCGAAACGAGCCGTGCTGCGAAAGGCTTTAGCCTAATCAGCGGGCGTCGGCTCGCCCCCCCATTTTGTTCCTGAGCCGTCTAAGCTCTTGATTCAGATCCCTCGTAAGCTCTGCCGTCCGTTCCGGAAAACGCGGCCCCCCAGCCCCATCCCCCGTCTTGTGATGCAAAGCTAGCGCAGTCCCGACGACCGCTTCAACAATAGGCAGGTCCGCGAACGCAAAACGCTCCGGCACTGTTGCGGAAATGCCAAAGCGCCTCCGACCTCCCCCGCTTGACCTCATTTTCCTTCTTTAAATCATATACTTATTCTGTCGACGCCGGCAGTTGCAGCGGACTGTCGCAGGCGCCCCCTACACGCCTCGCGCGAGCATGGCGCCGGTTCTGCCGGAGAACTTTCCGAAGGGTTGTTGCAATTGGGCCACGGACCCGGCGCGGACGCCACAGAGCGCCTCGGGCGCTCCGATCCGGCGCCCCCGCGGGGCGGACTCGGCAGGCTCCTTCAGCGGTGCAGCGACACCGAGGCCACCGGACGATAGGCGCCCGAGCCCATGTCGTACTGCACGATATTGATGGTGTGCCTTGAGCCCGACATGTTGATGCTCAGGCGGCCGGAGAACTTGTCGCCGCTGATGCGTGCACGCACCGAATTGCCGCTCGCCGTCCCGCTTAGGTCGCCGGCCGCAGCATGGTTGTCCTCATTCCACGAACCGCTGATCGTGCCTGCCTGATAGGTGAGGTTGGAGGTTGCGTCGAACTTATAGTCGGCGCCGGCACAGCGCAGGGTCTGCGCCACCGCGGCGCCCTCGACCTTATAGGTCGCGCGGCAGCTCACCCTCTCGGGCTTGCCCTTGAGCGGGTTTACCGTGCCGCCGCCGGACCAAGAGCCATCGAGTTTCTCGAACGGGTTGGCTGAGGCGGAATCCGCCGCGGACGCGGCAAGTGCCACGAGCAAGAGCGTGGCTGTCGGCAGCGCCTTGGCGGCAAGGCTCGTAAGCCTGCGAAATCCCATGAGTAGGCCCCTCTGGTTCTTCGCTGACGGCTGTGCCCGACGAGCAGTGAAGTTTCCGAGGCTGGTTTCCACCCTGCACATCACAAAAGCGCGGCCAGGGAAGACTCTGGCCGGGCTGGATTTTTGCCTGAGCTTCTTCTGATCGGCCTCTCGGCTAGAGGGGCCGATCAGAAGCGCAGGCGGAAATTCTATTTGTGCAAGGATAGATTGGCGACGGGAACGTAGCGGCCCGAACCCTTATCCAGTTCGGTGATGTAGATCGATTGGCGCGAGCCCGAGACCTTGATGCTCAGGCGGCCGGAGAATTTATCGCCGCTGATGGCGGCGCGGATGCCGCTCCCCGAGGCGCTTCCGCTCATCCTGCCGGAGGCTGAGTAGGTGCTCTCGGTCCAGGAGCCGGAGATCCTGCCGCCCTTCTCGGTGAAGTTGAAGTTGGTGGAGAACTTGTAGTCCTGGCCGGAGCAGCGCAGGTTCTGCGAGACAGTGCTACCAGCGACTTTGTAGGTCGCGTGGCAGCTGACCGTCTTCGGACCCCCTTTGAGCGGCGTGACCTTGCCGCCGCCCGACCAATAGCCATTCAGGCCGGCCAATGATGAGGCCGAGTGGGCAGGCGATGTGGCGAGCGCCATCAGCAGGAGCGTGGCGGCCGGCAAGACTTTACCGGCAAGACTCGTAGGCAGGCGTCGTCCCATGGGTTAATCCCTCTGGTTGATCAGCTGAACGTTTAGCCCTGACAAAGCGTCAGTGCGATGGCGGGCCGTTGCCGCCCCCCACGCCCGTGTGCATCATGCAAAAAAGTCAGGATTGGGGAAGACCATGAAGCTCTTGCGTTATGGCGAAATTGGGCAGGAAAAACCAGGAATTCTAGATGGAAAGGGCAAAATTCGCGATCTTTCGGGCCTCATTAACGATATTGCCGGTGAGGTCCTGAGCCGCGAAAGCCTGAATCGTATCAAGGCGATCGCCCCGGAAACGCTACCCTCGGTTGAAGGAAACCCGCGCCTTGGCGCGCCTATCGGCATTGTCCCCAAATTCCTCGGTATCGGGCTCAACTACCGCGATCACGCGGAAGAGACCGGCCTGCCGATCCCCGAAGCGCCCATCGTCTTTGCCAAAGCGACCAGTTGCGTCTCGGGCCCGAACGACCCGGTGCTGGCGCCGCCGAACTGGAAGCGCATGGACTACGAGGTGGAGCTTGCGGCGGTCATTGGGGCCCCTGCGAAGGACGTCGCCAAGGAGGACGCGCTCGGCTACGTCGCCGGCTATTGCATCTGCAACGATGTCTCCGAACGCGGCGTACAGAAGGGTGGCCCCGCCGAATGGATCAAGGCCAAGAGCCACGACACGTTCGGTCCGCTTGGCCCTTGGCTCGTCACCACCGACGAGATCCCCGATCCGCAGACGCTCGATCTCACGCTCGATCTCAACGGAGCCCCCATGCAGACGGGAAGCACCTCGACCATGATCTTCGGCGTGGCCGAGCTCGTGAGCTATATCAGCCAGTACATGACGCTTCTGCCCGGCGACGTCATCACCACAGGGACCCCGCCGGGCGTCGGCATGGCACGCAACCCGCGGGTATTCCTCAAGCCGGGCGACGAGATGGTGCTTCGGGTCTCAGGGCTCGGCGAGCAACGTCTGAAGGTGGTCGTAGAGGACTAGGCGTCCTCAAGGCTTCTGCCACAGCGCATGGAAGTGGTGCACCGGGCCCCTGCCCTTGCCCACCTTGATCTCGTCGGCAGCGATGATCGCGGCGGTGACATAGACCTTCGCGTCCTTCACCGCCTTCTCCAAGGTCTCTCCCTTGGCGAGCCCGGCGGCGATGGCCGAGGAAAGCGTACAGCCCGTGCCGTGCGTGTTCTCGGTTACATGTCGCGGTGCTTCGAGGCGTTCCTCGCCTCTGTCATCCAATAGGACGTCGATCGCTTCCCCCTCTAGATGCCCTCCCTTCACCAGCACGGCTTTCGCGCCGAGGTCACGCAATTTATGGGCTTGAGCCGCCATCTGGTCGGCATTGCGCGCTTTGGCCTCGCCGAGGAGCATCGCCGCTTCGAAGAGATTGGGCGTAACGAGCGTCGCGGCCGGTATCAGCACGGACTTGAGCGTGTCCAACGCGCTCTCATCGAGCAACGGGTCCCCGCTGTGGGAGGCCATCACGGGATCGAGCACCACCGGCACGCCGGGGAACGCATCGAGCCCGTCGGCCACGGCCTCGATGATGGGCCCTGTGGCAAGCATGCCGATTTTGATCGCCTTGACGTCGATGTCGCTTGCGACGGAGCGCATCTGCGCCAGCACGAACTCCGGCGGGACGGGCAACACGTCGTCCACGCCCTTCGTGTTCTGCGCGGTGAGCGCGGCGATAGCACATGCTCCATGCACGCGAAGAGCCCCGAACGTCTTGAGGTCGGCTTGAATGCCGGCACTACCCGAAGAGTCGGACCCGGCGATCGTGAGAGCGATGGGAGTCTTATGCGCGGTCATGGGGGCCACTATTCACTGCTCGCACGCGCGTGCAAGCGGCATTCGTCAGCCGATCGTGGCGAGCCCCGGGAACGTTTGCAGGAACCAGCCGGAGATATACGTCATGGAGTTGGTGAGGAACAGGATGCCGGTCAGGACGAGGAAGCCGCCGAGGACCTTCTCCATCATGGCCAAATGGCCCCGGAACCGTTGCATGGCGCTCATGAACGGCCTGATGGCGAGGGCGGCGAGAATGAAGGGAATGCCGAGCCCGAGCGAATAGACGAAGAGCAGGCTCACGCCTTGGCTCACCGAGCCCTCACCCGCCGCGACGGCGAGGATCGCGCCGAGCACAGGTCCGATGCACGGCGTCCAGCCAAAGGCGAAGGCAAGGCCAATGAGATAGGCGCCGATAAGGCCGGCGGGGCGCGTGTCGGCGTGATAGCGCGCTTCACGGTGTAGGATCGGTATGTGGAACACGCCAAGGAAGTGCAAGCCGGCAATGATGATGATCACCCCGGCGATCTTGGCGAGCAGCGGAAGGTTTTCGGCGACCAACTGGCCGAGCGCCGTCGCGGTGGCGCCGAGAATGACGAAGACCGTGGTGAAGCCGAGCACGAAGGCGACCGAGGAGAGCACCACGGTCGTGTAGACATGGCTCGGGGTCTCGTCCTCACCCGTGAGCTGGTCGAAGGTCGTGCCGCCGAGAAAGCAGAGATAGGGCGGCACGAGCGGGAGCACACACGGGCTGAGGAAGCTCAAGAGCCCCGCGAACAGGGCGCCGAAATAGGTGACATCCATGGCGTCTAGCTATTGCGCTGGCTCAAGAAGGGCAAGGGCCTGAACCAACTCGTGAAGATGATTGATAACAGCATCGGCCCCCAATTCCGTGACCGGAGTCACGGAGTAACCATAAGAGACGAGGACGGCGCCTGCGAGGCCCGCGGCGCGCGCCGTCTTTAGGTCGATAGCGCTGTCCCCGACCATGACCGTGGTTCCAGGCTCCGCGCCTAGCCCCACCATAAGGTGAGCGAGGCCGGCGGGATCGGGCTTCCTGGGAAAGCCTGCGTCGCTTCCTTGGATGACGCGAAAGGCCCCATCGATCTTGAGACCGCGAAGGAGATCGCAAGCGATCGATTCCGGCTTGTTGGTGCAGATCCCGCAAGCGATCCCGGCATCCCCAAGCCTATCCAGGGTTTCGCGCACGCCGGGATAGAGGCGCGAGCGCGCAACGGGGTTTGCCGCATAGTGATCGTAGAGGCGGGTGAGCGCCCTCTCCTGGTCCGGAGCCGCGAGCACCGCGCCGTCGGCAGCAAGGCCTCGCTCGAGAAGCTTGCCAAGGCCGCCGCCGAGCATGCCGCGTACCGCGCTTTCCGAATGCGGCGGCAGGCCGAGGTCGGCCAGCGTCCGATTGAGCGCAAGCGCGAGATCGCCCACCGTATCGACGAGCGTTCCGTCTAGATCGAAGACGACCGCGCGGAGCGTTTGCGCTTGGCCCGTCACGCCGCGGCGGCGCGGGCGCGGTTGGCCGCCGTCCGGATCGCAGCGATATTCTCGGCGTAGGCGCCGCCCTTGAACACGCCGGACCCGGCCACAAGCACATTGGCGCCAGCCTCGACCACAAGCGGCGCGGTCTCGGCATTGATGCCGCCATCCACTTCGAGATCGATCGGGCGCGCGCCAATCATCTGCCGGATCGCGCGGATCTTGTGGAGCTGTGCGGGGATGAAGGCCTGGCCGCCGAAGCCCGGGGTCACGGTCATCACCAGGATGAGGTCGACTTTGTCGAGGACATATTCGATCGCATCTTCCGGGGTCGATGGCGTGATGCTGACTCCCGCCTTCTTGCCGAAGCTCCTGATGTGCTGGAGGGACCGGTCAAGATGAGGACCGGCCTCTGCGTGCACGGTGATGATGTCGGCGCCAGACTTCACGAAGGCCTCGATATAGGGATCGCACGGGGCGATCATCAGATGCACGTCGAACACCTTGTCGGAATGGGGACGGAGCGCCTTCACGACGTCCGGGCCGATGGTGATGTTGGGCACGAAGTGCCCGTCCATCACGTCGACATGGATCCAGTCGCAGCCGGCGCGATCGATCGCCCTCACCTCCTCGCCGAGCTTGGCAAAGTCGGCGGAGAGGATCGACGGCGCGATGATGATGTCCCGGCTCATGTCCGCTCCCTTTGCACCCACGCGGCGCCCGAAGGGGGCCAGATCCCTGTTACGCGGCGATCGTCTTACGACGAGACGCAAGCGCGGCCACGGCCGGCAACTGGCGCCCGGCCAGCCACTCGAGAAATGCACCGCCCGCCGTCGACACATAGGTGAAGTCCTGGGCGACACCCGCCATGTTCAACGCGCGGATGGTGTCGCCGCCGCCGGCGACGGAAATGAGCTTGCCTTCACGCGACAGCCTCCCGGCTTCGCGGGCGAGCGCGAGCGTGCCTTTGCCGAAGGGCTCGATCTCGAACGCGCCGAGGGGGCCGTTCCAGAGCAGCGTCTTCATCTCGCGGAGCTTTTCCTTGAGGCGCTCGATGCTCTTGGGTCCCTGATCGAGTACCATCATGTCGAAGGGAATGGCGTTCACGTCGCAAACGCGCGTCTCGACGCCAGGCGCCAGCTCCTTGGCGATGACCTCATCGACGGGAAGCACGATCTCGCAGCCGGAGGCCTTGGCCTTGGCGGCCACCTCCTTCACGGTGTCCACGAAATCAGGCTCACAAAGCGAATTGCCGACATTCACACCCTGCGCGTGGAGGAAGGTATTGGCCATGCCGCCACCGACAACGACGACATCCATGCAGGTCGCAAGGTTTGCCAGAACATCGATCTTGGTCGAGACTTTGGCACCACCGACGATGGCCATCACGGGGCGTTTGGGATCCTCGATCGCGCGGCCGACCGCGTCGATCTCCGCCATCATGAGGAGACCGGCATAGGACGGCATCAGATGGGCGATTGCCTCCACGGAGGCGTGCGCGCGGTGGGCGGACGAGAAGGCGTCATCAACGTAGATGTCGCCGAGGGCGGCGAGCTGCTTGGCGAAGCCAATGTCATTCGCCGTCTCGCCCTTGTGGTAGCGGAGGTTCTCGAGGAGCGCCACGTCGCCGTCACGGAGTTGCGTCAGGCCAGCCTCAACAACAGGACCGACGCAGTCATCCAGGAAGAGCACCTTGGCGCCGAGGAGTTCTTCGAGCTTCGTCGCAACCGGCTTCAGAGACGTCTCGGGCGAGCGCTCGCCCTTGGGACGGCCGAGATGCGACAGCACGATGACTTTCGCGCCGCCCTTCCTCAGCTTGTTGATCGTCGGCAGCACACGACTGATGCGGGTCGCGTCGGCAACTTGGCCATTCTCGACCGGTACGTTGAGGTCCGCCCTGACGAGGACGCGTCTGCCTTTAACGTCGAGGCCGTCGAGAGTCTTGATACTCGAAAAATCGATCGTCTTCATTTCACTCTACCGTTCGTTATTCGCTATCTCAGTTGGCTCAGATCAACCGACCCATGGCGACAGCGGTGTCGCACATCCGGTTGGAGAACCCCCATTCGTTGTCGTACCAGGACACCACCCGGCAGAACGTGCCTTCGATGACCTGGGTCCCGGTCAAATCAAAGACCGAACTTAGGGGGTCATGGTTGAAGTCTGATGAAACAAGAGGCTTGTCGTTGACGCCGAGAACGCCCTTGAGCGGTCCCTCGGCGGCCTTGACCATCGCCGCATTGATCTCCTCGATCGTGGTCGGGCGCGCCGACTGAAAGGTCAGATCGATCAAGCTCACATTCGGCACGGGCACTCGGATCGAGGCGCCGTCGAGCTTCCCCTTGAGCTCGGGCAGCACGAGGCCCACAGCCTTGGCGGCGCCGGTCGACGTCGGAATGAGATTGACGCCGCTGGCGCGCGCCCGGCGCGGATCCTTGTGGAGCGTATCCACGGTGCGCTGATCGCCTGTATAGGCGTGGATCGTCGTCATATAGCCGCGCTCGAGGCCGACCGTCTTGTGCAGCACTTCCGCAACGGGTGCCAGGCAGTTGGTCGTGCAGGAGGCGTTAGAGACGACGTGGTCCTTCTGGGTGAGCTTGTCGTCGTTGACGCCGTAGACCACCGTGAGGTCAGCGCCAGAGCATGGCGCGGAAACCAGCACGCGCTTGGCGCCGGCATCGAGATGCTCGGCCGCCGTCTCCCGCTTGGTGAATCGGCCGGTGCACTCCATGACGATGTCGACATCCATCTCACGCCAAGGAAGATTGGCGGGCGAGGCCTGCGACAGCACGGTGAGGTTTTGACCATCGACCTTGAGATGGCCGGCCGCCACGTCGACCTTCCCGGGGAATCGTCCATGCACGCTGTCGTACTCCAACAGAAGCGCGTTCGCCTCGGCCGAGCCGAGGTCGTTGATCGCCACGAATTCGAGGTCCTTGCGCTTCGATTCCAAAAAGGCCCTCAAGGTCAGCCTGCCGATCCGGCCAAATCCATTGATGGCGACTCGCGTGTTAGCCATTTCCTCGCTTACCTCTACTTCTTGACGATCAGATCACGGGCCGCGGTTGCCACGGCCTCGGGTGTAATTCCGAAATGCTTATAAAGGTCCTGCGCCGGGGCAGAAGCGCCGAATCCGCGCATGCCGACAAAAGCACCGTCCGGTTCGAGCCATTTTTCCCAGCCGAACGCGACGGCGGCCTCGACGCCCACTCTGGGGGCCTCGCCTAGGACCGATTTCTGGTAGTTCTCGTCTTGGGCCTCGAACCGCTCCCAACAGGGCATGGACACGACTGCGGCCTTGATGCCCTGCCCTTGCAGCAATTTTGCGGCATCGAGCGCTAGCGACACCTCGGAGCCGGTGCCGAGCAAAGTCACGTCGCGCCCGCCCTCGGGCTCGACCAGCACATAAGCCCCCTTGGCCGACAGATTCTCGGATGTCGGGGCAGTCCGGAGCAGCGGCACGCCTTGGCGGGTCAGGGCCAGGATGGTGGGCTTGTCATGGGCGAGCAGCGCAATCTCCCAGCATTCGGCGCATTCGACCGAATCAGCGGGCCGCATGACGAGGAGATCGGGCATGGCGCGGAGCGCCGCCAGTTGCTCGACCGGCTGGTGGGTCGGGCCGTCCTCGCCAAGGCCGATGGAATCGTGAGTCATCACGTAGACCACGCGCTGCCCCATGAGCGCCGAAAGGCGAATGGACGGACGGCAATAATCGGAGAATACGAGGAACGTCCCGCCATAGGGGACGATGCCACCATGGAGCGCGAGCCCGTTCATGGCCGCGGCCATGGCGTGCTCCCGGACGCCGTAATGGATGTAATTACCGGCGAAGTCGCCCGGCTTGACGATGGCGTGGAGCTTGGTGAGCGTGCCGACCGAGCCGGTCAGGTCGGCCGACCCGCCAATCAGGCCGGGAATGACCGGCATCAGCTTCTCCAGCACCTTCTGAGACGATTGCCGCGTGGCAAGCTTGGCGCCTTCGGCGGCGAAGTCGGTCTTCAGACCGGCGACAGCACGGGAGATGTCCTCGCGCACTTTGCCGTCGATGGGATCGACGAGGTGGGCCCGCGATGCGGCATCGAGGCGGCCTGCCGCTTCGGTCCATTTCTCGTAAGCCGCCCGGTGCCGTGCGCCGGCCGCGCGCCAGCTGGCAAGTACCGGCTTCGGCACGTCGAAAGGCTCATAAGGCCAGCCGAGCTTCTCGCGCGCGCCGGCAATCTCCTCGGCGCCGAGGGGGGACCCATGGGTCGAGGCCGTGCCCGCCTTTTTCGGCGCGCCGTAGCCGATGACGGTCCGGCAGGCAATGATCGACGGCCGGTCGGTAACGCTTCTCGCGTTCTCGATAGCGAGCGCGACGGCTTCCGGGTCGTGGCCGTCCACGGCGGCGGTGTGCCAGTTGGAGGCACGGAACCGTTCGAGCTGATCGTCGGAGATGCTGAGGCTGGTCGGCCCGTCAATGGAGATTTGATTGTCGTCGAACAGGACGATCAGCCGGCCGAGCTTGAGATGGCCGGCAAGCGAGATCGCCTCTTGGCTGATGCCTTCCATGAGGCAACCGTCGCCGACCAGACAATAGGTGTAGTGGCTGACGACATCGGCGCCGTAACGCCGGTTGAGCAGCCGTTCGGCGAGCGCCATGCCGACCGCGTTGCCAATGCCCTGGCCGAGGGGGCCGGTGGTCGTCTCGATGCCCGGTGCGTGCCCATATTCGGGGTGACCGGCGGTGCGGGACCCGAGTTGCCGGAAGCGCTTGATCTCCTCGATATCCATGTCCGGATAGCCGGTGAGGTACAGCAGCGCGTAGATCAGCATCGAGCCGTGGCCGGCCGACAGCACGAAGCGGTCGCGGTCCGGCCAGTCGGGATGGGCCGCGTCGAATTTCAGGAAGCGGGTGAACAGGACGGTGGCGACGTCCGCCATGCCCATGGGCATGCCGGGATGGCCGGATTCGGCCTTCTGCACCGCATCCATGGCGAGCGCGCGAATGGCGTTCGCCATGTCTTGATGGGTCGCTTCAGGTAATGCCTGATCCTGCACCAGGGCCTCGGCCATCTCTCCTCCCCCAATTTCCGATATTTAGTAAGCGCGGACGCCCATCGCCGCCTTGACCGCGTGGTAGCCGACCAGAAGCTGGGTGAGTGCCAGCGGGTGGCTCTTCGCGCCATTGGCGACATCGATACGACCGACCTGGTCGCGTAGATGGCCCGCCTCCGGGATGAGATTCCACAGCAGATCCTCGATCCGCTCGGCCCTCTTGTCGGAGATATTGCCGTTGATCTCAAGTACATCTACGGGTTTTCCGTCGCGGTCCCTGGCCAGCTCCAGGTGGAGCCCTGCGTTGCTGGACCCGTCGAACAGCGGCGTGAAGTCCGGATGCGGCAGTGTGGGCCGCAGCAGGTGGCGGACATCGAGCTGGGTGTCGGAGCCGTTGGCCCCTTTGGGGGACAGGAAGCGGATGACGATGTCGGCGAAGGTCCGCTGCGGATGTATAAAATTCGGGCTGTCCTGCTTGCGCCGCTCCAAGGAGGAGACCACTTCCTCCAGGCTGTAGCCACGCTTCGTGGTGTCGCGATGGATCTTCCACTTGATGCGGAGATCGTCCTCCGGATCGAGGTAGATCTTCACGTCGTAGCAATCGCGCATGGCTCTCGTAGTGTAGCCCAGCAGGCCTTCGGCGATGACGAACTCGGTGGGCTTGAAGTATTTCGGACGTCCCAGAGTGCCGTGCGCGTGGCAATAGACCGGCTTGAGCACCGGCTCACCTCTCCGCAGCAGACGCAAATGTTGCTCGAGGACGTCGATATAGTTCGCGCGCGGATCGAGCGCAGACAGGCCGGCATCGTTCCGTTCCTGCCGGGTGTAGCGGTGATAGTCATCGGTGCAAAAAATACTGCAGTGCTCCTCGCCCAGAATCTGAGCGACGCCTGCCGACAGGGTCGTTTTTCCGGCCGCTGAGTCACCCACGATTCCGAGGATGATCGGATGATCCACTCGCTTGGGCATTATCTACTCCCAGGCGCTCCTATCCCTTTGGCTTGTTAAGCGACATCGCGAGCCGCCACGCTCGCAAGGCGGTCGGTTGGCACATAGCTCGTCATGATCTGCCGCTCGCCCGTCGCCCCGGTTATCATCATGGTCTGCACCTTGTAGTGCGCCTTGGTACGCTCCACGCCTTCGAGCATCAGCCCGGTGGTGATGCCGGTGGCGCAGAAAAACAGATCATCGGAGGTGATGAGTTCGTCGCGATCGAACCACCGCGACGTATCGATGCCGGCGTCGTGGACCGCCTTCGCCTCGGTCTGAAGCTGCGGGTCGAGGCGCGCAAGGAACTCGCCGCCGATAGCGCGGACGGCGCACGCCGACATGACGCCTTCGGGCGTGCCGCCCGTCCCCATCAACGCGTCGATGCCAGAGCCGGGAATGGCAGCCATGAGCGCGCCCGCCACGTCGCCTGCCGGATACATCGCGACGCGCGCGCCGGCGGCCAAGATCTCGGTAACGAGATCGCGGTGACGCGGCTTCTCGAGCACGAACACGGTGAGATCGGAGACATCCTTGTTGAGAACCTTGGCGAGAGCTTCGAGCTTCTGGCCGGTTGACGCGGTCGGGTCGATCTTGCCGCGCGCGGCCGCGCTCGCCACGAACTTCTCCATATAGAAGGCAGGGCCCGGGTTCATCATGGCGCCGCGCGGCGCGACGGCGAGAACGGCGAGCGCGTTGGTGAGACCGCGCACCAAGTAACTCGTGCCTTCCACGGGGTCGACGGCGATGTCGGCCTTGAAAGCCGCGCCGGGACGACCGAGATGCTCGCCGCGCTGCGGCTGTGGTGCCTCGCCTGCGGTCGCTTCGCCGATGACGACAACGGCATCAATATCGACCTCGGCGATCGCGCTGCGCATCGCATCGAGCGCCGCGCGGCCGCCGTCGTCGGCATCGCCGCGGCCGATCCAGTTGAAGGCGGCACAAGCGGCACGCTCGGTAACGCGGCGCAAAGAATAGATGAGATCCGGATTGACCGGGCCCGGGGTCTCCATAACGTCTCCTCCTCGGCGGCTCGGCTCTCGGGCCGCCGACGTTCTTCACGTGGCCCTAAGGCCTTGGCTCACTATACCTTATGGTTCGGTAATGCCCCAATTATCAAGGCCTAGGGGCTGGATTCGTCCCCAGGGCCCGGATGATCTAGCGGGTGCGACGCCGTGGATCGAGCCCATCGCGCAAGGCATCCCCCAGCACATTGACGGAGATCAGAACGACGATGAGAACCAGGCCAGGGAGCACCGTCACCCACCAGTCACCGGCGAACATAAGGTCGTAGCCGGACCGGATCAAAGTGCCGAGGGAGGGTTTGGTAACCGGCATGCCGAGCCCCAGAAAGGAGAGCGCGGCCTCCGCCATGATGGCCCCGGCAACCTGCGTCGTGGCGATGACCACGAGCGGCGACAGGATGTTCGGCAAAATGTGGCGGTGCACAATGGCGAAGTCGCTCGAACCCACAGCCCTCGCCGCCCGGACATAGTCTTTGGCCGCCTCCACCAAGGTGGCGGCGCGGGCGGTACGCGCAAAGATCGGCCATTCCGCCAGACCGATGACGAGGACGAGGAGCGGCACGGCGAACTGGCTCAAGGCCTCGCCACCGAGTCCCGCGCGGAACAGGGCCATGACGATGATGGCCATCATCAGCGTGGAGAGGGACAGCTGGATGTCGGCCATGCGGGTGACGAGGCCATCCACCCTGCCCCCGAAATAGCCGGCTAGCAGGCCGAGCGAGACGCCGATCGCCGCTTGGATAAAGACGGCGAGGACGCCGACGGTCAGCGAGATGCGCGTGCCGTAAAGGATCGCGCTGAATAGATCGCGGCCTTGCGCATCGGTGCCCAGCAGGAAGCGTGGGTCGCTACCCTGTTGCCAGACCGGCGGCAGCTCCGCATCCATCAGGTCAAAGCCGGACAAGTCGAACGGATTTTGCGGCGCGATGAGAGGCGCGAGCGCCGCGGCGATTGCGACGACGACGAGCAGCAGCGCCGCGAGTACGGCCCCAGGCCGCGCGGCGGCAAATCCGGCAACGGCTCGCGTCTGCGAGGCGACCGTACTCATCGCGCGCCCTCCAGGCTGACGCGCGGATCGAGCATGAGGCTCAAGAGATCCACGATCGTGTTGGTGATGACGAAGAGAAGGCCGACCAGCACCAGATAGGTGGTGATGAGGGGAATGTCGGCGCGGGTCACGGCCTCGAGGAACAGGAAGCCCATGCCCGGCCACTGGAACACCGTCTCGGTGAGGAGCGTGTAGGCGATTAGCGTCCCAATCTGAAGACCCCCCACGGCGACAAGGGGGAGGAGCGCATTCCGCAGCGCATGGACGAGCCACACGCGTAAGGGGGGCGCCCCCTTGGCGCGCGCGGTGCGCACGTAATCGTGGCCGAGCTCGTCGAGCATGGCGCCGCGCACGAGCCGGATGAAGAGCGGCAGCATGATCGAGGACAGCGTGAGCGCCGGCAGCAGGAGGTGCTCGAGCCCGTCGAGGGTGAGAAGCCCGGTCTGCCAGACGCCGAGATCGATCGTCTCGCCGCGACCGAAAGCGGGCAGCCAATGCAGCCACACCGAGAAGACGGTGATGAGCAAGATGCCGGTAAGGAATACCGGCACGGAGATGCCGAGCACGCTCAAACTCAGAATCAGCCTGGCGCCCAGACTCCGGGGCCGCACCGCGCAATAGATGCCGCCGGGCAATGAAAGGAGCAGCACGATGAGGCTTGCACCAAAGACCAACTCGAAGCTTGCCGGGAATTTAGCGAGGACGACGTCCACGGTCGGGCGCTTGTAGATCAGCGATGTGCCAAGATCGCCGGTCGCCGCGTGGCCCACATAACGGACGAGCTGCACCGGCCAAGGCGCATCGAGACCGAGTTCATGGCGCAGTTCCGCGCGCTCCTGCTCCGGCACGGCCTGGCCCATGATCTCGCGCAACGGGTCGCCGAGGCTCTGCCGCACCGCGAAGGCGATGACGAGGATCGCCAGCATGACGAGCAGAGCCTGGGAGAGGCGTCGCGCGACGAAGGCTGCGCCCGAGGAAAACGCTTTCATGGACGCGTCAGGTCCGGGTCAGGCCATAGGCGATGGCGGCGGCAACCAGGGCCTGCCACGGCACGAAGAGAAGGACCAGCGCGTCGTGCTGGGCGGCCGGATAAAGCAGGATGCCAAGCGCCGCACCCACCACGACGATCGGGATCCAGTTCTTCGGCTGCCTGATGGGTTCGGCGGGAACGCCGGCGCCAAAAACGGTCAGGCCGGCCCCGATCGCCCCGCCGCTCAACCCGGCGAGCAAGAGGCCGACGGCCTCGCGGCTCGCTTTGGCACCCTGGACCGTGCCAAACAATTCCGAGCCGACGATGGCCTGGAACACGTCGTTCGCCGTATTGGCCGCAGCAAGCCAGCCAATCAGGGTCAGCGCCATGGCCAGCAGGCATTTAGCGGGGTCGCGACTGACCCATAGCCACATCATCAGGCCGATGCCCACCGCGAAAGCGATGCCGGCATGGAGCGGAACCCCCTCGGCGTTCAACAGAAGGCCGGGGCCGTCGAGACGGATGTCGGGCAAAGGCGATGGAATGCTGGAGATCAGGCCGGTGAGGGCGCCAAGCCCCGCCATGGTCAAAACGACCCCGGTGCCCGGCGACGGCCGCGGCAAAGTATCGGCCATGAGGAAGTCCCACTTCATCCCCGATAGCGGGCAATTCCAACGGTGCTGCCGCCCCCCTTACCGAGCTTCCAACTGACTTTCGTATCACCGCGCGAAGACGCGCGGCCTTCAAAGCGCCGTCAGAGACACGGCGCTCTTTGGCACATTATACCTGACCCCCGTCAGGCTGACTAATGCGAAGGGATCGGCCGGAATCCAGGCTAGGTTTTGCTGGAATTGCCGAGTGCTCGGTCCTATTCGATCACGAGATCACCGAGATACGGCATGTCGATGACATTCACGATTGGAGCGATCTTCACATTCTTGCGGGCGGCCCAGGCGAGGTGCTGCCACTGCAAGGGGACCAGCGCCGCATCGTCATAGAGGATGCGCTCGATCCTCTTCAGCACCTTGGCTCGCTCTTTCGCGTCCGTCATGGTCTGCGTCTCGAGCGTCAGCCGATCGACTTCTGGATTCGAATAGTTCCCGGCGTTGTATTGGCCGTATCCGGTCTTCTCGTCCGGCGTCATCGCCAGGAACTCGTAGAAGTTCGCCGAGTCCTGCGTGTCAGACTGCCAGCCGATCATCATGATGTCGGCGGAACGCTCGTCGAAACGCTGCCAATATTGCGCCTTGGGCATGGTCTGAAGATCGACCTTGATGTTGATCTTGGCCAGCATGGCGGCGACGGCCTCGGCGATGCGCGCATCACCGATGTAGCGGTTGTTCGGCGCCATCATGGTCACCGAGAAGCCATCCTCGTAGCCGGCCTCCTTCATCAACGCCTTTGCCTTGGCGAGGTCGTAGCGGGGTTTGAGCGCGGGGTCGTGGCCGGCGTAGCCCGGCGGGCTCAACTGGCCAGCGGCGGTCGCCTGCCCGCGCATGATCTTCTTCGCGATGGCCTCGCGATCAATGGCGAAGTTGATGGCCCGTCTGACGCGGGGGTCTTTGAACGCTTCGACGCGATCCTGGTTCAGTTCGAAGGTGAGGACGCGCGTGCTCGGCAGGGTGACCAGCGTGCAGCACTCGGCGGCTTCAACACGCCTCAGATCGGTCGGCGGCACGGGCCCGATAAAATCAACGTCGCCGGCGAGCAGCGCCGCCACCCGCGTGGCAGGCTCCTTGATCGGGGTGAAGACGATCTCATCGACATTGCCGGGCGAGTCCTTGTCCCAATAGTCGTCGAAGCGTTTGAGTTCGAGCTTAACCCCCTGCTCTCGGCTCGTGACGATGAACGGCCCCGTCCCGCTCATATGGGACGATGCGAAGGAGGAGCCGTGCTTGACCACGGCGTCCTTGCGTGCCCCGCGTTCGTCGGTGCCGGTATAGAACACGCGGTCCATGGGAAAGATGTAAGTGGCGAGGTTAAGGACCAGCGGGTACGGCTTCTTGGTGATGAGATCGACGGTGTGGTCGTCGACGGCCTTCGCACCCTCGAACGGCTCGAATAGCGCCTTGAAGTCAGGGCTGCGCTTCAGGCGATCGACCGTCCACACGACGTCCTCGGCGGTCAACGCGCGGCCCGAGTGAAATTTCACGTCGTCGCGCAGATGAAAGCGCATCGTGCGCTCATCGATTCTCTCCCAGCTCTTGGCAAGACGCGGCTCCAAGGTCATATCCTGGCGAAAGCGCACAAGCGGATCGAACACGAGATGGGAGAGCTGCAGCGTGGCGCCGGAGAGCTGCTCATGCGGATCCAGCGAGGCCGGATCGGCGTCATAGGCCATGCGCAGCGTCTTGCCGTCGGCCGCGAGAGCCGAGCCGCATATCAGGAGCGCGAGGACCGGGAGGATCAGAAAAAGGCGCATGGGCGGCACTTTGTCACCTGAAAACGAGGGGCTCGTCCAGCCTCTTGCCTAGAAGGCTCTGGCCGATAAAGTCGCCCCTCCCCGCCGCCGAAGGACCCTGCCGCAGGCCGTTCCAACATCATGCATGGCTTTTTCGTCACCGGAACCGACACCGATGTCGGCAAGACCCTCGTCTCGGCGTGGCTCGTCACGCATCTCGACGCGTCTTACTGGAAGCCGATCCAGGCCGGCACGGAGCCGACGACGGACTCCGCCACCGTGCAGGCGCTTGCCGAGCTGCCGGTCGAACGTGTCTGGCCGGAGGTCTATCTCCTGCCCGATCCGCTTGCGCCGCACGAGGCGGCGCGGCGCGCGGGCATCGCTCTCGACATGGCGAAGCTGCACATGCCGGAGCATCAGGGCCTGGTCGTGGTCGAGGGCGCTGGCGGTCTCATGGTCCCGATCACCGACAAGGCCTACATGATCGACTTGGCGGCGGATCTCGATCTCCCCATCATTCTCGTCGCCCGCTCGACGCTCGGCACCATCAATCACACGCTTCTCTCCATCGAGGCGATCCGGCGGCGCGGGCTGCCGCTGGCCGGCGTGGTCATGAGCGGTCCTGAGACGCCGCATAATCGCGCCGCAATCGAGCGCTACGGCCAGATCGAAATCATCGCCGAGATTCCCTGGCTCGAAACCATCAACCGTTCCGTGTTGAAGAGCATTCAGCCGGAATTCGACCTCATGAAGCTTGCCACGGTGAGGCTGTGAACGACAGCTCGAAACGCGACCAGAGCTCGCCCGTGGCGCGCGACATCATTGCGCGCGACCGGCGCTTTATCTGGCATCCCTATACCCAGCACGGCACAGAGGCCGAGCCAACGGTCATTTCGCGCGCCAAAGGCGCTTCCCTGTTCGACGCCGAGGACCGCGAAATCCTCGATCTGATCTCGTCGTGGTGGACCTGCACCCACGGTCACTCGCATCCCAAGATTAATGCGGCCCTCGCCCGCCAGGCCGAAGAACTCGAGCATGTGATGTTCGCGGGGTTCACCCATGCGCCGGCAGTAAACTTGGCGGAACGGCTCGCAGGCCTTCTGCCAGGCGACCTCAATCGCGTGTTCTTTTCCGACGACGGCTCCACGTCCGTCGAGGTCGCGATCAAGATCGCCTATCAGTCCTGGGTCAATCGCGGCGAGGCGCGCCGGCGCATGCTGGTCGCATTCGACGGCGGCTATCACGGCGACACGCTTGGGGCCATGTCGGTTGGCCGCAGCTCGCAGATGTTCGGCGCTTTCCGCGACCTGATGTGCCGGGTCTGCATCCTGCCCTACCCGGCGACGTTCGATGGGGACGACGCGGCGGACGAGCGCGAAGCCGGCGCGCTTTCGGCGTTTGACGCGCTGCTTGCCGAGCGTGGGTCGACGATCGCGGCCCTGATCATCGAGCCTTTGATGCAAGGGTCGGCCGGCATGCGCTTCTGCCGCCCAAGCTTTCTCAAGCGTCTCGTCAAGGCCGCGCAACACGCCGGAGTCCTTGTGATTTTCGACGAGGTGGCGACGGGCTTCGGGCGCACGGGAACGCTGTTCGCGCTCGAGCAAGCCGACGTCGTGCCGGATCTTGTCTGTCTTTCCAAAGGGTTGACCGCGGGCTACATGCCACTTGCGGCGACTGTGGCGCGGGATCGCTTGTTCGACCTGTTTCTCGGGCACGATTTCGAGCGCGCGCTCCCGCACGGTCACTCTTTCACTGCGAATCCATTGGCTTGCGCCGTCGCGCTCGCCTCGCTCGGCCTCTACGACGAAGAGCGCACAATCGCGCGCATTGCGCACATAAATGCGCGCCACCGCGCCATGATGCGCGCGCTCGAAACCCGTCCCGATGTGACGAAGCCGCGCGTGCTCGGCGCGGTGCTCGCTTTCGAGGTCAAGGAAGGCGGCCGGTACCAATCGGAGGCGAGCCGCAAGCTCAGGACCTGGTATCTCGCCAACGGCTTCAACATCCGGCCGATCGGCTCGACCATCTATCTGATGCCGCCTTACTGCATCACCGACGAAGAACTCGACCGCGCCTATGCGGGTATGGTCGAAGGGCTCGACCGGCTCGCCTCCGGCGATCTGAGCACGCCATAGACGATGTGCCAGGTCACGCGCCCGCCGAAGCGCAAATTGGTGGCGCGCAGCGCGCGGCGGAGCGCGCCGGGCGACAACGGGGCATAACCCTCGCGCGGCGTGAGCCCGCCCACCGCCTTCATGCGCCGCAAGAAGGAAAGCGAGTCGTTATCGGGCGTTAGATGCTCGTCCTCGACCACACCGGGAAGCGCCGGGAGTTCGGTGATGCCACTTCGCAAGCCTTCCGTTGCAAGCACGCTGCGCCACTCCACGAAGCTGTCCGGTCCGAGCGTGGCGAAGAGCAGCATGCCGTGCGGCGCGAGAAGCGCTCGCAGACGTTCGAGCTTGGCGGCGGGATCGGTAAGCCAATGGAGCGTCATGCTCGTGACGATGAGGTCGAGGCCGGCACGGCCGCCGGCCTCGCCCGCATCCATCACCTCGTAGCTGACGCGGCCGTCCGCGCGCCCTGCGAGATTGCGGCGGCACTGGGCGATCATGGCGGGCGACGCGTCGGTCAGCACGAAGTGCCCTTGCGGGTAGCGCGCGACGAGGTGGCGGCTCATGAGTCCGGTGCCGCAGCCGAGCTCCAGCACGTTCGGGCTGTCAAAATTCGGCAAAAAGCCGGCGAGCCGTTTCGCTACGCCTTCCTGCAAGTCAGCATGGCGATCATAGCTCTCTGCGCGTGCGCCGAACCGCGCCGCGATCTCGGCGCTACGACGGGAGAGTATGGGCGAATTCAAGGACATGGCGGGCGCACCGACGCGGGTGTTTCAACGGTAGCACATGGCCGCCGTCCGGCGACCAGATGATGTTCCGCCCCTGCCAGACGGCTTCGGTCATGGCGGAGGGCACGATGGGGTCGTCGCGGGCAGCAAGGGCGAGCAAGGGACAATCGAGCCTCTCCTTAGCCTCCGCGGCGTCCCAATGCATCAGCCAATCGAGCCCCTCGTCGAGCCGTGCGACATTCAGCGCTTCAGGCAGGGCGAAGCCCGACGCCCCACAAGACCGCCAAAAAGCTTGCATCGTGGCGGCCGGATCGCGTTCGAGCCCACGCTTGAGCGCTGTTAGGCGCGACGGCGGCACGTGAGGGCAGAAGCGGTCGAAGCCCTGGATCGAGACCAGCCCCTTGAAGCGGCCGCGCCCCTCTTTCAGGAGCCACAACAGCCCAAGCGAATGGCCGACGGCGATGGCGTCGTCCGGCCATTCCGTGCCGCCCTTCGGCCCTCCGGCGACGAAGCCTAGATCGACGAGCGTCACGTCGGCATCGCCGAGATGACCGATGAGGTCGGCCCAGATGCCGGCGTGGTAGCCCCAGCCATGAACCAGAACGAAATGCATGGGCGTCAGGCGGAGACGGCCTTCACCGCTTGGGGGGCCGCCACGTCCCCGAGGGCGTCAAGCAGACGATCGATGTCGGCCTCGTCGTGGGCCGCGGTGAAAGCGAACCGCACCCGGGCCGTGCCTTGCGGCACAGTGGGCGGTCTGATCGCCGTCGACCAGAAGCCCGCCTCGCGGAGCCTGACGCTCAAGCCGAGCGCTGCGTCCGCCGAGCCGGCAATCACCGGCACGATCTGTGTGGTCGAGGCGCCGGTGTCGTACCCGCACGACTGAGCGCCCTTGCGAAAGCGCGCGGCAAGGCTTGCCACGTGTGCGCGCTCTTGATCCATGCCGGCCACGAGGTCGAGGCCTGCATCGATGGCGCCGAGCACCGGCGGGGGCAGCGCGGTCGAGTAGATGAATCCGCTGCACCGGTTGACGAGGTAGTCCCGCAGCGTCGCGGAGCATGCGACATAGGCGCCGAAGCTGCCGAGGGCCTTGGAGAACGTGCCGACGACGATGTCGGCGCCGTCGGAAAGCCCGCGTCCGCTTTTCCCCAGAATGCCCGTCGCGTGCGCATCGTCGACCATCAGCATCGCGTCGTGCGTGCGTGCCAGCGCCGCGATCTCCGGCAGCGGCGCACGATCGCCGTCCATGGAGAACACGCTCTCGGTCAGGATGAATTTCGGCCTGCTATCCGCTTGATACTGAGTCAGAAGCTCGGCGAGATGGGTGGCGTCGCCGTGGCGGTAGCGGAGCTGGCGGACGCCCGCCGCCTTGCAGCCGAAATGCATGCTGGCGTGGTTGAGGCGGTCGGCAAACACCAACGGCTCCGCGCCGAGCACGGTCTTGTCGAGCAGCGCCTGGAGCACAGCGGCGTTCGCCTGAAACCCGGACGCCATGACGAGGCTTGCCGGCTTCTGCTCCAGCGTCGCTACCTTGGTCTCGATGCGGTCGAACAGGTCGAGATTGCCGGTGACGAGGCGCGAGGCGCCGGAGCCTGTGCCAAAGGCTCTCGCCCATTCGCACGCCCGCGCGATCAGCGCGTCATGAAACCGCAAAGCCAGGTAATCGTTGCTGGCGAGGTTGATATATGAGCGGCCGCCGGCCGTGATCATGCGCGCATCGCGTGCAGCCACCGCGGTCAGCCCCCGCCGCAAGCGATCCTGCCCAAGGGCGTCGAGAAAGGCCTGGTACCGGCTTTCGCTTCCAACCATGATCCTGTATTAGCGGAAGGGCCCACCGCCCAGCAATCTCAACCCTCTGAAAGCGTGTCCTAACCCTTGGAAAGCCTGAATCCTATCAACGGCAGAGCCCACCGGGCGGAGACGCCACCTGCGCAAAATGGCACAGCCGTCACCCGCCACGATTGGAGCACCGACGAGATCGTCGGCCTGCTCAAGTCCCCCCTGCTCGACCTCGTGGACGAGGCGCGGGCCGTGCACCGGCGCCACCATGCAGACGGCGAGGTGCAGCTTGCGAGCCTCCTTTCCATCAAGACCGGGGCCTGCCCGGAGGACTGCAAGTACTGCCCGCAATCGGCTCACTACGCCAACAAGACCGGACTCGAGCGGGAGGCGCTGCTCGACGTCGATGACGTCCTGGCCAAGGCCCGGATCGCCAAGGAAGCCGGGGCCACCCGCTTCTGCATGGGCGCGGCGTGGCGCGAGGTGAAGGATGGGAAAGCTTTCGACAGCGTGCTCGCCATGGTGCGGGGCGTCCGGGCGCTGGATATGGAGGCCTGCGTCACCCTCGGCATGTTGACGCAAGATCAGGCGGGCCGCCTCGCCGAGGCCGGGCTCACGGCCTATAACCATAATCTCGATACCTCGCCCGAGTTCTACCGCGAGATCATCACGACAAGGACCTATCGGGACCGGCTCGATACGCTTGCCCATGTGCGGAACGCCGGCATGCAAGTTTGCTGCGGCGGCATTATCGGCATGGGAGAGACCATCGAGGACCGCGCGCGGCTGCTGCAAGAGCTCGCGACGCTCGACCCGCACCCCGAAAGCGTGCCGATCAACGCGCTTGTGCCGGTGCCGGGCACGCCACTCGAGGACCAGCCCCCGGTCGATCCGCTCGATCTCGTGCGCATGGTGGCGACGGCACGCATCCTCATGCCGATGTGCTTCGTGCGGCTGTCGGCGGGGCGCTCGGCGCTTTCCCGCGAGGCGCAGATCCTCTGCTTCCTCGCCGGCGCCAACTCGATCTTCTATGGCGACAAGCTGCTCACCACCGCCAATAGCGACGTGGACGACGATCTCGCCCTGATCGAGGAGGCCGGCTTGCGCGTCAAGCCGGCCTGCGCGACCTGATCAAGCCCGCTTCTTGAGCCTCGGCGGGTGACCGGGACGGGTGTGGTAGGTGATCATCAGCATCGCCACCAGAACCGCGGCGAACAGGCCGGCCAGGGTCCCGAGCCCGACGGTCGCCGTCAGCTCGCTGACATCCCACACCTCCTTGGCCGCCAAGCCGCCCGCCAGCGACGCGATGAGGGCAAAGACGACCACCAAAACCGGGGTACGGTGGGTGTCGTCGACCCCGAGGCCGGCGCCTCTCGCGATAATCAAGTCCCGCACGACAGAGGCAACGAGCGCGCCGAGAAATCCGGCGAGGACCGCGAGGTAGTCGGCACCGATGGAGTCGCCAACCACGAGTCCGGTCACGGCTCCAACGACCGTTCCCACGAAGATAACAATCAACAGACTCGCTGATGTCATGTGCTAACCCCCCTCCATCTGCGTCCGGCCCTCCTTGTGGAGCCGATTCGATTCGCCAAGTAGTTGAGTATGCCCGAGGCGACATGGCGTGCAAAGCGGGCCATCTGCGCTCCCCACCTTGCGTTTGGCTTGGGCTGGCGCTAGGCAGACACGCGACATTTCCACTGAACGCCTCCCCGGTCCATGTCCCGCATCGTCTATGTGAACGGCGTCTATGTGCCCCAAGAGGAGGCGAAGGTCTCCGTCTTCGACCGCGCCTTCCTGTTCGGCGACGCAGTCTATGAGATGACGGCTGTGCTCGGCGGCCGCCTCGTCGACTTCGATGGGCATCTCGCCCGCCTCGATCTCTCCCTCAAGGAAATCGGCCTCGATCCTCAAATCACCCATGAGGGCCTGCGCGAGATCCACGCCGAGCTGATCGCGACGAACAAGGTCGACGAAGGCGCCGTCTATCTCCAGATCAGCCGGGGCCCGGCGGAGCGTGACTTCGCCTTCCCCGAGAAACCCGAGCCGACCATCGTCGCCTTCACGCAGACACGTCCCGTCGTCGACACCCCCTACGCTAAGGAGGGCGTCAAGGTGGTCACCATCCCGGACATCCGCTGGAAGCGGCGGGACATCAAGTCGACGTCAATGCTTGGTCAGGTCATGGGCAAGCAGGCCGCGAAGCTCAGAGGCGCCTATGAAGGCTGGATGGTGGAGGACGGCTTTGTCACCGAAGGAACCTCGTCGAGCGCATTCATTCTCGACGCCGACGGCGTGCTTCGCACCCAGCCGCTCGGGGCGCATATCCTCCATGGCGTGACCCGCCGCGCCGTGCTTCGGCTTGCAAACGAGGAGGGCTTGAGCCTGGCGGAGCGCCCGTTCACCGTCGAGGAGGCCTATCGCGCGCGCGAAGCCTTCCTGACCGCGGCATCCGCCTTCGTTCTACCGATCATAGAGATCGATGGGCACAAGATCGGCGACGGCGCTCCCGGCCCCGTCGCGCGCGCCTTCCGCCAGCTCTATATCGAGGAGGCCCGGAAATCCTAGTTAGCCTCCCGCGCAGCACGGCGAATCGGCTATGATTCACGCGATGTCCCTGCCCTCACAGACCGCTAACGCCCGGCGCAAGCTCATCGCGTTCGCGCCCGAGATTTGGCACGCGCTCGCGCTTCTCGCGATCGACAGCCACCGCAGCATCCAATCGCTGGCCGACGAGGCGTTTCTCGATCTGCTGCGCAAACACAACCGGCCGACCTCGCTGAAAGAGGCTCTGCGGGAAAGCGCGCGCCGCCTCCCCGCCAACGACGATATGCCGCCTGAGCGGCACGGTACTTGACGTACTGATCGGGACCCGTCAGCCCTTCCTGATGTTCGATTGGCTCTCAAGCAGTGCGGACGCGATTGCCACCGCACCGAAACTCGACGGCGCGCAACTCGACCCACTTTGGGCCCTTCCCTTTGTCGGGCTCTTGCTTTCCGTCGCCTTTCTGCCTCTGGCCACGCCGCATTTCTGGGAGCGGCGCTTCGGCACGGTCGCCCTGTTCTGGGCTCTCGCTTTTCTCTCGCCATGCGCCACGGCGTTCGGCCTGCCGACGGCCATCGCCAGCGTGCTCGAGGTCCTTCTCCTCGACTACCTGCCGTTTATCCTCTTGCTCTTCGCCCTGTTCGTGGTGGCCGGCGGCATCCGTCTCACCGGCAATCTCGTTGGGACGCCTGCGACAAACACCGCGGTCCTCGCCTTCGGCACGTTGTCGGCCAGCTTTCTCGGCACGACCGGCGCTTCCATGGTGCTGATCCGCCCGGTGATCCGGGCGAACCAGGACCGCGCCTACAACGTGCATGTCTTCGTGTTCTTCATCTTCCTCGTGGCGAATATCGGCGGCTCGCTGACGCCGCTCGGCGATCCGCCGCTGTTCCTCGGCTATCTCAAGGGCATCGACTTCCTGTGGACCCTTGAGACCATGCTGCGGCCCATGCTGTTCAGCAGCGCCGTTCTCCTGGGTCTGTTCTACGTCATCGACCGCATCGCCTGGAACCGCGAGCATCACGAGGTGCGCGCAAAGAGCCTGGTGCCCCGACAAATCCGCATCGAGGGCCTGCACAACGTGCTCTATCTGATGGCGGTCGCCCTCACGGTGCTGGCGAGCGGCATCTGGAACAGGGACGGCATGATTTCCATCGGGCTCGGCCTGGAGATGCCGGTGAACGGCCTGGTGCGCGACGTGATCCTGATCTGCATCGCCATCCTCTCCTGGTGGACCACGCCGCGGCCGGTCCGTGTGGAGAACGCCTTTACCTGGGCGCCCATGCAGGAGGTGGCCATGCTGTTCGCCGCCATCTTCATCACCATGATCCCGGTTCTGGCCATGCTGCGCGCCGGTTTCGATGGACCGTTTGGGGCGCTTCTCCATCTCGTCACCGGCGCAGACGGGCAGCCGGTGGAGGCCGCCTATTTCTGGCTGACCGGGGCGCTGTCGAGCTTCCTCGACAACGCGCCCACTTATCTCGTGTTCTTCAACCTTGCGGGCGGCGACCCGGCGACCCTGATGGGGCCGCTGGCGCCGACATTGCTCGCCATCTCCGCCGGCGCCGTGTTCATGGGCGCCAACACCTATATCGGCAACGCGCCGAACTTCATGGTGCGGTCGATCTGCGAGGAGCGCGGCGTCAAGATGCCGAGCTTCATCGGCTACATGTTGTGGTCGGGCGCGATCCTGCTGCCGCTGTTCGCGCTCAATACGTTGCTGTGGTTCTTGTGAGGCGCCGCTATTGCTTCAGCCGCGCCACGATGGCCTCGAGCGCGGCAATGGCCTCGGCGCGGTCGCGCTTCTGAAGGTCAAGCAGGACCTTGAAGCCGTCGCGCTCCTCGCGGATGACCGACCCCTCGCCGACGAGATCGTCGTAGAGCCCGAGCACCTTGTAGCAGCGGATCGGCTCGGCGAAGCCCTTCACCTTGATCGGCGTCTGCTCCTCGGCGTCCACCTCGTCCTTCACCAGCGCATAGGTCTCGTGGCCCATGAGAATGCCATCGATCTCGGCATAGGACTGCAGGCGCGCGGTGAGGTTCACGGACGAGCCGATGATCGTGTAGTCCATGCGATCATCGCTGCCGAAATTGCCGACCGTGACGTAGCCCGTGTTGACGCCGATGCGTAAGTGGAACGGCTTCTCGGCGCCGAGCTCCTGCCACTCCGCATGAAGCTCGCGCATGCGCTTCAGCATGGCGACAGCCATGCGCACGCAGGCGCGCGCGTCCTCCTTGACGCCCTTGGACTCGGGATCGCCGAAGAACACCATGATGGCGTCGCCGATATATTTGTCGATGGTCGCGCCGTATTCGAGCGCGATGTTCGTCATCTCGGTGAGATAGCGGTTGAGAAGATTGGTGAGGTCCTCGGACTCCAACTTGTCCGTGGTCTCGGTGAAGTTCACCACATCGGAGAAGAAGATCGTCAGCTTCTTGCGGCTCGAGATGATCTCGACGTTCTGGGCGCCGGTGAAGATCGAGTGGTAGATCTGCGGCGAGAGATATTTCGAGAGCTTGGTGGCGAGCGCATCGAGCTCCTTATTCTTTTGCGCGATGAGCTCGTTGGCTTTGCGCTGTTCATGGGTCAGCGCGTTGAGTTGCTCCTCGTTGCGGTCGCTCAAGCGCATCAGCCGCCGCGTGGTGCGGAACAGCTTCTGGTAGTCCTTGAGCAGCTCTTCAAATAGCTTGCCGTCGACGCGGTCGGCGAAGCGGCCGTTTTGGAGCAACTCCTGCGCCGCGGCGATGATTTGCTCCTCGGCGGCAAAGAGGTCGTCGGAGGACATCAGCCGGGCATCTTCTCGAGATGGAATTTGGCGGTCTCGAGATCCTCGCCGAATTCTCCGCCAAGCTCCTGCATGGTGTCGTCTTCTTTGTCGTAGAACCAGTAGACCTCGATCGCGGCGCCTTTCTTGGCGGCGTCTTCGAGCTTGTCCATCAGCATCATGACCGCCTTGGCACTCGAGCTGTTGAGATAGATGAGCTCGAAATCGAAACGGCAGGTCCCTTTGCCGAGCTTGCCAAGATAGGTGTCGAGCGCGTCGAAGACCGGGCGATAGAACTCGGTGACATCCTCCGGGTACGATTCGCCGGAGATCTTCATGTGGTGGTTGGCGAAGTCGAAAACCACGGCGGGCGTGCGGGAGGTCGCCTCGATGTTCAGCTTATCGCGCATCTCGGGTCCTCAGATCGTCGCTTTCAGTGCAAAGAAGGAATACTCGTCATCGACATCGGCGAAGTCGAAGTCGATGGGCTGCGTGGCGCGCCGCGCGATCTCCATGAGGCCGAGGCCGGCGCCCTTGCTGCCCTGCTCGGGATCGGATCTCAACTGCTCTTTGTAGAGAGCCTTCAATTCGTCCTTGCTCATGCTCCTGATCTTGCTTAGCCGCTCCCTGAGCCGCGGAACATCGGTCCGCTCGACCAGGTTGCCGGCACACACCACATAGTCGTCGCCTTCCCGGCCGATCGTGAGAATGCCGTAGCGGATCTCCGTCAGCGCCCCGGCGTCGGACGCGGGGGGCAGCGCCTGATGCGCCTTCTCGGCGGAATAGCGGATGATGTTCTGCATCTGCTCGACGAAGATGGCAAACACGCTGCGCAATGTCTTGGTGTCGGCGTCGTCGATGGTAAGCTTTTGCTTCAGGGCCTCGCCCACGCCGCTCAAGACCGGCTCGGTCACGTACCCGCTATAGGCGAAGATCACCCCTTGGGCGTGCAACGCCGACCGCAGATCCATGAGTTGACCGGCAAGCATAGTTCCTCCCCTAGCCGTGCGGGACGAAGCCCAAGACGGTGAGATCGTCGCGGCGGAGCTGGTCGCCCTGATGACGCTCGAACGCCTTGCGGAGCGATTCCTCCTGCTCACTCATGGGCACATTCCGGAGCTTCCGCAAGAGCTCCTGGAAGCGCCGCTTGCCGAAGGAGCGGCCGCGCGGGCCGCCGATCTGATCGATCAACCCGTCAGTGGTGAGGTAAAAGGAGTCGCGGGCATCGAATGGAAAGCTGTAGTCGCCGAAGTTCGTCTCCGGCGGATAGCGCCGGTAGCCAAGCCCTTCGCGGTTGCCTTTGATCTCGATGACGCCGTCCTGATTGGCACGCCACAGCGAAAACCGGGCGCCGGCAAACGTCATCATCCGCTTTTCCGGATTGATGAAGCAGATGCCGGCCTCGAGCCCGTCATCGGTCTCGCCATGCCTCTGATCCTGGCCCAGCAGGCTTTGCACGCCCTGATGCAGGCCGGCCAGCACCTCGCTCGGCTTGTCGCTCGGAGCACTGCGCAGCATACGATCGAGTAGGCCCCAGGCGATCAGCGTCATGAAGGCGCCCGGCACGCCGTGGCCAGTGCAATCGCCGACCATGATGGCGTAGCCGTCCCGGATCGGCTGGAACCAGAAGAAATCGCCGCCGACGATGTCGCGCGGCTCCCAAATGAGGAAGTGGTCGGCCGCCAGTTCCTCGAGGTCCTGGCGCGCCGGCAGGACGGCGGATTGGATGCGGCTCGCATAGCGCAGGCTTTGTAGGATCAGCTGATTGGCCGCGGCGGCGCGCTGCTCGCTCTCCTTGACCTCGGTCAAGTCGCTATAGACGGCGACGGTGCCCCCCGTCTCGGTGCGGCGCTCGCTGATCTGGACCCAGCGCCCGTCTGACCGGCGTTGCAGGATCGGCTCGCCGGGGTGACGGTGCTCGTCGAGACGTTGCCGGATCCAACCCTCCTCCCGGCCCTTGGCATCGGCGATGAGGCCGCGAGCCACCGCTTTGCGGACAATCTCCTCATAGGTCGAGCCCGGCGCGGGCGGACCTTCGCCGACGTCAAACAGCTCGGCATATTTCTGATTGCCGAGGACCAGCCGGTCGTCGGCGTCATAGAGCGAAAAGCCTTCGGAGATGGTCTCGATTGCGTCGGTCAGGCGCTGCTCGCTTCGTTGGAGCGCGGCCTGCTCCGCCGTCTTTCGTGCTGTGACCTCACTCCACGTGCCGATCACCTCGAGCGGATTGCCGTTCTGATCCCGCACCAAAGTCTGCTCGTCGCTCACCCAGCAATAGACGCCGTCGGCCTTGCGGAACCGATATTCGGCGACGTGGTTCCCCTCCTCGAACAGCTTCGCCTGATCGGCCTCGACGGCTTCCAGGTCTTCAGGGTGGACGTGCGAGCGCCAGAAATCCGGCTGCTTCAAATAGTCGTCCGGCTCATAGCCGAGCACGCGCCTGATATTGTCGCTCACGAAAGTCGGCGTGAAGTTCCCGGTCGCGGCGAAGCTGTAGACCACGGCCGGGGCGCTGTGGAGCATAAGATCGAAGCGCGCCCGTGCGGCGCTCTCCGCCTGCTCGGCAGATTTGCGCGCGCTTATGTTGCTCCACGAGCCGACGATCTCGATGGGATCGCCCTTGTCGTCCCGCAAGAGATACTGGTCGTCGCTGACCCAGATATACGTGCCGTTCCGCTTGCGGAACCGGTACTCGACGACGTGGCGCCCCTTCTCGAAGAGCTTGCCCTGCTCCGCCTCGACGGCGGCGAGATCCTCGGGGTGGACGTGCGAGCGCCAGAAGTCGGCGTGCTCCAGATATTTCTCAGGGCAGTAGCCGAGCAGCCGCTTGATGTTCTCGCTGATGAAGGTCGGCGCGTAGTCGTCCCGCGCCTTGAAGCTGTAAATCACCGACGGCGCCGTCTCCAGCAAGACGGACAGACGCGCCCGCGCGGCGTCCTCTGCCTCCTCGGCCGTTTTCCGCGCGCCGATGTCGCTCCATGAGCCGACGACCTCGAGCGGAGCCCCCGCCTCGTCGCGAATAAGATGCTGCTCGTCATTCACCCAGCAATAGGATCCGTCCTTGCGGCGAAACCGGTATTCGAGCACCTCCCGGCCGGTGTCGAACAGCCTGCCCACCTCGGCCTCGACCTGCGCCAGATCGTCGGGATGCACGCGCTCCCGCCAGAAATTCGAGTTGCCGAGATATTCGCTCGGGCGATAGCCGAACAGACTTTCGACATTGTCGCTGATAAAAGTCGGCGCGAAGTCGTCCCGCGCCTTGAAGCTATAAATCACGGCCGGCGACGCCGACAAAAGCTGCGCGGTGCGGGCTTCCGCCCTCTGGCCGCGCTCGCGCGCCGCCGCATCCAAAGCCTGCTCGATGATCGCGGCAACCTCAGCCGGATCGGCGCCAGGCCGCAACAGTTTGGCCAGCGAGGCCGTCGCCTGCGCGGCATGCTCTTTCGAAAGATCCATCGTCCCGTCTCAGATCCGCGTCAGCCCGCCCAGGAAATGCAGGGTTTCATTCGGAAAAATACACCGAATTTCCGCGGAGTCTGGCCCGTGTTTCATGAAATCGCGGCAAGGTTACCGCGTTGCCGGAGCGCGGCAGACGCGCGGTTACTTGCTGACTTCGCACGGCAATTCCAGCGCCAGCGCATATTCTCCCACGGCCACGGGAGCGTGGCCTCGGGCATCCTATTGCGGCGTCTCGGGAGCCGATTCGTTCGTGGCGGGCGCCTCAGGCGTTGACGCCGGCATACTTGCCGGCGTCTCGCTCGCTGTCTTGCCAATCACGCAGTTAAGCCATGGGCTGAAATCGCCCCACTCGCAGTTGTGCCGCTTCGTCTGAACCACGGCAAAAATCGCCACTATGATAATGAGCAGAAGAATAATTCGCATGCCGACACCCTCCCCCTGTTGGTTCGCGTAACCTATACGAACGTGACCAAAACAAAAAGGACCGGCTTGTGGCCGGCCCTTCCCATCATTCGGGTATCGCTCCTCTGTCTACTTCAAGGGCGGTGCCGCGGGAGGCATGGACTGCACGGCATAGGTTTGGTGGTGGTGGAAGCAACCCCCGAGCATCACGGTCGCAGCGATAACGGCAACAGTCACAGCAATACGCATAATCCCTCCTGGTTTCTTGCGGTTTCCCGTCTCGGAACCTGGGTGGGTAACGCTCGAAACCAAAAGGGGTTTCAGCCCTTCTTCTCGGCCTACGGAAGGTGCTAAACCCAGACCTCACATGTGTACGCCCAATCTCATCTCGCGGAAGACCTTTTTGAAGGCGGCTCTGGCGCTGGCGGCATCTCCCCTGCTCCGCTATTCGCCCGCCTGGGCCGACTCTGCCGAGGTCAGCGAAGTGGCCCCCGGCGTGTTCGTGCACCAAGGACGCTACGAGGTGCAATCGCCCGAGAACCGCGGCGACATGGCCAATGCCAACTTCGTGGTGGGTAGCGAGGGCGTCGCCGTCATCGATACGTCCGGCAGCGAGGTGATGGGCGAAGACCTGCGCGACGCTGTTCGCGCCGTCACCAGCAAGCCGATCAAATACGTGATCAACACCCATATGCACCCCGACCACGTCTTCGGCAACGCCGCCTTCAAGCAGTATAACCCGACCTATGTCGGCCATTACAAGCTTGCCCGGGCGCTCGGCACCCGCGCGGAGAGCTATATTACTGCCGGCAAGGAGATGATGGGCGAGAAGGTGTTCGCTGGCAGCGAGATCATCTTGCCGACGATGGCCATCGAGGAGCCCACCACGCTCGATCTCGGCGACCGTACTCTTCTTCTCGAACCGATGCCGACCGCCCATACGGACAACGACCTCATCGTCACCGACAGCAAGACCGATACGCTGTTCCTCGGCGACCTCCTCTTCTCTGTTGTCGTCCCGACTCTCGACGGTTCGATCAAGGGATGGCTCGCCCTGATCGATCAGCTTGGGCAGCGCAAGGCGGCCCGGGTCATTCCCGGGCATGGCCCCCAGACCATGCAGCTCCCAGGAGCGCTTGAGCCCGAGCAGCGCTATCTGGCCACGGTCGCCACCGACGTGCGACGCCTGATCGCCGAAGGCAAGACGCTCTCAGAAGCAACGAAAACCGCCGGATTCTCCGAAAAGGACGCTTGGAAGCTGTTTGATCAGTACCATGTCCGCAATGTCACCGCGGCATTCGCGGAACTCGAATGGGAATGATATACTCCTTCCCGAACCAGCCATGAGGAGCACGGCACAATGCCTCGTCCTTTGAAGACCTTCGCCCGCAACTTCGGCCTCGCGGCCCTCGCCGCCGCGGCCCTCGTTCTGGCCATGCCCGCCGCCTATGCGGAGGAGAACATGTGGCCGATCCTGAGGCAGGATGAGTTCGGCGACCGTCCCATTCAGGAGAATGACGGCATGGTCGTGCTCGAGGCGCCGCAGAAGGTCGAGGACGCGGCGCTGGTACCCTTGACCGTGCGCGTGCCGCCCTCAGTGAAGGGCAAGCTCAAATCGCTGACGCTGTTCATCGACAACAACCCGGACCCGAAGGTGGCCAAATTGACCTTCGGACCGGCGCAAGGCACGGGCGGCGAGCGCAACTTCTCCACGCGCGTCCGCGTCGACAACTTCTCTCATGTGCGCGCGGTGCTGGAGACCGAGGACGGTACCTTGCACATGGCGACCAAGTTCCTGGCCGCGGCCGGCGGCTGCGCCGCCATGCAGGCGAAGGACCCGGATGCCGACATGGCCGATATCGGCAAGACGATCGTCAGGGTCTTCCCCCCGGCGCTTGAGTCCGATCCGATCTGGGCCGGGCAAGTGATGATCAAGCATCCCAACGAGAACGGCATGCAGCTCGACATCAACACCGCCAAGTTCATCCCGGCACGCTACGTCAAAGAGGTGACGGTGAAGCGCGACGGCGAGCTCGTGTTCAAGCTTGACGGGACGTTCTCGATCTCCACCAACCCGAATTTCCGCTTCACCTTCGGCAAGGGCAAAGCCAACGATCTCGATGTGGTGATCGTCGACACCGACGGCGCGGTGTTCAAGGGTCAGACGCAGCCGAAGGGCTCGTAAGCGCGCTCGGCGCAAACCGCACTATTCCTTCGACGACTCCGGCTTGGCCTCGGCGTCTTTCTTGCTGTTGTAGTAGATTTGCGCTTGGAGCAGGAAGTCGTCCGGCCGCTTGAGGAATAGCGATCTCGCCTTCTCGTTACCGAAGCAATAGGTCTTGCCCTTGTAGACAGTGCTGACCGAGCAATCGGTGTGGATGTCCTTGCCGAGCGCAAGGCCCATGACGCACTCGCCGCCGAACTCCCCGTCGCTTGCCTCCGTTGCCAATGCGGCGCTCGACCCCAGGCCAAGCATCGCGGCCAAGGTCAAAACAGAAAGAACTCTGGTTCGCGATATCGGCATTTCTACGTCTCCGGAAATATTGGTGGGCGCACAAGTTCTACCACAATCGAGCCGAAACAATGGCTTGCGTCAAGGTGTGGGCCTAAACGCGCCTTTGAAGCACAAAGGGAATTTTCAAGGATTCCCGCACCTGAGGCGCACTCTTGGATGCGGGCAAGGTCGCGCCGACACATTCCGTGCAGACCTCGTCAGCACTTGGTCCCGTTTGGAACCCGACGACCATCAGGGCAGTAGAAGCTATGGCTGCCGTTGCATCCGATTACGCAATTTCTGAAAACTCTGACGGCTTCTTTCGGAGGCTCAACGGCGGTCAAGAGTTGGGCGCACTGCGAGATGGCGCAGCCCGTCCCATAAAGTCCATGGATCTCCTTTGTACAGCAATAGATATGGTCGGGGTCCGAGGCCTTGTAATGTCGCTCCATCTCTTCCGGGCAGGAGGCGTGCGTTTGTACGCAATGTGCCGCGGTGAGCGTTCCTTTTCCTGCGTAAAGACACAAGCCGCTTCCCTGATAAGCCGAAAACACCGTTTGCGGCGGACAGGCGAATGCGTTTGTGTGCGTGATAAGCGCCAGAACAGCAATCGGACAGATCAATACCGTGGCGTATCTCATGACTGCATTCCCTTCCCACGCCAATCGATTGTGAGGTTTGACGGAGCATCAGCAAAATGCCGGCCGCCGCATTAGCCGAGCAGCAGATCGCATGCGCCCGATTTCCACTCAGTGGACGATGAGCACCTCGCAGTCAGCGCCTTTGGTGCCCTCGGGGCAGCCGCAGACGCCGTTGTCGTATTCGATGTGCGGCGGCGTGCAATCAGGCTTGGGGTCGGGCTTTCCATCGGGAACGACGATCGGATCGCCCAAGGGACCGGGACCGGTCGACTTGCTTGGAGCCTTGCCGCAATTGTACCAGACGTAATGACTGCAAACCGTATTGAAGCCGCCCTTCTGCTTGCAGTCCTCGCCCCATTTCGTGCATGACTGGCACTGAACGTGCCCCTGAAATATGCGCGTGGCTTTTGGATCGTAGGTGGAATCCCCGTCGGCGACGCAGTGCTCCTGAAAATCGCAGCACCGCACATATGATCCGGTGAAGCAGCGTGCGCCGCCGCCGGTCTTGCTGCGCTTCATGGAGGTCCAGCCGCTCGGACATTCGCCATCGCAGGCGGGCGCCGTTCCGAACCATTTGCACTCGGCGGTGACCTGACGCTTTGCGTCGGCGGTGCCGGGTGGAAACATCAGGAGCGCGCCGGCTAGGAGCGCGAGGGCGATCGTCCCTAGGCGGCAATGCGATAAGGGCTTCATGGCTCGACCCCTGTCACGGCAGCTTGAGAGAGAGCCAGCCTGAGCCGCTATAGACCCAGCCGTCTTGGCCAGGCCAATTCAGGTGGAACCAAGGTGTCCTTCTCTCGATGAGGGTGACACCTTGCGTCCCGGCGAACAGGGTGACGTCATTCCCGTTGGCATCCTTCTTCCGGTCCTGATCGTTGCCGCCCGGCTTGGTATAGACGTCGACGTCCTTCAGCACCTCGACGAATTGCTGCGCCGGGGGTGGTGGCGTTACGGGCGGAGGTGGTGGTGTCTGCGGCTCGGGCGGAGGCGGAGGTGGAGGTGGCGAAGGCGCGGCGGCAGGGATTTTCAGCGCGTCGCAAATGATTCCGGCGCCGTTGATGTATTTTCCGTAGTTGATGTTGAGCCCCTTGCCGACCTCTCCGGCCAAGCAGCTTTGCGTATTCTGCGACTTATAGGTCCCGCCGTTGCCGGCGAAGAGAAGGGGCGTCCTAAGCGCCGGGTTCTTGACGCCGGTGCAAAACAATTCGAGTTGGAGCACCTCCAAGTTCACACCAACAGTGATGGTCACGTCCGTGATCGCTTGGTCCTTCGGACACATCACGGCGGGGTGGAACGCTCCCCCTGTTCCGCCGCGAGAAGCGATGCTCTTTGCCCCCTTAAAGGTGCCGTCAGGCTTGAGCTCGGCGCAGAGCACGGCGATCTGGTCGATCCACGCGCCTGTCGCTCCGACCACGCCGACGAAATATTTGCCGGGTCCGCATTCGTCGCTGGCAGAGGCGTCGCCCCGGCCGCCATAGGGATCGCGAGACGTTCTCGCCGACGCCGTCTCGGCCATAGAGGCGCAGACCAGGACAATCAGCATCGCTGCAAAGATGTGGCGCATTTCCATCACCTTTCGCTCTTCGGCTCAACGAACGACAGGCACATCGCAATCCTCGGGTAGGGCGAGGTCTCTCAAGGCGAAACCGGCGGCATCATGCGTGCGATTCCTCGCATTCCCTATTTTTTCGGCGGCACCTCGGCTTGCAGCACTCCGGGAGTATCGCCGTTCCAATTGCCCTGCTTCACGTAACGGCACACGAAATACTGATCGTTCCGGCACTTCGCCACGCCGCAGCCGAGCTTCGAGGTGTCCTTCCAGACGAGCTGTGTGAAGTGGCGGACCTCCTTGCTCTGGTCGGTGTTTCCCGCGTCATAGGATTTGATCGGGTCGTTCCAGTTGTAGTTCCTGATCTCGGCGTACCACCAATCGACCGCGTTTCTGGCCGTTTGGTTGGTTCCCCAGTAGAGGTTCTCGCCGTAGCCTTTGTCGAAGCCTGAATGCTGGCGCGTGCAAGCTTGGGCCCAGCTCTGGGCGCCCGCAGCGAGGCCGGCGTCCCAACTCAGCGCCGGCGACCCGTGGAGCGCACGTTTTTCGTTGTGCGCTCTCAGCATATCCGCCCATTCCGCAGGGGCGCCCCCGGTGCTTGTGCTTGTGCTCGTGCTGGGCTGAGGGTTGCTAGGTTGCGCCTTCGCCGCAGCGACGCCGGATATGCAGCAATTGTTCGCCTGCGCACCAGGCGTGGCCGATTTCAGCCAGCAGCGCGCGTTCGGTCCTTGAATGCCCGGCTTGACATACGTCCAGGATCTGCACTGCGCTTCGGAATCGCACGCCTTCTTGCAAAGCAGCTCGGGTTGATCCCTGAGATCCGCGTTGCCGATTTCGAAATTGCGGTAATCGCTCCCGGGTCGGTTGGTGCCGAATTCGAGACCAGCCACCACGCCTGATACGCCTGACACGCAGCATTTGTCGTTGAAGGCCGGCGGAACGGTATTCTTTAGCCAGCAATGCGGCTTCGGGCCTTGAACCCCGGGAACGACGTATGTCCAAGCCCTGCACGAGGGGTCGTGGGTACAGGCCGACTGGCAGGGCGCAAAGCCCGCTATGTTCGGCTCCATCTCGAAATTCTTGTAGTCGCCACCTGGCCGGTTGACGCCATTCTCTACGGTTTGCTCGGCGCGCGCCGGAACAGCGCCGAACGTCGCAACGCCGACCGAAAGTCCAAGGATAACCGTCCAAAGCCGTGCTTGCATACTTCGCTCCCAGCCATCCTGGTCGGGGGCTGCCAAGCCTCAGAATAGAGTCGGGGCGCTCCTAGCGTCTTGGGCTGGAGCGAAGGGCGATTTGGTTGAGAGCGAAATCCGGCGTTTCCGGCCGGCGACCTGCCCTATCCTCTATGGGCGGCGCAAGGTGTCGCAGATGAGGCCGATGGCATTGAGGTGCTCGCCCCAGCGGTGGGCCAAACCGACGGCCGCCTCGCCGTCGGGACAGGTTTGCCCGAAGTGCTGGAAACGGACGCCTTCTGCATTTCCAAAGCTATGATACGTACCTTCCGTGCTGCGATCATCAGGATTCATGCAGTCGAATGTTATGTACTCGATTTGTCGATTGTCCTTGGTGGTAAAGAAGTTGATCTTGTTGATGATGTGGCCCGGCGTACATTTCTCGGCCTGCTCGGCGCCCCCCGGGCCGCCTGCGCCCGCAAGCGCCGTTGAATTGCCGACACCGCCGCCGTTGAGCAGCGGCGCGCAACGGATCCTTATCTGATCGATCCAGAGACCCGCCCGACCGCGAAACCCGACGATGAAGTTGCCCACGGGACAGACGGAAGCGTTGTTAATGTCACCGACGCCGCCATGTACCGTAAACTCCTTGCGCGCATACGCCGATGTCGCCGCTACGACCGCGAGCACGATGATCGCGGCAACCACAACAAGCGCCCTACGGGGACTGTTCATTCCGTGCTCCCAGAAATGCCACTTGTGCGCCAAATCAATGCGCCAAATCAATAAGTGATCGCGAGGTGCGGGCGTCAAGGCCGCTTCAAGCCACAATAGGAATTTTCAGCAACACTGTCGTTACCGGTCGTTTACTTCCCCGGCCCTAAATTTTTGCAAGTTACGGGACCGTTTAGGGTCAACTTCTCTTCCGCGAGAGCCGCTAAAAATTTGGTTCTAGCTGTGGATTCATCAGGTTCAGGCGAACTGATGCTTCTTCCTGCCACGCTTTGAGGGAGCACCGCGGCGTGACACTCGTAGTAATCCATTGGCCGTGGAGCAGGTTTGTCGCCTACGCACCCGCAACATTTCTGACCATTCTTCATCTTTTGACAAACCAGCTTCTGCGGCGCGACGCAGCCCATGCCGCCGGATTTTACGATGGTGCATTGCTCAAGTTGGGCGCCACCGTCCTTGTTCTTGTTTTTGTGGTGCTTGGCGTCTGCGTGAGAAAAAATAAAGACGCTTACGCACAAAGCTAGAGCGAAGGACCATCGTGAGCTCATCAGTGTTTCTCCGTCGCGGATCGGTGCGGCAACGCGAACCCGTAACTTGCGTCGTTCCCCCTGTGGCTGATACCGACACGCGATAAGCAAAAAGCGTTAGGTTCACCCAGGGAGGGGTGAAATTAGCAACCGATGATCGGGTTACATTTTTGATACGGGCGCGTGCAGTTGGGCGGAGTGCCCCAGTAGCCCTTTGGGCATTTGAGCGTTTCGTTAGATGGGCTCGATGGGTGCACACCCAGTTTCTTTACCGGTTTAAATCGCTTCGTTTCGTCAGATGGGCTCGATGGCGAAGTACCAACATTCGGCACACATGAGTGTCCGTACGCCGTATAGCCTGCGGGACACCCTGCGAGCGCTGGTGAGGTTGCTAGCAAGCTGACCGCGACAAGACCAAAAGCTATTGTGATCTTCCTCATCGCATCTCTTCTTCCCGGTGCGCGGATCAGCGGCTCCAGCGTTTGACCTCCGGCTTGCACATACGGCCGAGATTAACCGGCACGTGCCGTTAGCGTCTTGGGCGGGAGCGAAGGGAGATTTGGCTGAGAGGGAAGTTCGACGCTGTCGGCGATGGTCGCGCCTTCAGGGGGTGTTGGCAACGGCGCGCCGTCAGTCGAACGTTGCCCTTCGCAAAAACAGCCATGAGATCTATCTGCGTTGTTACTGAACCGTGCATTGTGCTGTCGGCGGCAGCTCGAGCGTCAGCGTGCCTTCCGGAAGGTCCGTCTTCTCAAGATAGGTCCGCTTGAAAACCGCAAGCGTGCTCTCGGCATCGAGGACGGTGAACTCGGCGTAGACCTTGACCGTAATGGGCTGCGCTGTGGGTGGCGCAGCCGCAGCGCAGGACGGAATCGTTATGAAAACGATATCGGCATTGGTGACTTGGTCGGGTGGCAGCTTGCCTTTGATGCAAGTCTCGATCGCCGTTTTGTCGGGCACGACAAGCGGGAGATCGGCCCCGCCCCAAACTTGAACCGCGTGTATGTTCTCGCCGGCAACGACGCTGTCACGGGTTCTCTTGCCGGCGGGGAAACTCATGTCGCCGAACGAGCCGCCGATCTTGAGCGTTCCGCTGTCGCCGCCCTCGTAGGTCATCGTCATCGTGTAGGGTTTGCCGCTGTCTTCTCCCGTGCATTTGAGGGTGATCGTCTCGGCGGTCGCCATTGTGGGCACGAGAAGCGCCACCAGGCCAAGCCACGTATTTTTTGGTGTCACAATCACCTGCGTGCTCCCATGGAGGGCTAGCGAACCCCGCTCTGCCCGAGCATTTGCGCTAGGGAGCCGGCCTTCGGCAGTGCACATGCTGTCCGGCGGGACACTACCGGTCGGCGCGCCCGGCCGTCTTGGGCTAGGGCGATCAAAGATTTGGCTGAAAGGGAAATCTCCTGCTTTTCGGCGACCGCCGGAGGCGGTATTAATAGGCAACAGGCTTTAGGCGGAGCGTTCAGCCAATGGCGGCGCTGTCACTGAGCATTGCTATAGCGGCTTTGCCGACCTCTTCCATTTCAATCACGACTTCAACCGCCGCAAGGAGGGCATGCCTTCCGACGTCCGGCGGGAACCATGAGCACCGCGCGCGTATGATCGGGTGATAAGACACATGTCAGAGTCGCAGGGCCCGAAGCTTAAGACGAAAGCTGGAGAAGCCTCTCCTCAAGCCCTGTCATTCTCGACGCGCAATCTGCCCGAAAAGGAACGCGTGCCGTATTGGCGTGAGGTTTTCGGCCGCCACGTCATCCGCGTGGACTTCACACCTCAGTCCGACGCGCGGTTCGAGGCGGACGCTTCGCTCTTGTCCGTGCCCGGCTTGCGCGCTCACTGGTCGGTCTATAAAGGCGCAGCGCAGCTTCGACGGACCAAGGACCTCATCTCCCAAACCGACGAAGATGTCGCGCTTCTGATCGATCGCAAGGGATCGATTCGCCTGTCGCAACGCGGTCCGGAAGTTCAGCTCGCCCGGTCGAGCGCCGTCGTGGTCATCCACGCCGAGCCCGCTGAAATGATCTTCCCGCGTGCCGACTATACGGCGATCATGGCGCCGCTTAAGGCCATTGCGCCGCTGACGAGACATGTGGAGGATCGCCGATACATTCCGGCGGGCACGGAAGCGCTCGCGTTGCTCCCGACGTGCCTTCGCATGCTGCGCGACGTGTCCGATCCCCGAGTCATCGAGCGCTCGGTAACCTACGTCTATGATTTGATGGCGTTGGCGCTCGGTGCAACGCAGGAGGCTGCGGCGATCGCCAATGCGCGTGGTATGCGCATAGCGAGGTTTCAAGCGGTCAAAGCTGATATCGCCGCGAATCTCACATCGCGCGATCTCTCGGTCACTGCGGTCGCGCTCCGCCAACGCGTGACCCCGCGCTATATCCATATGCTGTTCGACGGCGCGGGCACCACATTCTCCCAGTTCGTGCTTGCCGAGCGGCTCGCCTATGTTCGCCGCTTGTTGCGGGACCCGCGCCACGCTCACCAACCCATCAGCGCCATCGCCTATGACAGCGGCTTTGGCGATCTGTCCCACTTCAACCACGCCTTCCGCCGTCGCTACGGGGCTACGCCTTCCGAGGTGCGGCGGGGCGAAACGTAGTCCGCAAACGTAGAACAGCCAACAGGCGAACCGACCATCGACGCCGTTGCCGCCAACGTCCTCGGCGCGGGCCGACCATAGCCGCCAGCGTCAGATTTCCTTTTCAGCCAATATTCAGTTCTCTCCTGCCCAAGACCCCAGGGTCGCCTGACTTCATCCTGGGATTTGACAGCGCCAGACCAATATGGCCGAGAGCCAAGTATGCGAGCACAGCTTTGGACGATTATTCTTGGACTTTGGGTCTGCCTCACGACCTTCGGCCCGGGCCCGGCGCGCGCTGATGAAGCCGTAGAGACTGGCGTCAACCGGCCAGGTGGCGACTACAAGAACTTCGAGATGGAGCCGAACATAGCGGGCTTTGCGCCTTGCCAGTCGGCCTGCACGCACGATCCCTCGTGCAGGGCCTGGACATACGTCGTTCCCGGGGTTCAAGGCCCGAAGCCGCATTGCTGGTTAAAAGATACGGTTCGGCCAGCCCATAAGGACAAATGCTGCGTGTCGGGGGTCAGGACCGAGCAGGCGTTTTGTGAGAAATACGCTCGAGATGCTGCAGGAGTAGCGACCGAGGCTAGGTGGTTGGGTTGCGGATTTACCGGAGCGCGCTGGAGCGAGTCCAACGATGACCATTGGGTTTGGTGCATTCGCGGCAACTATGGTGCCAACGCCAACGCCGAGACTGCCGCGCGCGAAGCGCAGCTCAATCAATGCAAACAGGCACACCAATGTACGGAGATTGGACCGAATGAGCAGGCAGGCGGCGGCTCGTCCGATCCGAAGAAGAAGTACGTCTGCACGAATGCGGGTGGCGGGAAGAAACTCTGCTGCTTCCTGACGCCACCATAAGCCAGCAATCGCGAAGGACACAGACTTATTGGTGCGCGCAAGGACTCGAAACGCAGCGCTCCCTGTCGCCGCGCACGATCACCGCATGAAAATAACTGAGTCGAAGGCGTGCAGAAGGTCCGGCCGCTGAGCGTAGACCAGAACCAAGGCGATGACGCCGACAACAAGGATGCCGAACAACCACCCGCGCATAGCCGATTATATTTCTTAGGGGGGGCAACTTCAAAGATTTCGAAGGCACGCTCCGGGACCGGAAGGGCCCAAAAAGCTGAGAAAGCCAAAATCGGGACAGGGGGTGGCGAATGTCCCGCGCAAGATCCGAGGACGACCCGCAGCCGAAACGGTCCGCAAGCGGCGCCCCGATGGAGTGCCCGCCCAAATCTTCGCGGAAGAGATTATCCACTTACGCTAGGGCCCCGCGAAGGAGCCAAACCACCCAAGCCATTGAAGGGATTGGTGGGCGCACAAGGACTCGAACCTTGGACCCGCTGATTAAGAGTCAGCTGCTCTACCACCTGAGCTATGCGCCCTAGAATGTCACCCCTGTTGAGCGAGGCGCACCCGGCCCGGGCTTCTTGAAAACCCGAGGGTGCTCCCCTTAGCACTGCCCCGGTTGGCCTGTCCAGTTTGCCTTTCCCTGAAAATGGCTTGCCAGGGGGCTCACCACAAGGCCCTGGTTTCCTCCGGCCGGAAGACGACCTTGCGGTTGACGTGGGCGTTGAGCACGAAGCCGAGCCCGACGATCATGGTCAGCATGGAGGTGCCGCCATAGGAGACGAGTGGCAACGGCACGCCCACCACCGGCACGAGCCCGGTCACCATGGCGACATTGATGAAAACATAGGTGAAGAGGCAGAGCCCCATGCCGGCGGCGACCAGCCGGGCGAAGATGCTGCGGCATCGGAGCGCCATATAGGTGATGAACACGAGGGCGAGAAGATAAAGGGCGAGGAGCGCGACCGCGCCGATGAAGCCCATCTCCTCGGCGAACATGGTGAAAATGAAATCCGTGTGCTTCTCCGGCAGGAAGTTGAGCTGGGCTTGAGTGCCTTGCATGAAACCCTTGCCGGTCAGCCCACCGGAGCCGATGGCGATCTTGGATTGGAGAATGTGGTAGCCGGAGCCGAGCGGATCGCGCTCGGGATCGATGAAGGTCAGGATCCGCTCGCGCTGATAATCGTGCAGCTTCTCCCAGGCGTGCGGCAGCGCCACGACGACGGCGGCGATGCCGGCCGCAAAGTAGAAATAGCTCACGCCGGCGAGGAACATGAGGCCGGCGCCGATGACCGCGAAAAGAAGCGCGGTGCCGAGATCGGGCTGGATCAGGGCCAGCAGGGTCGGCAGGCCGATCATGAGCGCCGGCGGGATCAGCGCGTCAGGGCGCCAGATCTTCTCCGGCGGCAGCCACTGGTAGTAGCGGGCAAGCGCCAGGACGAGCGCCATCTTCATCATCTCGGAGGGCTGGAAGCTGAACTCGCCATAGCCGAGCCAGCGCCGCGCGCCACCGCTTTCCACGCCGATCAGCGGCACGAGGATCATCAGGAAAAGGGCAATGAGGTAGAGCGGGAAAGCGCCGCGCAGCCACCAGCGGATGTCGGAGAAGGCCACCGCGAACAGGAGGGCCAGCCCGAAGCAGAAGCGGACGATTTGCCGGCTGGCCCAAGGATCGAGAGAGCCGCCGGCCACCGAATAGAGCGCAGCCGCCCCGACGAGCGCGATGGCGATGATGAGCGCGATGAACGGCCAGTTGAGCGACCAGAGCTTCTTCCTCAGATTGAGGCTCGGCGCGGGGACCTCGGCGAAGAGCATCTTCATTGCGCGGGCCCGATCTGCGCGAGCGCCTGAGGCTCCCTGCCTTCATTGTTGGCCACAAAGACAGGTTGTCCGGCCGGATCGCGCAGCAAGGCCTCGGTCATGACGTCGCGGACCACAGGCGCCGCGGCGTGCGAGCCGCCACCACCATGCTCAACCACGCAGGCCGCCGCGTAGCGGGGCGCATCCGCCGGAGCGTAGGCGATGAACAAGGCATGCGTCTCCGCCTCCCAGCCGGTGAGCCTGTGCGGATTGCGTGAGCTCACGACCTGAGACGTGCCGGTCTTGCCACACATCTGCACGCCGGGGATCTTCAGGGCCGAGCGGCCGGCCGTGCCGTGCGGCTCGTTGACGACGCCGAACATGCCGCCCCGTACGATCTCAAGATTCACCGGATCGAAATCGAGCGCCGGCCAAGGCTCGACCGGGTCATTGGCGGACATAACGAGTTTCGGCAGCACCGCCCGCCCGGTCGCGACGCGCGAGACCATCACCGCGAGTTGCAGGGGTGTGGCGAGTACGAAGCCCTGCCCGATGCCGGCGATCACGGTCTCGCCGGGATACCAATCTTCGAACAGCTTTGCGCGCTTCCAGGCGGTATCCGGAATGAGACCCGGCTTCTCGCCCTGGAGGCCGCAATCATAGGTGCGTCCCATGCCGAGGGCGCGCGCCACCTCCGCCAAGCGGTCGATGCCCATGCGCTTCGCCGTCTCGTAGAAATAGACGTCGCAAGACTGCTTGATCGCTTCGTGGGTGTTGATGCCCGGGCCATGGGCCTTCCAGCAGCGGAAGCGCCTGCGTCCCAGGGCATAGACACCGGGGCAGCGCATGGTCTCCGTGGGGTCGATGACGCCGGTCGTGAGACCGGCGAGCGCGGTCACCACCTTGAAGGTCGAGCCCGGCGGGTATTGACCCCGGATGGCGCGGTTGTGAAGCGGGTGGTCGCGGGCCTTGGCCAACTCCGCCCACTGCGCGGGATCGGGATTGAAGGCGATCAGGTTGGGATCGAAAGCGGGCGTCGACGCCATGACGAGAATGCCACCTGTCTTCACATCCATCACGACGATCGAGGCCACCCGCTGATCCTTGATGCGATCGAGCGCGACCTCCTGCAAATGATGATCGATGGTGAGCACGATGTCCCTGCCCCGCGTGCTCGGCTTCGAGCCGAGCTCGCGGACCACGCGGCCATGCACGTCCACCTCATATTTGATGGAGCCCGGGCTTCCGCGAAGCTCGCGGTCGAAGCTCTTCTCGACGCCGGTTATTCCCGTGCGGAAACCCGGAAGACGCATGACCGGGTCGTCGTCGACCTCTTCCTTGCCGGCCATGCCCACATAGCCAACGACGTGGGACATGGGGCGGGCATGATTGTAATGGCGATAGCCCGACCGGTCCGTCCGCATGCCAGGGATCTGCGGGGCCAGGACGTTGAGCAACGCAAACTGGCGCCACGACAATCCTTCAGCGACGAGCACGGGATAATAGCCGCTCTGACGCCGCGCCGCGCGCATGATGCGATCGCGTGCGCCGGCCGAGAGCGGTACGATCGTGGAGAGTGAATTCAGTGTGCCCGGCAAGCTCTTGCAGAATGCCGGCAACACGAGGAGACGGAGATTTTCCTTGTTCTCCGCGATGAGCGCGCCGAAGCGGTCGTAGATGGAACCGCGGGCCGGTGCCACGAGCTGCACCATCATGCGGTTCTCGTCGGACAGCAGCCGATATTCGGAAGAATCGAGGATTTGCAGCTGATGCAGGCGCCAGCCAAGCAGCCCGAACAGTCCTGCTTGGCCGGCCCCGACAAGGAGCGCGCGGCGCGAGAAGCGGTAGCGCTGCCGGCGCGCGTAGTCGGGCTTCTTCTTCCCCCCATAGTCTGGCGGCAGTTTCTTCCTCATGCGCTGCCCCGAAAGATCACCTTGCGCTTCGGCCCGAAGCGGCCATACCTCACCCAGAGGAGGCCATAGAGCACCACGGGGAACAGCGCGATCGAGGTCAGCGCGCCGAAAGCGATCGGCCACCAGTCGATCCAGCGGAAGTAATAGAGCGAGGCGAGCAGCCAGCCGAAACCGGCGAGCACGCTGACGAGCGCGATCCAGATGAGCCACTGGAGTGCGAAGTCACTGCCTTCGCGGAGAGACCCGGCGCGGCCACCGACGGTGGCGCCAATCAGGCACATCAGCGCCCAATAGCCGAGCGGACCTCCGCTCATGAGGTCGGCGAGAAGGCCAAGACCGGCGGCGCCTGCGGGCGGTAGCGCCCCGCCGGGAATGGCGCGCCAGCAAAACACCATCATCACCACGACGAGCGGTAAAATGAACGTCGCATCGGCTGGCAAACCCCACGGCACCGCAGTCGCAACCACCGCAAACAATACAGACAAGGCCGGGAGGAACTTGTTCATCGCTCTGCCTGCGCCTGCCCTCCAGGGTTTGGAATGTCGGCCGCCACCCCGACGCTCCCCATGGCCGCCTCGACGGGCAGAGACGCGGTCGTCGTCTTGACGGCCTTGTCGGTGGGCGCCGCGGAGAGAGCGCCCGTGCCGCCTACCGCCATTTCGGGGTCGGTGCGCTGCAAGGCGGGCGTGTCGAAGAACAGCACGCTCACCGCATCGAGCGAGTTCAGCTCGGCATAGGGCCGTACTTTGAAGGCCCCTTGCGTTCCCGTCACCACGCCGACGCGCAAGCCGCGCGGCAACACGCCGTCGCTGCCGGATGTGTACACCTCGTCGCCGGGATAGGCCGTGGCATCATCGGGAAGGAAATCGAGTTGGAGCTCGGCGCTATTGTCGCCCGAGGCGAGCGCGCGCACGCCCGCCGGTCCGACCAGAACCGGAATGCGGCTATTCAGGTCGTTGAGGAGAAGTACGCGGGCGACGGACTCGCCGGCGTCGACCGTGCGGCCCACCAGCCCATCGCCGTTGATGACGGCGTAGCCGATATGCACGCCGTCCTTCCGGCCGAGATTGATGAGCGCGCTTCGCACGAAGGGGCCTCTGGCATCGGCGATGACGCGGCCCGTGGCGAAAACGAGACCGGGCTCATCCACCGCGTTCAACAGCGAACGCAGATGGGCGACTTTTCTCTCGAGCAGCTTGGTTCGCCATTCCCACTGCCTGAGGGCCTCGTTCTCTTTCTTCAAGCGATCGACCTCGTCGAATGCGGCGGCATAGAGTTGCGCACGCTCGTAAGCGCGGCGAGCCTCAATGGCGGGGAAGGAGGCGGCCTCGAGAACGGGAGCGGTGAGATCGACCAGCCCGTCGCGGGCGTCGGCGATCGCGCCATGGCCGATACGGCTGAGGACCAGAAGAACGGCGCAGAGGAAATAGAGACCAAAACTGAGGAGCTCTACCGGGGCCCTCCAGGAAGGCCGGTGTCTTCGAAACAAAGGTGATCCGCGCTCGCGCATTCTGCGTTCACTCGAGGAACGCCCTTGCGGCGTTCAGCCTCCCTTCGGTGCGGGGCTGCGCAATCGCCGGCCCCGTCTTCGCGCCCCCCCTAGGGCTTGATCAGCAAATCGGCCATTTCGTCCAGCCGCTCCAGAGCCATCCCGGTCCCACGGACCACGCAGCGCAGCGGATCTTCGGCAATCTTGAATTTCACTCCCGTCTCTTGCTGGAGCCTGACATCGAGCTTCTCCAGCAACGCGCCGCCCCCGGTCAGATAGATGCCGGCGTCGCAGATATCCGCGGTGAGCTCGGGCGGCACATCGGCCAGCGCCTGCCTTATGCCACCAACGATCTGCTGGATCGGCAAGGTCAAGGCATCGGCAATCTCATGGGGCCCGAGGGTGATCTCGGTGGGAAAGCCGCGTTGTAAATCGCGCCCCTTGATCTGAATGGTGACGTGGGTGCCGTTCGCCTTGGCAACGGCGGAGCCCGCCTCCTTCTTGATCGCCTCAGCGTTGGTGGCGCCGATGAGAAGGTGGTGCTTGAATCGTGCGTAGTTGACGATCGCTTCGTCCATGGCGTTGCCGGCCGTGCGAATCGACTTCGAGTATATCACGCTGCCCATGGACATGACGGCAATGTCGGTAGTGCCGCCGCCGATGTCGACGACCATGGAGCCGCGGGGCTCCTTGATCGGCAGACCGGCGCCGATCGCCGCCGCCACCGGCTCCTCGATGAGATAGACGCGGCGCGCGCCCGCCGAGAGACCAGCCTCGTGCACGGCCCGGCGCTCGACCGAGGTGGCGCTCGCCGGCACGCAGATCATGATGCGCGGGCTGCCGAACAACCGCCGCTTGTTCACGCGGCGGATGAAATATTTGATCATCTCCTCGGCCGCGTTGAAGTCCGCGATCACGCCATCGCGCAGCGGCTGGACTGTCTCGATCTTGCTCGGGGTTCTCCCGAGCATGGTTTTGGCCTCATGGCCGGCGGCGATCACCTTCCGGTCATCACCTCGCTGCTCTATGGCGACCACGGACGGCTCGTCGAGAACGATCCCCCGCCCCGGCACGAAAACGACTGTGTTCGCCGTGCCAAGGTCGATGGCCATGTCTGCCGAGACAGAGCCCAAGACCCGCGAGAACATGCACCCGCCCCAATTAGCTCCCGCGCAGCACGGGAGCTCCAAAACGCTATCGATACTACGCACGGCAGAAAATGTGGCCGTTCAACGGGTTCGGCCCCCAACCGAGCGCAAACCCATGTTGCGTCAAATCGCGTTGGCGAGCAATGCGTGATGCGCCTGTTTTGAAAAAACTCTTCGCTTGACGCGTTCATCGCGCCCTGCATGGAGCCTCGACGCGCCGAGCAGGAGCGCGCGGCGAGGCGCTTGCCGGATGAGCCGCTTAGTGCGGCTCGCTAAGACGAAAGCGGAGCGTCGCGCCATCGCCAAGGTGGCGTCCACCCCACGAGACGTCGCGGCGGACGGGCTTGACGCCCGGCCGCCGCAGTCTCCTCTGCCACATTTAGGCAGAGGCCCATGACATAGGCATTACGGGACGCTTACGAGGCGAGCATCGTCTCCGGCTTCCGCCGCGACTCCCGGGCCAAGAGCTTGTTCAGCGCGCTGACATAGGCCCTGGCGGAGGCCACCATCGTGTCGGTGTCGGAGCCTCGGCCCGTGGCGATCTTGCCGTCGGCCTCCAGCCGCACCATGACCTCGGCCTGGGCGTCCGTTCCCTCGGTCACCGCGCTCACCTGATAGAGGGCCAGCCGCGCCTCGTGCGGCACCAAGGACCGAATCGCCAGGAACGTCGCATCGACGGGGCCGTCGCCCACCGCCTCGAAGGTGTGCTGCTTACCGTCCACGTCGAGGGTGATGGTCGCCTTCTGCGGGCCGCCGGTGCCGGCGATCACGGTCAGCGCCACCACCTTGATGCGGTCGTGGGCGGAGGCGATCTCCTGGTCGACCAGGGCTTCGATATCCTCGTCATAGACGTGCTTTTTCACGTCGGCCAAGGCCTTGAAGCGCACGAACGCGTCCTCGAAGGCGTTGCCGCCGAGCTCGTAGCCCAACTCCTTCAGCTTCTCGCGGAAGGCATGGCGCCCGGAATGCTTGCCCATTACCAGCGAGGACTCCTTCAGACCGACGCTCTCCGGCGTCATGATCTCGAACGTCCCGGCATGCTTCAGCACGCCATCCTGGTGGATGCCACTCTCATGGGCGAAGGCGTTCCGGCCCACAATTGCCTTGTTGTACTGGACGGGAAAGGCCGTCACCCGCGACACGAGCTTGGAGGCGCGGGTCAGCATAGTGGTGTCGATGCCGGTCCACACCTTCATGGCGTCTTCGCGCGTCCTGATGGCCATGACGATCTCTTCCAGCGCCGCATTGCCGGCGCGCTCGCCAAGACCGTTGACGGCGCATTCCACCTGGCGGGCGCCGGTGAGCACCCCCGACAGGGAGTTCGCCACCGCCAGGCCCAGATCGTTGTGGCAATGGGTGGAGAACACGATCTCGTCGGCTCCCGGCACGCGCTCCAGCAGCATGCGGATCAGACCCGCGAACTCGTCAGGCGTGGCATAGCCGACCGTGTCGGGGATGTTGACCGTGGTGGCCCCCGCCTTGATCGCCGCCTCGACGCAGCGGCACAGGAAATCGTGCTCGGTGCGGGTCGCGTCCATGGCCGACCACTCGACGTCGTCGGTGTGGCTCCGCGCGCGGGTGACCGAGGCGATAACCCGCTCCAGCACCTCCGCCTCCTCGATGCCCATCTGGTACTTGCGATGGAGCGGCGAGGTGCCGATGAAGGTGTGGATGCGGCCACGTTTGGCCGGCTTGATGGCGTCGGCGCAGATATCGATGTCCTTCATCTGCGCCCGAGCGAGGCCGCAGATCACCGATTTCTGGGCCCGGCGGGCGATCTCCTGCACGCTCTCGAAATCGCCCTGAGAGGCGATGGGGAAGCCCGCCTCGATCACGTCGACGCCCATCTCATCGAGGAGATCGGCAACCTCCAGCTTCTCCTCGAAGGTCATGGTGGCGCCGGGGCATTGCTCCCCGTCGCGCAACGTCGTGTCGAAGATGATCACGCGGTCCTTGTCGGAACGCGCCTTTCCTTGCGGGGTCTCTTTCTCGGATTCCATAGTGCTCGTCCTTAAACCTTTGGCCTCAGTCTAGCACGACTGGCGAGGCGCTTGAATTTCGCGGGTTTGTCTTGCCATTCCCTGAACGCCCGCCTCGGCCGAGGCCGAGACCGCCGGAGCTCAGGGGCGTCTAAGGAGGAGCTTGGGTGCAAGCGCGCGCGCGGAGGCGGCCAGCGGGAACTCGCCGGTTTTCAGCCTCATCTGGTCGTTCAAGCGCTGCATAAATCACCCTTCGCGCAAGGTGTGACCCTCGCCGTGCCCGGAAAATAATGTGAACGCCCTGGAAGAGCAAGGGCGCTCTGACCGCAGATCAGTTGGGATGGCTGAAGCTCCCGTGCCGCGCCATCCAGGTCAGAGCCGCGAACTCCGCGTGGGTCATGTGCACCAGGGTGGCGTGGTCGCCGCCTTCGAAATAGATCTCCGGCTGGGCGTCGATATCGTCGTCGACCACAACGTCGAGCCCGTAGCACTCGCCGATCGCGGGAACCGCGCCCCGGGCGCAATCCTCGAACAGCTCGATGATCTCGCGCTCGCTCGCCAACTCGACATCGTCGCCGAACTGCCGCTTGAGATCGGTCAGGCGAATGTGGTGCGAGGCGGGGAGCACGGCGAGGGCATAGCCCTGCTCGTCGCGGAGCAAGACCGCCTTCGCCAGGCAGTCCCCGGGAATGTGGCAGGCGCGCGCGGTCCGCAGCGCGCTTTGGGTGGGCGTATGCGCCAGCACGTCATAGGCAACGTTCTTAGCGGCGAGGTATTTCGCAAGTCTGGGGGCGATAGCCATGGTCGAACCTCCTTCGCGATTTCCACACATCGCAAAGCGTGAAGTCCCCCCGCTAACGCCTCACGCCAGCGGCCTTCGACCCTCAAACGGAAGACTACACCCATCGGTTCCCCGGCCACAATATGACCTCGGCCGGTCATTTTGCCGCCTGGACGCCCCTAGGCCAGCGCCGTGTCGAGGAACTCGACGAAGGAGACCACCTTGCCGTCCGCCATTGTGATGAAGGCGGCGAGTTCCGTGGTGACGGTCTGACCCGTTGTCATCACTTCGACCGTCGCCCGCCAGCGGACGGCCGCCTTGTCGCCGTCGATTAACAGGTCGAGAATTTTGACATCACTCAAGCTGAAGGTGTCGGTGATGGTCCGCATGAGAGACATCACCGTCTCGTGACCCTCGGCGAGCGACGCCAGCATGCTGTACTCGGGTGAACCGGCGATTTGGAACTTGGCGTTCTCGGCGAACAGTTGCGACAGCGTGTCAACATTTCCGTCCACGCGCGCGTCATAGAGCGTCGTGACGATTGCCTCGATCTGGCTGCGGTCCATTATGAGCGATCCTCCGTCTTCGCGGCCTGTGCTGCCGGCGCCTTGCCGAGCTGGCTCAAGGCATAGGCGGTGTCCAGGAATTCAACCAGAGACACGACCTTGCCGTTCTCGACTTCGAGGAATTGGGCAACCTCCGTCGTGGACTCCGCCTTGGCCTCTTGATCTCGAACCGTCGCCCGCCAGCGGACGGCAGCCAGGTTGCCGTCGACAAATAGATTGAGAATGGCGAAGTCGCTGAGCGCAATGCCGGCGATCATGGCTTCGAACCGGGCCATGATCGTGGCATGGCCGACCAGCGGCGCCGTCAGCGTGCCCCATGCCGGCGAGCCGACGATCCGGAATGTGGCGTTTTCGGCGTAGCCTCGACGGAGAACATCCATGTCGCCGGCAACGCGGGCGGCGCAAAGCCCCCTGACAAGCCCCTCGATGTCGCTGCTCCCCGTCATGAGGGATCCCCTACTCCGTGTCCGTGCGGCGGCGACCTTTGTCACCGGCACGGCGATGCGGCGGCCTGTCGGAGCGGGGTTTCGCTGCGGGCTCCTCGGCCGGCACCGGTGGCGCGGGCAGATCACCGTCGGGCAATACCACGAAGATCAGCACCGCCAGCACGGCCATGTAAAACCGGAAGGCGGCGTCCTGGCCGTTCCACGTGGCGGACTGCCACATGGCGAACCACTCGCCTGCCACCACCATGAAACCGAAGAACCACAGCAGGAAGGCAAGGAGCGCGGCGGCGACGACCAGGCCCTTTCCGTGATTGAAGACCGCGCCGGGCGCGTGCCGGACTTGGAAAAGGCGGATGGCTCCGGCGAGGAACAGGATCCCGGCCGCGGCCTCGGCAGCGATGATGAGCCCATAGCAGAGATGCCACAGCGCCGGGGTCGTAATGGACCGATACATCAGGGTGTTGCCCGGATAGGTCGTGTCCATGCTCATGACGTGCTTCACGAAGAGATAATTCGTGCCGTAGTCGGTGATGTTGTCGAAGGCGACGAGCAGGCAGAACGCCGCGAGGCAGGCGCTCATCACGATCTTGGCGTAGCGGGCGATCAGCATGAACGGGCCTTTGGCGCAGCGGCGAAATCGTTGCGGAGCCGCATGGCGGTCTTGGCCACGCCGGTCTCGAGCGGCGTCGGCCGCCAGTCGGCAGGTCCCGCTGCCGGCGAGAAGGTGTTGGAACTCGTGTTGTCGCCGAGCTTAAATTGCAGAAGGAGCTTGCGGTCGAGGACGTGCTCGATAAGCCCGATGACCTCGGCCATCGAGGAAGGCTTGCCGCTGGCGAGCAGCAAGGTCTCGGAGGCCCCTCCCCTTGCGGCGATGCGCCCGGCGATGAACTTGCCGACGTCGTCAGCGAACACATAGTCGCGCAAAGTCTCCGGCTTGCCGAAGATCGGCGTGGTGCGGTTGTTGATGGCCGACTGAATTAGCGTACCGATCAAACCGAGGCGGTTGCCGCCCTTGCTAAAACCGTAGACGGAACTCAGCCGGTAGACGACGCGCGCGACGTGTTCCGGCAATCCGGCCAACAAAGTCTCCTGCTCCAGCTTCGCCCTTCCGTAGGCGCGCAACGGCTTCGGAATCGACGTGGGACCGACGTGGCGTTGCGCCTCAAACAGGCCGCCTGCCGAACTGATGAGGTGAAAGCGAACGGGCGGCCGCGCCGGCAACGCCGCGAGGCTTTGGACAAACGCCAAGATCGACTTGAAGCTCTCGATCTCCTGCCGGAAATCCTCCTCGGCGCCGGCAAAACCGGCACGCCCGGCCGACCAAACCAGGTCGATCTGGCTGTCGCCCCCTGCCCGTTCCACGAGGCCGCCGATCGATGCCGCGATGGCGCCAAACTGCGCGGCCCATGCCTCGGGGTCCTCCCATGAGAAGGGAAAACCCGCGACAGCCGCCACATGAGCGGATTGCAACTCGTTTCTGATCGAGTCGCCGACAAGGCCGACTCCGAAGATCGCGACGATGTGCTGGACACACGCTTCGCTCCGCCAATCGACGACGATCATTGGACATCTCCGGATACGCTTGCCAGGTCAAAGGCGCGCCGAAGGGCGAACAGAGGCCGTCCATGGGCACGCATGACGAGGATCGAAGTGTATTCGAGCAGGATGCCGAGAAGAAGCAAGGTCAGACCGCCGAGCAGCGTGACGGTGAGCATCAGCGAGGTCCAGCCGTGTTGCGTGATTGACTCCGGCACGAGCAGCTTGAGGAAGAACAGCGCAATGCCGCCGATGACGCTGACGAGGACGAAGAAGAAGCCGATAAGCGCGCCGAGCCTCAGGACTTTGAGCTGACTCGAGATGAGCAACCTGCGCGCGTGCGAGATGAGGGACCGCAAGGAGTAGCCGCTCCGGCCCGTGCGGATATAGCGCCGGTCTTTCAGCGTCATGGGCACCACCTCGACGCGCTGGGTGAACCAGGACAGCGCGACGTCGAAAAACGTGTCATGGGTCGAGACGCTGGACGCGCCGCGCGCGATTGCCCCCCGCACAAGGCGGAAACCGTTGACGCTGCGAATATGCGGATTGCCGGTCAGCCACTTAATGAGGCGCTTATAGCCGCGCGAGGAAAAATCGCGAAAGGCGCTCTCGTGCACGTCACTATCCGGGGCGGCGTAGACGACATCGCAGCCGGTCTCAGCCACCTTGCGCAGCATGGCGGGAATTGCCGCCGGCGGGTGTTGCAAGTCCTCATCGAGGGTAACGACGAAGTCACCGACGCTGTGCAGCACGCCGGCGACGATCGCGGCGTGCTGGCCGAAGTTGCGCGACAGATGCACCACCCGCACGAACGGCTTCTCCTTCGCAATTTGCTCGAGGAGGTCCGGGGACCCGTCGACGGCGCAATCGTCGACGAAGATGAGCTCGTCGATGGAGAGCAGCGCGCCGGAGGAGGTCCAGCCCTGGCGCAGACGCTCGACCTCGGTCAAATCGCGGAGATACGCCTCACCGGAATAGACAGGGACAATAATGGAGACCGAGACGCTTGGTGGAGGCTTCGAGAGCGGTTCGGACATCTTCAGGCTCGACGACGAGCAATACCCAACACCGCAAAGCAGTCGCTCGGACTCATCTTGGTGGCCCCCGTGCTCAACATGGCGGCAAGTCTAGACTAGCGCCCCCGCACTGGCCAGATCACTGGGTCAGCCGAGCCAGCGCTCCCTGGCAGTCCGCCGTCAGCGCGGCCTTGTTGCTGAAAAGACAGCGGAGATTGCGGCCCTCCCCAAAGGGCACGTCGGCGCAATAGGTCTCGAGGTCCTGGTGGCAATTGCGCAGGACCATGAGCGTCTTGCGCGGCGGAAGGAATCCTATGGTCGGAGGCGCTTCCGCGGGTGCGGCAGTCGGGCTTGCGGGCGGTGCTGTTTTCGCCGCCGTTGCCGGCGCGGAGGGACTGGTCGTGGCGGCCGCCGCGGGCGGCTCTGGCGCGGGAGCCGCAGCAGCCTTCGGAGGTGACGCAGGCGGGCTCTCGGACGCTGTTGCGCTTTTGGACGCTGCGGCGGGGGGCGTGGCTTTGGCTTCCGACGTATCCGCCGCGGGGGGCGTCTCCGTCGCGGCCGGCGCGGCCGCCGGTTCAGGCGCCGGGGCACTCTCAGGCTTCGCGGCGGCCGGGGCCGGCGCTGCGGGCGGAGTGGCCGCTTTCACCGCCTGCTGACAGCCGGGCGAGAGCTTCGCCATATGCTCCTTGAGGCATTGAAATGCCTCGGCGCCACCACGGGGCGTACCCCAGCAATTGGACATGAAATCAGAGCGGCAATTGGCTTTTATCGCCGAGAGCTGCGCGTCGGTCGGCTTCGCCGCCGCGGGACTGGTGGCGCCGAGCAATGCCAGCGCTGAAAGGCAGAAAGCTACCGCTGGAGCCGAGATCCTCATGCGTTCCCCCGTCGCGGCGCGTGTCAGTTCTTGCTCTTATCCACCATCTTACGCTCGGCGATCCACGGCATCATGTCACGCAAGCGCTTGCCCACAACCTCCATGTCGTGACTGTCGCATTTGGCGCGCATGGCCTTGAAGCTCGGCTGGTTGATGCGGTTCTCGAGCATCCAGTCCTTGACGAACTTGCCGGTCTGGATGTCGTTCAGCACCTCCTTCATGGCGGCTTTGCTCTCCTTGCCCACGACGCGCGGGCCGGAGACGTATTCGCCGTACTCGGCCGTGTTGGACACCGAGTAGTTCATGTTGGCGATGCCGCCCTCATAGATGAGGTCGACGATCAGCTTCACCTCGTGGACGCATTCGAAATAGGCCATCTCGGGCGCATAGCCCGCTTCGATCAGGGTCTCGTAGCCGTTCCGCATCAGCTCGACCAGGCCGCCGCACAAGACCGACTGCTCGCCGAAGAGGTCGGTCTCGCATTCCTCGCGGAACGTGGTCTCGATGATGCCGGCGCGGCCGCCGCCGATGGCAGCGGCGTAGGACAGCGTCAAGTCGTGGGCGTTGCCAGTGGCGTCCTGGGCGATGGCCATGAGGCAGGGCACGCCGGCACCGCGTGAGTACTCGGCGCGCACCGTATGGCCAGGCCCCTTCGGCGCCACCATGCAGACATCCATGTCGGCGCGCGGCTCGATGAGGTTGAAATGGATGTTGAGCCCGTGGGCGAAGAACAGCGCCGAGCCCTGCTTCATGTTGGGCTTCAGATCGTTCTCCCAGATGCCCGCCTGGAGCTCGTCAGGCGTGAGCATCATCACCACGTCGGCCCATTTGGCGGCATCGGCCACGGACATGACCTTCAGACCTGCGCCTTCCGCCTTGGCGGCAGATTTCGAGCCGGGACGAAGGGCCACGGCCACGTCCTTGACGCCCGATTCCTTGAGGTTCAGCGCATGCGCGTGACCCTGGCTGCCATAGCCGACGATAGCGACCTTCTTACCCTTGATCAGATTGAGATCGGCATCCCGATCGTAATAAACGCGCATACCTGTTCCCCTAGTCCTCTAAATCCAACGTGACGGTTTCGGCCTGGGTTTTGCCGTCCAGGCCGCAAAAAGACAAGTGGCCGCTCACATGTGCCCAGGGCCGCGGGCGATGGCGGCGAGCCCCGTGCGGCACACTTCGACCAGGCCGAGCGGCTGCATCAGCACGATGAACTGCTCGATCTTCGACTGGCGCCCGGTGATCTCGAACACGAAGTGCTCGGTCGAGGCATCGATGACTTGCGCGCGGAAGGCCTCGGCCAAGCGCAAGGCCTCGACCCGCTTCTCGCCCGTCCCCGCCACCTTGACCATGGCGAGCTCACGCTCGATGGGATGGCCCAGCACGGTGAGATCGGTGACCGAGTGTATGGGCACGAGCCGGTCGAGCTGGTTCTTGATCTGCTCGATGACCATGGGCGTGCCGGTGGTGACGATGGTGATGCGCGATAGATGCGCCTCGTGCTCGGTCTCCGACACGGTCAGCGACTCGATGTTGTAGCCGCGGCCCGAGAACAGGCCGATGACGCGCGCGAGCACGCCGGGCTCGTTGTCCACGAGCACGCTCATCGTATGCGTCTCCGGCTTCTGCTCGATCTTTTCCAGCGAGTAGGCCGAGCCGGGCTGGGTCATCACTCTCATCTCTCTTTGCGAACGGGCGGGCTGAACGGCGGAGGCGGATAGGCACGCGGCGTACGCGCCTACACCATAACCTTGCCTTCTTCGGTGATCGCGTTCTCGATGTCCTCTTCGGTGAGGTCATCGCCCAACAGCATGTTGTTGTGCGCCTCCCCGCTCGGGATCATGGGGAAGCAGTTGGCATGCTTGTCGACCCGGCAGTCGAAGATGACCGGTTTCGGAGTCGCGATCATCTCCTTAATGGCATCGTCGAGCTCCGACGGCTTGTCCACCCTGATGCCGACGCCCTGATAGGCCTCCGCCAGCTTGACGAAGTCCGGCAGCGCCTCGGTGTAGGAGTGCGAGTAGCGGCCGCCATGCAGCAGTTCCTGCCACTGGCGGACCATGCCCATATATTCGTTGTTCAAGATGAAGATCTTGATCGGCAGGTCATACTGCGCCGCGGTCGACATCTCCTGCATGGTCATGAGCACCGACGCCTCGCCCGCGATGTCGATAACGAGGCTGTCCGGGTGCGCCACCTGCACGCCGACGGCCGCAGGGATGCCATATCCCATGGTACCGAGGCCGCCTGAGGTCATCCAGCGGTTCGGCTCGTCGAAATGGAAGAACTGGGCGGCCCACATCTGGTGCTGCCCCACTTCTGTGGTGATGTAGACGTCATGACCACGCGTCAGCGCATACAGACGCTCGATTGCGTATTGCGGCATGATGACGTCGTCGCGCTTCTTGTAGTGGAGGGACTTGCGCGCGCGCCATTTGTCGATCTGGCCCCACCACGTCTTCAGCGCCGCCTTGTCGACCTTCGGGTTCTTGGCCTTCCACGCGGAGAGCATCTGATCGAGCACGTGGGCGCAGTCGCCGACGATGGGGATGTCGACGGTGACGTTCTTGTTGATGGACGAGCGGTCGATATCGACATGGATCTTCTTCGATCCCGGCGCGAAGGCATCGAGCCGTCCGGTGATCCGGTCGTCGAAGCGCGCGCCGATGCAGATCATCACGTCGCAATCGTGCATGGCGTTGTTCGCCTCGTAGGTGCCATGCATGCCGAGCATGCCGAGCCACTGCTTGTCGGACGCCGGGTAGGCGCCCAGGCCCATCAAGGTCGAGGTGATGGGATAGCCGGTCATGCGCACGAGCTCGCGCAGGCGCTCGGTGGCGAGCGGCCCGGAATTGATGATCCCACCGCCCGTGTAGAAGATCGGGCGCTTGGCGTTCGCCATCAGCTCGACGGCGGCCGCGACGGCAGCCTCGTCGCCGTTCACGGCCGGGCGGTAGCTCTTGTGCTGAGAGTTCGAGAGCCCAGCATAGATCCCCTTGGCGAACTGGATGTCTTTGGGGATGTCCACGACCACGGGGCCCGGGCGACCGGAACGGGCGACATAGAACGCCTCGTGCAGCACCCGCGAAAGCTGATTGACGTCCTTCACCAGATAATTGTGCTTGGTGCACGGGCGCGTGATGCCGACCGTGTCGCATTCCTGGAACGCGTCGTTGCCGATGAGATGGGTCGGCACCTGGCCGGTGATGCACACGACCGGAATGGAATCCATGAGCGCGTCGGTGAGCCCGGTGACGGCGTTGGTCGCGCCGGGGCCCGAGGTCACCAGCACGACGCCGACCTTGCCGGTCGAGCGCGCATAGCCTTCGGCGGCATGGACCGCGCCCTGCTCGTGGCGGACGAGGATGTGCTTCAGCCGATCCTGCTGGAAGAGCTCGTCATAGATCGGCAGCACGGCGCCGCCGGGATAGCCGAAAATGTGCTCGACGCCTTGGTCGGCGAGAGCCTGGAGCACAATCTGGGCGCCTGTCATCGAGGCTGACATGTCTTACTCACTGCAAAGCCGGACCATGGCGGCCGCAACCGGCCGCTGCCCGGTACTATAAGGAATGGCGGAAAACGCCGAATTAAGGCGCGCACCCTAAGCGCTGCATGACAGAGGGTCAACGGCAATTGCGAATGAATGATAAGTTTGTCGCGCCTTATCTTTCCGAAAATTACCAATTATGCCACTTTATGCGGCGTTTTATTGCGCCCGACTCGGCCCGGTTCGGCCTGCGCCGTGGCACACACAGCCTGCGCCGAGAACCATCCTGGACAAGGGCCTGCGATCCGCCTATGTCCCTACCGCTTCAGGGGCCTCGCGGCGCCTATGATCGGCGTTCAACGCGACAATACTTTCCAACACCTCATCTTCGCGATCTTCGCGCTCATTGGTCTGAATGCAGCCGGCTGCTAGCTCAGAAAATTTTGCCGCCAACGGCAACGAGGCTCCTCCGCTTTCAAAGGCCGCGTTTTGGGCGCTGACCTTCGGCTCGATCGGCGTCGTCTATGGCGACATCGGCACGAGCCCCCTCTACGCCTTGCGCGAGGCGGTGCTCGCCGCCGGGGGCGAGCACGGCATCGTCACGCAAGCGGCCGTGTTCGGCGTGCTGTCGCTCGTCTTCTGGGCGCTGATCATCATCGTCACCGTCAAGTATGTGCTGGTCCTGTTGCGGGCCGACAATAACGGCGAAGGCGGTACGCTCGCGGTCACGGCGCTCGCCTTTACCGCGCTCGGCCGGCGCACCCCGCTCGTGTTGGGGCTCGGCATCGTCGGCGCATCGATGTTTTACGGCTCGACCTTGATCACGCCGGCCCTGTCGGTGCTGTCGGCGGTGGAAGGTCTCAACGTCGCCACCGATGCCTTCTCGCCCTATGTGCTGCCGCTTACGGTGATCATCCTCGTCTTGCTGTTCTCGGTGCAATCGCACGGCACCGCGCGCGTCTCGACCTTCTTCGCCCCGATCACCTTCGTCTGGTTCATCATCATCGCCGTCGCCGGCGCGGCGGAGATCGCCGCCAATCCCCGCGTGCTGAACGCGCTCAATCCGTACTACGCGCTGAAGTTTCTGGGGACCCACGGCATGATCGGCCTGGTCACGCTCGGCGCCGTGTTCCTCGTCGCCACCGGCTCCGAGGCGCTCTACAACGATCTCGGCCATTTCGGGCGCAAGCCTATACAAACCGCGTGGCTCTATCTCGTCCTGCCGTCGCTGCTGCTCAACTATTTCGGCCAGGGCGCGCTCATGCTCGCCAGACCTGAGACGGTCTCCAATCCATTCTATCTGCTGTTCCCGGATTGGGCGCTCTATCCCATGGTGGCTCTCGCCACCATGGCTACGGTGATCGCAAGCCAAGCCGTGATTACCGGCGCCTACTCCATCACCCGCCAAGCCATGCAACTCGGATTTCTCCCGCGCATGGAGGTGCGCCACACCTCGGAGTCTTTGGCCGGACAGATCTACATGCCGCGCGTGAACTGGCTATTGCTCGTCGGCGTCCTGCTGCTCGTTTTCATGTTCCGCTCCTCGAGCGATCTCGCCGCGGCTTACGTGCTCGCTGTGGCGGTGACCGGGTGGACCGCCGGCATCCTCGGCTTCATCGTGATCTGGAAGCTATGGCGCTGGAGCCTATGGGCGACGATGGCGTTGATGGTCCCGTTGACGCTCGTGGACACGGCTTTCGTGATGGCGAGCACGCTCAAAATTGCCGAGGGCGCGTGGCTTCCGGTGCTGGTCGGCATCATCCTGGTGATCATAATGGTCACTTGGCGTCGCGGCACGCGGCTGCTCGCACAGAAGACGCGCCGCGTGGAGGTGCCGTTCGAGCCCCTGATCAAGAACCTCGAGGAGAGGCCGCCTTATATCGCGCCCGGCACGGCCGTGTTCCTCACTGCCGATCCCGACTTCGCGCCGACGGCGCTGTTGCATAACCTCAAGCACAACAAGGTGCTGCACGAGCACAACGTGATCCTGACCATCGTCAACGAGGACATTCCCCGCGTGCAGACAGACAACCGAGTGCAGATGGAGACGGTCAGCGACAAGTTCATGCGCCTCACGCTGCATTTCGGATTTGTCGAGCGGCCGAACGTGCCCAAGGCGCTCGCCATCGCCCGCAAGCAGGGTTGGCAGTTCGACATCATGTCGACGTCATTCTTCTTGTCGCGCCGCTCCATCCGGCCAGACGTTCGCTCGGGCATGCCGCAATGGCAGGACCAGCTCTTTGTCTTCCTCGCCCACAATGCCGACGATGCGTCGAGCTATTTCCAGCTGCCGACTGACCGGGTGGTGGAGATCGGCACCCAAGTCACCGTGTGACGAAACGCGCCGCCGCGCCTTCAGCCGCCCTCTCCCCGTCGGGGAACCACTCCCAGTCCGCCATGAACCGTTTCAGCCAGGTCATCTGCCGCTTGGCGTAGCGCCGCGACTCGGTCTTCGCCTTGGTCACAGCCTCATCAAGGGTCGCGGCCCCCGCGAGATAAGCGGCAAGCTCGCGCACGCCGTGGGCCCGCATCACCGGCAGGCCGGGGTCCAGGTGCAAGGCGACAAGCGCCCTCACCTCATCGCGTGCGCCCGCCGCCATCATGCGGTCGAACCTCGCATCGATGGCCGCATAGAGCGGCTCGCGCTCCGGCGCGACGACGAGCTTGAGCAGGGCATCGCCGCCAAGCACGGGCGCGCCCGCCGTCGCCTGCCATTCGGCGAGCGACACGCCGGTGGCCTCGATCACCTCAAGAGCACGCACGACGCGCTGCGGATCGCTGGGACGGAGCCGCGCCGCCATGACGGGATCGCGGGCCTGGAGTTCGCGATAGAGTCTTTCGGGGCCGAGGCGTTCCGACTGCTCCCGCCACAACAGACGCGTTTCGGACGGAATGTCGGGAACCGGCGACAGGCCCTCCAGCAGCGCCTTGAAATAAAGTCCGGTGCCACCGACGAGGAGCGGCACCCGCCCTTCCCGCGCGGCCTCGGCGATTGCGGCCGCCGCATCATCGAGCCAACGGCCGACCGAATAGGCCTCCGCCGCCGGGACCGTGCCGTAAAGGCGATGGGGCACCGCCGCCATCTCGGCAGGCTCGGGCCGCGCCGTCAGCACGGCAAGCTCGCGGTAGACTTGCATGGAGTCGGCATTGATGATTGTGCCGCCGAGGCGCTTGGCAAGCGCCAAGGCTGCCGCGGACTTGCCGCTGGCCGTCGGCCCGGCGATCAAAACGGCCTTGTTCACTTGGTGCACAGCCAGGGACGGCTCCACACCCGGTACACCCCCCAATAGGTGTTCTCGATGACGAAGCCGAAGGCGAGCGACTCCTTTGCCCAATCGCCGTCACCGCCGAGCGTGCCGCTCAACCGCCGGCTGAACGTGTAGCCGTCGTTCCATTTGTCTTTCTGCTCGCCGACAAAGGCTTCGATGTAGCCGCCGACGGGAACGGGCTGCTCCGGCAGGCTTTGCGCCTTGTCGTCTGCCTTGAAGAAATGCGCCAGGGCGCTTTTCGAGACGATACGGACTTGATCGAGATAGCGCTCGGCCTCGGTGTCCTCGGCGCTCGCGGCGAAGACGGCATAGTTCACGTTGCGGGTATAAACACCCATGATGTCGAGCGCCGCGCGCAGCTTCTCGACCGGGACGTTGTCGTCGAAATAGAGGGACCCGCCTCCCGGCTCCTGGGTCGGCGCGCCGCGAATGGGATCCGAGCCGAGCTGGTCCATCCCGTAAAAGCCCGGCTCCGGTCCGCCGCTGTAGGGCGTCACGATCATCGGCGTGCCGAGGCCCAAGCCTTGCGGCAGCCATTGAGAGAGATCGCCCGGCATGACAGGAAGCTCCCGTCCCGGCCAGTTATAATCGAGGATGGTGACGCGCGCGGACGGCTCGGGCACGGCGGCAGCCTCCCGCGCTTAGCCCGTCGGCACAGCGACGAAGCGCAACTCGCCCTTGGCGTCGGAGAGCAACAACAGGACGCGCCCGCGCCCTGAGCGCTTCACCGCCTCCAACCGCGTGACGACATCCTGCGGCTGGTGCACCTCCTCCTGTGTGACCTCGACGATCACGTCCCCGGCCTTGACGCTTTTCTGCGCCGCAGGGCTGTCCGGCGCGACATCGGTGATGACCACGCCGTCGATCTTGTCGCTGATGCCGTACTTGCTGCGCAGCGCGTCGGTCAGCGGGGCGATGGTGAGACCGAGAAGATCTTCCTGCTCGGTCTCCGGTGCCGCGGGGCTGTCCTCATCTTCGCTGTCGTCCGTGTCCTCGGTGTCCTCGGTGTCCTCGTCCTCGGGCAAGCGGCCGATTTTGACCGTGACGTCCACGGTCTGGCCGTCGCGCAACAGCTCGACCGGAACGTCCTTGCCGATCGGCGTTTCGACCACCGCACGCGGCAGATCGCGCATGTTCTCGATCTCCTGGCCGTCGAATTTGAGGATCACGTCACTCGGCTTGATGCCGGCAGCGGCGGCAGGACCGTCGGGCGACACCTGGGCGACGAGCGCGCCTGCCGGTCCCGTCAGGCCCAGACTCTCGGCGATCTCGTCGGTGACATTCTGCACGTGGACGCCAAGCCAGCCGCGCCGCGTCTCGCCATACTGCTTGAGCTGATCGATAACCTTCACGGCGGTGTTGGAGGGCACGGCGAAGCCGATACCGATCGAGCCGCCGGTCGGCGAGATGATTGCCGTGTTTACGCCGATCACCTCGCCGTCCATGTCGAACAGCGGACCGCCGGAATTGCCGCGATTGATGGCGGCGTCGGTCTGAATGAAGTCATCATATGGGCCGGCATTGATGTCGCGCTTGGTGGCCGAGACGATGCCCACGGTCACGCTGCCGCCGAGGCCGAACGGATTGCCGATGGCCATCACCCAATCGCCGACGCGCATCTTGGACGAGTCGCCGAAGGAGACGGCCTTGAGCGGCTTCTTGGGCTCCACCTTCAAAAGCGCGAGATCCGTCTTCGGATCGTGGCCGAGGACCTTGGTCACCTTCAGCTTCGAGCCGTCGGTGAAATTGATGATGATCTCGTCCGCGCCTTCGATGACGTGGTTGTTGGTGACGATGAGGCCCGAGGGATCGATGACGAAGCCCGAGCCGAGCGAACTCACCTTGCGGGAGATGTTGTTGGCGTCCTCATCGTCGAAAAAGTCGTCGAAGAACTCTTCGAAAGGAGAGCCTTTCGGCCCCCGGTGACCCGGCACGGGTTCGCCCGGGCCTTTCAGGGTCTGGGTGGTGGAGATGTTCACCACCGCATCCTGCAGGCCTTCGGCCACGTCGGCCACGGAGGCAGGACCGCGCGCGAGGCCTTGGCCCGCAACCAACATGAGACAAGCGGCCAGGAGCCAGGCGGACGCATAGGCCGCACTGCGTCGAATTCGGCTCTGGCTGCTTGCTTGTGACATCGCTTGGGTTACTCCCCCGCCCGGCAGGTCGCCGGACCGGCGCAGTATTCTACCGAAAATCGGCATCGTGAAGCATGAAACCATCAGTTCGGCTGACTCGGATCATGGCGAGCCGCGCACCATCCAAACGATCAAGACGCCTATGGCAACAGCCAGGGCGCCAGCCAGACGCAGCGCCGATTCGGGCGTGTCTGCCGCCGCCTCCAGCAGCTTACGGCCAAGCCTCGGCGCAAGCGCCCAGATGAGCCCCTCGATCACGAGAACCAGCCCGATCGCGACGGCAAGATCGTCCATCCGGTGCTAAGGGCGACCGGTTAAGGCGCCGCCGACGTCCCGGCCCCGCCGACCGAGGCTTCATGGTCCGCAGCCGCGCCACCGCCGCTCGCTGCGCCCTGCTGGGTGTCGCCCATGTCATCGTCTTCCGGCACGTTCGGCGTCGGTTGCGATTGCGGCGTCACGGTCTTGGGCGGGCTCGCGGTCCCCTGCACAGGAAGGCCTGCCGCGTCGTTGAAGTACTGGAAGAACTGAGAATCCGGGCTCAGCACCATGCGTGTATCGCCCTGCTTCAGCGCGCCCTCATAGGCCTGCATGGAACGATAGAAAGCGAAGAAGTCGGGATCCTTGCCGAAGGCCTCGGCAAACACCTTGTTCTTCTCGGCGTCGCCCGTACCGCGGATGCGCTCCGACTCGCCGGTTGCATCGGCCTTCAAGACCGTAACCTGGCGGTCGGCGTTGGCGCGGATACGCCGTGAGGCCTCCTCGCCTTCGGCACGAATTTCGGCGGCCTCACGCTGGCGCTCGGTCTGCATGCGGCGGTAGATGGCGAGGCTGTTCGCCTCCGGCAGATCGGCGCGCTTGATGCGCACATCGACGACGTTGATGCCGATGCCTTTCGCCTCCACGTTCACCTGGTCGGTGATCTGCTGCATGAGCGCGTTGCGCTTATCGCGGACCACGGCCTCGAAACTCGCGGCACCGAGCACGCGGCGCAGAGCCGCCTCGAGAAAGGCGCCAAGCTGCGAGCGCGCTCCGGTCTCGTTGTTCACCGTCTGATAGAACAGCAGCGGATTGGTAATGCGCCAGCGGGCAAAGGCGTCGACCACGAGACGCTTCTGGTCGGAGGCGATGACCTCCTGCGGCGCGGAGTCGAGATCGAGCAACCGCTTGTCGAAGAACACCACGTTCTGAATGAACGGGATCTTGTAGTTGAGGCCTGGGTTCGTCACGAGCCGCTTTGGCTTGCCGAACTCGAGGACCAGCGCCTGCTGCGTCTGGTAGACGGTAAACAGCGTCAGATACGCGGCGATCGCGACTATGCCGGCGATGAGAACGATCAGGGTGAGGGCTGTGCGCTTCATTGCTGCGGCCCTCCGCTCTGGTTAGAGGGTGGCGTCGGAGGCTGCCGCTTCTGAAGCTCGGAAAGCGGCAGGTAGGGCACAACCCCTCCGCTCTTTCCGTCGATGATGATCTTGTCGGTTTTGGTCAACACGTCCTGCATGGTGTCGATGAAGATGCGCCTGCGCGTGACATCAGGCGCCTTCTGATATTCTTCGAGGACCTTGTCGAAGCGATCCGCCTCGCCCTTGGCCTCGGCGATTACCTGATCGCGATAGCCTTGCGCAGATTGCAGGATCCGCTCGGCCTCGCCGCGGGCTTCCGGAACGACGCGGTTAGCGTAAGTCTGCGCTTCGTTTCGCAAGCGCTCCTGGTCGGCGCGCGCCGCTTGCACGTCACGGAAGGCGTCAATGACTTGCGCAGGCGGATCGACCTTCTGGAGCTGCACCTGAACAATCTTGATACCGGCGCCGTAGCCATCGAGGATCCGCTGAATGAGCTGCTGCACCTTTGATTCCGTCTCGGCCCGGGCCGCGGTGAGGATCGGCTCGATGTCGCTTTGGCCGACGATCTCGCGCATGGCACTCTCGGCAACATCCTTCACCGTGCCTTCCGGGTTCTGGATGTTGAACAAATAGTCGGGCGCGTTGTCGATCTTCCAAATCAGCACGAAATCGATATCGACGATGTTCTCATCGCCGGTGAGCATCAGGCTCTCCTCCGGTACGTCGCGGACCGTGCTGGTCGTGCCGCGTTCGGAGGATCCGCGCATGCCGATCTCGATGCGGTTGAAACGCGTGTAGGTGGGCAGCTCCACCACCTCGATCGGATACGGGAGACGGAAGTGCAGACCCGGCTGCAATTGGCGAACATATTCGCCGAAGCGGAGCACGATGCCGAGCTCGTCGGTGTTGACGCGGACGGTGAAGCCGAACCAGCCGATCACCGCAATCACGGCCAAAGCGATCACGATCCCGATAGGGCCGCCCATATTGCCGCCGGGCATTGCCTGGCGGAGCCGGTCCTGGCTCCGGCGCAAAATCTCCTCCAGGTCGGGCTGCTGGCCGGGACCGCCAGGCTTTGGGCCCCATGGTCCGCCATTGCCGCCTTTCCAGCCGCCGCCGCCGCCGCTCTGATTGCTCCAAGGCATGATGAATGTCGTCCTGATGTCTAGAGGGGGTTTCGCAAGGAACCGCCGTAGCAATGCGCTGCTAGCAGGGAACTAGCCGCATCAAAATGGCGGTCCTGCGACAAGGGTCTTGGGGGTTATAGGCTACTCACCCAGGCCACGCAATGCGGGCTCCCCATCAGCATGAATGCGCTGTCACGCGCTCAAGCACCACGAGGCTGAAGGCATGGTCATCCTTCGGACCGGCTAGGTGGGCCTCGCGGGAGACTTCACGCCATTCGCGCCTATCGAGCTCCGGGAACCAGGTGTCGGCGGCCGGCGTCGCATGGACCTCGGTGAGATAGATGCGGCCCGCCTGCGGCAAGACCTCGCGGAATACGTCCTCGCCGCCGATGATCATGATCTCCTCCGCGCCGGTCCGCGCGGCGGAGGCGCGCGCCGCCTCAAGCCCCTCCTCGAGGCTATGGGCCATGACGGCGGACGGCGCGACGAAGCCGCGATCGCGGCTGAGCACGACGTTGAGACGTCCGTCGAGGACGCGCGGCAGCGACTTGAAGGTGCGCCGCCCCATGATCACGGGCTTCCCCATGGTAATCTTGCGGAAATAGCGCATGTCGCTGTGCAAGCGCCAGGGCAGGTCCCCGCCATGGCCAATGGCGCGGTTCTCGCCCATGGCCACGACCAGCGCGATGACGGGCTCTTTCGGTTGGGCCTCTTCGCTCACACCGCCACCTCGGCGCGGATCGCCGGGTGCGGGTCGTAGCCAACGAGCTTGAAGTCCTCATAGGCGAAGTCGAAGAGCGACTTGACCTCCGGGTTGATCTCCATGCGCGGCAGCGCCCGGGGGCTGCGCGACAACTGCTCGTCCGCCTGCTCGACATGGTTGAGATAAAGATGCACGTCGCCAAAGGTGTGGACGAACTCACCGGCCTCAAGCCCCGTGACTTGCGCCATCATCTCGGTGAGCAGGGCGTAAGAGGCGATGTTGAAGGGCACGCCGAGAAAGATGTCGGCCGAGCGCTGGTAGAGCTGACAGGAGAGCCGTCCCTCCCCCACATAGAACTGGAACAGGCAGTGGCAGGGCGGCAGCGCCATCTTGGGGATCTCGCCGACGTTCCACGCGCTGACGATGAGGCGGCGCGAATCGGGATCGCGCTTGATCGCCTCGACCACGCTTCCGATCTGATCGATGGTCTCGCCGCCGGCGGCCGGCCAGGCGCGCCATTGTCGGCCATAGACGGGGCCGAGTTCGCCGTCCTCGTCGGCCCATTCGTTCCAGATGCTCACGCCGTGTTCGTTGAGATAGCGCACATTGGTCGAACCTTGCAGGAACCAGAGAAGCTCGTGGATGATCGACTTCACGTGCAGCTTCTTGGTGGTGACGAGGGGGAAGCCTTCGCGCAAATTGAAGCGCATCTGCGCGCCGAACAGGCTCAGGCAGCCGGTGCCGGTGCGGTCGTCCTTATGGCGCCCCTCTTTGTGGATTTTGGCAAGGAGATCGAGATATTGGCGCATAAGGTGTCTTTCCCTATGATCCTGGAACGCCCCGGCCGAGCTTCGCTCGGTCCCCTAGTCGATAGACCCAGAGGATGGAGCATTCAATGCGTCTCATGACAGTTGTCCTCGGTGTTGCGCTTGGCTTCGCCGCCACGCCTGCCTTCGCCGCATACGTCGATATCGAAACCGTGCGCGCCATGGCCTTCGACAGAGGCTTCGTCAGGCTCGAGGAGATCGAGCTTAAGAGGAAAAAGGGCATCTGGAAGGTCGAGGGCGAGGATGCCCGCGGCCACGACCTCGAAATGAAGGTCGACGCCTATACCGGCCGCATCATCAAGATGGAGCGCGACTAGCGCGCCGCCTCCCTAACCTCCGGCCCCTACGGCGCCTTCTGCATCGTGGGGGCGGATTTCTGGGGAGCACCAGGCGAGATGGTCAACGCGCCGCCGGTCGCGCCTTGCGTCTGCGTGTACATCGTGCACGTGCCCGTGCACGTATCGCCGGATTTCTTTTCGCAAGAGATGCCCCAGGAGTGCTTCTCGGTCGAACAGGTACCCACCGCATCATTATTTCCTGGGTTCTTGCATTCGCACCGATATCGACCAGAAGCTCCTTGATTATTCGAGACCGCCGCAGCGGGATTGCTGCAAAGCAGGCTCGCGCTCGCGATCATCATAAGCGTCACAGCTAGGTTCTTCATGCCGCCCTCCACGCGTGGCAAGTCCAGGTTTCTCATTGCCTCTTCATGTTGACGCCCGGCGCACTCTTGAGAGGGCTTTTCAGACCCGACGCTTTGGGGCTGTCCGGGGTGACGGTCATCGTGCATCGCCCGGTGCAGGTGGCACCGTTGATTTTGAGGCAGGTGGTGCCAGTTGGGGCGGCCGTGATGGTGCAGGTGCCCTGGCCCCCGCTGCACGAGCAGTCAAACGAACCCGTCTCGTTCTGGTTCTGCATCGCCAGCGCGGGGTGGATGCAGCACACGATCGCGAGCCCCGCCAGGGCGGCCAGCCTGCTCCGGGACAGGGACAGACATTTGCTCATCTTCGCCTCCTCTGAAGGAATGCGCCGCATTTGAAGGTAACATGCCTATATAGGGTTGCATCCACAATCTCGGCGCGCATACGCCACCAGGAGGTACAATTCGAACCCCATCGGCGGCGGCGTTCATCAAGATGGAGCGCGACTAGCGCCGGTTGCCGGGCGCGGTTTTCCACACCCGATTCGCCAGCCCTCACCTGGGGGTTGTTGAACTATCAATCTTTTTTTTGCCGGTCTGGAGGCTTATATAGAGTCTGCTGGCGCAAGCCGGCTATGGCGATAAATGGGCGACGTAATAAGCCATTCGGACCCGGGGGCGGTACCCGGCGGCTCCACCATCAGCTCACCAGGCTTTGCCGCAAGCCAAGAGACCATCATGTATCTCGAGCGTTCGGGTGAGTTGTTGATGGGGCCGAAATAGGATCGACGAGGGTGTAAAGGTCGTGCTTTCGCTCGGCATGGTTCCGCCGTTATCGGGCCAACCCTATAGTTGCCAATGACAACTATGCGGAGGCTCGTCTCGCTGCGTAGTCAGCGCGATAGCCTAAAGTCAAAGCCCTAACCTCCTCGCAGGGGTTAGGCGCGGTTTCGGAGGGCACCGGGCAACAGAAGCCCTCCACTTTTATTGACGGGGTGGCTGCCTCGGGTCATGGCAGAAGACGAGATCAGATACGACCTTCTCACGCAGAACGCGCTCCGCGGCGTGGTGCGTGACGTGCTGAACCAGGTGCAGCGCGAGGGCCTGCCCGGCGAGCATCATCTCTACATCGCCTTCGACACGGGCGCCGACGGCGTCTCCATCTCGAAACGCCTGAAGGAGCAGTACCCGGAGGAGATGACCGTCGTCCTCCAGTACCAGTTCTGGGACCTCATCGTGACGAACGAGCGCTTCGAGGTGAAGCTGTCCTTCTCCAACGTGCCCGAGCGGCTCGTGGTGCCGTTCAGCGCGGTGAAGGCGTTCTACGACCCCTCGGCTCAGTTCGGCTTGCAGTTCGGCAAGCCCGGCGCGGCCAACGACTCCGCCCGCCAGCACATGGCCTCCGCCATGCCCGATCTCGTGGCAGAGACGGAGGAGCCGCGGAGCGCGGCCGATCCGGCCCCGGAAGAGGCGGCCGAGGCCCCGGCGAATGAGCCCGTCGCGCCGCGGGCGCCGGCAGAGATCGTGCAGCTCGACCGTTTCCGCAAGAAATAGTCTCTCTTGTGGGCGTTGACTGCCTAAGCTTTAGGCAGGACGTCGAGGCCACTTGCCCTTAAATGTTGATTTTGCCCTACTTCCGGTTGGTATGTTTCCTGCCTACGGTCCTCGGGTTCGGCAAGACGGTCTGCAGGCGTTCGGGGGAAGCGTTTGAACAAGGTCGATCTGGTCCGGGGCACTTCTGAGACAGAACTCGCGGCCCTCGCGCCGATTCAGAACTATCTCGCGGAGCTTCATGCGCGCGTGTCGCAGGTGACCGGCGGCAGCCCCGCCGACTACATCCCCGAGCTTGGCAAAGTCGACCCCGACCTCTTCGGTATCGCCATCGCCACGGTCGACGGGCAGGTCTACGCGGTGGGCGACACCGATATCCCCTTCACCATCCAATCGGTGTCCAAGCCGTTCATGTACGGCTACGCCCTTCAGCATTACGGCCGCTTGCGGGTTCTCGATCAGGTTGGCGTCGAGCCCACGGGCGAGGCCTTCAACTCCATCGTGCTCGACGAGGTGGCGAACCGCCCATTCAACCCGATGGTCAATGCCGGGGCGATCGCCGTTGCCGAGATGATGCAAGGCGCCACCCAGGCCGAGCGGATCGCCAACATGCTCGACCTGTTCTCCAGCCTCGCCGGACGCAAGCTCGACATCGACGAGGCCGTGTTCAACTCGGAGCTGGCGACCGGGCATCGCAACCGCGCCATCGCCTACATGATGCTCAACTCGGCGATGATCGAGCAGGACCCCAACGAGATCCTCGATCTCTATTTCCGTCAGTGCTCGGTGAACGTCACGACTTGCGATCTCGCCATCATGGCGGCCACGCTCGCCAATGACGGGACGAACCCGATCACTCACAAGGCGGTGTTCGACGCCCAGTATGTACGCGACATGCTGAGCGTGATGAACTCATGCGGCATGTACGACTATGCGGGGGAATGGGCCTACGAGGTCGGCATGCCGGCCAAGAGCGGCGTCTCGGGTTGCATCATCGCCGTCATCCCGGGGCAGATCGGTATCTGCGTCTATTCCCCGCCCATCGACAAGCAAGGCAACAGTGTGCGTGGCATCCGGGTCTGCCAGGATATCTCGAGCGAGTTCGAGCTGCATGCCTTCAACAACCGGACCAATGTCCGCAGCGTCATCCGCCGCGATTATCGCGCCGACCTCGTGCGCTCGAACCGCCTGCGTACACCCGAGGAGTGCAAGATCCTGGCGGTGGAAGGCCGCAAGGTGGCGGTGCTCGAGGCGCAAGGCGCCCTGTTCTTCGGCTCGACCGAGCAGCTCCTACGCCGGCTCTCGGAGCTTGCCGCGACCTCGCACTATGTGATCGTCGATTTCAAGCGCGTCCACCTCGCCGACACCTCGGCGCGGAACCTGATCGTGCGGGCGGCACGGTCCATGGTTGGAGGCAAGACCGAGCTGTTGTTTGCCTCGATCGGCCATAACGAGCCCCTCGATCGGCTGACCCGGGCGCTCGCCGAGAGCGAAGAAGGGAACCAGGTGCGCCAGTTCCGCGACGCCGATGCGGCGCTCGAATGGTGCGAGGATCAGCTGCTGGCCGGCGCGGCTTATGATTTCGGCACGAAGTTCTCGGTGCCCCAGATCAATCTGTTCAAGGGATTGAGCCCCGACGAGTGCCGCCTGGTCGAGACCCTCATCAAGCCGCTCGTTTTCGAAAAGGGTGACGTCATCATGCGCGAGGGCGACGACGCCAAGCTCTTTTTTGTGCTGGCCCGCGGCACGGTGAGCGTCGAGATCAAGGTGCATGGCAAGTCCGACCGGCGAAAACGCGTTGCGTCCATCGGCCCCGGGCTCACTTTCGGTGAGATGGCATTACTCGACGGCGGCAAGCGCTCGGCCGATGTCATCGCCAATGAGCGGGTGATCTGCTACGGGCTCGGAGTCGCGGAGCTTCATGAGCTCTCGGCGGAGCATCCCAACATCATGATCACCATTCTCAGCAATCTGACCCGCGACTTCTCCGAACGGCTGCGGCACGCCAACGAGGAGATCAGCGTCCTCGAATAGGGCTCAAGCCGCCGGCGCCGCAGCACGCGCCACGCGCGGCTCGTTGGTCTGCGTGAGCGGTACCGTCAGCTCGACATAGAGCCCGACTGGCCGGAAATCGACCTTGGTGTCGCCGCCGAGATTGTGGCGGATGCCCTTGTCGATAAGCTGCATGCCGAAGCCGGACGAGGAGCGCTTCGGCGCCACGACGGGCGCGCCCCGCTCCTCCCAAACCAGCAGCAGCCGGTTGCCGCGCGCCGTTTTCCAGCTCACGCCAAGCTGGCCCGTGTTCAGCGACAACGCGCCATATTTCACGGCGTTGGTGGCGAGCTCATGCAGGGTCATGGCGAGGATCGAGGTGCATTGTGGCGGCAACAGCACGTCCGGCCCCTTGATGACGATCTTGGGTCCACCTTCTCGGCGATAGGGATCGAGCTCGCGTTCGACCATGGCCTTCAGGCTCGCGCCGGACCATTGGGACTCGAGGAGAAGGTCGTGGGCCCGATGCAAGGCTTGCAGCCGCTCGGCCAGCGTCTGCGCCATGACTTGCGCCGGCTTGTTGGCCGCCTGACGCAGGCTCGCCTGCACCAGCGACTGGACGATGGCGAGCGCATTCTTGACACGGTGGTTGAGCTCGCCGACGAGCATGGTCTGGCGCTGGGCGGCCCGCCTCCGCTCGGTGACGTCGCGGAATACGAGCACTGCGCCCGCAAGCGACCCGTCCGAGCCTATGATCGGTGCGCCACTGTGCTCGACAGGCAGTTCCTTGTCGTCGCGGGTGATGAGGAGCGCGCCGGATTCGAGCCGTGTCACCTCGCGCTCGCGCAGCGCCTTCAGCGCTGGATCGTCGACGGATTTCCGCGTGGCCTCGTCAATGACGCGGAACACCTCCCAGATGGGACGTCCCCTCGCCTCGGCGGCCGTCCATCCGGTCAGATGCTCGGCGACCTTGTTGAGGAGCAGCACGCTGCCATTGGGGTCGGTGGCGATGACCCCGTCGCCGATGGAGCCGAGCGTTGTCGACAGCCATTCGCGCTGGCCGCGCAGTTCCATGAGGGCCGCGTTGCGGTCGTAGTCGGCGCGCCGCACCGCGCCGATCGTGGTCCAGGCGAATACGGCGAGCACGATGATGCTCGCCACGGAGAAGATCGCGAGTGTGGCCGCGCTGTCATAGAAGCTCTGGACCTCGGCCTGGCGCGCGAACCAACCGATCACGAGAGGCAGCACGAGGATGCCGGGCAAAAGCCGGCGCAGCATCTCGCCTGCCGGAGAGCGCTCCACGATGGCGGCGGCAACGCCGGACTCGGGCGAAGCGGCAAGGAGCCCAATAGCCAAGAGCGCCGCGCTCAGTGCGCCATAGACCGACATGGCGGTGAACGGGAACGGGTAGTAGTGGGTGGCGACGCCGTAAGCGTGGCCGGCAAGCACGATCAGGACCTGCGCCAGCATGACCAGCGCTATGGCCTGGCTGAAGGCGGACAAGGCCTTGCCGCGCTTCGCATACATCAGAGCCAGGCCGAACAGGACAAGCGAGCCGGTGACACCGAGCGCTGTGCGACCTGCTTCGGCGGTGTCGGCGCCCGGCGCAACGTCCTCGACGGACAGCAAAGCGTGCCCAAGGCCGAGATCGATACCCGACAGTTGCTGGCCGAACACGACAAGGCCTACAGCGACAAGAACGAAGCCGATGATCCGGGCGAGCAGCCGAAGGCGCCTGAACGTGAAACACAGGAGCCCAAGCCCCGCGGCGATGACCCCCAGGGCCGCATTCGGCGTCATGCCGGCGGTACTCGGGAGCGCCCGCTCCAGCCCAGGGATGATGTGCAGCCACATGGCCAGCACGATCTCGCCGATGACGCAAACGAGTACGGCCGCAAGGCGCGCGAAGGCCACGGACAGGCCCGCACCCCGCGGGGCCGGCAGCGCAATGTGTGCTGAGGTTGCCGTCACTCGCCTTCCTCGCCCCGTGTCCCGATAAAACCTGCGGAAACCGGCCTGGGCGCTCCTCGGTGGAAGGCCGCTAGAAGGATCTTCACTACGAGCCCGGTTCTCCCACCCTCCTGCGCGATGTTATAGCGTAGGCCAGAAACACCGGATAGCCGTTCGGCGGAAGCCCTGCGATCCAAGGGCCGCTTGGCCGTAATGACTGCCAAAAAAGGAATTGCAAACATGCCTCTAGCCGACGGCCCCCAGTCTTCTGCTTCAACCCGCACCGAAACCGACGCGTTTGGCCCGATCGAGGTTCCGGCCGACCGCTACTGGGGCGCGCAAACCGAGCGCTCGCGGCAGAACTTCAAAATCGGCGACGAGCGGATGCCGAAGTCCCTGATCCGCGCCATGGCCCTCGTGAAGAAGGCCGCGGCGCTGACCAATCTCGAGCTTGGCCGGATCGACAAGAACCTGGCGGAAGCCATCGCCACGGCGGCGGATGAGATCGTGGACGGCAAACTCGACGGTCATTTTCCCCTGGTGGTTTGGCAGACCGGTTCCGGTACCCAGACCAATATGAACCTCAACGAGGTGATCGCAAACCGCGCCAGCGAACTCTTGGGCGGCGCTCTCGGCACCAAGAAGCCGGTTCATCCCAACGACCACGTCAATCTCGGCCAGTCCTCCAACGATACCTTTCCCACGGCCATGCATGTCGCCGCCGCCGAGGAGATCGCCTATCGGCTCAACCCGGCGCTGTCCCACCTTTACCAGGCACTCAAAGACAAGGCTGAGGCGTTCCAGGACGTACTGAAGATCGGACGCACCCACATGCAGGACGCAACCCCCCTCACCCTGGGGCAAGAATTCGGCGGCTATGCGGCGCAGATCGACCACGGAATCGAGCGGCTAAAGCTCTCGCTTTCCGGGCTTTACGAGCTTGCCCAAGGCGGCACGGCGGTGGGCACCGGGCTCAATACCCATCCGCTGTTCGCCGAGACCTTCGCGGCGAAAATCGCCGAGATGACAAAGCTTCCCTTCGTGAGCGCCGAGAACAAGTTCGAGGCGCTCGCCTCCCACGATGCCTTCGTCTTCGCCCATGGGGCGCTCAATACGGTTGCCGTGTCGATGTTCAAGATCGCCAATGACATCCGGCTGCTCGGCTCCGGGCCCCGCTCCGGCTTCGGCGAGCTCCTGTTGCCGGAGAACGAGCCGGGCTCGTCGATCATGCCCGGCAAGGTGAACCCGACCCAGTGCGAGGCCGTAACCATGGTCTGCGCGCAAGTGATGGGGAATCAGACCACGGTGAGCTTCGCCGGCAGCCAAGGGCATCTCGAGCTCAACGTGTTCAAGCCGGTGCTGGCCTACGCCATGCTGCAGTCGATCCGGCTCTTGGGCGACGTCGCCAAGAGCTTCACCGACAATTGCGTCTTGGGCATCGAGGCCAATCGCGAGCGCATCAAGGAGCATATGGAGCGCTCGCTGATGCTGGTCACGGCCCTCACCCCGCATATCGGCTACGACAAGGCGAGCGAGATCGCCAAGCACGCGCATAAGCGCGGCAGCACATTGCGCGAAGAGGCGGCGCGGCTCGGTCATGTAAGCGAGGAGGATTTCGACCGGCTGGTCCGGCCCGAGGACATGGTCTCGCCGAAGGATTAGCCGGCCTCTCGCCCATGACGAAGGTCCGCAACAAGCGCTCGCTCACCATCGCCCGGCACCGCACCAGCGTGTCGCTCGAGGAGCCGTTCTGGGCCGCGCTCGCCGACATCGCCAAGGCGCAAGGGAAGTCGATCGCAAGCCTCGTCAGCGAGATCGACGAGAGGCGCATAAAGGGCACGGAGGCAAGTCTCTCCGCCGCCATTCGTCTCTACGTGCTGAGGCGGGCGCAGGCGAAGCGCGACGGACCTTAGAAGCCGCCACCGAAGATGCTGTAGTTCTTCTTCCAGGCATCCGGCGCCTCCCGCTTACGGCGACGCTTCGGTGCTGCCGGCGGCGGGACCTCGACCGTTTCCGGCGCCGCTTCAGCCGCAGTGTCGGTCTCGGCCGTGGGATCCGTCGCCAGGATATCGGCGATCGGATCGTTGGCGGTGCCATCCGGAGCGACCTGCTGGTTAGCCGGCGCCAGGGTATTCGGAATGGCCGACGCGGTGGCGCTCGCTTCCGCCGCCGCCTTTGCCGCGGCGGCCGCTTTCGCATCGGCTGCGGCTTTCTCTTGAGCCGCCTTTACCGCGGCGGCTTTGGCCTCGGCCTCGACCCGTTCCTGGGCGGCGCGCTCGGCCGCAGCCTTGGCTTCGGCCGCAGCCCGCTCCTGCGCGGCCTTTTGGGCCACCGCCTTGGCCTCAGCCGCAGCCTTGGCCTCTTTGGCAGCGAGCGCTTCCGCCGCAGCCTTGTCCTTCGCGGCCTTCTCGGCGGCGACCTTGGCGTCCGCTTCGATCTTCGCTTGGGCCGCACGTTCGGCAGCGGCCTTGGCCTCGGCCGCGGCGCGCTCCCGAGCCGCCTTCTCAGCCGCTGCGTTCGCCGCTTCGGCGGCCTTCTTCTCGGCAGCAGCCTTTGCCTCGGCGACAGCCGTCGCTTCCGCCGCGGCTTTGGCTTCGGCAGCAGCTTTTGCCTCTTCGGCAGCTTTCTTATCAGCGGCGCCTTTGGCTTCGGCGGCGGCCCTCGCCTCGGCGGCCTTTGCTTCCGCCGCGGCTTTGGCTTCGGCAGCAGCTTTTGCCTCTTCGGCGGCCTTCTGCTCGGCTTCAGCCCTGGCTTCGGCCTCGGCCTTCTCCTGCGCGGCCCGCGCCGCTTCCGCCGCAGCGGCGGCTTTCTCGGCTTCGGCCTTCTCCTTTGCCGCGCGTTGGGCCTCGGCGGCGGCCGCAGCCTTCGCCGCCGCATCGCCGAGCGGCGGGACATTCCTGCCCGACACGTCGAGAGTCTCGAGGCGCTCGACGTCTTCCTGCATCCCCTTGATGGTGAGATAGCTCTCGACGGCTGCCGTATCGACGGCGGGCGAGATCTCGCCCGCATGGTCGAGCGGGCCAGCGAACACCACGCTCACCGGTGGGACGTTCTTGCTCCCCGGTCCCATGAGGCGCATCTGCCATTCGCTGTCGAGCCTGAGGGTTGCCAGCTCCACATAGCCGTTGACGGTCGTCTCGGCGTCGGACGACACCAGTGCCGCCGGGGCCAGCCGCAATGTGCCGCTCTTCACGTCGAACGCAAACGTCGCAGGCGCATATTTGTAGACGCCCTTGGTGAGGGTTTCGCGGACGGTTTGGGCGTCGGCGGCAATCTCCTCTTTGGCGGCCTTGCTCTTCGTGTCGGCCGCCGTGGCGGCGACGCGACGGAGAGGCCCGGCATTCAGCGCAAGAAGCATGCCCTCACCGAGATCAAGCGTCCCCTTCCCGCTCAAGCCGGCAACGATGCCCGGCGGGCTCAGGCCTTCGCCTTGCACGGTGAAGCCGAGATCGAAGGGGCCCTTCGCCAGAATCGTTCCGGCAACGGCCTTCGACAGGCTCTCGAGCTTACCGCCTTTCAAGTCGACCTTGGCATTCACCGCCGCACCATTGCCGCGCGGCGACAGCCCGCCCGAGGCCGCGAAGGCGCCCCCGAACAGCTCACCCTTGAGATCGGTGATGGTCAGGCCGTCATGGTCGACCCGTGCATTGAGCGTGGCGTCGGCGACTTGGAAGGGCGCGCCGAGAGACAGCGTCCTGGCGTTCAGCATTACGTCGCCTTCCGCATTCTCGATGGTGTCGAGCGCAAAGCCGCGCGCAGGCCAAACCTCGGCGGCATTCGCGGCGACCGAACCGAGCAACTCCTCGGTGGATGCCGTGCGCTCCCACGCGACCAACGGCCCAAGCACGGCAGGCAGGGACACGGAGTCGGCGTCGGCCGCGATGTTGAAGCGGGTCTTGCCGTCGCCGGACTCGAAATGCGCGCTGCCGGTCACCTCGTTCCCGGCCACCTCGGCCTTGACGGCATTGAGATCGATCGTGCTGCCCTGCTTCACGACATTGGCGCTGAGGCTCAAGGGCACCCCGCTTGCGCTCGGCGGCGCGTCCAGGCCGAATAGCGGCAGGGCGAGGCTCGCATCCTGCGTGGCGATGGAGCCATGGCCGCTCAGCGCGACGCCTTCCTCCTTCACCGCACCTTGTCCCTCGAAGCCGAGCTGCATGGCCGCGGTCTCAAGCGCGGCGCGACCTACAAGCTTGGTGCGCGGCACGCCGGAGAGCTTGACCGACAGCGTACCTTGCGTGCCGGCAGCGGCGAGCTTGTCCTGTGGAAGGTCCGGGAAGAGCAGCACCAGCAGGGCCTGCGGCCGCTCGCCGGTGACGCTGCCGCCCACATTGATCTCTGCCTCGGCCAGCTTTGCCGGCTCGCCGTTGGCGCGGGCGACCAATGCAATGTCGGAGCCGCCGATCCGGCCGCTCAGTTCGAGAGACGTCTTTGTCGTTTCTCCATCGCGCCCGGCGATGAGGCCAGCGCGAATGTCGAGCGGCGCGAGCGCGGATAGATTCTTGGACTTGGCGACATCCTGCGGCAGGCCGAACAGCTCGGAGACCACGCGCAGGCTTTCGGTCGTCTCTGCTTGCAGCGAAACATCGACGCGGCCCGACGGCGCTTTGGCGACGCTGGCGATACGGCCCTTGCCGGAGAGCGTGACGGCGCTGGCGGCCGCGAAGTCCAGCGCTTCGATATCGAGCGTGCCGTCGGTCAGCGCGAGTTGCGCATCGAGCTTGCCCGGCGGAATGTCGGGCAGAAGCAGCTCGCCGACCTTCAGGCTCGCGCGGACATCGTCGTCGCCCAGCTGCTGAATCAGGTTCGAGCCGTTCCCGGCCGAGGCGTCAGCCGTGTCCCCGCCCGCGGAGAGCCAGGAGCGCCAGATCGGGCCCTCGCCCAACACCTCCCGCAAATCGAGGCGGTCACTCTCGAGACTGACGTCGATTTGGTTCGTCTTGCCGCCCCGGTAATGCAGGCGGCCGCTGAATTTGGTGTCGCTCACCTCGCCTTGCGCATCGGCAAGCTTGAGCTCGCCATCGCCAATGGTGGCGAAAGACGAAAACGAGAAGTCGCCTGCGGCGGCCTGCCCCGTCATGCCGCGGTCGCCCGCCGCCCAGCGCGTCAGCGCCCGCAAGCCGGAGCCATCGATCTCGATTGGCCCGGTGAAAAGCGGCCCCATGGCGCCGTGCTGCAGGCGGCCGGATGCGGAGATGCGGTTGCCACCCGGAAGCACAGCCTTCAGCCTGTTGATCGTGACGCCGCCGTTGTGGCTCGCGAGCTCCATATCGAGGTTGCCGATCAAATCGCCCCCGAGGCTTGCCTGGTCGATGTCGACGGCGAGCGCGCCGTCGCCGATCGAGGCGGCTTCGTCGAGCGCCCACGCCGCAAACATGTAGGAGACAGCAGCCGGCGCCTGTTTCTCGGCGTCCCCGGCCGAGCCGAACATCGCATCGACATCGATCCACCGGGCGGAGAGCCTGGCGTCCGCTTTAAACGGCTCGCCGAAGTCGAGTGTGAGGCTGCCGTTCAGGATCTGCGGCCGGCCATTGGCATGGATCGTCAAATCGAAATCGGGCAACTCGGCACGGTCAGGCGCTGCCTCGAGCTTTCCCTTCAGCTCCATGAACGTGGCGGCATCCGCCGGTCCACCCGAGGCTTGCTCTGCGGCCGGCGCCTCCGCGGCGGGTGGCATCTCCGATTCAGGCTCAGCTTCGGGCGTCTCCGTCTCAGCCGCCTCGGCGGTCGTCACGCGCATGAGGATTGTGCCGTCATAGGCCGGCTTGGCGCCCAGCCCCGTGACGTTGCCGTCGATTTGATAGGACGCTTTGCGGTCGGGATCGCGCAAGGCCGCCTTGAGGCGGAATTGCCCCGTGGAGTCCATGGCGCCGGTGGAGAAGCGCAAGCTTTGGCGCCGGTCGCCGAAGTCGTATTCGGCGGAAACCTTGTAGGGCCCCGACAAGGACGCCGCACTCGCCTCGCCATCGATGTTGCTGAACACGAACTTGCGAACGCCGTCCTTGGTAATTTTGACGGTGCCGCCGCTCACGCGAACCGCGTCGAGCAAGACGTTCTTGGGCGCGAACGGCACGGCGACGCCGGGGCGCCCGATATCGCCCCAGTTCCCGGTGCCGTCGGCGTTCAGCTCGAGGCGCAACACAGGATCGACAATGGCGAGTTGATGGGCCTCGACGGTGCCGGAGAACAGCGCCGCGATATTGAGCCGCGCTTCGAGGGACTTCGCCTCGAGGAACGGCTTCTCGAGGCTGCCGTCGGCGTTGGCCACCTTCACGTCATCGAACTTCAGCTCCGGCGCCGGCAGCACGACGAGATGGACCTCGCCGTCGACCTTCACCTTGCGGCCGAGCAGCTTCGTGGCCTGTTCCTCGAAGGCCGGGCGGTAGTCGTTCCAATCGATGAAGAGCGGCGCGGCAAAGAGCGCGCTCAGCACCAAAATGAACAACGCCGTCAGTGTGAGCAGAAGCGAGTTCACCGATGTCTCTACCTAGGCCCGGACACGGGTGCCTTATCCCCCGGCAAAACGACAAGGATTGGAGCCAGTCCAGGTCTGCGACCCATCGTCATGATATTGCGAAAATCTTGCCAGGATTGAGAATATTCAACGGATCGAGCGCCTTTTTTATGGCAATCATCACATCGACACCTAGCCCGTGCTCGGCCGCCAGGTAATTGATCTTGCCCTGGCCGATGCCATGCTCGCCGGTGCAGGTCCCCTCGAATTTCAGCGCCCGCTCCACAAGCCGGTCGAGGAATTGCTGCACACGGCCCCGTTCCTCGGCATCGTCCGGGTCGATCACGGGCATGACATGGAAGTTGCCGTCGCCCACATGGCCCACGATCGGCGCCAGCAGGCCCAAGCGCTCGATGTCTTGCTTCGTCTCGGTAACGCAGGCCGCAAGCGCGGAGATGGGGACGCACACATCTGTGGCGATGAGAACGGTGCCGGGTTTCAAGCCCCGGGCCGCCCAATAGGCGTCGTGGCGGGCCTGCCAGAGCTTGGTGCGGTCCTCGGGGCGCGCGGCCCAGTGAAGCTCCCCTCCCCCCTCGGCTTGCGCAATCTCCGCGAACGTCTCCACCTGCTCGCGGGTGCCGGCCTCGGTGCCATGGAACTCGAGGAACAGGGTCGGCCGTTCGGGCAGTGTCAGATTGGAGAAGGCATTGCAGGCGCGGATCTGCACTTCGTCGAGAAGCTCGATGCGGGCAAGCGGCAGCCCCATCTGAAGCGCGGTGATGGTGGCGTTGCAGGCGCCCTCCAAAGTGTCGAAGACGCAGACGCTCGACAGGATCGTCTCGGGGATGCCATAGAGCTTCAGCGTCAACGAGGTGATCACGCCAAGCGTGCCCTCGGAGCCGACGAGCAGGCGCGTGAGATCGTAGCCGGCCGCCGACTTCCGCGCCCTGCCGCCGGTGGTGACGATGCGGCCGTCGGCGAGCACGGCCGTCAGTCCGAGTGTGAGATCGCGCATCGTGCCGTAACGCACGGCGTTGGTGCCTGAGGCCCGCGTCGCCGCCATGCCGCCAAGGCTCGCGTCGGCGCCGGGGTCGACGGGAAAGAACAGGCCGGAACTCCGCAAATAGTCGCTGAGGGCTTTGCGGGTGACGCCGGGCTGCACGATGCAGTCGAGATCGGCCTCGTGCACGGCGAGGATGTCGTCCATGCGCGAGAGGTCGAGCGACAGGCCGCCGCGCGGCGCGTTGAGATGCCCTTCGAGCGACGTTCCCGTGCCGAACGGGATCACCGGCACGCGCGCCGCGGCACACGCCTTGACGATCTCAGAGACCTCCTCGGTGGTCTCGGCGAACAGAACGGCATCGGGGGCTTGCGCCTTCAGCCAAGTCAGCGTGCTGGCATGCTGCTCGCGCAGCGCCTCGCCTCGCGAGAAGCGGTCGCCGAAGCGCGCGCCTAGCGCCTCGAACAACGCGCTTTTGGCTCCCTCGCCCGAACGCATTTCGGCCTCTGCCATGAGCGTGGTCATGGCTCGCATTCTATAGGCGCTTCGTTCCGAAAATAGAGGACTTTTGCTAAAGGATCAGACCCGCACGACCCCGATGACAGCCGCAAAATGGCAACTGGCCGCCGACAGCACGAAACCGTGCCAAATGGCGTTCTGATAAGGCAGCCGGTTCCACAGATGGAAGACGACGCCAACCGTGTAGAGGACGCCGCCAACCATCAGCAACGTGAAGACGCTACCTGGCAGCGCCGAGCTCAGCGGCTCCCATGCGACGAGCACGGCCCAGCCTTGGACGAGGTAGAGCGCCGTGGACAGGCCGTCGAGGAAGCGCGGCAGGAACAGTTTGATGGCGATGCCGATGGCCGCCATGGTCCAGACGACGGCCAGCAGCCCGAGCCCCCACGCATTGTTCATCTTGATGAGCACGAAGGGCGTGTAGGTGCCGGCGATCATGAGGAAGATCGCCGCATGGTCGAATCGCCGGAGTATCTCTTTGACCCGGGGGCGCACCACGAGGTGATAGCCCGCGGAGCAGCCGAACGTCGCCACGAGCGCGATGCCGTAGATGGCCAGGCCCGCGACCATGAGCGCGGTGTCCGTCCGAATGCCGATGACGAGCAGCGCGATCATCGCCACGATGCTCGCGGCAACGCCGATAATGTGGATGGTGCCGTCGGCCACGCGTTCGCCGAGGGTGTACTGCGGAAATCCGAAACGACTCACGGTGCGTATCCTTGCAGCTGAAACGATTCAGCCAACTAAGCTTATCAAGGGATGTGGCCGTCGTGAGGCGCGATATTTCACACACGCGTCATCGTCCGGCTCCCTTGGGGGCCACCCAAGAAATCCGGAGATGACGACTCAATGATGAAAAGACGGGGAGGCTAGTTGCCGCAGGCGACCGCGCCGGCCGTGCAGACATAGGGCACCACGACGCCTTCCCAACACTGCGAATAGGTCTTGGAGGTCACCACGTCGGGCTTGAGCAGCATGTCCGGCGTGACGACGGGGCGGACCGCCTTCCAGAACGGGTCCGGCGTCACCTTTCTGGGACGCAGGGTCACATAGCGCCAGCCGCGCTGAGCTTTGATCTGGTTCGCGGTATCGATCGCGTTTTGATAGGCAGCCCGCGCAGCAGCGGCCTTCGAATCCGCACTGTTGGTTGCCTTGATCAGCTGGCACCCAGCCGAAGCCGGCTCAAGTCCGCCAAGAAAGAGCGCAGCAGCGCCAAGCAACGCAAGTCCCGCTTTCGAAATCCGAAGCATTCCGACCTCCAAGCTTATGGTTAACCCTCGCCGACGCTTCCTTTGCCATCCTCCGCGCAGGCTCGCAAGCCTTCCGCATACAATTGCGTGTGAATTTCGCGTGGCAGGTCGCCGCAAGGAACTTTCCTGCAAATAGCGCGGCACAAGGGCCACGCTGATGCTCAGTCTTCGACCTTGCAAGGCGGCCCCTCGGGACACGCGCCAGGACGGTGACGGGTGAAATTCTTCATCACATCGCCGTTCGACTCTTGCAGGCCGTCCGCAGATCCATCCGCAGCGTCTTTACCGCTTTCCGCGGCCGCTGGCGCGGCATTGCCCCCTTCAGGGGCCAGGTTCGTCGTGGCATCCGTGGGCTCTGGGCTTACATCGGCCGCGTAAACCACGGGCGAGAAGGCGACAAGAAGGAGCGCAACCAAGCTGGCAGCAAGGGCCGTTCTCATGGCGCTAGTCTCCTTCCCGCTTCTCGGCGCACATCGTCTTAGCGAACTGGGCGAGCCGGACAAAGCGCGGGTCGCGCTCAATTGCTTTTGCGATCTTATCGAAGTCCTCGAAGGCCTCTGGCTGGTCGAAGTTCTTACGGATGCGCGCGATATAGCTTTTTACTTCAGGGTATTCATAGGCTTCGACGATAAACGCGCCAAAAAAATGGCCGATTATCGGCTCGCCGAGCACGCCGGTGTGCATGAACAGGCCGAGATCCTCGAAGAACCCGAGATATTGATTCATCTGCAAGTGGCCGAACTTGCCGCCATCGCCCTTATAGAGCTTCTCGCAGGCTTCGATGCCGTTGGCGACTTGAAGATAGCCGTTCTCCTTATCGTAGAACTCCTTGTAGAGATCGCGCGCAAGCTGCACCTCCTGAACCTGGTGGTTCAGCCGCGCCGTCCGGTAGTGAAGAAAGACGACGATCGACTGGGCGACGATGAAGCTGATGATCAGATAGACGAGGACCGAGTATTGCTGGGTCAAGGCGGTCTTGGCGATGGCGAGGAGGCGCGCGGCGGCGGGCCCGCGCCCCGGGCGGGCTCCGTCTTCGGGGACTTCCTGTGGCGCTTCGCTCAACTTGTCCTCGCTGGGACGCCAGACCGCTCCGAAAGCCCGCCGGCCTTCCTTTCGCCGGGCAAGCGGGTGCTATAGTTCTGCTTCATGGTCAAGATTCGCGCAACCGCAGCCGAGGCCCTCCCCCCCGAGGACAGTGAGGACGGCGACCCCACGCCGCTGCCTCTGTCGCAGCGTGCCATGCGCCGGCGCCCGCCCGACTATCTCGATGCGCTCAACCCGGAGCAACGGGAGGCGGTGGAGACACTCGACGGGCCGCTGCTCGTGCTGGCCGGCGCCGGCACCGGCAAGACGCGCGTTCTGACCACCCGAATCGCCCACATCTTGAGCCAAGGCCGCGCCTGGCCCTCCCAGATCCTCGCCGTGACCTTCACCAACAAGGCGGCGCGGGAAATGAAGAGCCGCGTCAGCGACCTGATCGGCGGCGCGGTGGAAGGCATGCCGTGGCTCGGCACGTTCCACGCCATCGGCGTGAAGATCCTGCGCCGCCACGCGGAGCTCGTGGGCCTGAAGCCCTCCTTCACCGTGCTCGACACCGACGATCAGATCAGACTCATCAAGCAGCTTCTGGAGGCGGAGAACATCGACGAGAAGCGCTGGCCGGCGCGGTTGCTCGCCGCCATGATCGACGGCTGGAAGAACCGGGGGCTCGTGCCGAACCGTGTGCCGGACGGCGAGAGCTTCGCCTTCGCCAACGGCAAGGCACGCGATCTCTACGCTCTCTATCAGCGGCGGCTGAAGGAGCTGAACGCCGCTGACTTCGGCGACCTCTTGCTCGAGAACCTGCGGCTTTTCCAGGAGCACCCCGACGTGCTCGAAAAGTACCAGCAGCGCTTTCACTACATGCTCGTGGACGAGTACCAGGACTCGAATGTCGCGCAGTATCTTTGGCTGCGGCTGCTGGCGCAGGGCACCAACAATATTTGCTGCGTCGGCGACGACGACCAATCGATCTATGGCTGGCGTGGCGCGGAGGTGGACAACATCCTGCGCTTCGAGACGGACTTCCCGGGCGCCAAGATCATTCGGCTGGAGCGCAACTACCGCTCCACGGGACACATCCTCGCTGCGGCGTCGGGGCTCATCGCCCACAATCAGGGACGCCTCGGCAAGACGCTGCACACCACCGACGACGACGGCGAGAAGGTCGTGGTCGAGGGCTGCTGGGACGACGAGGAAGAGGCGCGCGTCATCGGCGAGGACATCGAGCAGCTCCAGCGCCAGGGACATACGCTGAACGAGATCGCCATTTTGGTGCGCGCGTCGTTCCAGATGCGCGCGTTCGAGGACCGCTTCATCACGCTCGGCCTCGACTATCGCGTCATCGGCGGCCCGCGCTTCTACGAGCGCCAAGAGATCAGGGACGCGACCGCCTATTTCGAGGTGACGCTGAACCCGGCGAACGACCTCAAGTTCGAGCGCATCGTCAACACGCCGCGCCGGGGCCTCGGCGACGCCACGCTGAAATCGCTGCATCAGCTGGCGCGCGCGCAAGGCGTGCCGCTCTATCAGGCCGCGCGGCTCATGGTCGAGACCGAGGAGCTGAAGCCGCGGCCGCGAAAAGCCCTTGCCGACCTCATCGCCGCGTTCGACCGCTGGCGCTCGCTGGTCGACACTATGCGCCACACGGATCTCGCCGAACTGATCCTCGATGAGTCCGGTTACACGGCCATGTGGCAGGCCGACCGGTCGCAGCAAGCGCAAGGGCGGCTCGAGAACCTGAAAGAGCTGATCCGCTTCATGGAGGAGTTCGACACGCTGGCGGGCTTCATAGAGCACGTGTCGCTGGTCATGGATGCCGCGACCGAGGAAGGCACCGACCGGGTCAACCTGATGACCCTGCACTCCGCCAAAGGGCTCGAGTTCGACACCGTGTTCCTGCCCGGCTGGGACGAAGGGCTCCTGCCCCATCAGCGCAGCCTCGATGAGTCGGGGCGCTCGGGGCTGGAAGAAGAGCGGCGGCTCGCCCATGTCGGGCTCACGCGCGCGCGCAAACGCGCCAAGATCACCTTCGCCCAGAACCGCCGCAATCACGGGATGTGGCAGACGGCGCTGCCGTCGCGTTTCATCGACGAACTGCCGATCGACCACGTGGAGGTCGCCGAGGACAAGGGCCTCGGCGGCTATGGGCCGAGCCGGTTCGAGACGGCGGAGAACCTCTTCGCATCCGGCTTCTACGAGACGCCGGGCTGGCAGCGGGCGAGAGCGAACCGGCCGCGCGGCGGCGGAACCGCACCCCGCCGCGAGCCGCTCACCATCGAGGGCACGCTGGTGGCCGCGAGCACGGCAGAAGGGTCCGGCGTCAATGTCGGCGAGCGCGTATTCCACCAAAAGTTCGGCTACGGCCGCGTGGCCTCGATCGACGGCAACAAGCTCACCGTCGATTTCGAGAAGGCCGGACGCAAGAAGGTGGTCGATACGTTCGTCGAGCGGGTGTGACCGCATTCCGCCATGTGGCTGTTCGGCTACGGTTCATTGATGTGGGATGGCTGGGAGGAGCGCTTCGGCTGTGTGCGCCGCACGCAAGCCGATCTCGAAGGGCATGCCCGCATCTTCAACAAGAAGTCGCTGGAGCGCTGGGGCACGCATGAGAAGCCCGGACTGACCCTCAACCTCACGCCGTCAGGGACGTGCCGCGGCGTGGCCTTCGCCTTCGACGACGCCGCGCGCTCGGAGATCGAGGACTATCTCGCCCGCCGCGAGACCTGCACGGCGACGGAGGTTCTAGTCCTGCTGCCCGACGCGACCGAGGTCGGCGCCCTCACCTACATCTATGACGGTCCGCGCCTGATCGACGAAGGGCTCCCGCTTGAGGAGCAGGCGGCCATGATTGTCGCGGCCGAGGGCTCCGCCGGATCGAGCTTCGACTACATCAGAAGCGTGCGCGCCCATCTGGCAGACCTCGGCGTCGCCGATCCGGCAGTGGACGCCTTGTGGGCTGCCGTCGTGGCGCTCAAGTCCCGCTGAGCCTCGCGTGTTCCTATTTTGTCCTTTCTTATTTGGAACAAACCGTGTACATTGGCCCTCGGCAAAACGGAGGGTTTGGGTCATGCGGGTCAGTTTCATCAGTATTTTCATGGTCTTCGCTTTAGCTTTCGCCTTGCTGTCCATCGCCACGGCCCACAGCCAGGACGCCTGCCGGTGCACCGGCTGTGGCTGCAAAGGGGGCCCAGGCTGGCGCGGCCCGGAGGGGACGTGCGTCTCAAAGGCGAAGCTTGCGGAGATCTGCGGGACGCCCGCCGGAGCGCCGTGTACGCTGGAAGGCGTGACGCGGGTCTGCTTCGGCACGCCGTTCAGCGGTCACACGCAAGAAGGCCAGACCCAGGCGCCGTAGACCCGGCGCTTCACTTCAGAACGCAGAAGCTTCCTTGGCGGATGGGGGGCCCTCCCCTAAGCTCCCGGCGCCATGGACACGCCGAAGCCCATCGCCTCCACCTATCGCGCGACGATCGAGGCGGAGCCGCCCGCCGCGGGACGCATCGCCCGGGCGCTCGACGAGGCGGAGGCGCCTCAAGCGCTCTCGGTCAGCTATTTCGATCTCGGTAATGGGCGGTTCGAAGTCTCGGCGCTCTATGGAGAGGCGCCGGCGGAAAACATCCTCACGACGCTGATCGGTAGGGCGGCGGAAGGCGACGCGGTCACGCCGCTCAGCATCGAGGAAATGCCGAACGCGGATTGGGTGGTCGTGTCGCAAGGTCAGCGAGGGCCGGTGCGCGCGGGGCGCTTTCTCATCCACAGCAGCCACAATCGGGACACCGTCCCTCGCAACCGTTTCACCATCGAGATCGACGCCGACCGGGCGTTCGGCACCGCACATCACGCCAGCACGCGGGGCTGCCTCATCGCGCTGGACGAACTCGTCAAGCGCGGCCGGCCGGACCTCGTGCTCGATCTCGGCACGGGCTCGGGCATTCTCGCCATTGCCGCCGCCCGCGCCTTCGACCGGCCGGTGGTGGCGACCGATACCGACCCCGTGGCGGTCGCCATCGCCAAGGACAATGCGCGGAAAGCCGGCGTGACGCAGCAGGTCCATGCGCTCCAGGCCGCAGGCTTCGCCCATGGGGCACTGCGGCGCCTCAAGCCTGACCTGATCTTCGCCAACATCCTGGCGCGGCCGCTCTACGAGCTTGCCCCGGCCATGGCCAAGGCCCTGCAACCCGGCGGTCTTGCCGTCCTCTCGGGGCTGACTTGGGACCAGGCCCCTGCCCTTGTGGCGCGCTACCGCACCCACGGCTTTGTCCTGGAAAAGCGAATCATTCTCGATGGATGGGCGACGCTGATACTAGGGCGTCGTAGCGCAAGGGTTTTGTGCGATTGATCGGGGCCGACGCTTCAGCTTACAAAGCCTGTCATGTACCAGAGTTTCGAAGAAGCCAGCGCCCCGGCGGCAAGCGGCGACCGGGTCACGGCGTTAGTGAGGGAATTGAAGTCGCGGCGGCTCAAAGGCTTCCTCGTTCCTCATAGCGATCAACACCAAAACGAGTTTCTGCCTCCCTCGGAAGAGCGGCTTGCCTGGCTTACCGGCTTCAACGGTTCGGCAGGCTTCGCCATCGTGACCGACCGGGGATCGGCGCTGTTCGTTGACGGTCGTTACATCCTGCAAGCGCGCAAGCAGGTCGATCACCACCTGTTCGAGGTGTTGCAGATCCCCGAGGCCAAGCCGTCGCGCTGGCTCATCGACACGCTCGCCCGCGGCAACGCCGTCGGTTACGACCCCGCGCTTCATACGATCAAGGAAATCGACCGGCTTACCAAGACGCTGGGCGCGGCAGGCATCCGGCTGACGCCCGTCCCCGACAACCCGATCGATGCCCTGTGGGGACAAGACCGGCCCAAGCTCTCCATTGCACCCGTCGTCACCCACCCGATCGAATTCGCCGGACGTCACGCGGGCGAGAAGATTGCGCAAGTGCAGGCGAAGCTCGCCGAGGACGAGCAGGACGCCGTCCTCCTCACCGCGCCCGACTCCATCTGCTGGTTGTTCAACATCCGCGGCGGCGACATCAAGCACACGCCCGTGGCGCTCGCCTTCGCCATCGTGCCCGCCACGGGGCGCCCCACCCTCTACATCGATCCCGCCAAGGTCGGCGAGAATGTGCGCAACGCGCTCAGGCCTTTCGTCGACATCGCCAAGCCGGAAGAGCTGGAGGAGAGGCTGAAGGCTTTCGCGGCTGAAAAGGCGAAGGTCCGGCTCGATCCGGACTCGGCCTCCATGCGGTTCGCCCGGGCGCTGGAGGCGGACGGCGTCAAATTCATCCCTGGTGACGATCCCTGCACGCTGCCCAAGGCCATCAAGAACAAGGCGGAGATCGCCGGCGCCCGCGCCGCGCATGTGCGCGACGCCGTGGCCATGGCGCGCTTTCTCGCCTGGCTTGACGAGGTTTCGGAGTCCGGCCGCATCGACGAGGTGGCGGCGGCGATAAAGCTCGAGGATTACCGCCGCGAGTCGGGCCAGCTCAAGGACATCAGCTTCGACACGATCTCAGCCTCCGGGCCGCACGGCGCCGTGGTCCATTACCGGCCGACCAACGCGGCGAAACGGGTGCTCGACAAAGGATCGCTCTATCTCATCGATTCCGGCGGCCAGTATGTGGACGGCACGACGGACGTGACCCGCACCGTCGCCGTGGGCAAGCCCAATGCGGACATGAAACGCCATTACGGGATCGTCCTGAAGGCGCATATCGCCATCGCCACGGCGCGGTTCCCGAAAGGCACGCGTGGCCAGGACCTCGACCCGTTCGCGCGGCGGCCGCTGTGGGAGGCAGGGCTCGACTTCGACCACGGCACGGGCCACGGGGTCGGCAGCTATCTCTCGGTGCACGAGGGGCCGCAGCGCCTGTCACGGCTCGGCACGGTCGAATTCGAGCCCGGCATGATCCTATCGAACGAGCCCGGCTATTACCGCGAAGGGCAATACGGCATCCGCCTGGAGAACCTGGTCCTGGTCACGCCGCCGGAGAAGATCGAAGGCGGCGAGCGGGAGATGATGGGCTTCCAAACGCTGACGCTCGTGCCCTTCGACCGGCGCTTGATCGACCCGAAGCAGCTCGAGCGTTCCGAGCTCGCATGGCTCAACGCCTATCATGCGCGGGTCCGGCACGAGATCGAGCCTCAGCTCTTGAGCGACGACCGGCCATGGCTCCGCCACGCGACGGCACCGATCGGATAAGCACAGATGGAAACGCTCGTCTCGGCAGTGGCGGCGGCCCTCACCACGGTCGCCTTCGTGCCGCAGGCAATCCACATCATCCGCTTCAAGGAAACGCGGGCGATCTCGCTTCAGATGTACGTGGTGTTCGCAAGTGGCGTCGCGTTCTGGCTCGTGTTCGGCGTCATGATCTGGAACTGGCCGATCATGGTCGCCAATGCCATCACGCTCGCGCTGGCGCTCACGATCATCCGGATGAAGCTGCGCTACGGGTAAGCCCTACGCGATCAGCTTCAGCCACTCGTCTTCCGAGAGCACCTGGACTCCCAGGTCCTTGGCATTTTTCAGCTTCGAGCCGGCGCCCGGCCCCGCCACCACGTAGTCGGTGTTCTTGGAGACCGAGCCCGCCACCTTGGCGCCGAGACGCTCGGCGCGCGCCTTCGCCTCCGAGCGGGTCATGTGCTCCAGCGTGCCGGTGAACACCACCGTCTTGCCCGAGACCGGCGAGGCATGATCCACCGCCTCCAACGGCTCCGGCGTGACCTCCTTCAGCAGATCCTCGACCACCTCCACATTGTGCGGCTCGGCGAAGAAGTCTGCGACAGCCGCCGCGACCGTCGGGCCGATGCCCTCGATATTGTCGAGCGCGGCGAAGGCCTCGCCGTCCCGGTCCTTGGCGGCGGCGCGCATGGCCTTCACGAAGTTCTCGGCCGTACCGTAATTGCGCGCGAGCAGCCGCGCCGTGATCTCACCCACATGGCGGATGCCAAGTGCATAGATGAAACGGTCGAGCTTGACGGCGCGGCGCGCTTCGATGGCCTCGAACAGCTTCTGCGCCGATAGTTCACCCCAGCCTTCGCGCGCGGCAAGCTTCGCCTCCCGCTTCGCGTCTTTCGCGGCGAGCGTGAAGATGTCGGGCGGCGACTGGATGATCTCGTCGTCGTAGAGCTCTTGAATGCGCTTCTCGCCGAGCCCTTCGATATCGAAGGCGTTCCGCGAGACGAAATGCTTCAGCCGCTCCACCCGCTGGGCCGGGCAGATGAGCCCACCGGTGCAGCGGCGGACCGCGTCTTCCTTGCCCGTGTTGGGATTGATCTCGCGCGAGGCATGGCTGCCGCACACGGGACAGACATTCGGAAAGACGAATCGTTTCGCGCTCTTGGGGCGCTTCTCTTTAACCGGTCCGAGAATCTGCGGAATGACGTCGCCGGCGCGCTGCACGACGACCGTGTCGCCGATGCGCACGTCCTTCCGCGCGATCTCGTCCTCGTTGTGCAGCGTCGCGTTCTGCACCACCACGCCGCCGACCGTGACCGGCTCGAGCTTGGCGACAGGGGTCAGCGCGCCGGTGCGGCCGACCTGGATGTCGATGTCCTTGAGGACCGTGGTCGCCTTCTCGGCGGGAAATTTATGGGCGATGGCGAAGCGCGGCGAGCGCGACACGTAGCCCAGGCGCTCCTGAAGATCCAGGCGGTCGAGCTTGTAGACGATACCGTCGATGTCGTAATCGAGACCCGCGCGGCCCTGCTCGATATCGCGATAGGTCTCAAGCATCTCGTCCACCGAGCTCGTGAGCTTGGCGAGCGGATTTAAGGGGAAGCCCCAGTCCTCCATGGCACGGTAGACGCCCCATTGGGTCTTCGCGGGGAGCGCGGCCACCTCGCCCCAGCCATAGGCGAAGAAGCGCAAAGGCCGCGACGCGGTGATGGCGGAGTCGAGCTGGCGGAGCGAGCCCGCAGCGGCGTTGCGCGGGTTGGCGAATAGTCGCTCGCCCCGTTCGGCTTGGCCCTCGTTGAGCCTCTGGAAGGCGGCACGGCTCATATAGATCTCGCCGCGCACCTCAAACGGATCGGGGAAGCCGCCTGCCTTGATCGCTTTGGGGATGTCGCCGATCGTCCGAACATTTGCGGTGACGTTCTCGCCCTCATAGCCGTCGCCACGGGTCGCGCCCTGGACGAGGCGTCCCTGCTCGTAGCGGAGCGTGATGGAAAGGCCGTCGATCTTGGGTTCGGTGGTGAACGCAAGCGCCGCGTCCTGCTCGAGGCCAAGGAAGCGGCGCACACGATCAATGAAGTCGCGCACGCCTTCGTCGTCGAACACGTTGCCGAGCGACAGCATGGGCACGCGGTGGACCACCTTGCCGAAGGCCTCGACCGGCGCGGCGCCGACTTTTAGGGTCGGGCTGTCGTCGCGGATGAGGTTGGGAAAGCGCGCCTCGATGGCCTCGTTGCGGTTACGCAAGCGATCGTATTCGGCGTCGGAGATCTCGGGCTCGTCCTTGCGATAGTAGAGCGCGTCGTGATGGGCGATCTCAGCCGCAAGGCGTGCGAGCTCGTCCGTCGCTTCAGCCTCGGTCAGGTCGCCAACCGGCTTTGCCGCGAGCGGCGCCTGGTCCTTTTTCGTCTTCGCCTTGGTCATAATTTCAGAATCTTAGGCCGACCGGCTCATCAAGCGCTCAGCCGCCGCGCGGGCCTCGTCGGTGATGGTCTGCCCGGCGAGCATACGGGCAATTTCCTCGCGGCGATGGGACCCTTCGAGCACGGCGACCCGCGTCGCCACGGTCTCGCCCTCGGGGCCCGCAACCGCCTCCTTGGCGATCATCATGTGACCGTGCGCGAGTGCCGCCACTTGCGGCGCATGCGTCACAGCCAGCACCTGGACTTTGGACGCCAACCCCGCCAGACGCTCGCCGACGGCCGCCGCGGTCGCCCCGCCAACCCCGGAATCCGCCTCGTCGAAAATGAGCGTGGGCGCCGAGCCACGGGCGGCAAGCACAACTTTCAGCGCCAGGATGAACCGGGCCAACTCGCCGCCGGAGGCCACTTTCATCAGCGGGCCAGGCTCGGTGCCGGGATTGGTGGCGACCCAGAACGCAATGCGGTCGATGCCGGACGGGCCGCCTTCGGTGAGATCCACAGTGTCGATATGGGTGACAAAGCGCGCTTTTTCCAGCTTGAGCGGCGCCAGCTCCTGGGCCACCTCGGCGTCGAGCCGCTTGGCCGCCGCATGACGGGCCTTGCTCAAGGCAAGCGCCGCCGTCTCGTATGCCTTGCGGGCGGCTTCCGCCTGTTTCGCAAGTTCCTTGGCCCGGCCCTCGCTGGTGTCGAGTGCGGCAAGCTCGGTCTCCAACCGCTCGGCCAGCGCCGGAAGATCATCCACCTGGACCCTGTGCTTGCGGGCGAGGGCGCGCAGCGCGAACAGCCTCTCCTCGGCGCGTTCCAGGTCGCCCGGCTCGAACGCGGTCGCCGCCAAAGCCTCCTCCAGCTTGTCACGGGCGGCGTTGGTCTCTGCCAGTACTCGCTCCAAGGCCTCGGCACACTGGGCAAGCGTGGCGCCGCCCGTAGCCGCCTGGCGCTCGATGCGGCGGAGCGCGGCGGCGAGCCGGGCGCCGGCCGTCCCCTCCCCTTGGAGCGCGTCCAGAGCCTCGTTGAGCTCGCCGGCGATCTTCTCCGCGTTCATCATCAGCTGACGGCGGTCTGCCAAAGCGGCCTCCTCGCCGGGTTCGGGGTTCAGGTCTCGAAGCTCCTCGAGCGCGTGGGCCACATAATCGGCATTGGCGCGGGTGGCGGCGATCTCGCTCTCGTGACGGTCGCGGGCGGCGTCTGCCTCCTGCCAGGCGTCATACGCTTCTGCGACCCGGCGCACGTCGGCGGTCAGGCCGCCGAAGGCGTCGACCAGATCGCGGTGGCCGCTAGGGTCGATGAGGGCCCGCTCGTCGTGTTGGCCGTGGATCTCGACAAGCGCCTGGCCCACTTGCCGCAAGAGTTGCACGCTGACACTCGTGTCGTTGATGAAGGCGCGGCTTCTGCCGTCCACGCCTTGCACGCGCCGCAGGATCAGAATGTCCTCGACCGGAATGTCGTTCTCGGTCAGGAGCGCGAGCACCGGATGGTCGGCGGCAAGCTCGAAGGTCGCCGTCACGTGACCCTGCTCGGCGCCGCGCCGTACCAGCGAGGCATCGCCGCGTGCGCCAACAGCGAGCGAGAAGGCATCAAGGAGAATCGATTTGCCGGCGCCGGTCTCGCCGGTCAGCGCCGAAAGACCATGGCCGAACTGAAGATCGAGCTTGTCGATCAGAACGATGTCGCGGATCGACAGAGCGGCTAACATGGCGCGCGCGTCAGGCTTGCCCGTCGCCCTTCCACGTCTTGGTGATCCACGAGCCCTCGTGCTGCTGCGGCTCGAGGCCTTTCTCTCCTAAGAGCGCGTAAGCGTGCTTGTACCACTTGCTATTCGGAAAGTTGTGGCCGAGCACGGCGGCGGCCGTCTGGGCCTCGTTGACGATGCCTAAGGCCATATAAGCCTCCGTCAAGCGCATCAAGGCCTCTTCGACTTGCGCGGTGGTCTGGTAGTTGGTGACGACAGTGCGGAAGCGGTTGATGGCGGCGAGGTAGTTGTTGTGGTGCAGGTAGTAGCGGCCAACCTCCATCTCGCTGGCGGCTATGAGGTCCTGCAGGACACGCACCCGGTTGGCCGCCTCCCCCGCATAGCGCGAGTTGGGATAGCGCTGCAGCAAAGTCTGGTAGGCAGCGAGCGAGCGGCGGGCGTAGGTCTGGTCCCGCTTCGGGTCGAGAATCTGATCGTAATAGGACATGCCGATGATGTCCTGTGCCAGATCCGATTCTTGCGTGCCGGGATGGAGGGTCAGGTAGCGGTCAGCGGATGAGACCGCCTCGTCGTATTTGCCAGCCTTGTAATAGGCATAGGCCGCCATGACGATGGCGCGACGCGCCTCCGGCGAATAGGGGTGGTTGATATCGACTTCTTCGTATTGCCGGGCCGCGTCGTCGTACTTGCCCTTGTCGATGAGCTGCTCGGCTTGGCCGTAAATGACGTTAGGCGGGTCGTTGTTCACCAGGTCAGGCTTGCCGCTGCCGAACAGAGAGCCGCAACCGGCAAGGACGCCGGCCGCCAGGACGGCAAAGACAGCGACCGCCAGAGAGCGCGAAGGCGCCATCGTCCCAGGCTGCCCTGGCGCGATACGCGGCTTAACCGGACCGGACATGCTACCCCTCAAAGACCGCCCCCTCCGCGCGAAATCCCAACCCGGTTGGCATGATAGCGCAGACTGAGTAGTACCCAACGTGTGGATTATGGTGTTTTTTTGCCCGGGCCGGCTCCGCGGGCCGTGCCCGTTCCGGCAAACAAGGGTTAGAGGCAGGCATTTACCGCCCGATGCCGGGCCACCACAGACCAAAACCGGCACCTAGGGGCTTTGCCTAGCTTCGATCGGCAGCGAAATTCGCAGCGGCGAGACGGTGGCTGAGTTCGGCATGGCGGACCTCGCGATAACGCGGGGCTTCGACCATGGTCCAGGCGTCAGGATCGGCGAACAGGGTCTTGAGCACGAGGGCGTTCAGCCGATGTCCGCCCCGGCGCGAGCGGAAGGCGCCGAGAATGGGCGCGCCGGCCAAGGCGAGATCGCCGACTGCATCGAGCGCCTTGTGGCGTACGAACTCGTCGGCATAGCGCAGACCTTCGCGGTTGATGATGCGGTCATCGCCGATGGCGACCGTGTTCTCGAGGGAGGCGCCAAGCGCAAGGCCGGCCGCCCACAGCCGCTCCACGTCCTTCATGAAACCGAAGGTCCGGGCCCGGGCAAGCTCCCGACGGAACGCGCCGGGGTTGACGTCCATGGAAATCTTCTGCGTGCCGATCAGCTTCGTCTCGAAGTCGATCTCGATGTCCAGATGGAAGCCGTTATAAGGGGTCAGCTCGCCGACAGCGCCGCCATCCTCGACACAGATGGGCTTCAGCACTTTGAGGTACCGGCGGGGCGCATCGAGCTCGGTCAGGCCGACCTCGTCGATCGCCTCGACGAACGGGGCGGCGCTGCCGTCCATGATCGGAACTTCGGCCGAGTCGATCTCGATCAGCGCGTTGTCGACGCCGAGGCCGCGCAGAGCCCCGAGCACGTGCTCGACGGTCGCGACAGAGGCCCCATTGCCATCCCCAAGCATAGTGCAAAGCGTGACGCCCGTGACCCACTGCTGGTCGGCAGCGATCTCGATTCCGTCTGCGTCACCGTTGGAAATCAGGAAGCGAAGTCCGGTATCGCCATCAGCTGGACAAAGATCTACGGAAACTGGCGCTCCGCTGTGGACCCCCGTCCCTTTCAGTGAAATCTCGCTGGCAAGCGTAGTTTGCCGTGCCCCTACGAAACCCTTCATGGCCCCCAATGGCCCCCGCGCCGTCTTCTGGTTCCCTACTTAGCCCGGAGAGAACCCCGAGCCCCCCATCGATCAGCGTTCCCTGGCACTTTTTGGGGCCGTGGATCCCGACCCTTGTTGTGCCTTTTTGGCTCCGTTGATCAATCTTCAGGAACCTTAACCTTAGGCCCAGGGGGCGACAAATCACGGTTTCTTTCAGTGTGTTACGGGCCTTGTGTCCCCCTAACATATTGATTTACCGAACATTTCTGGCCCCGGCGTGGTGTCGACCAGGCGATATCGTTAACGCCTGGCCGCACGCTAATTCGCCCGCCGACGCAGAAACGCGGGAATCTCCAGGTCGTCATCGGCAAGTGATTCTCCCGGACCGGCCTGCATCCCAGCGTTGGCCAGCCGAGGCTGAGCCTCGACGCGCGCCGGCGCCTGGGCCGCCACTGCCTCGCGAGGCCGGTCGATTCGGACGTTCCTTGGCGCCGCGGTCTCGACTCGGGGCGTCTCGGGGCTCATGCGCCGCTGACCAAATTCAGGCTCAACCTTTGATGGCATCTCGGCATCCTCATCTTTGCGGCCGCGGCCGACATTTGCGAGCCGTTCCAGGAAGCCCACTTTGCGCTTCTGGGCGGCGAGACCGACAGTGGCCGGCTCGACACCGGCCTGGGCCCTAATCGCCTTCTGGGCGACCATGGGAAGCTCTTCTACGCTCGGCATGCGCCGCACCGGCCGCTTGATGGCGGCGGGGGGGGCCGGCTGGAAGTTCCGCTGAGGCGCGGCCGGCTTGGCTTGTGCCGGGGTGCGTGGCAGAGCGATACCGGTCGCTTGCGCGGGACGCTTTTCGATCGTCACATTGCCAGGGGCACGCCACACGGCGGGCTCAGAATTGGCGTCGTTGGCCGGAGCGACCACGAGGCTCTCATCGAGGTCGACCGGCGGCTCTTCGGGTCCGGCGCTCGGCAGTGTGGCAAGCCCGGCGAGGCGCTCGGTCAACCGATTCCGTTCCGGCTGGGGAGCGGAGGCAGAAGCCGTTGGCGCCTGCGCCGCAGACGACGGCAGACCGATGCCGGTCGCCACGACCGACACCCGGATGATGCCATCGAGCTCGTCGTCATAGGTCGCGCCGACAATGATGTTGGCATCCTCGTCGGCCTCGGCCCGGATGCGGCTCGCAGCCTCGTCCACCTCGTAGAGGGTGAGGTCGCTGCCACCGGTGATCGAGACGAGAAGTCCGCTCGCGCCCTTCATCGACACGTCGTCGAGGAGCGGATTGGAGATCGCCGCCTCGGCCGCCTCGACGGCGCGACGGTCGCCGCTCGCTTCGCCCGTGCCCATCATCGCCTTGCCCATGCCGGCCATGATGGTACGGACATCGGCGAAGTCGAGATTGATGAGACCTTCCTTCACCATCAAGTCGGTGATGCAGGACACGCCGGCGCGCAGCACATCGTCGGCCATGCCGAAAGCGTCGGTGAAGGTCGTCTTCTCGTTGGCGACGCGGAACAGGTTCTGGTTCGGAATAATGAGGAGCGTATCGACATATTTTGAAAGCTCCTCGATGCCGGCTTCAGCCGCGCGGTAACGGCGCGAGCCTTCGAACTGGAACGGCTTGGTGACGACGCCGACGGTGAGGATGCCCTCCTCGCGCGAGGCGCGGGCAATCACCGGCGCCGCGCCCGTGCCCGTGCCGCCGCCCATGCCGGCGGTGATGAACGTCATGTGGCAGCCGACAAGATGGGCCTTGATGTCGGCCATCGCCTCTTCGGCCGCGGCCGCGCCGATCTCGGGCTTGGAGCCAGCGCCGAGGCCCTCGGTCACGTTCGCGCCCATCTGGATGCGACGCTCGGCGTTCGAGCTCATGAGCGCTTGCGCATCGGTGTTGGCGACGACGAACTCCACGCCCCTCAGGCCGCAAGTGATCATGTTGTTGACGGCGTTGCCGCCGGCGCCGCCCACACCGAACACGGTAATGCGCGGCTTGAGTTCGGTCAGATCTGGAACTCTGATGTTGATAGTCATGGCGGCTTCCAATCCTTGCGAATTGTCCCTTGCTACGGCCTCGGCTGGCGCACCCCCGCATGCGCGCCCGCGCGAAGCCTCTAAAAGTTCTCCATGATCCACTCGCCAACCTTGGCGAAGTAGCCTGTTCCCGTACGCAAGAACCGTTGCTCGGTGCGGGCACCGAGCCTTTCGTCGCCGCGCGCCCAATGCAGGAGAAGACCGATCGCGGCAGAGAAATCCGGCGCGGCGGCTACTGGCGGCAAACCATTCATGGCGCGCGGGCGGCCAAGCCGTGCCGGGCGTCCAAACATGTTCGAGGCGAGTTCCGGCAGGCCCGTGAGCTGGCTGCCACCGCCGGTCAGCACCAGGTGCTGGGCGACTTCGGCGGGAAAACCACTCGCGGCGAGCCGGTGGCGCATCAGGTCGAGCATCTCCTCGACGCGGGGCCGGATGATGCAGGCGAGCTGCGCCTTGGTGATCTGATTGAGGCTTCCTTGCGCCGCGCCGCTCAACGACGGGTAGGTGATGATCTCGCGCTCGTCGGAGAGCGTGGCGAATGCGCTGCCATGCAGCGTCTTCAAGCGCTCGGCATGCTCGATGGGCGCGGCGAGCGTGCGGGCGATGTCGGTGGTGATGCCATTACCGCCAAGCGCGATGGCGTCAGCATGGATGAAGTGGCCGTCGGCGACGACGGAAAGCGTGGTGGTGCCGGCTCCAAAATCGATGCATGCCACGCCGAGCTTGGCCTCGTCGGGCGTGACCACTGACAGCGAGCTCGAATAGGGCGCGGCGACGAGGCTTGCAACGCCGAGATGGCAACGCTCGACGCACAGCATCAAATTGCGCATGGCGACCTCGTCGGCGGTCACGGTATGGAGGTCCACCGACAGCCGCTCTCCGCACATGCCGTGGGGCTCGCTGATGCCGCCGTTCTCGTCGAGGCGGTAGCCGACCGGCAGCGCATGCAGCACCGTGCGCCGGTCACGGGCGGCATATTGGCGGCCGCCGGCGAGCAGGCGTTGAATGTCGTCGTCGCGCACGGCGCCGGAGGGCAAAGCCACGCTCGCGGAGAAACTTTCGCTCTTGAGACGGCCGGCAGTCACGGAGACATGCACGTCCTCGACGATCACGCCCGCCATGCGCTCCGCCGCGTCGACCGCGGCGCGGATGCAATGCTCGGCGCTATCGAGGTGGGTGACCATGCCGGCCTTCAGGCCCTCGGCCCTCGTGTGATCAAAGCCCAGAACCTCGAACTGCACGGCGTCACCCTGGCCCTCGAACCAGTCGGGCGCGGCCGAAGTCTTGCCGATCAGGCAGCACACTTTGCTCGTGCCGATGTCGAGCGCGGTCACGATGCGTTGGCGCTTGCTTCTGATTGTTGTTGTGTGAGCCATCCCCCGTGACCTCTTCTTATGTCTTGCCTTTGGGCGTGGCGCCGGTGCTCGCGGTCGGCACATCGGCGGGCGCGGCCGTGGCGGGCGGCGTTGCGTCGGCGGTCGCGCGCAAACGCACGGTGATGCGGTCGAGCAGGCGCAGATCGACGGCAGCGATGTCCCTCTCGAGAACGCCATGCTCGGCCTCGAGCTTGGTCAGGGACTGGAGCGCCTCGTCGAGATTGTCGTCGGGCAACATGATCTCGAGGCCCGAGCGCAGCTTCAGAGTCCAACGCCGGTCACCCACCCTGAGGGCCGCCAGCATCTTCCGCTTCAAGTCGCGGTAAAGCTCGAGCACGGCGTAGAGTTCCGCGGCGTGCTTGGCGGCGCCCTCGCCGACAACAAGTGGCAGGTCCGGATAGGCTTGCGGCAAGGCCGGCGCGAGCACTACGCCCTGGTCATCGACCACGTAGGTCTTGCCCTTGTTCTGCCAGACGGCGTAGGGGCTCCGCTCCTCGATGACCACTTGCAGGGTCGAAGGCAGGAGCCGCATCACCTGCGCATGCCGGATCCACGGCACGGACTCGAGCCGCTCCTTGGCGGCGTCCGTATCGAACGCCAGCATCATGGTGTTGGGGCCGGCGCCGAGCGCCTGAGTGATCTCGGCGTCGGTGGTGTTTTGCTGGCCTTCGACGGTGACCCGCTCCACGCCGAAACCGACGGCGACGGCGAGCCGATCCACACCTGTGGCCGCAGCGTCGAGCAGCCGGCCAGTCTGTCCGCCGATAATGGCGCCGTAGGCGACCGCGCTCACCAGGAAGAACAGGCTGAAAAGCATCCATTTGCCGCGGACGCGGTCGCGGCCGACACGGCCCAAGCGCAGGCTTCTCGGCTTGCGCCTGATCAGATCGCGCGTGCCCGTAAGGACCGGCAGGCCACGGGACGGCTGACGCTGCACCGCGATGCCGCGCGCGAGCAGAGCCTCTTGCGACCCCCTTCCCCTAGCGTGACCCCTTGCCGGGCCTAGCGATTGCACGACGCGTCCTCCACGATCCAGCGGACCAGCTCACCGAACGAGCGCCCGCCATAGGCTGCAAGCTCGGGCACAAGCGACGTCGACGTCATGCCAGGCTGGGTATTGACCTCAAGACAGATCAGTTCCCCCGTGCCTTCGGGCCGGTCGTCGAAACGGAAATCGGACCGGCTGACCCCACGGCAGCCCAGTGCCCTATGAGCCGCTACCGACAGCTTCTGTACCAATTGGTAAACATTTGGTTTAAGCGGCGCCGGGAGCAGGTGAATTGAGCCGCCCGGGGCGTATTTCGACTCGTAGTCGTAGAAGGAAAGTCCTTCTGCCGGGCGGATTTCAATCACGCCGAGCGCCTCGTCGCCCATGACCGCGCAGGTTAGCTCGCGTCCCGGAATGAACCGCTCGACCATGAGCTCCTCGCCCAACGCCCAGTCGGAGGCCGTCAGTTCCTGGGGTGGATGGGCCTGGTCCTCCCGCACGATATAGACGCCGACGCTCGACCCCTCCGTCGGCGGCTTGATCACGTAAGGCGGGGGCATGACATGGGCCTTGGCCGCCTCCACCCGCGAGACCACGCGGCTCTCCGCCACGGGGATGCCGGCCTCGCGGAGGACCGCCTTGGCGCGCTCCTTGTGCATGGCGAGCGCCGAAGAGAGCACGCCCGAATGGGTATAGGGGATGCCCATGGTCTCGAGCAGGCCTTGGATGCACCCGTCCTCGCCATAGCGGCCGTGAAGGGCGTTGAAGCAGACGTCAGGCTTGACCTCTGCAAGGCGGGCGGCCACGTCGCGCCCGACATCGACCTTCGTGACGTGATAGCCTTCGCTTTCGAGCGCCTTGGCGCAAGCCGCGCCGGAGTTCAGCGAGACCTCGCGCTCGGACGATAGGCCGCCCATCAGCACGGCCACGTGCTTTTGCTTGTCAGTCATGCGTAGCCCCCCGTCAGGTTGTTGGCGTGGAGTACCCCCGGGCCCGCGCCGGGCAATGCAAATCAGCATGTGCGGAGGTTACTGGATTACCCGCTTTTGCAGGTCAATGACACGGGGCGATCAGGCCGGGATTCCGAGCCTCTTGATCTCCCATTCGAGCTCGACACCGCTCGTCTCCTTCACCCGCGCGCGCACGGTTTCGCCCAGCGTCTCGATATCGGCAGCGGAGGCATTGCCCTCGTTGATGAGAAAGTTGCAATGCATCTCCGAGACCCTAGCGTCGCCGACGCTCAGGCCCCGGCAGCCGGCGGCATCGATGAGCTGCCATGACTTTCGACCCGGCGGGTTCTTGAAGGTCGAACCGCCCGTGCGGCTCTGGATGGGCTGCACCTCCTCGCGATAGGCGGCAATCTCGTCCATCTCGGCCAAGATCTTGGCCCGGTCGCCGGGCTCGCCCTGGAACAGGGCCTCCGTGAAGATGAAAGCCTCCGGCGCGCCGCAATGGCGATAGCTGTAGTGGAAGTCCGTCACGGGCAGCACGTGTATGTTGCCCTGGCGGTCGACGGCGCGGGCCTCGACCAGCACCTCGCAGGTCTCCTTGCCATGCGCGCCGCCGTTCATGCGCAGCGCCCCGCCGACAGAGCCCGGAATGCCGCGATAGAAAGACAGCCCGCCGATGCCGGCATCGGCTGCGGCGCGGGCCACCTTAACATCGGGAACGGCGGTGCCGGCGCGAAGGCGCGACCCCTCCTCGATCTTGATCTCGCCGAAGCCCCGGCCGAGCCGGATGACCAGGCCCTCGATGCCGCCGTCGCGCACGAGCAGGTTGGAGCCGAGCCCGATCATGGTGACGGGAACGTCCGCCGGCAGGTGCCTCAAGCAATAAGAGAGGTCCGCTTCGTCGGCCGGCACGAAGAGCACTTCCGCCGGCCCGCCAACGCGGAACCAAGTGAACTCCTTGAGCGGTGCGTCCGCCGTGCGCCGGCCACGAAGCTCAGGCGCTAGCGCCGTCAGCTTCGCCAACAGGCTCGCACCGTTCACGCCCGTCCTCCGTGCTGCTCGAGGCGCGCCGGAAGCGCATTGATCCAATCGGTGATAGTGCCGGCGCCCAAGCCCACGACCAAATCGCCCGCCTTGGCGACGGAAGCGACCGTCTCGATCAGACTGTCCTCGTCGTCAACGGTGAGCACGTGGGGATGGCCGTGGCGGCGCAAGCCGGACGCAAGCTCGTCGCGGTCGATGCCGGGGATCGGCGCCTCGCCCGCGGAATAGACCGGGGTCACCACCACGATATCGGCGTCGTCGAGGCAGGCGGAGAACTCGTTGAACAGAGCTTGCAGGCGGGTATAGCGGTGCGGCTGCATCACAGCGATGATGCGCCCGTTGCCGGCCATGCGGGCGCCGCGCAACACCGCGGCGATCTCGACGGGATGGTGGGCGTAGTCGTCATAGACAGCGACGCCCCGCCATTCGCCGGCGCGGGTGAAGCGCCGCTTCACGCCGGAGAATGCGGCGAAGGTCGAACGGATCGCCTCGTCGCTCACGCCGGCCTCGGTTGCGACCGCGAGCGCGCCAAGCGCGTTCAAGGCATTGTAATGGCCGAGGGTCGGCACGGTGAGATCGGTGAGCTTGCGCGGGCCCCCTCTGACAGCGGGGCCGAGCGAGACATCGAAGGTGATGCGGTTGTGGTCGGGCCGCATATTGATGAGCTTGAGGTCCGCATCGCGCGCCACACCATAGGTCAGCGTGCGGCGCCCATTGGCCGCGCCGCCGAGCGTCGCCAGAAGCTCGCGCACCACGGGATGATCGATGCAGCCGACGACGACCCCATAAAACGGAATGGCGTCGATGAACTGATGGAAGGCCCGGTAGAGCGTGTCTTCCGACTCCCAAAAGTCGAGATGCTCCGGGTCGATATTGGTCACGACGCCGATTTGCGTCGGCAGCTTGAGGAACGTCCCGTCGGATTCGTCAGCCTCGACCACCATCCACTCACCCTTGCCGATGCGTGCATTGGTGCCCCAGGCATTGATGATGCCGCCGGTGATCACCGTTGGATCGAGGCCCGCGCCTTGCAAAACGTCGGCAATGAGCGAGGTTGTCGTGGTCTTGCCGTGGGTGCCGGTCACCGACACCGTGGTGCAGGGACGCATCAACTCGGCCAGCATCTCGGCGCGGCGAATGATGGGAATGCCGCGCTCCTTTGCCGCCTCGAACTCAGGATTGCCCGGTTTCACGGCGCTCGAAATGACGAGATAGGCGGCGTCATCGATATTCGCGGGATCGTGGCCGATGAGGCAGGTGATGCCGCGATCGCGCAACCGCGCGAGATTGGCGCCGTCCTTCAGGTCGCTGCCTTGCACGCGATAGCCGCGGGTGTGCATCACCTCGGCGATGGCGCTCATGCCGATGCCGCCGATGCCCACGATGTGGAACAGACCTGTCGTCTCCGGAGGGGGCAAATGCATCTCTAACGCCTACTCTTCGGGACCCGCCAAGGCATCGACCAGGTCGGCGAGCTTTTTCACCGCATCGGTGTTGGCCATGGCCTTGGACTTCGCCGCCGCCTTGGCAAGGAGGTCGGGCTGACCGAGCAGCCGGGCGAGTTGCTCGGCAAGACGCTCCGGCGTGATCTCCGACTGGCGCATGCACCAGCCGCCACCGCCTTCCTCGAGCCGAGTTGCATTTTCGAGTTGATCGTTGTCAAGGGCGTGGGGCAGCGGCACCAGAAGCCCCGGCCGACCGATCGTCGTCAACTCGGCCACGGTGGAGGCTCCCGCGCGAGCGATGACCAGATGTGCGTTGGCGATGCGCTCAGGCAGATCGCGGAAGAACGGCGCGAGATGGGCGGCGATATTGGCTTCCTGGTAGGCTTCGCGCACCGAAGCGAGGTCCTCCTGGCGAACCTGCTGGACGATCGTGAGCCGCCAGCGGAACGGCGAGGGCATCGTCTCCAAAGCGGGTGGCAGCATTTCGGCGAAGAAATGCGCGCCCTGACTGCCGCCGAATATGAGGAGAAGCAAGCGGCCGGCCGGCTCGGGTGGCGTATAAGGGACGTTACGGTAGGCGAGAACCGCATCGCGCACCGGATTGCCGGTGACGTGTGCCCGCTTCTCAGCGCTGCGCCGCAGGTATTTGGTGGTCGTGAACGACAGCGCGATGGCGTCGGCGAAGCGTGACAGTAGACGATTGGCGCGACCCATCACGGCGTTCTGCTCGTGGATGATGGTCGGAATACCGAGCGACCGCGCGGCCATGATCGGCGGCAGCGTGGGATAGCCCCCAAACCCGACGACCACATGGGGCTGCACCATTTCGAGCAGCCGCCGCGCACGAAGGAACCCTCCACCCAAGCGGCCGACCGTCTTCGCCATTGCAAGCGGGGCGCGGCTGGTGAAGGTGGCGGACGGAACCCGGTAAACGGCACGGGCCGGGAAGTCGTTGCCGTATTGCTCGGCGCGCTCGTCCGTGGCGAGCTCGACGGCGAAGCCGCGGCGGGCGAGCTCCTGGGCCAGGGCGGCAGCCGGAAAGAGATGTCCGCCCGTGCCCCCGGCGGCGAGCAGAATGGTCCTTACGGTCAAGCCGTCTGCCCCCTTGCGCCCGTAGCTTCGCTCTCGTGCTCGGTCCGTGCGGGAGATTTCAGCCGTCCCGCCATCGGCCGTTTGCGGGTGAACCCTAGGGCAAAGCCCATGGTCAGCGCCATGGCGAGCAGAGACGATCCGCCATAGGAGATGAACGGCAAGGTCATGCCCTTCGCCGGGAGCAGGCCGACATTCACGGCCATGTTGATCAAGGTCTGCAAGCCGAACAGCATGATAAGTCCCGCGACTGCGTGCCGGATGAAGCCGTCGGGCTCTTGAGACGCCTTGGACAGACCACGCAGCACGATGAACGCGAACAGAGTCAGCAAAATCAGGCAAGCGATCAAGCCATACTCTTCCGCCGCGACCGCGAAGATGAAGTCGGTGTGGGAGTCGGGAAGGACGTCCTTCACCGTGCCCTCCCCCGGACCGCGGCCGAACCAGCCGCCATGGAGAAAGGAGTCGAGAGACCGGTCGGTCTGATAGGTGTCGCCGGAGGCCGGATATAAGAAGCGGTCGATGCGCGAAGCCACATGGGGCACCAGGAAATAGGCGGCGAACAGCCCCGCAATGCCGGCAAGACCCAGCACCACGATCCACACCATGTTGATGCCGGCCATGAAGAACAGCGCGCCCCAAACGAGCGTCACGAGCAAGGTCTGGCCGAAATCCGGCTGAAGCACGAGGAGGAGTGCGAACACCGCATAGAGCAGAATCGCAAGCTCGAGGCCTGGCACGTCCTTGCGCTTCTGGCTCTCGTTGAACAGCCATGCGGTGAGCACGACAAAGGCCGGCTTCACGAACTCGGACGGCTGGAGCGAGAATGCGCCCAGCTGAATCCAGCGCTTGGCGCCTTTGACCTCAGGTCCCAGGAACATAATGAGGATCATGAGCGCGATGCCGACCAGGAAGATCACAAGACTTGCCCGTCTGATCTGCTTCGGCGCGAGGGTCGAGGCGGCGAACATGATCGCCACGGCCGGCAAGAGCATGGCCGCGTGGCGGCGCACGAAGTAGAACGGCTCGAGGTGGTACTTGGCGGCGATCGGCGGGCTCGCCGCAAACGAGAGCACGAGCCCTGCGCCCATCAACAGCAGCAGACCGAAGAACATCAGGCGGTCGACGGTGAACCACCAATCGGAGAGCACGCTCTTGTCGGCGCGTGTGATCCTCATGCCGCCCTTCCCTGCTCCGTCACCCTTCTCGCGCCATCGAGGCTCATGACAATGTCGCGGAAGGCGTCGCCGCG
>Ga0315553_10000029_pt1:107500-109528 | contig 109528 bp, 107 predicted proteins | sample SalMarSW160140MG_FD_203099 | JGI IMG/M metagenome (GOLD analysis project Ga0315553, IMG submission 203099) | Salt marsh sediment microbial communities from the Plum Island Ecosystem LTER, Massachusetts, United States - Salt Marsh Sediment SW1601-40 ... | reverse complement strand
TCGGCGATCTCGACCGCGACGAGCTGACCCGGCTCCGCATCGCCCGTGTCCGCGTCGGGGATGAAGACCTCGATGCCGAGCGAGGGCTCGGTCACCTCGAGCCACCCGTGCCCCCGCCGCCGGCGGAAGATGCCGACGAGTCTCGAGTGGGCGCGCTCCACGACCTCGATGATCGACCCGCGCGGGCCGCGCTCCTCGCGGTGCTCGATGCGCACGGTGACCCGGTCGCCATCCACGGCGCCGCCCAGGTCGCGCGCTCGGACGAACACGTCCTCGTCCCCCTCGTCGGGGATCACGAAACCGCTGCCGCTCTCGATGACCTGGAGGCGCCCGATGACCAGCCCCAGCTCGCGGGGCACCCCCAGCCGGCCGCCCCGCACCCGGTAGAGCTTGCCCCAGCGCTCCAGGCGCTCGAGCGCCCGCCGGACGGCGGGATAGTCGTCCGGCGGGATGTCGAGCGCCTTCGCGATCTCCTTGGGCCGCAGTGGACGGCGAGCCTCCTCGCCCACATGGCGGAGGATGTCGCGATCGAAGCGGCGGTCGTCCGGTGATTCGCGCGGCGGGGGCGGGGCGGGTTTCCGTTCGGCGGTGCTCGTGGCGCGGTCCGCGGGTTCCGATCGGGGCTCGGCTGGTTTCCGTCCCCGGCGGGGCCCGAGCGAGGGTGCCCCCGTCCCGCCCCCGGAGCGGCGGCGTGCCCGCGGTTTCTCGCTACCGGATCCGCCCCCGCGTCCGCCGCCGGACTTCCCGCCGCCGGATCCGCTCCGGCGTCGGCCCCCGGACTTCTTCTTACCCACGGGCCCGCTCGGGATCGGGGGATCGCGCGTCCCGGGCCGGCCGCGCGCGTCGGCGATGGGGCGTCAGAACGGCTTGGCCTCGTCGATCAGCATGATCGGAATGCCGTCGTCGATCTCGTATCTGAGGCGGCACGCGTGACACAGGAGTGCCTCCTCGTCGGGTCTGTACTCGAGCTCGCCCTTGCACTTGGGGCACACGAGGATCTCGAGGATCTCCTGGGAGAGCGCCATCAGCCTTCCTCCTGGGGGACACGGAATCCGAGCAGCCTAAGCTGGTCTGCCCGCTTCCGCCAGTTGGCCAGGACCTTCACCCGGAGCTCCAGATACACACCTGCCTCGAGGAAGTGCTCGATCTTCTCGCGCGACCGGCGACCGATGCGCTTGATCGTCTTCCCGCCCGCCCCGATCACGATGCCCTTCTGGGACTCGCGTTCCACGAAGATCCACGCCTCGATGTATGTCGGCTTGCCCTCACCGCGCTCCTTGAACTGCTCGATCTGAACGGCGATCGCGTAGGGAACCTCCTGCTCGAGCTCCTCGAGACACGTCTCACGGACGAGCTCGGCCGCGAACTCCCGCACGGGCGCGTCGGAGAGCTCGTCCGCCGGGTACAGGGGCGGACTCTCGGGGAGCAGCGAGAGGATGGCCTCCCGGAGCTCCCCGACCCCGGTGCCCTCGACTGCCCGCGCCGGGATGATGGCATCCCACCCCGCCGGCTCGAGGGTCGCGCCCATGCGCGCGAGCTCCTCTCCGGGCGCACGGTCGATCTTGTTGATGCACAGCACCTTCGGGTGGCGGAGTTCGGGTCCCACCGCCCGAGCCCACTCGACGCTGGGCTCGAAGCCGGCGTCCACCACGGCGACTATGACGTCTGCATCGGCGAGTGCCGCCAGCGCCTCGTGTCGCATGGAGCGCTGGAGGGTGTAGCGGGGCTCGAGGAGACCGGGGGTGTCGACGAACACGGCCTGGTGACCGTCGTCGGAGTAGATGCCGAGCAGACGCCGACGGGTCGTCTGGGCCTTGTGGGTCACGATCGCCAGCCGCTCCCCGACGAGCGCGTTGAGCAAGGTGGACTTGCCCACGTTGGGAAGACCGGCCAGCGCCACGAAGCCGGCGCGGAAGGCGGCGGGCTCGAGATCCGTCGGCTCGGTTCGCATGGCGGCAAGATAGGGGATCGGGAGGGCCGACCGCAGCACGAGGCCGCGGGGCGGGATGCGAAAAGCCCCCGGATCCA
>Ga0315553_10000029_pt1:0-105000 | contig 109528 bp, 107 predicted proteins | sample SalMarSW160140MG_FD_203099 | JGI IMG/M metagenome (GOLD analysis project Ga0315553, IMG submission 203099) | Salt marsh sediment microbial communities from the Plum Island Ecosystem LTER, Massachusetts, United States - Salt Marsh Sediment SW1601-40 ... | reverse complement strand
CGGCGGCATCCTGGGCCGCGGTCGTCGAGGCCAGGGCGGCGAGAGCCAGCGATGCGATGAATCCGGAGCTCCACCTCTTCATGGGACACCTCGCGGTCGGGGGGAAGACCGACCGGGACGATCGTCCCGGCGCCACATCCAGGATATGCTCGACATCCGGCCGTCGGCAACGCCTCCGGCGCGGCGACGGCGTGCGACGAGCCGGCCCCCTAGATTCGGGACATGATCGGGAGACCGGGTCGATCCGGAAGGCGGGACCCGCTGCGTGGCTCGACCGCGTGCGTGGCGGTCGTGGCGGCCCTGTGCGCCGGTGCGGTCGCGGGCTGCGCGCGCGCCCGCGGCGAGGCGGGCGACCCGCCCCTCACCTATGCTCGGGATGTGGCGCCGATCCTCCACCGGCGCTGTGCCGGGTGCCACCGGCCCGGAGGGCCCGGACCGATGGATCTGCTGACGTACGACGACGCGGTGGCCGCCGCGGGGCCGATGGCGGCTGCGGTCGAAGCGGGACGCATGCCGCCGTGGCTCCCGGCCCAGGCCGATGTCGAGTACGCGGGCGATCGGTCGTTGACCGCCGAGGAGCGGCGGACGCTCGTGTCGTGGGCGCGTTCCGATCATGCGCCGGGGGATCTGTCCACCGTCACCCCCCCGGAGTTCCCGGGTGGGTGGCAGCTCGGCCGGCCCGACCACGTGGCGCGTACGGAGACGCCGTACCCCGTGCCGGCCGGGGGGGGCGAGCGCTTCCGGAACCTCGTGATCCCCGCGCCGGTGTCCGAACGCGTGTGGGTCCGCGGGCTCGAGCTCCACTTCAACGACCCCTCGGTGGTCCACCACGCCATGATCACCTTCGATGCCACGAGCTCGTCCCGACGCATGGATGCGCGGGACCCGGAGCCCGGGTTCGACGGCATGTTTGCGAGCACGGAGGCGCTCGGGCCCTCGGGCTTCCTGCTCGGGTGGACGCCGGGTCGCGAGCCGACCCTGTCGCCGGAGGGGCTCGCTTTCCCGCTCGACCCCGGCACCGACATCGTGCTCCAGCTCCACATCCGCCCCCGTGACGAGCCGGTGCGGCTGTCCGCCGAGATCGGCATCTACACCGGCGACGGGGCGCCCGAGCGGACGCCGTTCACCATTCGACTGGGGCTCGAGGAGATCGACATCCCGCCGGGCGATTCGGTCTACACCGAGATCGACACGTACACCCTCCCCGTGCCGGTCGAGGTGCTGGGGATCTACCCGCACGCACACTACCTCGGGAAGGAGATCTCGCTCGAGGCGGCGCTGCCCGACTCCGGGCGTCTGCGGCTGCTCGAGATTCCCGGGTGGAACTTCAACTGGCAGGACGCCTACCGGCTCGAGCGCCCCGCCCGGCTGCCGGCCGGGACGCGGCTCGAGGGACGCTTCGTGTACGACAACTCGGCCGCCAACCCGCTGAATCCGAGCCACCCGCCCCGCCGCGTGCTGTACGGCCCCCGCTCCGAGGACGAGATGGGCGAGATCTGGATCCAGGTCGTGCCCGTCCGCGGCGAGGACCTGGATGACCTGCGCACCGATTTCGGTCGGCAAGACATGGCCGCCAAGATCGCCGGCTGGCGTCACACGCTGGCCACCCGGGGCGACGAGCCGGTGGCGCACGTCGGGCTGGGGACCGTCGCCCAGGCGCGAGGGCGCACCGCCGAGGCGATCGCGCACTTCCGGGCCGCGCTCGCCGAGCAGCCGGACTACGTCACAGCGCGCTACAACCTGGGGCTGGCCCTCGAGGCGAGCGGGGACGTGGACGGCGCGGTGAGCGCGTACGAGCGCGTTCTGCGGGACGACTCCACCTATGCCCCGGCCCACAACAACCTGGGTCTGATCGCCGCCACGGGGGGGCATCTCGACGAGGCCATCGGGCACTTCCGGTCCGCCACGGCCGCCGACCCCTCGTTTCCGGAGGGGCACAACAACCTCGGGAACGCGCTGCGCCAGCGTGGTGAGCTGACGCGCGCCGGCGAGGAGCTCTCGCGGGCCCTCGAGCTCTCCCCGGACTACGGAGCGGCGCGGCTCAACCTCGCGCTGGTCGCCTGGACCCGGGCCACGAGCCCCGACGACGCCGTGCGCGATGGGGACGAGGCCGTACGCTGGGCGGAGCTGGCCGCCGACGGCCCCGGCGGCTCCGATCCGCGCATCCTCGATGTGCTCGCCGCCGCGTACGCCGAGGCGGGTCACTTCGAGGATGCCGTCCGGGTGGGCACCGAGGCGCTCCGGGCGGCCCGTGCGGCGGGCGCCCGGGCCGCCCCGCTCACCCGCGCGATCGAGGACCGGGTCCGGAGCTACCGCGAGGGTCGGGCATATCGCACGGGCTGAGCCTCGCGCTCACTCCCCGTTCGATCAGCCCCCGCCGGGGCGGCGCATCCGTCCCTTCAGCCCACCGATCCCGAGCGCGTCGGGCAGCCCGGCGAGCACGAGGAGCCGGGCCCCGAGGGGCCCGTACCCGAGCAGGCCGCCGCGCGCCCGCACGAGTCGCTCGCAGATCCGCGCTCTCTGTCGCCACGAGCGCAGCGCCCGGAGCCGCATGGTCTGCTGCGTGTTGGCGCCGTGCACGCGCTGGGCGTACAGGAACCGGGGGACGAGGATCATGGGGTGGCGGTCGGCGATCCTGAGGGCCATCTGGTAGTCGACGGCGAACTCGAGCGCTTCGTCGAACGGACCCTCGAGCTCGAGGACGTCGCGGCGGTAGGTGCGGAGGGTGTTGGTGACCATTCCGTGACGCAGGAGGGATCGCCGGTAGTCCGGGTGGTCGCGGCGCTGCGCCTCGAGAAAGGCGCGCTGGCGCCGGAAGTCGTCCTCCCGGATGCGCGCATCCCGATAGAGGAGGTAATGATTGCAGTACGCCTGACCGGCCCCGGGTTCCGCATGGAATGCATCCAGCATCGCGCGGAGCGCGCCACCCAGGATGAGGTCGTCCGCGTCCACGTGCGCGATGAACGGGGACCGTGCGGCCTCCAGGGCGCGGTTGTGACCGTGGGCGATGCCGCGCCTGCGGTCGCTCCGGATGAGGACGATGCGGGGATCTCGGAGGCTCGCCACGACCTCGGCGGTGGCATCCGTGGAGCCGTCGTCCACCACCACGAGCTCGAGGCGCACGCCGGTCTGGCGCAGCACGCTCGCCACCGCCTCGGCGATGAAAGGAGCCGCGTTGTACGCGGGCATGGCGACCGTGATCTCCGGAGCCGCGTCGCCCCCCTCGCTCGCGTCTTCCGAGTCGCCCGGCCGCTCGCCAGACGGCTTCGTCAGGGCGCGGGCCGCCGCGCGGATCTCGTCCAGCTCGGCGAGGAGCGCGTCGTATTCGCTCAACGGGCGGGGCGGGTCCGCCGATCGAGCCGCGGCTCCCCGGCCCGGGGTGTCGGGGAACGCGTCCCGTGATCCCGCCGGCCCCCGGGGATCGACGCATCGGCGTCACGCCGCGCGTCCCGCTCCTCGGGGGGGGTCGCGCGGCCGATCTCTCCTCGTGGCCGGGTCACGCGGCTCGCACGTGGCTCGCGCTGGGGCGCGCGGCCATCCACGAGGCGTTCCTGTCGCTTCCCGGGACCGATCGGCGATCGGCCCCGGGCACCGCGTGGTTCCCGGCGTTCCATTGCGGGGTCGAGGTACAGGCGGGGATCGACGCCGGCTACAGGCCCCGTTTCTACCGGATCGTTCCCGCGGCCGTGGGCGCCACGGGAGCGCCGGGCGGGCGGCATCCCGGGCGCGAAGCGGGCGCGCCCGGGGCGGACGTCGGGCACCTCCGTGACGGGCTCCGGGTCGATCCCGGCCCCGTGCTGCTCACGCACTTCTTCGGGCTCCCGGACCCGGGAGTGGCCGATGTGGCGAGCGCCTGCGACGAAGCGGGGGTCCCGCTCATCGAGGATCTGAGCCACGCCCTGTTCGCCCGGCAGCTCGGGAGACCGGTGGGGACGTTCGGGGTGGCCGCGGGGGCCAGCCTCCGCAAAGTGCTCGGCACGCCGGGAGGGGGATGGCTGGCCGTCGATCCGGGTCTTGTTGGGCTCGCGCCGGAGATGGAGCTGCGGGCCCCCCCTCTCCGGGGCCCGGAGCTCGCCTGGGTGGCGAGGAAGCTCGGGGCCCGCACGCCCGCCGCCTGGGATCCGCCCGATGACGCGACGTCCCCCTCGCACTCGGGGTCGTGGGCTCGCCGTCGGATCGCGCCGTTCTCGCTCCGGCGGGCCGGGGCGCTGTCGCCGCCTCACATCCGCGATGGCCGACGCGCGAACTGGAGCCGGCTGAACCAGGCGCTCGCCGACGTCCCGGGCTTCGATCCCCTGCCCCGGGAGCTTCCCGAGGGAGCCTCGCCGCTGGTGTTCGTCCTGCAGGTGCGCGATCGACGCGGATTCCTCGGAGCGCTCGACCGGGCAGGCGTCGACGCGTACGTGTTCGGCGCCCGTCCCCACCCTGCGCTCGATGTCTCGGCCTTCCCCGAGGCTCGAGATCTCCGGGAGGGGCTGGTGGGCCTGCCGGTCCACCACGGGCTGGACGAGGGAGAGCTCGGACGGGTCGCGAGTGCGGTGCGCGGCGCGCTGCGCGCGATGGGTGAGGGAGGGTGAGCGACGGGATTCGAACCCGCGACCTCCAGGGCCACAACCTGGCGCTCTAACCGACTGAGCTACGCCCACCACGCCTCCGCTCCCGAGCACCTCGGGGTTTGCGGCGCCACAATCTAGAAGGAAAGCCCGGGCGCTGCGAGGGCGCGCGGCCGGCGGCATGGCGGCCCGGGTCGTGCAGCGGTTGCAGGAACGGCACCCGGAGACGATGATCGTATCGGCACGTGCCCGTTCGGAGGCGACGGTCGCCCCGGTGGCCGGTGGACCTGACGACGAGCCTGACGCGAGTCACGGGCTGGGCGGTGCGGGGTCGCGTGGACGGGGGGTGACGCGATGGGAAACCATCGACGGGGCTCGCGCGTAGGATTCAAGCGATGACGGAGCAACCGAACGACCGAGGCTACGACGGCGCCGGGCACGGCTCTTCGCCGCCGTCGCCGGGCCACACGCCCCAGGGATACGTGGAGTCACAGCACGGCGCCATGCACGGTCCGCCCAACGCCCCTTACGCACCGGTCGCGCCGGTCTCCTACCCCGCCCCTCCGGAGCCGGTGGACACGGACGGGATGTACAGGGAGAGCATTGGCTACGGCCTGTGGTGCCTCTTCCTGTTCGGCTTGGGCGGGGTGCACCGCATCTACCTCGGGAAGTACGGGAGCGGCATCCTGTACTTGCTCACCTGGGGGCTGTTCGGCATCGGTCAGTTCGTCGACCTGTTCCGCATGAAGGGGCTCGTTCGGGATGCGAACATCCGCGAGGGGTACCTCCCGCACCCGCGGCTCGCGGGTCGACTGGGATCGCAGAGCCAGCAGCACCCCGCGCAGCTCCCCCCCCGGCAGAATACCCAGCAGGTCATGCTGAGGGCCGCACAGGCCAACGGCGGGGCGCTCACCGTAACGCAGGGGGTGGTGGCCACCGGACTGACCTTCGAGCAGGTGGAGGAGGTCCTCCGCGAGATGGTCGCCAAGGGGTACGTGGACGTGGACAACGCCCCCAACAGCGGTGTGGTCGTGTACCGCTTCCCGGAGCTGACCGGGCCGTTCAACTAGTCCGGCGCCGCCGCCGGTCTCCGGGGCGAGTCGGAGGCGCCTGCGAGCGGTCCGGCGCCGCCCCGAGTGTCGTTCGACTACTGCGCCAGCCGCACGATCAGGTCGCGCGCCACTTCGTCGAACACGTCCTGCAGCTCCACGGCGCTCGGCGCGAAGAACACCTTCCCCTGCGGCTCGCCGGGGTTTGCCCGTCCCCTCACGTTGGCGATCTGTTCGAGATAATCGAGGTCGGGGATGAGGAGCGGATCGGAGTAGTTCGGGTTCCCGAGGCCGATCGCGTAGATGAGCACGCCGGCCTGGCGGATGTCCTGTGCCTTCTGGAGTCCCGCTTGCCGGGCCTGGCTCCGGACGGCGTTCTCGTTCATCCCGAAGCAGGTGGGGATGTTTCGACACCCATCGGGGGTGGTCAGCCCGTCGGACGGGAGTCGATCCGGGTCGTCGTAGTACCCGGCCACCCGACCGGTTTGTGTGGTGGACACCACCATCACGCGATCGCGTGGATTGCCGGGTGGACCGAGCATGCCCCGGAACGCCGTAGGTCTGCCATCGGTGAAGAACACGAGCACTTTCGCCGCCTGCGGGCGCTGCGTCGGGCTCGCGAACTGGGCCTCTCCCAGCCGCAACCCCTCGCCGGTGTTCGTGTAGCCGTCGGATCGCATGAGCGAGATGGCCTGTCGGATCGGGGCGGTGAAGTCGTGCGCGAGATCGAAGCGGTCGGTGACCCGCACCTGGAACGAGACGAGCCCCACCTGGTCGATGTCGTCGCTGAAGTACGCGACGAAGGTCCGCGCCGCGTCCTGCAGGTCGTCCCACGCGCCCGCGCTGCCCAGCGATCCCGACTGATCGAGGACCAGCACCAGGTCCACGGGCGGCACCGCGGCGGTAGCCGCCGCGCCCACGTCCATCGACTGATGCCCGAGGATGCGCATGAACGTGGTCGGAACCGGACGGCTGGCGCGCACGATCACGGTGGTCTCGCCATTCGCGCTCGTGCCGAAGGCGATCGACGTCGACACGCCCCCGGCGCCGTTCCGGATGCCGTTCGCGCGCTGTACCGCATCGGCCTGCGACTGTGCCAGGGCCTGGCCCTGGCGCATGGCCCGCGCGGCGGCCAGAGCGCTGGCGTCGACGGCACGGGCAAGGCGAATCTGTTCCACGTACCCCCGCCCGAGGTCGATCGCCAGGCCGGCGGCGGCGAGGACCATCACGAGCGATACGGCGATCAGCACGACGATGGCCCCCCCCTCATCGCGGGCGCAGCCGGTCAGCCGGGCACGCACGGCGTGGAGCGGACGGGCAAGGCGGGGCCAGCCCTTCGCCCTTCTCCGTGGCCGCAGGCCGCTCGCCGGACTAGAACAGCGTTCGATCATAGAGCGTGTCGGGCACGACGGAGCTCACGAAGTTCCGCAGCGGGGTAAAGGCTCGATAGGGAAGGAACACCTCCACGACGTAGTAACTCGTCCCGTTCGCCAGCCCCTGTCCGACGAGCGGGGCGGCGATCTGGCCGTTCTGCCCGAGCCGGCTCTGCGCCCCGAGCGAGCCGCCGGCTCTCTGGGCGGTCACGCGTGGCACGCCGCCCTGGATGTCGACCCGGCTGGCGATCACCGAACCGCCCGCCGCCAGCTTCCAGCTGTTCCCGTTCTGGACGGTCACCTGGACCACCGAGTCGAGCGATGCCCCCCGGGAGGCGATGTTCGCGCCTTCGCGCGTGAGTCCCGACAGGGAGTGCTGGATGTCGAGGAGCGATCCGAGCTCGAGGATGCCGAAGGCGACCACGAGCAGGATGGGGAGCGTGAGGACGAGCTCCACCAGATCCTGGCCTCGCATGTCGTCGCGCAGTGCGCGCCACACGTTGCCGGGACGGCCCTCGCGGAGCCCGCGTCTCGGGCATCGAACCGTGGGCACGGTCACCACCGTGGCTCGTTCATGACGCTGGTCGCAACCGTGAAGTCGAGGTATCCGGGGCCGAACAGACGCGCGATGGGCGCGAGGACGAAGCGGTATCTGTATGTGACCGCGATCGTCACGACCTCGCCCGGTCCGCCCCCGTCGGATGGCGTGATCGTGAGCTGGCTCACGTCGATGTTGAGATCGGCCGCGCGGTCGAGAAGGGTGTGGACGATCGACTGGACGCGCGTCAGCGGCTGACCCGTGGCGGAATCGGTCAACACGTTCCCCGTAACGGCGAACCGGGCGGCGTCCGACACCGCGTGTCGGAGCGTCAGACGCGTGTAGTAGTGACGCCCGAACTCGAACACGCCGGACAGGAGGAAAAGGACCATGGGGAGGGCGAGCAGGAACTCGACCGCGCCCTGTCCCCGCTCTCCCCGGTGGAGTCCCCGACGGGGTCGTCCCGGTCGCCTCGATCCGCCCACTGCCCCCTCCCTGAGCGACGCGTGACTGCATGCGCTCCCGGCGTCGTGGTCGGGCAACCCCTGTGCCGCATGGCTCCTCGGCCGCGCTGGTGTACCCTGAACCTGTTGTCCATCAAGCACTTGCGGTGGCGAACTGATCTGAACGCGCAGGAGAGGGCACGACGGGCCGACTCGCGAATTGCGAGTCTGCCACCTCGTGCGTCGGGTCCGGGCTCGCGTCGTGGGAGGGGCGTGCTTGCGGCCCGTGGAGGGCCGGGACAGCTTGGCGACTCATGGAATCCACCCGCCCTCCGGACACGGAGTCGGCCCCCGCTCCGGCGCCCGCGCTCGCACCGGCAACCCTGGAAGGCTGGTACGTGCTGCACCAGCTCCTGCGGGCCGATTGGCCGTCCATCAAGGCGCTCGAGAAGCCGCGTGCCCTGCGGCTGTTCGAGGAGTTCGGAGTTTGGCTCGACGAGTGGACCGCCGCCGGAGATCGGGGCTGGAGCGGAGCCTACGCACTGGTCGGCGCGCGCGCGGATCTCCTGCTCATCCACTTCCGGCAGGACCTGGAGAGCCTCACGGCGGCAGGTCGGGCGATCGTGTGGTCCGATCTCGGCGACGCCCTGGATCTCGAGCACGAGTACGTATCCGTCGTCGAGCTCGGCATGTACGGCCTCACGATGCAGGTGGCCCGGGAGGTGGATCCGACCGACGAGGAGACCTTCCGCGCTGCGCTGGAGGCCGCACTGGAGGCGCAGCGCGGTCGGGAGTTCGTCAAGCGCCGCCTGTTCCCGACGCAGCCCGAGGACATGCCCTATGTGTGCTACTATCCGATGGACAAACGGCGGGCACCGGGGCAGAACTGGTACAGGTTGAGCCTCGACCGGCGTGCCGAGCTGATGCACGCGCACGGCACCGTGGGGCGGCGGTACGCCGGTCGCATCCAGCAGGTGATCTCGGGCTCCGTGGGTCTCGCCGACTGGGAATGGGCGGTGACCCTGTGGTCGGGTGATCCGCTGTGCTTCAAGAGCATCATTACGGAGATGCGCTACGACGAGGCCAGCGCGGAGTATGCGGACTTCGGGCCGTTCTTCGTGGGCAAGCGCCTCCCCGCCGATCGGCTCGCGACGCTACTTCCGGACGCGCGGCCGTGAGCTCCCTCCAGGCGCCCGGCCGCGACGCGTCGCGGGATCTGGCATCCAGGTCCGGGGACGTGGTCTCGCTGGGCACCGATCTCGACATCGCGGATGTGGTGGCGATCGCCCGCGCCGGAGCCCGGGTCGAAGACCTCGGACATGCCGACATGGAGCGCCTCGCACCCAGCCGCGAATGGGTGCGCGAGGCGGTCGAGGGGGGGGAGGAAGTCATCTACGGTGTCAATACGGGATTTGGATCGCTGGCGGGCACGCGCATCGCGCCGGCCCAGACACGCCTCCTGTCGCGCAACGTCATCCTCAAGTGCGCCGTGGGAACCGGTGATCCGCTGCCGCGCGACTGGGTCCGGGCGATGATGGCCGTGCGGGCGCATTCGCTCGCACGGGGGGTGTCCGGCGTGCGGCCGGAGATCGTGCAGACGTTCATCGACATGTTGAACCGCGACGTCCTGCCCCGGGTGCCAGCCAAAGGCTCGCTGGGTGCGAGCGGCGATCTCGCTCCCCTGGCTCACATCGCGCTCGTGGCCACGCGCGGACCGGAGGACATGCCACAGGATCACAGCGGCGACGCCTGGTTCGACGGCCGGCTGCTGACCGGCGCGGAGGCGATGGAGAGAGCCGGCATCCCGCGCCCGCGCGTCGAGGCGAAGGAAGGTCTGGCGCTCACCAACGGCACCACGATGATGGTGGCGGGCGCCGCCCTCGCTCTGCACGATGCGCTCCGCGTGCTGGCGCACGCCGAGCTCGCGGCGGCCCTGAGCTTCGAGGCCCTGCGTGGCCTCACGGAAGCCCTGCATCCTCTTCTCCACGAGGCCAATAACCAGCCGGGCCAGATCCGCTGTGCCGCCCGCCTGCGCGAGCTGCTGGCCGACAGCCGACTCGTCGACACCGACCCCGACAAGGTCCAGGACGCATACAGCCTGCGGTGCACGCCGCAGATCCTGGGCCCGATCCGGGACGTGCTCGACTTCCTGTCCGAGCGCGTGGGCGCGGCGCTCGACGCGGCCTCCGACAACCCGCTGGTGTTCGTGGGGCGGGCCGACGGGTCGAGCCACAAGGCGCTGTCGGGCGGGAACTTCCACGGCGCGGGGCCCGCGCTATGGCTCGACGTGCTGGGGATCGCGATCGCGGAGGCGGCCAACCTGTCGGACCGCCGCGTGTTCCGTCTGCTGACCCCCGAGCTGTCCGGCGGGCTGCCTGCCATGCTGGTGAGCGAGCCGGGGCTCAACGGCGGGCTCATGACCACGCAGTACACGGGGGCGGCGCTCGTGTCGGACAACAAGACGCTGGCGCACCCCGATTCGGTCGACTCGATCCCCACGAGCGCCAACCAGGAGGACCACGTCAGCATGGGCGCGAACGCCGCCCGGCACGCGTGGGAGATCGTGGCCAACGTCAAGCAGGTGATCGCGATCGAGCTGCTGGCCGCGAGCCAGGCCGTGTACCTGCGCCCGGACGGGCCCGCCCGTCTGGGCCGTGGCACGCGCGGCGTATACGCGGCGATCCGGGAGCGGATCGACCCCGTGCTGATCGACCGTCCCCTGGCCCCCGATCTCGCCGTCCTCGAGGAGCTGATCGACTCGGGCGGGTTGCTCGCAACGGCCGGCGGGGGACGGGTCCCCGGGTCGTGACAGCCGGGCGCTCGACGCGCGGGGAGAGGCTTCGAGGGTGAACGAGACGCTCCTGTGCGAGCCCAACCTCAGCGAGGGGCGGGATGCGGGGCGCATGGACAGGCTGGCCGCCGCGGTGGAGTCGACCGAAGGCGTGCGGCTCATCCACCGCTCGGCGGACCCGGACCACCACCGCATGGTGCTCGCGTACGTGGGGGCCCCGGCGCCCGTCGTCGAGGCCACGCGACGACTCGCCACCCGCGCCTTCGAGGAGATCGATCTGCGCGTGCACTCCGGCGAGCACCCACGCGGGGGGGCCCTCGACGTGGTGCCGTTCGTGGCGCTGACCGGCCTGTCCTCCGATGCGGCCCTGTCGGCCTGTCGGAGCTTCGGGGCCTGGGCCGCCACCCAGGGCGTGCCCGTGTTCTACTACGAGCAGGCGGCGAGCCGCCCCGAGCGCCGCTCGCTGCCGCACCTGCGGGGTCGCGGGTTCGAGACGCTCGCGGCACGGATGACGGACCCCGCCTGGACGCCGGACGAGGGCCCGGCCCGCCCGCACCCGAGCGCCGGCGCGCTGATCACCGGTGTGCGCGGGCCGCTGGTACGCTTCAACATCAACCTGGCGACGGACCAGCTCGCCCACGCGACCGAGATCGCCGAGCGCATCCGGGAGGCGGGGGGCGGGCTCCCCGGGGTGCGTGCCCTGGCCTTTTCCCTCCGTCGGAGGGCGCTCACGCAGGTGTCGATGAACCTGACCGATCCGCGCGCCACCTCGATCGGCGACGTCTACGCCCGCGTGTTCGAGGAGGCGACCGAGCGGGGGCTCGAGATCGCGGGTACCGAGCTCATCGGTCCCGTGCCGAGCTGGGCGCTCGTGGGGCTCGACCGCGACATCGTGGCCAGGCTGGAGGCGGACCAGATCCTGGAGCTGGGAGACGACACATGAAGCCGAGCGGACCGATCCGGGCGCCGCGGGGCCCCGAGCTCTCGTGCAGGGGGTGGCACCAGGAGGCGGCGCTCCGGATGCTGATGAACAACCTCGATCCGGAGGTCGCCGAGCGCCCCGACGAGCTGATCGTATACGGAGGGACGGGGAAGGCGGCCCGCGACTGGGAATGCTACGCGAGCATCGTGGACACGCTGAGGCGGCTGGAGAACGACGAAACCCTGCTCGTCCAGAGCGGGAAGCCGGTGGGCGTATTCCGGACCCACGAGGAGGCGCCACGTGTGCTGATCGCGAACGCGAACCTGGTGCCGCGCTGGGCGACGTGGGACGAGTTCCGCCGGCTGGAGGCGCTCGGCCTCACCATGTACGGCCAGATGACGGCCGGCTCGTGGATCTACATCGGTACGCAGGGCATCCTGCAAGGCACGTTCGAGACGTTCGCCGAGCTCGCGCGCCAGCACTACGGCGGCTCGCTGGGCGGCCGTCTCGTCGTGACCGCGGGGCTGGGCGGCATGGGGGGCGCACAGCCCCTCGCGGCCACCATGAACGGAGCCGCGTTCCTCGGCGTCGAGGTGCGCGAGGAGCACATCCGCCGGCGCCTGGACACCGGCTACCTGGATCGCCTGTCGACCGATCTGGACGAGGCGCTCGACCTCGTCGAGCGGGCGAGGGAGCGCGGGCAGGCACTCTCCGTGGGGCTGCGGGGGAACATCGCCGAGGTGCTTCCCGAGCTGGCGCGCCGCGATGTCGTGCCGGACGTCCTCACCGATCAGACGGCGGCCCACGACCTACGCGTGGGCTACATCCCGGCGGGGATGACGGTCGCTGAGGCCGAAGCCATGAGCGAGTCCGACCCCGAGGCCTACGAGGCGCGGGTGCTCGACTCGATGGTCGTCCACGTGCGCGCGATGCTCGACCTCCAGCGGGCGGGTGCGATCGTCTTCGATTACGGCAACAACCTGCGGGGTCAGGTGGCGGACCTGCGCGACATGGACGAGGCGTTCGACATCCCGGGGTTCGTGCCGGCATTCATCCGCCCCCTCTTCTGCCGCGGGGCCGGTCCATTCCGCTGGGCCGCCCTGAGCGGCGATCCGGCCGACATCGCGGTCACGGATGACGCCGTGCTCGAGACCTTCCCGCACAAGGAGAGCCTCGCGCGCTGGATTCGTGCGGCCCGCGAGAAGGTCCGCTTCCAGGGGCTCCCCTCGCGCATCTGCTGGCTCGAGTACGGCGAGCGGGCCGAGATGGGGGAGCGCTTCAACTGGCTGGTGAAGACGGGTCGGGTGGGTGCCCCGATCGTGATCGGCCGCGATCACCTCGATACGGGGTCCGTGGCCTCCCCCAACCGGGAGACGGAGGGCATGAAGGACGGGTCGGACGCGATCGCCGACTGGCCGCTCCTCAACGCGTTGCTCAACACGGCGTGCGGCGCGAGCTGGGTGTCGATCCACCACGGGGGAGGGGTTGGAATCGGCTACTCGCTCCACGCCGGCATGGTCTGCGTGGCCGACGGCACCGAGTCGGCCGCGCGTCGTCTCGAGCGGGTGCTCACCGCCGACCCCGGCACGGGGATCGCGCGCCACGCGGACGCGGGGTACGAGGAAGCGATCCGAACGGCCGCCGAGCGCGGGGTGGACCTGCCGATGCGGGGCTGACGGACCCATGCCGATCCTGACGAACATCGGCTGTCTGGCCACATGCGCCCGCGCCGCCGGGCAGAGCGACATCGGCGAGATCCGCGATGCGGCGATCGCGTGGAGCGACGGAATCATCGAGTGGGCGGGCTCGGCGGATCGGCTCCCACCCGGCCTGGCCGCGGAGGAGCGCTGGGATGCCGGCGGCCGCCTGGTGATCCCGGGGCTCATCGATTGTCACACGCACCTGGCGTTCGGCGGCTGGCGGGCGGACGAGTTCGTGCAGCGGATCCGCGGCGCGCGGTATGTGGACATCGCGCGGCGTGGCGGCGGCATCGCGAGCACCGTTCGGGCCACGCGCGGGCTCGACGAGTCGGCTCTCGCGGCCCGCGCCGCCGGATTCGCGGCCGACATGGTGGCCCTCGGGATCACGGCCATCGAGTGCAAGAGCGGCTACGGCCTCGAGCTCGACACGGAGCTCCGCCTCCTGCGAGCCTATCGCCGGCTGGCGGGCGAGGGGACGGCACGCATCGTTCCCACCTTCCTCGGCGCGCACGTGGTCCCGCCCGAGTACCGGGAGGATCGGGCCGGGTACCTCGCCCTCCTGCTGAACGAGATGCTGCCCGCCGTGGCAGCCGGGGGACTGGCCGAGTTCTGCGACGTGTTCGTGGAGGAGTCCGCCTTCACGCCCGACGAGGCGCGGCGAATCGCGGCCGCGGCCCGCGAGCTGGGTCTCGGAATCAAGCTGCACGCGGACCAGCTCGCCGATGGCGGCGGCGCCGCGCTCGCGGCCGAGGTCGGCGCCGTGTCCGCCGATCACCTCGAGCACGCCTCCGCCGCGGGGATCGACGCCATGGCCCGCGCGGGGGTGGTGGCCGTCACGCTGCCGCTGGCTACCCTGTACCTGAACCAGCAGCCGCCCCCCGTCCGCCACATGATCGAGGCCGGGGTGGCCGTGGCCGTGGCGACCGACTTCAACCCCGGTACGGCCCCCTCCTACGACCTGCCGCTCGCGCTCCTGCTGGCCTGCACGCGCCAGCGGATGACACCGGCCGAGGCCCTAAAAGGGGCGACTCGCTATGCCGCACGGGCGATCGGGAGGGAGGACGCATGGGGGGCCCTCGAGCCCGGGAAGGTGGCCGACTTCGCGGTGATCGACGCGCCCGATGTTGAGCAGTGGCTGTACCATCACCGTCCCGACGCCTGCGTCGGGGTCGTGGCGGGCGGGCAGGCGCGGCGCGGCCAAGAGCGCCTTCGGACCGCCTAGCGGCCTGCCAAGGGGCGGCGCGCGGGTCCCAGGGCGGTCGGGGGGCTCCCGTCCGACATGGTGGTCGGCTGACCGAGCTGCACCGGCTCGCCGAACAGCGGCACCATGTAGCGCTCCCAGCCCCCGTCCTCCCGCCGGGCCAGGAACAGCATCTCGCTCGCGGCATCGAGCAGATCGGTCGCGATCAGGCGCCCATCGTAGCGCTCCTGGATGGTCTCGCTCGGCGTGTGTCCGATGATGTGCACGTGCGCGTCGTACCGCTCGAGCACTCGGTCGAGGAAGGCGCCCAGCGTGTCGGAGCGTACCCAGTCCCGATACCAGAACACGCTCTCGGGGCCGAAGAAGAAGTCGTACCGGCGCACCACGGCGGCCGAGTCGAGCTCGGTGGTCTCGCCCCACTCCGCCAGATGCGTGGGGTCGTTCCACAGCAGGAAGAGGTCCTCGCCGAGGAAGGCCGTGAGCGAGTCCTCGAACTCTCCCCTGTCGTAGGTGACGTACGCGGGGCTCATGCCCCCGTGGGCGAGCAGCAGGTCATCCACCCTCATGAGCCCCGGCTTGCTCGCCAGCCAGCGGCCGAGCACGGTGTCGTGCGGGTCGAACAGATCCGCGTAGGCCATGGAGTGACGATACGCGATCATGCTCTCCTTGCCGCTCACGTAGCGGAGATCCCCGGACATCACCATGAGCTCGTGGTTTCCGAGCACCACGTGGACGCCCCCTCCGGCCGCCCTCGCCTGCCGCTCGAGACCGTAGATGAACCACAGGACGCGGGTGACGTCGTCGCCGCGGTCGAACAGGTCCCCGAGGAACACGACGTGCCGATCGCCTCCCGTCCACCGGAAGTCGGGATCGATGAGGCCCGCGTTGTGGAGCAGCCGCGCGACGCGCTCGAACTGACCGTGCACGTCCCCGAACACGTACACCGAGTCGACACCGGTCACGTCCAGCGCGGCCGGAGCCGGGGGCCCGCGCTCGATCGTCGTCGTGTACACGTCGCCGCCGACCGCCCCGTACTCGAGCGTCACGACCGGTGCCGCGGTCTCCACGGAGGCGCGGTGCGCCTGGGCCGCCTCCGTGCGGCTGCGGGCGACGACTTCGCCGTCCACGTAGGCCGTGAGCGTGCCCTCCCGGAGATCGTCGGTGAGCCACCGGACGTCGAGGCCCTCCGGGGTCACCCCCACCGACAGCCCGTACTCCCCTTCGAACTCGAACGGTTGGGGGAGGGGCGTGCCGCCCCGCGCGGCCACCGCCGTGAGGCCGCAGCCGGTCGCCAGGAGGACCACGACCCGCCGCATCGCCGGCATTCGTGTCGGGCGCATGGGTTCAGAACACCTCGTACTTGCCCCGGTCCACATCCTCGAGGAGATCCGTCAGACGATCGTGCACGCTCCGGATCTCCGACGCGGTCAGACCGAACTGGATCGTGGTGGCGTTCCGGCGAACCCCCTTGTCGGGATCCAGGTTCTCGGTCGGCTCGGTCTGCACGAACCGCGCGCCGCTCAACTCGTACTGCGCTACGACCCCCAGACGGTCGTAGAGGTCCTCCAGGCTGTACGCCCGCAAGCGTTCGATGGCCTCCCGTGGGTAGCGCTTGAGGCGCAGCTCGCGCCAGTAGTGGCCGCGATCGCTCTCTTCGCTGCGAAACGCGACCCCGTTGTCCACGCTGAACACGCGAGGGTTGTCCGGGTCGCTCGACAGGAGGAAGTTGCCCTCGTTGGAGTCGCTGTGACGAATGAGGTAGGTGAGCAGGTTGAAGTGGCTCATGTGGCGGGCGTAGGCGTCGTCGTCGCGCAACCGGTGGCCATCGTTGAGCTTGCGGGGATCGGGGACCTCCACGTTCCACAGCCAGTACTGGAGGACCACGTAGCCCATGTTCCATTCGCCGAACGTGGGTGCCGGAGGCACGATGAGGTCCGCGGACGGGGCCTTGGCGACGGCGGCCTGGACATCGTCGAGCGGGAGGCAGCGCCCGACCGTCGGCGGCACCACGTAGTCACCCGGATCCAGGAACAGCTTCTGGATCTCGTACGCCGCCAGCTCGTACCGCGGTTCGTTGTTGAACTCCTCGGCCCCCTTCGACGCCGGGGCGTACTTCATCTTGATCATCTCGCCGTCCTCGAAGCGGGCCGTCGCCTGGTACGTGCGCTCGGTCGGCAGCCCGCGGGATGGGATCATCGAGATGATGTCGAAGGACGATTCGCGGAACATGCGCTCGATCTCCGGGACCGGAAGCAGGATGTTCGTGTCCTGGCCCAGAGACGCTGCCGGCACCGTGAGGGTCACGGCCCCGGCGATCAACAGCTCAACCGGTCTCACCCGAGCCTCCTTCCTTCGCCTCCGGCCGGGGGAGTCGCACCGGAAGCCGAATGCGGAACACCGACCCCTTCCCCACCGCGCTCTCGACGGAGATGTCCCCTCCGTGATGATCGACGATCTGACGTGTGATGGCGAGCCCCAGGCCCATTCCCACCCGACCGCCCTTGGTCGTGAATCCAGGCTCGAAGATGCGCGGGATGAGGTGGGGCGCGATCCCCCTTCCGGTGTCCTCGATCTCGATGCGCACCGTGGCGCCCCCGTCCTCCACCCGCGTGCGGACGGTGAGCGCTCCGTCCCCGTCCATCGCCTGCACCGCGTTGTGGATCAGGTTCATGAACACCTGATTCATGCGGTTCGGATAGCACTCCACGCGGGGGACGTTCTCCAGCTCCCGCACGAGGCGGATCCCGACGAGCTCGTGAGCCAGCACCGTGAGCGTCCCCTCGAGCCCCTCGCGGAGGTCCACCCGGTCGACCTCGGCCCGGTCCGGCCGACCGAACGTCCCGAGGCCATCGACGATCTTCAGCATGCGCTCGACCGCGATGCCGTTCGTGGTCAGCACCCCGTCCATCGCCCGGACGATCTTCCGCACCTCCTGGAGCTCGTCCGGAGTCACGACTTCGTCGGCCAGGATGTCCTGGAGCTTCCTGAGCGCGCGCTCGATGACGTCGTGGTTGGAGTGGATGGCACCGAGCGGCGTGTTGAGCTCATGGGCCACGCCGGCGACCAGCGTCCCCAGGGTGGCGAGATGCGCCTGGTTGATGAGCTCCTGGGGGTGGTCCGACGGACCCGACGTCGCGGTAGCCACGCGGGGATCGTGACTCACAGAAACGCCTGGATGAGTCGCTCGCGGAATCCCGTGAGCTCCTCGTTCGCCCGCTCGAGCTCGCCCACGCGGCGGTCCAGCTCCTCGAACAGGCGGGCGCGCTCGGCCGCGTTGCGGATGATCAGCTTGAGAGCCTCGTTATCCCACGGCTTCTCGAGATAGTGGTACAGGCCGGCCTCGTTGATCGCACGAATCGCATTCTGCTTGTCGGCGTATCCGGTGAGGAGGATGCGGGTCGCCGCGGGCCGGATCTCGCGCGCCCGCGTCAGAAACGAGACCCCGTCCATCTCGGGCATCATGAAGTCGGCGAGCACCACGTGGGTGGTGCGGGTCTCGAGCGTCTCGAGCGCGGCGCGAGGGGATGTGAAGGGGAGTACGTCGAAGGACGTCTCGAGCTCCAGGAAGCTCTGGATCGCGCCGACGACCATCTCCTCGTCGTCGACGATGATCACCGTGGGGGACGAGTTGTCGCTCATGTCATCCGATCGGTTTCACGTTGGTCGTCCGCGGGAGCGGGCACCGACGACCGCGCGCGGGCGCCGGTGAACGGCCATCCGCCGGGTCAGGACGGTACAAGCGTCCGCACCCGACGCGCCAATCCCTCGAGTAGATCGAGCCCCAGCTCCGGATGGTCCACCAGCAGGTCCCGGAAGTCCGAGCGCGCGATCCGCAGCAGACGGGTCGGTCGGGTCGTGCGAGCCTCCACGAGGCTCGGCTCGCGGTCGATGAGGGCCCATGTGCCGAAGGGCGCTTCGTCCGCCACGCGGACGGTCTGATCGCCCACGCCGGCGAGCTCGACCTCACCGTCGAGCACCACATACAGCGCGTCGGTGGCCTCCCCCTTCCGGATCAGGACCCGATCCTCGTCCGCCTCGACCTCGCGGGCGATCGAGGCGAGTAGCGCGAGCTGCTGGCTGCGCGCCCCGCTCAGGAGGTCGACGTTCTGGAGCATGAAGACTTTCTCGATCAGGTCCATGGATCCGTTCCCCTCCTCGGTCATCGTGGGGGCCGATCCGTCCGCCCGGGCGCGCACGTGACGCACGGCCCGACGGAGCCCCGGGTCGATGGGGTCATACCCTTCGAGCGCTTCGAGCATGCCGGAACGCTTCGCCACGAGCGACGTCCACAGCGCGCAGCGCGCGAGCCACGCATCCTCGTCGTCCCACAGCTCGCGCAGGACACCGTCCCCGGTCGCCGTGCCGGTCGTCGGCGGGGGGGGGTTCGGCACGAGGACGGGGCTGAGACGCGTGTACGCCGCATGCCCGATCGTCGACTCGAGCCACTCGATCGCGTTGGCCCCGGCCCGATCGTCCCCGCTCTCGATGGCCAGGTAGCCGCGGTACATCCCCGCCTGCGGATGGAGGAGCCCCAGCCAGCGGAACAGACTTTCCCGGCGCTCCGACTCGGCCTCCCGCAGGGTGCGGGCGAGGAGACCGGCGTACCGGTTGCCCTCGAGCGTCTCGGCCACCCGCCGGGCACGGCCGTAACGGAGCGCCGCCCGGACCTCGCGGTCGATGATGGGCTGCACCCGCTCGGATGGAAAGCCGAGCTCGGGGTGGGCGGATCTCAGACGCGACAGCGCGGCGAGGATCCGGTTGTCGAGGCCCTGCTCGGTCTCCGGCCGAGAGTACGAATCGATGAGTGCCGCGATCGTGTCGTCGGAGGCGATGTCGGCGAGCACGCCGGGCAGGTTTCGTCGGATCGGGGGATCGGTTCCGGGGTCGTTGAGCGCGTCGAGCAGCGTGTGGAACAGCGGCTCGCCGCGGGCCGTGAGGGCGGCGCGGGCTGCGGCCCGCGTGCGCGGCGCGCCCAGGGCCCGGAGCAGGTCGGGAACGAGCTCCTCGCGTCGGAGCTCGCCGGCGCTCCTAACCGCGGCGCACGCGACCTCGTCGTCGGGGTGGTCCATGAGGGCACGCACGAGGTCGACGACGCCCTCGGCACCGGGGACGAGGCCGATCGCCGTGGCCAGCTCGAGGCGGCCGGCGTCATCGTCGGAGCTCGCCGCGTCGCGCCGGGCCTCGAAGAACGGGCGCACGATCCGCTCGGCGATCTCGGGCGACGCGTCATGGGCGAGGCTGGCCAGGGTGGCCGACCGTACGTGCGGGTCCGGGCTCTCGAGGAGCTCGGACATGAAGGTCACGGGGTCGCGATCCGTGCTCGCCGCGAGCACGCGCACGGTCATCTCGCGCACCCCCGCATCCGGGTCCCGTAGTCGCTCGCGCAACACCTCGAGGTCGATGGCCCCGGGGGCTCGGGAGAGCAGCTCCACGGCGCGGCGCCGGATATCGGGCTTCGGGTGCGACAGGAGCCCGCGCAGCTCGCCCGAGAACCGCGCGACGTCCTCCTCGTCGCCCTGCTCCACGAGATCGAGCGCGAAGGCCGTCCTCGGGGGGCTCGGCGACGTGAGCGCGGCGCGCACGAGCTCCGCGGAGCCCGTGCCGGTCAACGAAACGAACGTGGCCTTGAGGTTCGCGAACCGCCCCTCGAACGAGCGGGCCAGGGTCGTGACGTACTCGCGGCGAGCACGCAGGAACGCGACGAGGAGGAACGCGGCCACCACGACGCCGACGATGGCGACGACCACGAGGCGCTGGCGCACGGGCATGCCGCCCATGGCCAGCGACAGGACGAGTATGATGACGCCCGCCAGCACCTTGCCGAGACCCTTCTCCACCGCCACGTCGATGTAGGCCTTCGCCTTCAGCTTGATGTTCCCCGGCACGGGGACGTAGAGGATCTCGCGGCCCGTGCGCTCGGCCGAATACCGGAACATGCGCTCGCTGGTGCGCGCCACCACGGCTACCGGCAGCGTCATGGCGGCGGCCAGCGCCCCCGTGGCGAGCATCATCGCCACCGGGAAGATCATCACCGCGACGCCCGCCCCCCAGCGCCTGAGGATCGGGCGCAGCGACAGCAGCACGAGGATGGGCAGCCACTGCGTGGCTGCGTCGACCAGCCCCAGGAAACCGCTCATCGCGTCCACGTCCCGGTACACCTCGGCGGTGAGCGTCTTGTACTCGTAGTCGACGAACTGCTTCACCAGGACCGTGAGCAGCACGGTGGTCGCGATCAGCCGGACCTGGGGGTGCGAGAAGATGCGCTTGAGCTCGCCGGCCGACAGGTCGCGGTCGATGATCGAGTCGCGCGGCCTTCCCTCTTCGGGATCCTCGCGGGCCCACACGATCCCGATCCCGATGGCGAACACGACGATGACGGCGGCCGCGACGAGGAGCAGGTTCGGCGTCCCGAGGCGCTGCGCGAAGAACGCCGTGATGCCGCCGCCGATCGCCGCGCCGAGCGATCCGGCGGCGATGACGAGCGGATAGGCCCGCTTGGCGTCCCGGGCGTTGTAGAACACCTGCGTGGCCATGAAGAACTGGGTGACCAACGCCGCGACCATCACGTCGTACCAGCCGTAGAACACCATGCCGAAGACGGTGTCGTGCGGGCGGTACAGGAATCGGAACAGGACCATGCTGGCGGCGAAGAACAGCGCCACCCCGGGGATGAGGTTCTTCCACGCGATCCGATCGGCCAGTCGGTTGTACGGGGGCACGAACAGGACGACGATCGCGCTGACGAAGTACACCTGGTAGAAGTCCCCCGCCCCCAGCCCGTCGAGCGCGATCGCATCGCGGATGGGGCGCAGCACGCCCACCACGAAGATGACGAGGAAGCTGAGGGCCATCATGGCCAGCAGCTTGCCGAGCCCGCGGCTCCGCCGGAGCGCCGCGAGCGCGGAGAAACGCGACCGGGTGGAGGCCGTGTCGTTCACGGGGTCACCGTACGGGGAGGCCGGAGATCACGGCAGCAGGACGGTCGGGCCGACGAGCCGATTCCGTATGGCGACACCTCCGGGTTGGGGAACGTCGCAATGTATGGGTCCGCGTCGCCTCGGAGTAGCGGGTTCCCGGGGGTGCGGTACGCACGACGTGTCGAGGGAGAAGGGGGGGCCCGGCCGCACGTCACGGGATGTGAGCGTGCGACCGGGGTGGCGGCTGGGAGGTAGCCGCCCCTTCGTGTACGTGGTCCCTAGCTCGCCAGTCGGACCATGAGATCCTGCGCCACCAGATCGAACACGGTCCGCAGGTCCGCGGCCGTGGGGGCGAAGAACATGCGGCCCTGGGGCTGTGTCGCGTCCACCACGCCGCCCTCGTTGGCGATCTGTCGGAGATAGGACAGGTCGGGCTGGAGAAGGGGATCCGGGTCGTTCGGGTTCCCGAGCCCGATCGCGTAGATCACGGCTCCCTGCGCGCGGATCGCGTTGGCCATGCCCAGACCGGCCTGGCGACCCTGCTGGCGGACGAGGTCCTCGTCCCAGCCGAAGCACGTGGGCGCGTCCTGGCAACCGGACGGGCTGGCGAGCTGGTCCATGGGGAGCCGCGCGGGGTTGTCGAAATAGCCCCGGATGAACCCCCATTGAGTCTGGTACGCCGCGATCATCCGGTCCTGCCCGGCGTTGGGAGGCCCGATCGCGGCGCGCACGGCCGTGGCCCGTCCATCGGTGAAGAACACGACCACCTTGCCCGAGGTCGTGCGGATGTTGGAGCGCTGCAGCTGCAGGAGCGCCAGACGCAGGGCCTCTCCCATGTTCGTGTCGCCCACCGACTGCATCGAGTTGATCGCCTGTGTGATCGGCGAGGTGAAGCCGTGGCCGATCATGAACCGGTCCGCGGCCGCGAGCTGGAACGAGACCAGGCCCAGCTGATCGATCGTGTCGTCGAAGTAGCCCACGAAGCCGCGGGCGGCGTCCTGGAGGTCGGTCCACACGCCGTTGTACGCCAGCGAGCCGGACTGGTCGAGGACCAGAACGAGATCGATTGGGGGGACCGCGGCCGTGGCGCGCGCGCCCACCTGCATCTGCTGGTGCCCGAGGATCCGCATGAACGTCGTGGGGACCGTGCGGGCAGCCGCCATCGTGACGGTGTTCTCGCCTCGTGCATTGACTCCGAACTGAATCGAGGTGCTCGAGGTGGGCACCCCGTTGGCCCGGGCGACCGCGAGTCCCTCGTCTCGGGCTGTCGCCTGACCGAGCCGAAGCGCACGCGCCGCGGCCAGCGAGCCGGCATCCACGGCGCGACCCAGCCGCAGGCGCTCGATGTACCCGCGCCCCAGGTCGACGGCGAGGCCGGTCGACGCGAGCACCATGACGAGTGCCACGGCGACCATTGCGAGGATCCCGCCGCATTCGTCGCGCAGGTTTCGCCGAAGCAGGCCCTTTCCACGCCGCAAGGCGTCGACCCCGCTCCCCCGCCCGACCTCTGTCGGCTGCGACTCTGGCGCGTGCATCATCGGCTCCTAGAACAACGATCGGTCATACAGCGTGTCCGGAACGATCGAGTGGACCAGCCCGGCGAGCGGCGTGAAGGGGTGATACGGAGCGAACACCTCGACGACGAAGTACGGCTTGCCGTTCGTCAGCCCCTGTCCCACGAGATCGCTCGCCGGGCTGCCCAGGCCACCCAGCCGGCTGAGACCCACGTAGCCGTAGCTGGCCAGCTGGGCAGTGACCATGGGGACGCCACCCTGCACGTCGACGCGGCTCGCGATCACGCCGCCGTCGTCGTCGAGGCCGATGAGCTGCCGGTTGAGCACGGTCACGTACAGGACCGAGTCGAGCGACGCACCCCGGGCCGCCAGATTGGCGCCCTCGCGCGACAGCCCCGCGATCGAATGATCCATGTCGAGCAGCATGCCCAGCTCGAGGACCCCGAAGGCGACCGTCAGCAGGACCGGAAGCACGAGCACGAGCTCCACGAGGCCCTGCGCGCGCTCGCCCGCGACGCGCTCCCATGCGGCTCTCGTCGCTCGCCTCCACCGGGTCCGACCGGAACGGTGCATCCGCGCCCCCTAGAACGATGGCTCGTTCATCATGGCCGTCGACACGGTGAAATCGACGAATCCCGGACCGAAGAAGCGGGCGATGGGTGCCATGACGAAGTGATATCGATACGTAGCGGTGATCTGGACGATCTGGCCGGGCTGGCCGCCGTCCGGAGGCGTGAGGCGAATGCGGCTCACATCGACCTGGAGATCACGGGCCCGATCCACGAGGACCTGCACGATCGATGTCGCCCGGGTCATCGGCTGGCCCGTCTGCGGGTCGATCAGCACGTTGCCGGTCACCGCGAAGCGCGCGGCTTCGGCGACCGCGTGGCGCAGTGTCAGGCGGGTATAGAAGTGACGTCCGAACTCGAAGATCCCGGCGAGGAGCATGAGCACCAGGGGGAGGGCCATCAGGAACTCGATGGCGCTCTGCCCGGATCGGCCCAGGGCCCTGCGGCGTCGTCTGGTCGGTCGCATGAGTGTTGCGCGTCCCCCACCGGAAGCGCGCTGGCCGTTTCAGCCCGACCTCCCAGCCCCCGCCACCCATTGAAACGAGCCAACGCTCGTCAATGGCCCGGCTCCATAACCAACGCCTGCGGTGGCGCTTACGAGCCCGCCACGGGGCGCTGGCGTCGCCGGGGTGGGGGCCCGTTGCTGGCAACTGGCGTACCAGCAGGAACATCCGTGGCTAGACGATTTGTGTGAAAGACTTTCACAACTTCATATTTTTCATGGACTTAGCATGCAATAAATTCATGATTCCGCCAAGCCTAGAATTCACAAGAGGTTAGCTCGATCTGTGGCGCGCGACCGACAAGAAACTGCGCGAGCGCGTCAGGAACGCGGCGGCGGGAGCCCTCTCGAGCCACGTCGGCCGGGACCGCGAACGGACACCCTTCGGGGGGGTGGGGCGGGAGTCGGACTACGCTCGGGCGGGGGGTCGGGCGGCCGACGGGTCGCGAGAACGCGCGTGCCGTCTACCTAATCGGCTCCGGAGCACGTAGACTGATGCCATCGGGGCGTGGCGCAGTCCGGTAGCGCACCTGCTTTGGGAGCAGGGGGTCGCCGGTTCGAATCCGGCCGCCCCGATTGCCGGTTCGGGAATTCGGGTGGCGTCCAGAGCGCTCCTCCCCCGTCGTTGAGGGCGCCCGACGCCAACGATCGACTTTCTGAGACTCCGGCGAACCTCAGCCTGGTGCGATGGAAGGTCGGGGCAGACGTGGCCCGGGCTACGGGTCGTTCCGGTGTCGGAGCTCTCGTGGCTCACCGAACCATCCCCTCAACGGTGAACGGCGCCGTCGCGTAGTGGTCGCGCGCGTCGGCGAGCTCGTGAATCTCCAGCCGGTGCCGCCGGGCTCGAAGCGCTGTCCTCAATCTGTGAGGTCGGCGCCGCTCCCAGACCCGCGCTACCGGGCTACCGTGCGGGACACCTCCAGCTCGACTCGGTACCGCCCGGGATCGATCGTGACCGTGGACAGGGGCTCAGGTTCGAGCGCGGCGATCTTGAGTGCGAGCCCATGCCATTCGACCGATCGAGGTTCGAGGATCGTGTTCACTGTGGCCGCCTCCACGGGCTCCCCGTCGCTCGAGAGGTGGAGAAGTACCGCCCCGTTCCCCGCCCACACACAAACGACGTCGACCGCGCAGCGCGAATCCTCCGTGACGCCGACGAAGTGGATCTCCACCCCGTCCACCACAGCCCGCTGTCCGACGCCGAGCTCGACGATGGCGGGCGACCCCGACCCGAGGTCGGTCGAAAGCGCCTTCGTCGCGCCGCCACCGCACCCGAACGCGGCGATCATCGGCAGGATCGCCAGCGCGGCCCACGGAATCCCTCGTTCCCGTGTCATATCCGGTCCCACGTCTCTCGTCTGTCCCTCGGCTCCGGTCCCGAACGCCGGGGAGGGAGCCGCGCATCCCCGGTTGACCATCGTCTGCAACTGAAGAACGCCTCTCGCGAGCCGACGTGCACACCTTCCCGCGCGTCCCGACCGGCCGGCGAGCTGCTCCACATCCTCTTCTCGATCTCGTACCCGAGCTTGACCACGTCCGCTCGTGCCTACCGCTGCCCCTGGGACTCACCGCCCGTTGAGATGGCGTTCATGTCGCGAAGGTGGCGTCCCACCGGTTCCCCGAGCACCCTGCGGGTCGTCGCCGTGGCTCATTGTTCCCAGGAATACCGGCCACGGGGTCGTGTTGGCGGTTCGCCGCCCAATGGGTCCGGGTATCCATGAAGAACCTCGCTCGCCCGCTGCAGATGGCGCTCGTCGGCACCACGGCCGGATTCGGAGGGACGACCTGGGTGGTTGCTTCCGCGTCAGGGACGGCCGATTCGATCGAGGCCGGACTCAATCCTGAACGTCCAATCTGGCGCCTCCCGATCGCCGCGGAGTTTCTTCCGGGGACCGATCGCTCGACGTCGCCCGCGGACAGCATCGTCCCGCGCGTGCACCGCCAGTTCGACCAGGCAAACGCCATCTACCGGGAGGGAGACTTTGACGGTTACGTCTTGTGGGACCTGATCGGCGTCTTCCCTGTCGGGCGGACTTCGGATCGTCCCGAAGGTGAATTCCGCGTCCTCTACGATCCCCGGGGAGAGGGTCCTTCTGCCTGGAGTACCCCCGACTTGACCGCCGTCATCACTTCGCCATCGACGGGAGGAGTGCTCGGCCCGACCGGAACGATCACCCTTGCTCACGAGCTCGGGCATGCAAGGGGGGCAGTCGACCTCTACCGTCAGAAAGTCGAACTTCCGGAGCTCAATCCAGTGAGCGGGCGGACGTTTTTCCCCCCGCACGGTATCATGACGGATCTCATGGGGGGATGGGAGCCGCATTCACGCTGGATCATCAACATGAATGCGGACAGTCCTGGAGAAGGAGGAACGCCCGGTGCGGACCAGTTTCCTGACCAGCTTGTAATCAGGGTCTTCGATCGACGCGGGGTGCCGGCTCCGGGGGCGATCATTGGTGTGCATCCGGTTGTCGCCCCGCTCGGGCGGGTCGATTCAACACCCCGGTTGACCGGCAAGACCGACGTGAGCGGGACATTCACCACCACGGGTGCCGTCATGAAGGACGGCTGGCCGAATCTCCATGTGGTGGCGGTGTTGACGTCCGGTGACAGCGCCTTGGGATGGCTTCCCATGGCCCAGACGCAGCTTTTCTACTTCGAGCACCCGTCGGAGCCCTATGTCCTGACCCTCACGGAGGGGAGACTCGTAGGATGGGGGCTCCAGGCGTCGCAGGGCCTCGCCGCCGGGCCTGTGCACGATGCGAGGGGCGCGACAATCACCGATCGGGAGAGGCGGCGCGCGCGGGGCGGCCCACGGGTTGCCGGGCCTCGTCACAACCCCCCGGCGCGCATCGTTCTGCAGCGTGGGAGCGCCTGCGCCCGGGGCAGTCCCGGTGGACCGGCCGGCGTCTGGATGGAACCCGTCACGGCGGTGGAGCCGGACCCATGAATCGACCACACTGCTCACGTTCACGCCGGACCGGTACGATCGCGATCGCCATCGTGGCGCTCGGCGCATCGAGCTTCGGAATCTCGTGCTCCGACTCCCTGGGACCGGAACTCGACGCGTACGGCCGGGCGCGCGCCCTGTGGGAGGCGGCCGAGTTATCGACCTACCGGTTCGACTATCACCTGTCCTGCTACTGCGGGTCGCCGGCAGGTCGCAACGTGACCGTCTACGTGCGAGACGACAGGGTCGTCGACGCCATGTTCCATGACGACGGCCCCCCGGCCACGGCCTCCGATATCGAGGAGCTCCCGACGATCGACGACCTGTTTGATCGTATCGGGCGATGGCTGGCGCGGAAGCCCGCGAGGTTCGACGCCGTGTACGAGGCGACGGTCGGGTATCCGACGTACGTATCGGCTGACATGGCGTCCAACGTCTTCGATGACGAGTTCGTCATCCACGTGGTTCTCGAGCCGATCTATCGCGTTGGCGGAGGTCCCTGAACGGCTGCCTCGCCCGCGCCTAAATCGGCCTCATACCACGAAGCTGGTGTCCGGCGGATGGCGGCTCCAATCTGGCCCCGTCATCGCCTCGCTCCGCGGGCGAGCGCGACCCGGGTCGGGGTTCGCGCGCTTCCGGGGCGAATGGCGGGCGGAGACCACGGGGGGCACATGAAGCCGGACGACCTCCTGTTCGACGGCTGGGATCGCTTCGCCTCGCCGATGGAGATGGAAAGGCAATACCCGGGCTAGCACGGCGACGGATCGCTCGGGTACTAGCGGCAGACGTACACGATCCCGGACGACGGGTCGATGATGGCGCACAGCTACGAGATGAGCGGTCGGCGGTGGAAGCACATCTTCGATGGCCTGCGCGGCGTCAGCCGGCCTCCAGCGCCGCGGTGATGAGCCGGGTGACTTCCGTCCTGACGAGCCCGTCGTCGAGCCCGGTCACCGCGTAGGACCGGGCCGGGAGATCGTCGAGACCCGAAGGCGTGGCGACCGCGCCGGTCACGGCCAGCCGGTCCGGGAACTGGATCCGAAAGCACAGCTCGCTGGCAGCCCGGGTCTTCCCGTTCGCGGAGGCGGGCCGGAAAGAGCACGCGATCGCGGGCTGGGCCTGGATGTCGATCCGCTCCTCGACGGTCCAGCCGTGCCCCCGATCGGCCACCTCGCGACCGATCCGCTCGAGGGCCGGAGCGATCACCACCCGCAACCGCTGGCGCGCATCCTCTCGGAAGCGTTCCTTCTGATCCGCGGCCGAGCGCTGCGATTCCTGCTCGCGCGACAGGAGGCGGTCCCAGCGATCCAGAACGGCCGTGAGATCGCGGTCCATCGTTCCCCGGGTCGCCCCGTTGGTGCCGTTGTGGCGATCCCCGTTGCGCTCGCCTCTCGCGTTGCGCCAGGACCGGATGCCCCTGATTTCGAAGCGGCGGGTTGTCATTCTTGCCTCTCCTTGCCGGCTCCCCTGCCCCCCGGGTCTGACGCGGCCCGGAAGAAGCAACTCGTGTGCCCGGACATGCGGGCGTTTGCAGCATCCCCGCCACATCATTCGTAAGTCACTGTGGATATGTGTGTTACACTGTTGCGTTCGCGTTATATGGCAGGCGTGGGCATCGCGCGCGGTGAGGGATGGTCGCGACTACGGCGTTGGGAGCTCTGCGATCCAGGCCCGGGCGGCCCGCACGGCGCGGGAACGGTGGCTGGTGGCCCGCTTCACCTCGGGAGGGAGCTCGGCGTATGTGAGTGTCTCCGCCTGCGGCACGAACAGCGGATCGTACCCGAATCCCCCGGTTCCCCGCGGCCGCTCGGCGATCGAGCCGTCCACCCGACCCTCGAACACGGACTCGCCCCGCTCGTCGACCGCCGCGAGGGCACATACGTAGTGGGCACCGCGCTCGGCCGTCGGCGTGTCGTCGAGACACGCGAGCAGCCAACGGTTGTTCGCCTCGTCCCGACCCCAGCGCGCGACCCACCCGTCCGGCGCGAACCGCCTGGTCCGCACGCCGGGGTCGCCGTCGAGGGCGTCCACGCACAGCCCGGAGTCATCCGCCAGTGTCGGGAGGCGGGTGCGCCGGCGGAAATAGCGCGCCTTGGAGAGCGCGTTCTCGCCGAAGGTGTGGAACGGCTCGAGGGACCGCTCCTCCTCGAGCTCCTCCACGCCAGCCTCGACGAGGCCGAGGACCTCGATCGGCATGTCCGCGAGCAGCTGGCGGATCTCGGCCAGCTTGTGGGCGCTTCGGGTCGCGATCAGGAGGGGACGTGCGCTCAGTCGGCCCACAACGCATCGGTGGTCAGCCGAGCGGCCAGCCCGGGGTGCGCCCTCCACAGGTAGGCGCTCATCGCTGCCGCCGCGAGGATGTTCCCGATGAGGATCGACCACCAGGCCAGCTCCTGGAGGATCCAGCGGCCGAGCATGGCCACCATCGCGATGAAGAACACCTCGAACACGACGAACAGGATGACGAGCCCGAACGCGAGCGGGGGGAACTTCTCCACCTGCATCACGAGCCCCGACAGGAGCACGCCGAACAGGATGAAGAATGCGAAATGGACGAGCGTGTACCCGAGCACGGGGGCGGCGGAGATCTCGACGGCCTCCGGGGCGCCCCCGCCGTGAAACAGCACGCTGGCGAGCGCGGCCGGCGTGTACAGGGGCTCGCGCAGGAGCGAGTCGATGAGCAGGAACCAGAGCGCGACCACGACGGCGCCGAGGAGACCGGCCACGATCCCCTGCCGCGTCACCGGGTGTGCGTGGAGAAAGCTCATCACGCCGACCACGCCCGGCTCGGTGCTCACCCAGTGCAGGTGCGTGAACATCACGATCCCGGCGAGCGCGTTCCCGAAGAACACGGCGGGCCACCCGGGGGCGGAGAGGACGAGCGCGTCCGGCGCCCGGATGAGGCCGAAGTAGAACACGAACGAGCAGGCGAACAGTCCGTACGCCGCGCCGATCAGGACGTTGCGCGGGAGCCCGGCCCAGGTGATCAGCGCGGCCGCGAGGATCCCGAGCCCCGCCCAGGCCACGAAGTGGATGATCGAGTATCCGACCACCACCCCCACCGTGGGCTGGATCTCGGCGCGGTTGACGATCGCGCCCCACAGGAACGCGGGGGTACGGAGCGGCGCCCCCTGGCCGAGGTCGTAGAAGTAGAACAGGACGGCGAGCACGAAGCCGGCCAGCAGACCCGCGATCAGTCCATCGCGTACGGTGCGGGCCGGCAAGCTCACGGCGCGGCTCCGCGGCCCTCGGGCGCCACGCGCCGGCGCGCCGCGTCGCGCTCACCCATCGCGGTTGGCCTCCCAGAGCCGCTGATCGGCCAGCATCCGCTCGACCTCCCGCTCGCGCTCGCGCCTCTTCGCGCGGTAGATGCCCCCACCGATGACGGCCAGCAGGATGTAGGGCATCGAAGCCATGAGCAGGAACATCCACACGTAGCCGTGCGTCGTGTGGGCGCTCATCTGGAGGGCCGACAGCGGCGCCGGGGCGACCCCGGCCAGCGCGAGGAGGGGGAGATGCCTCGTCATCGAGCGGCCGCCCTCACGCCTTGTCGAGCACGAGCACGAGGAGGAGCAGTGGCAGATAGAGCACGGAGTACCGGAACACCCGTCTGGCGCCTCTCCCGGCCGCGTCCCGGCAGAAGCTCGCCGCCACCCACAGGAACCCGCACCCGAGCGTCAGCGCGGCTCCGAAATACACGCCACCGGCGAGCCCCAGCACGGCCGGCAGGAGCGTCATCGGCAGCAGCGCGAGCGTGTACACCAGCGTCTGGTGGCGCGTCTGGAACGCGCCCCCGTCGCCCACCGAGAGCATGCGGAGGCCGGCAGCACCGTAGTCTTCCCTCAGAAGCCAGGCGAGGGCCAGGAAGTGTGGCAGCTGCCACAGGAAGAGGATCCCGAACAGCGCCCATCCGCCCCCGTCCAGGCGGCCACCGGCCGCCGTCCAGCCGCCCAGGATCGGCAGCGCGCCGGGGACGGCCCCGATGACGGTCGAGAACGAATGCACGCGCTTGAGCGGCGTGTACAGGAAGTCATACAGGGCGAACGAAGTCGCGGCGAGCCCGGCGGTGAGCAGGTTGACCGTGAGGGCGAGGTAGGCGATCCCGCCCGCGGCGAGCACCCCCGAGAACAGGGCGGCCGGCCCGGTCGACAGGCGACCGGCCGGGAGCGGGCGGCTCCGCGTCCTCTTCATGAGCGCGTCGACGTCGCGCTCGAGCACCTGGTTCATCGCGCTGGTCCCGCCCGCCACCAGCGCCACACCGAGCAGAGTGTGCAGCAGCACACCGAAGGCCACGCGGTCCGGAGAGCCCACGTAGAACCCCGCGGCGGCCGTCACGAGGACGAGGGCAGTGATGCGCGGCTTCGTCAGCTCGAGGAAGTCCGTCAGCCGCATCGCGGGCCTCGCCCGGAGCGGCGACGCCGATCCGACGGGTACGCCCGGGGGGCCGGCGCTCAGCGTTGCGTTCGTGTCCAAGCCGATTCCGTCCTACACGTATTCCATCATGATCGCGATGATCATGATGGCGACGGCGGGCAGCGGTGCCAACGCCACCAGACGCAGCCGCTTGGGTTCGAACTTCAGGTGCATGTAGTACAGGGCCACGAGCAGCGCCTTCCACATAGCCATCGTGAGCAGCGCGATCACGACCACCCACTTCGGGAAGTGCGACACGAACGCGACGGCCACCTCCGCCACCGTGAGGATGAACAGGTACAGCCAGATGAGCAGGTAGTTGGGCGCCTCGTGCCCGTGCTCCTCGCTCGCCGCCGCGTGGTCGCTCATTCGTTCACTCCCCGTTGGGTCCCGCCGTCGCCCCCGCGCGCGCTCCCCTGGCCGGGTCGCGGAGCTCCGCAAGGCCTCATCAAATCAGGTAGACGATCGTGAACAGGATGATCCACACGAGGTCCACGAAGTGCCAGTACAGCCCCAGGACCTCGATCCCGTGGTAGTGGTCGCTCCCCCAGCGGCCCCGGAAGGCCTGGAGGGACGCCCAGCCGAGACAGATCACGCCGAGCAGGACGTGAAAGCCGTGAAAGCCCGTCATGGTGAAGAAGGTAGAGCCATACAGACCGGCGCGCGGCGTGAAGCCGTGGCTCCCCTGCCACTCGCCGTGCTGGATGAGGTGCGTGTACTCGAACACCTGGACCCCGAGGAAGGTCGCTCCGAGCAGGAACGTAAGGACCAGATACAGCTTGATGCCTTTCTGGTCGCCCGCCTCGGCGGCGGCGAACGCCTTGACCATCGTGACCGAGCTGCAGATCAGGACGAACGTGTTGACCGCGGTGATCGGGACGTTGAGTACCTCGCCCGGCTGCGCCCACGAGTCTGAGGCGCCGAACCGCAACACCACGTACGACCCGATGAGTCCCGCGAAGAACATCACCTCGGAGCACAGAAACACCCACATCCCGACCTTCTGGTTGTAGACGTCGAGACCCCGCTCGGGGGCCCGACCCGCGGTCGCCGTTGCGGCCTGCGCCATGTCGCTCGTTCCCTTCCCTTGGGTCTCGGAGGCGGTCGAAGAAGCGCTAGTGCGCGCCGGCCGGCGACGTCACGTCCGGCCGCTCGTTCTGCGCCAGCCAGTCCTTGTCCGCCACATCGGGGTGGCTGAACTCGTGCGGGCCGTGATACACGACCGGGATCTCCTTCCAGTTGCCGTGCTTCGGCGGCGACGGCGTCTGCCACTCGAGCGTGGTGGCGTCCCACGGGTTCGCTTCGGCCTTGCGGCCCTTCCGCAGGCTCCAGAAGAAGTTGAACGCGAACAGGAAACCGGACGCGTACAGACAGAACGCGGAGATGCTGATCAGCTGGTTGGTGTCCTGGATCCCCTGCAGGTGCTGGTAGCCGGTGGGGTCGTAGATGCGCCGCATCATCCCCTTCATCCCGAGCCCGTGCATGGGGAAGAACACGAGATTGAAGAACACGAGCGTGAGGACGAAGTGGATCTTCCCCAGCGTCTCGTTCATCATCCGCCCGAACATCTTCGGATACCAGTAGTAGATCGCGCCGAACAGGGCGAACAGGCTGCCGCCGAACAGCACGTAGTGAATGTGGGCGACGATGAAGTACGTGTCGTGGATGTAGATGTCGACCGGAGTCGAGGCCATGAAGATCCCCGACAGTCCACCGATCGCGAACATGGCGACGAACCCGATCGCGAACAGCATCGGTGTGTGCAGACGGAGATTCCCCCGCCACATCGTCCCCATCCAGTTGAACGTCTTGATGGCCGAGGGGACGGCGATCAGCAGCGTCGAGATCGTGAACGACAGGCCCAGGGTGGGGTTCATGCCGCTCTGGAACATGTGGTGACCCCAGACGATGAACCCGAGGAACGCGATCGCCACGATCGCCCACACCATCGCCTTGTAGCCGAAGATCGGCTTGCGCGAGCCGGAAGCGATGATCTCCGACGTGAACCCCATCGCCGGGAGGATCAGGATGTAGACCTCGGGGTGCCCGAAGAACCAGAACAGATGCTGCCACAACAGCGGCTGGCCGCCGCCGGCGGGCAGGAAGAAGGTGGTCCCGATCGTTTGGTCGAACAGCAGCATGATCCCGGCGGCGGACAGGACCGGCATGGCGAGCAGACCGAGGATCGCCGTGATGAACAGGGCCCACACGGTGAGCGGCAGCCGGAACCAGGTCATCCCCGGCGCCCGCATGTTGATCGTCGTCGTGATGTAGTTGACGGAGCCGAGGATCGAGGAGAGCCCGATGAGCACCAGACTCACCAACCAGATCTGCTGGCCGAGGTGCACGCCGCTCAGATCGGGGCGGGCGCTGAGCGGGGCGTACAGGGTCCAGCCGGCGGCGGCCGCGCCCCCGATCACGAAGAAGCTGGCGAGCGTGAGGATCCCGGCCGGGACCATGAGCCAGAAGGACAGCATGTTGAGCCGCGGGAAGGCCATGTCCCGGGCGCCGATCTGGAGCGGGATGAGGTAGTTGGCGAACACCCCGACCAGCATCGGCATGATCGCGAAGAACACCATGATCGATCCGTGCATGGTGACGAGCGAGTTGTAGAACTCGGGCAGGATGTAGCCGCTCGCGACCATGGTCTCGGGCAGGATGCCGCCGCCCGGCAGCGTCTTGGCGGGCCACGCGATCTGATACCGCATCAGCACGGCGAGCAGGCCGCCGATCATGAGGAAGAACAAGGTCGTGAACAGGAACTGGATCGCGATGACCTTGTGGTCCGTCGCGAACACGTACTTCCTCAGAAACGACTGCTCGTGCTCCTCGTGCAGGATCGCCTGCCCGGTCGCCTCCGCTACGATCGTGGCCATGTCACCTCGTTTTCCCCCGCGAGTTCCCCGTTACGCATGAGCCTCATGATCCCGTGGTCTGGCTCGCCTGCCAGGACTCGAAGTCGGCGGCCTCGTGGATCGTCACGCTGGCACGCATCCGGTAGTGGCCCAGCCCGCACAGCTCGGCGCACGCGATCTCGAAGTCGCCCGTGCCGGTGGCCTCGAACCAGATGGGGATGGTCATCCCCGGTACCGCGTCCTGCTTCACGCGCAGCACCGGGATGAAGAACGAGTGGATCACGTCCTCCGAGCGGAGCTCGACGATCACCGGCTCGTGGGCCGGCAGGTGAAGCTGGTTGCGGAGCGTGAAGTCGTCCGACGTGTCGAGCGCGCCGTCCGCCCCCGGATACGTCACGTTCCACTCGAACTGCTTCGCCGTGACGCGCAATCTCAGCGCGTCTTCGGGAAACGAGTGTGCGCTCTTGATGCTCTCCCACACCGACCCCGAGTAGATGCCCAGCGTGGCGAGCACCAGGGCCGGGATCGTCGTCCAGATGATCTCCATGCGCGTGGAGCCGTGCGTGTAGTGGGCCTTGCCCCCCTCACGGTTCCGGTACTTGAAAACGAACCACGCGATGCCACTCTCGACCAGCAGGAACGCGATCCCGGTCAGGACCAGTATGATCCAGAACAGGGCGTCGATGTGGACTCCCTGGGTCGAGAGATTCGGTGGAAGCGACCAATCCACGAGCTATCCTCCTCGGAGCCGGGCGAAGAACGACGGCAGGCGGTGCGGGGGCCTCAGCGGCCCGCCGCGGCGTTCCCCGCCCCCCGCTCGACCTCGATGCCGTTCGCGCCGTGGCGGATGACCAGCGGCTCGCCCAGCGGGACGTCGGCCCCCGCCATGTCGGAGCTGTAGTCGAACGACACGTTGGCGGTGCCTTGCGCCGTGACGGTCACCTGTGCCGTCAGAGTACCGTACTCCTCGTGCCACGCCTCCATGGTGTAGTCACCGGCGGGCACGTTCGGGATCGTGAACGCGCCGTCGGGGCCCGACACCGCGAAGTAGGGGTTGTCCACGACGCCGATGTACGCGTGCATCCAGCCGTGCACGTCGCAACGCACCGGGATCATCACCTCCGGGACCAGGAACCGCTGCGTGCTCTCGATCCCGGCCCGGGGCTGGCTGATGTTGAAGCCCCGGTTGTCGGTGGGGCTGACGTTGATGTTGTGCAGGAGGTTGTCGCTGTTCGTGATCACGAGCGGCTGGTTCGCCTGGATCCCCAGCACGTGCGGATGATAGCGACAGTTGTGCTGATCGAGCGTCACGTTGCCGCTGGGCGCCGGGGCGCCGCTGACCCCAGCGGTCAGGCGGACGAACACGTTGGCGAGGTGACCGTTCCGGGCCAGCACCTCCTGGGACATGGCCCCGTCGGGGTACGCCGACGCGCAGGGGGGCTCCTCGGACATGTCGATCGACGTGAGGGCCGGTGGCGTGCCGGTGAAGTTCACGACGCCGGAGATCGTCCCGACCGTGGTCGGATCGATCTGGGTCGCGGCTGGCTCGCCCCCCCCGGTGGCCTCTCCACCCGTGTCGCCGGCCTCTCCACCGCCACCACCGCACCCGGCGATCACCACCGCCGCGAGCAAGAACGTCGAGCCCTTCCATAGATCGCTGCGCATAGCGTTCCTCCCTACATGCATGCGGGTTCTGACATGTGCCGCCGCTTCACTCCGAAGTTCCTGCGGATTCCCGGCTCTGAGCCCGGCGCACGAGAACGACGCCGAACCCCGCCGTCAAGAGGATGGCGAGGATCGGCGCCACCACCACGGCGCTCGAAGCGGGCTGTTCGAGGAGCACGTAATACCACGTCGACACGGAGCCACGCTTGCCGACCTCGCCGCTCGAGCCGTCCCACGCCGAGAACGCCACCGGGATCGCGGTTCCCTCCACGAAGGAGAGGCCATCCCCGTCGGTCGCGATGGAACGCCGAAGCACGAGCGTCCAGCGTCCATCGGCCCATGTGGCCTCCCCCGTCACGTCCCCGGAGAGCGTTTCGAGCGACCCGAGCCCGCGCGCTCGCGCCTCGCCGATCCCGCCCTCGCTGTCCCACGTCCACAGGTACACCGGTCGCCGGGAGGACCCCATCAGGAAGTAGGGGCGCTCCGATCCCTCCGGGATGTCGAACGGGAACTGCACGCGGAACGCGTCGGGCGGCCGGCCCTCGGGGGGGGCGGCCCCGTCGAGATCCAGCGTGGAGAGGATCTTCTCCTGCCACTCGTCCCAGTCGGGATCGGGGCTGCGCGAGGGGTCGTCCCACTGCAATCGGAGCGCCAGCTCCGACCCGTTGTGGAGGCCCTGTACCCAGACCCCGCCCACCGTGGGAGAGAAGTTGCGCGGCGCCTCGATGACCTGTCCGGCCAGCGGGAAGTAGAACGCCTCCGCCGCCGCCCAGGCCGCCTCCGAGCCGTCGGGGGGCAGATCTCCCTCCACCCGTCCCACCCGGACCACATCCCGCACCCTGGGAGCCTCACGCGGTCCGAGGCTGGCCACGTAATGTGCCAGCTGCCACACCTCGTCCGGCGACACGACGCCCGAGTTCATCGCATCGATGGCCGCCGGCATGGGCGTCCCATCGAGACCCGTGAGTATCCGCGTGTGGATGTCCTCGACGCTGCTGCCGCCGTTCAGGTTCCACGCCTGGGTGAGGTCTGCGGCCCGGATCGGGAAGCCACGCCAGTCCTCGAGCGTGGGTGTGGAGGTGCCATCGCCGCGTCCCGCCGGGCCGTGACAGCGTTCGCACTCCAGCGTGACGAACGCCTGCCGTCCGGCTTCGAGGGCCTCGTCGCCCCCCCCTGGATCGGAACCGAAGTCGAGCGGCTCGGGCGCCGGTCCCTGCCCGAAGAAGCGCGAGAACGACTTCAGGTAGGCGATGGCGTTATGGCGGTCCTGCTGCGACAGATTGGGCCACGCGGGCATCGTCGTGCCGTGCAGCCCGTTCTGGAGCACGCGGAGCATGTCCTCGTCCGTGGGGAGCTGTCCGCTGCCGGTGGTCCGCACCTGGTAGCGGGCCTGCGTAAAGTCCCGCGGACGCGGGAGCATCGAGGCGGCGGCGGGTCCGTCCCCCGTGCCATCGGTGCCGTGGCACTCCGCGCACCAGCGCTCGTAGATCGCACGCCCGGCCTCGGCGTCCTGCGCCCCGAGGCCCGCGGCGAGCGCCACGGTCGCCAGCACCGCGAGGCTCGCGCCCCGCGAAGAAGAGCGGCTCATTCCGACCCCCCTTCCTCCCCCGCGGGGCCCTCTGACTCCCAGGTTCGCGGGGTGTTCCCTGTCTGCTGGTACAGGTAGAGGATCACCGACCAGATGTCGTTCGCATCGAGCACCGGCTCCCACACGGGCATGGCGGAGCTCCACGGCGTGCCCTCCTGCGGCAGCCCCGGTCCGCCCTTCGCGATGCGCCAGAACACGTAGCTCTCGGTGAGCTGCGCGATCGTACCACTGCTGGAGAAATCGGCAGGCACGGGGTTGAACGCGTGGGCGTAGTGCCCCTGCCCATCGAGCCGGTCGCCGTGACACGGAACGCAGTTGCGCGCGTAGACCTCGCGGCCGTGCGCCACATGCTCCTCGAGCGACCCCGAGGTGCGCAGCGGATTCTCGAGACCGGTGAGCTGCATCGTCTCGCCCCGAAAGGTGATCTGGTTCGGCGGCGCGGGGTGGACCGAGCGCAGCGTGGGCGGCGCCCCGAAGCTCGGCTTGACGCTCCGGTAGGCCACCCAGCCCGTCAGGAGGGGGATGGCGATCAGCAGGGTGCCGCGCAGCGCCTTCCTCTCCGGGTCCACCATCGTGCGGCGGATGGGGGCCCTGAACTCCGCCCAGCGCTCCTCCTCCGCGCTCATGTAGAGCAGCACGCCCACGAGCGCCGTGAGCATGTATTGAAGCACGACGGAGTTCGGCACGGGGGCGCTCGCCACGCCGATCAGCGGCAGCACATACCCGATCCCGTACACGAACACCAGGTACGCGAGCGCGAGGACGGCGACCGCCTGCCAGAAGGGGTGCGTCAAGAACCGTTTCATTCGTCGGGTCGCTCCCTACGCTCCGTCGCCGCCGTCGCCGTCATCGCCACCCTCGCCGCTGCCGTCTCCCCTGAGGAACTTGGCGAGCGCATCGATCTCGGCCTCCGACATCACCGTGCCGAACGTGGGCGGCATCGTTCCCGCGAACGCCTCGTAGCCCTTCGCGGTGTCGGCGTTGGGGTCGACGATGGAGCGCCGGATGTACTCGAGCTCCTTGCCGCGCAGGCTCTCGAACGGGGGCCCGACCTGGCCGCCCTGCCCCTCGAGCGAGTGACACGCCACACAGCCGTACGTGGTGATGAGGGCCTTGGGATCGACCTCCTGCGCATCCCGGGCTTCCTGCTGGCCGGTCGCCGGGGCGGTCGCGCTCAGATCGCCGATGTCGTCGGCGGTCACATCGATGGTTCCACCCTGGCTCTCGAGAAATGCCACCACGGCCCACAGCTGGGGCTCGGACAGCGTGCGGCTCTGGTCGACCATGATCGGCTGGAACCCCTCCACGACGTACGCCGTCGGGTTCGTGAGCGACTCGTACAGATACTCCTTGCAGGAGAGCTCGGGCTCGCGGGTGGCGCACCGCGTTCCGATCTCACCCAGCAGATCGGGCGCCCGTGTCCCGAGCCCGTGACAGGCCGTGCAGCCGCCGACCCCGTTGAAGATCTCCCCGCCCATCGCGGCGAGCTCGTCCGGCGTCACGTCCGCGCCGATCGTCAGCTCCTCGGGGACGGCCGACTGAACCTGCGGAATGGCGTTCGCCACCAGCGTGTAGACCGAGAGCGTCCCCACCACGGTCAGCAGGATCTTCAAGTTCGTCTTCCACATGTGCGGGTCGTCTCCCTGATAGCGGGTGGTCAGCGTCCGCCGGCGCTCGCCGGCTCCGCCGGAGCCGGCATCGGACTCCGGTACACGGACCTCTCGGCGAGTCCTCCGAGCCAGAAGATGAGCCCTACGAGGCTGAAGAACAGCAGCACGCAGATCGAGATCATGGTCGCCGCGGGCCCCAGCGCGGGCGTGAACGCCTGCTCGCTCGTGTCGCGCACCACCTCGTACACGTGCCAGTACTGCCGGATGCCGCTGCGCGCGAACCCCATCAGCCCCATGAGCCACGTGAACGTCACGGCCAGGATGAGCAGGGCGTACTGCGAGCGCGCCGGCATCTGGCCCCAGCGGATCTCGCCGCGCGACTCGGCCCCGCGCATCATCGCGATGTCGAGACCGATCACGAACACGATCGTGAGCAGCACCGCGCCCACCTGGTAGACGGAGAAGCCGATGCGCACGATCGCGGTCACGAAGTACCCGTACACTCCGTAGAAGATGACCACCGCGGCGGCGATCGCGAACGCGATGCCCTGGAGGATCGTCCCCGCTCTCGCCCAGGTGACGACCGGGTTCTTGTTCGCCCGACGGTACAGGAGGAACGAGAGGAACGTCGTGAGGATCATGAGGTTGACCGCCGTGTTCTTGGCGCTCATGACCCCGAGCACGCCGAGGAAGGGGTGGTGGGTCCCCCCCATTGCCGCGATCTCGTCCCGGTCCGCGATCATCGTGTGCGGCGTGGCCCACACGAGGACCCCCCCGACGAGCACGAGCAGCATCCACTTGATGTAGGGCTGGAAGCGCTCGGCCCCCGGGATGCGACCCATCCCGATCCACAGGTAATAGTTCCCGGCGAGGAACAGGACGCCGATGAGGAAGGCCTGGATGATCCACAGCCAGCTCATGAAGCCGCCCATCATCGTGATGCCCATCTGCTGGTTGTACTCGTAGATCTCGCGCCCGAGCCAATAGCCTGCGAACGGGAGGACGATGAGGGCGCCGATCGCGATGAAGTTGCCCGTGTAGCCCATCCAGTCGTAGTGCGCCCGCTCCTCGTCGTCGCGCGCGGCGAGGAAGCGGTAGGCGGCATAGGCCCCCACGATGGCGCCTCCGAACACGACGTTGGCGATCAGCCGGTGGATGTTGATCGGCATCCAGGTCGCGTTGGCGAGGGCGCTCCACAGGCGCACGTTCTGGGGCGCGGTGTCGGCGGTCACCTCCGCGGGCGGGCTCATCATGAACGTCAGCCAGCCGTTGGCGATGAACATGACGGTCGTGCCCCACACGTTGAGCAGGATGCCGAAGCACAGGTGCACCCTCTTCGAGAGCCCCGTTTTCCAGACCTCCCATCCGTAGTAGTACAGGTAGAGGGTGAACGACTCGAGGAAGAACAGACCCACGTACACCCACATCGAGGGGGCGAAGATCGCGGTCAGATACGTCCAGAAGCGCGGGTACAGCGTCGAGAGCAGGAATACGAGGATCGCGCCCCAGATCGCCGTGGCGCTGTACGCCACCAGCAGGAGGCGCGTGAACTCCTTGGCGAGCTTGTCGTAGCGCTCCTGCTTGTTGACGATCCCGATCGCTTCGATGGCGACGGCGAACATGGGGACGCCCAGCACGAAGGCCGCGAACATCAGATGGAGCTGGGCCGCGATCCACACCGCGCCGCGGCGATCGAGACCGAAGGCGGAGAAGTTCCCGTACTCGGGGCCGGCCGCCTGACCGAGCAGGGGCAGGGCGATGAGCGCCGCGAGCGCCGCGACCAGCGTGGCGCGCCCTGCCCACGAGAGGAGCCTCCGGTGCGGACGATCCCCAGCCTGTGCCACCATCGCCTCTCCGGTCCGTCGCATCGTCGCGCGACGACACGGGTTCATCCCTCGCCTCCCCGACGACCGGCGAAAAACGGGAGACGCTTCGAGAAGTCTACCGGCATCGAGCGCCGCACCTCGTGCATCAGGTCGAGCGTGATGCGATCCTCGCCCCGCTCGCGCGCGAACGCCTCGACGCGATGCGCCACCACGCCGCGCACGAAGGACGGGATGCGCTCCAGACGCCGCTCGGCCTCCGGTGTCCAGCGCAGCCCGAGGCTGGTGGGCGCCCCGTACGTGATATCACGAGCGGGGCGCACCGGCTCGCGGTGTCCCACGGGCTCGTACGCGCACGACGGGTCCGGCCCGAGGAAGTCGCCGTCCACCGCGTACGCCCGCGCGCGGCAGCCGCCGCACAGCACGCGGTACTCGCACCGCCCGCATTTGCCGCCCGGCTCGCCCGAGCGCAGGAGCCGGAACAGCGTCGCCTCCTCCCAGATCTCCCGGAACGGGCGCTCTCCGAGGTCTCCCGCCACCTCCGGGAGGTAGGGGCACGGGGTCACCTTCCCCTCCGGCGTGATGCGACAGTACTGGACGCCGCACGGACACCGGGTCCCGTAGTGGAGGATCGGCGACTCCGGGTCGCGCTCGTACACGTGCCGCATGAGCTGCGGCTGGCATTTGGAGCGGATCATCAGGCGGCCCCGGTACTCGTGCTGGAGCTCGACGAGCCGCACGAGGACCGCGTCGTTCTCGGCCGGCGACAGCCCCCGCATGCCCTCCCCCCGCCCCGTCTCGACGAGGAAGTACACGTTGACGCACACGGCGCCGGACCGCTCCGCCCACGCCACCAGCGCATCGAGCTCGTCTCGATTGCCCCGCGTCACGGTGAACTGGACGAGGAAGTCGAGTCGCTCGTCGCCGAGCCGCTCGACGGAGGCCAGCGTGTCGGACAGGGCCCCCTTCCCGTGTCGGAAGCGATCGTGATAGCGGGGGTCGAGCGAGTCGATGCTGAGCGCGACGCCCTGGACGCCCGCGCCGACGAGCGACCGAATGCGCGCGCTCGTCAACCCCGTTCCGTTCGTGCCGACCACCACGGTCGCTCCGCCCGCGGACGCGTGCGCGGCGATGTCCTCGAGGTCCGTGCGGACCAGGGGCTCTCCGCCGCTCAGGATGAGCAGGGGGGCCGGATTCACCTCGAGGATCTGGTCCACGATGCCGTGGCACACGCCCGTGTCGAGCTCCCCGTCCGTGCCGTGCCACGAGCCGGCCGAGATGTAGCAGTGGGCACAGGCGAGGTTGCAGCGTCGCGTCAGGTTCCACGCCACGACATGCGGGATCGGGCGTGCCGGCCGCGCCTCATCCGCGAGGCCGTTCGTCTCCCAGGAGGGCACGAGCCGGGATGGGGCAGGGGCGGGCATCGTCACTCGTCAGCCCGCCGCACCGGCTCCGCTCACGCTTCCTCGCTCCCGTCGTCGGACGCGCCTCGACCCGCCGCGAGCGCGTCCCGCGCGAGCTTCTCGACGGCGGCGCGTGCCTCCTCGGGGGTGGCGAGCTTGAAGTCGACGGGACACTCGGAGGCCTGCCGCTCGATGTCCCGGATGGGACACCTCGTCACGCCCGACGCCTTCGCCTCTTCGATGAAGCGGCGCATCTCCTCGCTCAGGCCGTCCACGCCCGCGGCCTCGGCACGGGCCTGCTTCGCCTTGAGCTCGTTGAACATCACGAGCATGGTGTCGAGGTCGAACTCGTCCGCCGCGATCATGGCGTCCTTGTTCTCGTCCATCACGCGCGTCGTGACACGCCACATCCCGGCGCCTCGCGCGAAGCGCTCCACGGTGTTGCGGGCGAGGGGGCGGGCGATGAGCGGCACCCGACCCAGGCGGTCGAAGGCCTCGTGCGTCCACACGACCGGGTCGCCGGCGTGACGCTCGCGAACGCGCTCCTGGCCGGTCACGGGACACCGGGATCGGACGGGGAGCGGAGTCTCGAGGACGTCCGCATCGCGGGTCTCCACGACCGTCCGCTTCATGGCCTCCTCGGCCTTCACCTCGGCCAGGGCCAGCTCCTCGGCATCGCCGATCCCCATGATGAGCTGCATGTGGGTGGGGAGGAGCTTCTTGATCGCTTCATCCAGGCGATCGTTGGTCACCACGGGGAGGGCGTCCTTCGTCCAGGGCCCGGTTCCGCCGGCGCCGTTGGCCGGGCTGCCGTTGTCGCCCGCGCCGCTCGACCGGTTTCCATGCGTGGTCCTGCCGGCCGACCACTCGTCCACGAACGCCGCCGCGTACCGGCTTCCGGGGCCGTAGTGCTCGAGTACGAACTCCTCGACGGCCTTGCGGGCGATGCCCAGCGCGAAGGGCGGCACGCGGAGGATTCGGACCTCGGCCTCCGGGGCCCACTCGAGCCCCTGCTCGCCGTCTTCCTCGATCCACGGGACCTCCTCGGGCCGCACGTCGGTCGTCCCGATGAGCAGCACGTTGGTGTCGGCCAGGCGGACGAGATTCTCGGCCTGTGACCCGAGATCGGTGCCTTCGATCCTGTGGGATCCGTGCCGCGCGATCACCAGCAGGGTGGGATCGATCTCCTCGGCCCACTGGAGGAGGGACTGGAACGGCTTCCCGATCAGAACCTGCGTCTCGATCTCCACCTCGGGGAACCCGCTCGCCATCACGCGGACGCGCTTCAGGTTGGCCTGACACAGCCGCAGGAGCCCCTTGTCGATGATGTTGTTGTGGAGCTCCTCCTGCTCCTCGAACTTGAACACCTTCGACGCCTGGGCGGACAGCACGTCCTTGATGTTGTGGAACACGACGTGGTGATACTGGACGTCGAACGAGCTCGCGATGTAGAGCTTCGCCCCGTACTCGCGCGCGAGCTCGAGTGCCACCCGGAGCCCCTTGTAGGCGTAAGCGGATCCGTCGATGCCCACCAGCCAGCGTCCCCCCTCCAGCGGGCGCTCGTCCCGGACCACCAGCACGTCCTTGTGGATGCCGCGCAGCGCACGCGCCACCACCCCTCCGAGCTGGCTCTTCTCCTGCCGGCCGAGACCGTGCGCCCCGAGACACGCGAGGTCGTAGGAGCGGCCGGACGTTCCGGCCAGCTTCTCGTCCCGGTCCTCCTCCTCGGCCACGATCCGGCCGTTTTCGCCCAGGCGCACGTCCGACCGCTGCTTCTCGTTGCCGTCGTAGTTGTGGGCGATGTTCGGATCGAAGCCGATGAGGCTGGGGAGCCGCCCTTCCCCGCGATTCGCCTCGTTGACGATCTCCTCGTAGTTGATCCCTTCGAGGAGCTGGCGCGTCATCTCCACGCCGGCGTCGGCGCACCGGCCGTGGAGCCGGTCGAGAAAGCTGTCGGAGATGAGCTGCAGCCCCTTCTCGATCAGCTTGTCGTGGATCTTGCGCTGCCGCCGGATCTCCTCCGGTTCCTGGAACTGGGCGGGGAGCCCGATCTCGAGCTGGCGGAAGCGGATGTCGTGCAGTCGGGCGGCGTATACGTGGGAGCCGGTGATTCGGCCTCCCGAGCGCAGGCAAAGCTCGATGGCCCGATCGACGGCCCAATCCGATTCCCGCGAGTTGTCGACGGGGACCAACACCTCTCGGTACATGGCGCTCCCGGTGTACGCGTGTCCGGATCCAGCCGGGGCGACCGACCGAGCGCGCGCACGCGCCGGACCTCCCGGAGACCGACACACGCCGCTCGCGCAGACAGCGTCGGGCTCACCCCCGAGCCCTGATGTTCCGCTGGATCTATGAGCCAGAACGAGCCCGGTCGAAGCTCGCTTGCAATCGCGATGTAACCGTCCCAGCTCCGCGCGCTCCATCGAGCGCGACAGGAAGTTGCGGGGGCCCCGGGGGAAAGTCAAACCAGGCCCCGACACCCGGTTTTCCTTGAAAAACCGCGGCTTTTCGCGTCATCGTGGCGCGCCTCGGATCGGGACCGCGGGGACGATTCGGGACCCGGTCAACGCATCGCGGGCCACTCGAAACGTCGTGTCCACAGACGTGCCGTGAGCGCGATCGCGAGGACCGTCCCGAGCGCCACGAGGGTTGGCAGCAGGGTCGGCGGCCCCCCCGCGCCCGCCGCATGCACGCGGGCGAGCGCCACCCGGAGGGGCGTGTACGGATCCAGCGACGCCGCGACCCTCGTCCAGGCCGTGACCGGCGTCCGAAAGAAGCCGGCGAAATGGAGGAGGAGGAGCGACACGGCCGCGCTCGCCAGCGCCGCCTCGGCCAGCGAGCGGACGAGGGCGGCGAGCAGCACTCCCAGGAAGTTGGCGAACAGGAACGCGACCGTCATCGCACCGGCGAGAATCAGGTCCGACACCGGAGAGGCGTCCGGAGCGCTCGCCAGGAGGAGTCCGGTCACCGGGAGGAGCTGGACGAGATCGAGCGCGGTCGCCGCCAGGGCGGTCTGGGCGAGCCACGACGAGCGCGACACGCCGGTCTGGAACACCGTGTCGAGCCAGCCATCCCCGGCGTCCCGCACCGTCGGGATGGCGGATCCGAAGGTGGCGAAGAACACGAAGAAGACGCCGAACACCGCGACCCGGTGCGGCGCGGCGGCAGCGCTGAACGCGACGGGGGCGAGGAGCGCCACGGGCACGGACACGTTCCAGGCGAACAGCCGGCGCCGCGCCGCGGCCGATCGCCAGGCCAGCCACCAGATGGTCACGTGCCGTTGTGCCGCTCGAGTCGAGCGCCCGTGAGCGCGAAGTACGCCTCCCGGAGGTCCGGCGGGCGTACCTCGACCCCCCGCACGCGAGCCCCCGTCGCGAACAGGCGCTCGAGCGCCGCCGGGAGCGCGACGGCCGCGTCGTCCACCTCGAGCAGCACACGGTCCTCCGTCGTGCGCGCCGCACGGACGCCGGGGGATGCGGCCAGGTCGCGGGCATCGGCGGCCACGGCGCCCGGCTCCACACGGATCTCGATCCGCGTCGCATCGCCGAGCGCCGCCAGGAGGGCGGGGGGCGTGTCGATCGCGACCAGCCGCCCCTCGCACAGAAACCCGACGCGATCGCAATTCGCCGCCGCGAACGAGGGGTCGTGCGTGGAGAGGACGATGCCGAGGCCGCCGCGCCGCGCGTCGGCGAGTGCCGTCGCGAGCCGCCCGTGCCCGCCGGGGTCGAGCGAGGCGAGCGGCTCGTCGAGTAGCAGCAGCGCCGCATCCGACGCGAACCCGATCGCGAGTGCCAGGCGGGTCCTCATGCCCCGCGAGTAGGTGCCGACCGGTCGGTCGGCGGCCCCCTCGAGATCGAAGCGTCGGATCCACTCCCGGACGCCGGCCCTCGCGCCGTCCACGGGGTGCCCGCGCAGGCGGAGGAGCGCCGTGGCGTTGTCGGCGCCGCTCAGCCATTCGCGGAACACGGGCCGGTCGAGCGCGAGGGCGACATCGGCCGGCCGCGCGGCCCCGGGTCGTTCGATAGAGCCCGCGTGCCGTCCGGCGGCGCCGGCCAGCAGCCGGAGGAGCGTCGACTTGCCGCTCCCGTTGGGTCCCAGGAGTCCCACCGCTTCGCCGACCGCCACATCCAGCCCCACGTCCCGGAGCGCGACGCTCCCGTCGGGATACGTGAACCCCACGGCGCGGGCGCGCAGGACGGGGTCGCCGGCGGGGGAAGCGGGCCGCATCGGATCAGGGGATGATGGCCACGCCGTCCTCGAACACCGTGATCGCATCGACGGGGCACGCGGCGCAGGCGTCGAGAAGCCGGCCGCGACCCGCCTTCTCCGGGTTCGTGAGGATGGCGATGCCCTCGTCGTCGATGTCGAACGCGTCGGGCGCCTCGGCGATGCAATCCGCGAAGCCGACGCACAGGTCGCGGTCGATCACGACACGGACGCCGTGTACCTCCCGCACGACCTCGCGCGGCTCGTCGTCGGTCACATCCCCTCGAGACCGAGGTCCGTGCGGGCGCGGTCCATCACCGCGGGGGTGATCTCGCCGATGCCGTGGTCCCTCGCGTACTCGATGTAGATCTTCTTGACCATGCCGCGCACGAAGGAGGGGACGTGCCCGAGCCGCTCGACGGCGTCGACGCTCCACCTGACGGGGGCCGGAGGTGACGCGGGCTCCTTCGGAGCTGCGAAGGCGTCCTCGCGGCCGGACGCGACCCCGGTCCGGATTCCCTCGAACGGTGCCCCCGGCACGGTCCGCCCGCCGACCTTCACGCCGAGCGAGGTGACGAGCTGGGTCTCCATCGGGTTGGTCAGCATCGCGGTCATGCGACCGCACGCCGGACAGCGGAAAACCGCCGCCAGCGTCCCGTCGCCGGGAATCCGACGCTCCTCGAAGTGCATCTGCTCGTCGCACTCCACGCACAGGAACTTCATCGGCTCGCCACCTCCCCGGCGGACCGCCCGGCCCCCAGGGCGGCGTCGAGGGCCTCGCCGATCCGACCGAGCTCGATCGCCGTCGGCCCCCCGGCGCTCAGCCACGCATCGAGCTCCCCATACGCCGCCGCCCGGTCGAGGGTCGGGTCGAACGGGAGGCCCCCCAGCACCGGGACGTCGAATCGCCGGGCGAGTCGTTCGGCCGCGTCGCCCCCGAACAGGGCGCCGACGTCCCCACACCCGTCACACCGATAGCCGCGCAGGTTCTCGACCAGACCGAGCAGTGGGATCCGGCGCCGGGCGGCGAGCTCGAGCGACCGCGCCACGGCGTCCCTCGAGGCTGCCGAGGGGATCGTGACCGCCAGCACGCCGCTCAGCTCGGGAACCAGCTCGTGGAGCTCGGCGAGGCGGCCGACGCCGGGGGGGAGATCGACGAGCAGCAGATCCAGCTCGCCCCAGCCCACGTCGGCGAGGAACTCGCGCACCGCGCCCCGCTCCTGGACACCGCGCCACACGAAGGCCGCCCCGTCGGGCTCCTTCCAGTGAAGCGCCATGTCGGCATCCAGCAGGAGGTCCATCGACATGACGAGCGCGCCGCACGGCGTGCTCGCCGGATCGATCCCATCCGGGCGCTCGGCGAGCGGTCCCCGTGGACAGCCGAGCATGCGTCCCATGCTCGGCCCGTTGAGGTCGGCGTCGAGCACCCCGACCCGCCGCCCCCGCCGCGCCGCCAGCGTGGCGAGCGCGGCCGTCAGCAGGCTCTTCCCGACGCCTCCCTTCCCGCTCATGATCCCGACCACGTCGTGCACGAGAGCGAGACGCGCCTCCACGCGCGTCTGTTGTGCCGCGACCTGGTCCCCCAGATCCGACCCCGCATTCTCGATCTCGTGGTACGTGCGTATGTTCAGCGTCACGGGAATCACCGGTTCCGGCCCGTCGGGGACGGGGATCGAACGGGTTCAGCTCGCGGCCGGGAGGACGGCTCGGTGGGCCACCCACCGACGCCTGCCGGCTCCGCGTGGAACCTCCCACCCGCCGCGGGGTCGGTCAAGCGTATTTCGGGCGTCGCCACGTGCGGTTACCATTGGAACACGCGAGCGACCCCGCCGGCGCGCACGTCCCGGAGCACGGATGTCGATCATCACCTTCCACCGTTTTCTGATCAGCACGGCGATCGCCTTCTGCGCGCTGTTCGCCGGGTGGGAGTTCGTGCGCTTCTCGCGCGGAGGCGGCACGCTCGAGCTGACGCTCGGGGTCACCTTCAGCGTGCTCGCCCTGGCGCTCGTCTACTATCTGATCAACCTGCGCCGATTCCTCGACCGGGGTCACGCGGGCTGAGCCTGAAGCGCCCCGCCGCCGCGGCGCGGCGTCCCGATCGTGCCGACGATGTCGCCGCGCAGGCCGGTACGGTCACGCCGGTCTGGCTGCTGGTGGCGGCGGGCGTATTCGTGATCCTGATCGCGCTGGTCCTCGTGTCATCACTGGTGCGCCCCCACATGCCGAGCTACGCCCCGAGCGAGCTCACGGACCGGTCGGCGGGCGCCGGGCTGGTCGTGGACACGGTGACGCTCGACGCGCGGGATGCCGATCGCTGGGTGTTTTTCGATTTCGAGCGAGGCAACGCGGTGGACGGTCCGGGTGGCACCACGTGGGACATCGCGGTGCAGCGCTACCATCTCATCGTGAACGGGGGCGAGGCGTTCGAGGGTGTCGGGGGCGCGCTCTCGCTCCCCACCGCGTGGCGGGATGTCCGCGAGGCGCCCGCGTCGGGCTACGTGGAGACCCGTGGCGGTCCGCGTGACGCGCCGTCGAACCCGGCACTCGAGCACTGGTACCGGTACAGCTTCTTCGCGCACACGCTCGCGCCCAGACCCGAGGTGTACGCGCTTCGCACGGCGGACGGCCGCTACGCGAAGCTCCGCATCCTGAGCTACTACTGCCCCGGGGCGACCCCGGGCTGCATGACCTTCGAGTACGCCTACCAGGGAGATGGCAGCCGCTCGTTCCTGCCGTAGGGGGACGAACACGGTCGCCTACGCCTGTCCGTCGTCGAGCAGCGCCGAGGTCGACACGCCCGGAACGAGCGGGACCCGGACCACGCGCCCGCCGCTCCCCTCCACGACCTCGCGTCCGACGATGTCCGCCAGCGCGTAGTCGGCCCCCTTGACGAGAACGTCGGGTCGGAGGGCCTCGATGAGCGCGCGGGGCGTGTCCTCGTCGAACACCGTGACGGCGTCGACGAGCCCGAGCGCGAGGAGTGCGCGCGCCCGCCGGGCCGCGCCGCGCACCGGTCGCCCCGGGCCCTTCAGGCGGCGCACCGAGCCGTCCGAGTTGAGACCCACGAGCAGGCGATCGCCCAGCTCCGCCGCGTGCCGCAGGAGCGCCACGTGTCCCTCGTGCAGGACATCGAAGCACCCGTTCGTGAACACGAGCTCGAACGCCCGACCGGGACCGAACGCCTCGATCGATCGCGCGCGCGAGATCGGGCCGCGCGTCCCGGACGAGGGCTCCATGTCGCGCCTCACCCGGCGCCCTCCCGCCGCCGCGTGGCCGACACGAGCTCCGCGGCTCCGTCGGCCAGCAGCCGGGTGGCCAGCTCGCGCCCGAGCTCGCCGGGACGTGTGGCCCGCCCGACGGCGCGTCCCGCGATCGGGGTGCGCTCGCCACGCGGGTCGTACACCACGGCCCGCAGCTCGAGCGCCTCCCCACGTGACCGCGCGAGCGCCGCGACGGGCGCGTGGCAGCCCCCTTCGAGGGTGGCGAGCAGGGCGCGCTCCGCACCCGTCTCGGAGCGTGCTCGCACGTCGTCGATCCGCTCCACGATCGCCCGGATCGCTGGATCGTCCGTGCGGCCCTGCACCGCGAGCGCGCCCTGGCCGGGGGCGGGGAGCCACTCCGCTTCGTCGAGCGGGAAGACGTTGTCGCGCACGAGCCCCAGGCGCCGGAGGCCCGCGGCCGCCAGGAGGAGGGCGTCGGCGGCGCCCTCCTCGAGCCGGGCGATCCGGGTCTCGACGTTTCCGCGAACGGAGACCACGCGCACATCGGGCCGCAGGTGGAGGATCTGACCGGCCCGGCGGGCGGAGGAGGTCCCTACGCGCGCGCCCGGCTCGAGCCCGCGCACACCCGGCACGGGTCGACGCGTCACCAGGACATCGCGAGGGTCTTCGCGGCGGGGGATGGCGAGCACCCGGAGACCCGTCTCGTCCTCGGCCGATTCGGCCGTCGTCGGCAGGTCCTTGAGCGAGTGGACGGCGATGTCGATGTCGCGGTTCCGGAGCGCCGCCTCGAGGTCGGCGGTGAACAGGCCCTTTCCTCCGATCTCGGGGAGGGGCCGGTCTCCACTGCGATCGCCGCGCGTGACGAAGGTCCGGATCTCGACGTGCAGCCCGGGGCAGGCCTCCCGGAGCCGCTCTCCCACCCACTCCGCCTGACGCACCGCGAGGGCCGAGCCGCGCGCGCCGGCCACCAGCCGCCGGTCGGACTCCGTCATCCCCTCCCTCCGACGCGCCTCTCCGTCAGGCGTGCTCGTGGATCGGCGGACCGGCGGGCGTGTCGGTCGACCGCCGCTCGAGCAGGGGCTTGAGCAAGGGCGGGACCATGAAGGTCGAGATGATCACCATGATCAGGATGGCGCTGTACACCTCGCCGGACAGGATCCCCTCGCGGAGCCCGAAGGAGGCGAAGATGAGCCCCACCTCGCCGCGGGGTATCATCCCGACGCCGATCGCCAGGCGGTTGAGCTCCCGCCCGCGCGGGGCGAGACCGGCCATCAGCTTCCCGACGATCGCGATCACGGTCAGGATCCCGCCCACGATGAGCACGGGAACGCTGAAGTCCTCCGAGCCCGGGATGAACAGGGCGACGTTGACCGGGGCGCCCACCGCCACGAAGAAGATCGGCGTGAAGATGTCGGCGACCGGCTTGATCCTGTCCTCCACCGCGTCGAACTGGTTCGTCGAGGAGAGCACGATCCCGGCGGCGAACGCTCCGATGATCATGGCCGAGCCCGAGAGATCGGCGAGGGCGGCGAGTAGCAGCGCGAAGCAGAACGCCGCCACGAGAAGCACCCCGCGGACTCGCATCCGGTCGACCAGATTGAACAGGGTCGGGGCGGCGCGGTTGCCGATCAGCACCGCGAGCACGAGGAACCCGACCGCGAACAGGAGGATCTTGCCGATCGCCAGCACGCCCACCGCCGCCCCGCTCGCCAGCCCGACGACGACCGCGAGGATGACGATCCCCATCACGTCGTCGATCACGGCCGCGCCGATGATGATGCGGGCCTCGGCGGTGTGCATCTTGTCGAGATCCGACAGCACTCTCGCCGTGATCCCGACGGACGTCGCCGTGAGCGTCGCGCCCACGAAGATCGCGATCATCACGAAGTCGATCCCCGGCGGGTGGACCCCGATGCTCGGATTGACGAGGTACCAGTAGAGGAAGCCGAGGCCGAACGGGAACAGGACGCCCACGGTCGCGACCGCGAACGCCGCCGGACCCACGCGGAACATCTCCTTGAGGTCCGTCTCCAGACCGATCTCGAACAGGAGGATCGAGACGCCGATCTCGGCGAACACGTGCACCACCTCCCGCATCGGCGTTCCTTCGGCGGGAATCACCCCCAGCACGCTGGCGCCGAGCACGACGCCCGCCAGCAGCTCGCCGAGCACCGCGGGCTGTCCGAGGCGTTCCGCCCCCTCGCCGAACAGCTTCCCGGTGAACAGGATGGCGATGAGGACGAGGAACATGTGCGAGATCTCGATCCCGTGCTCCCCGGCGTCGGCAGCCTCCTCCCCGAGGGCCTGTTCGCCGCCCGCGGCGGCTTCCTGCGAGCCGGCCACGCGGTGGGCGTCGGCCGTCGAGACGACGGCGATCGGGGCGGGATCGGTCGGGGGGTGGGCCGCGGCGGGCGAGCCGAACGGATCGGCGAACAGGATCCACGCACCCGCCGCGAGCGCGAGCAGCCGGCGGAGTCGGCGCGCGCCCGACCCGCACGAGAGGGCGAAGGGGTTGGACATGGAGTCTGGCCTCAGTAGGTCAGGTCGACTTCGATCCGGCGTTGCCGAACCCAATACCAGCGGTGGAACAGGGTCAGGCTGTCCGGATACTGGATCGTGATCTGGATGTGGTTCGGCGGCGTGCGGCGGATGGTTGGATGGCCGGCGGACACGGGCAGCTCGAGACGCGAGGCCTCGTTCTGGATTCCCTCGCGGATGGTCTGGTCCGGGGTGTCCAGCGCCTGACGGGCCAGGTCCTGCGCCTCGCTCCTGAGCGTCTGGTAGTCGATCTCCTTACCCACGAACTGGACGGCGCCGTAGCCCACCAGCACGAGGATCAGGATGGCCAGGAGACACCCGACGCGGCTCGCCCCGGACTGGCCGCTCATGTCACCACTGCGATTGCGCGCCATCGACGATCTTCTGTACGAGGTTCTCGATCGCGATCTCGGTTCCCTGCTCCTCCGTCTCCGATCCGGGCTCGTACTCCCCCGCCCCGCTGAGCGCCTGTGAGCTCCAGATCGCGACGTCCTGGGCGCGGTCGTAGATCTCCACCGTCGCGGTGATCGTGACCCGCCGCTGGAACACGTCGGCCCCCTGCCCCTCCACGGCGTCGAAGCTCACCGCATCGTCGGTGTATTGCCGGATCGTCGCCCGGATGATGGCGTCCGCCTGGTCCTCGGAGGCGAGCTGCAGACCGAGTCGTTGTCGTGCGGCCTCCAGCAGCCGCTCCGTGAGGGTCTCCGCGATCCCGAATCGCGTACTCTGGTTGTCCACGGGCTCCACATACGCCGTTCGGATGTGACCGGGCAACCCTCCCCCTCCGGAGAAGCTGTAGCAGCCCGCCGCCACCAGGGGCAGCGCGAGGCTAAGGCGCCGGATCCACATCGTAGATCCCGTCGTCGAACGGTTGGGTCTGCGGAACCGCACGCACCAGCTCCCAACGTACGCGGCTCCGTGGTGCCACGTCGTCGCGGTAGCGCGCCTCCCGAGGCCACACGGGATCCTCGCCCCACTCGAGCTCGATCCGCCGTTCGAGCCGGCCATCGCGGCGCTCCTCGACCCGCGCCAGCCGTCCATCGAGCAGGTAGAACCGGCGCACCGCGCGGTCGGAAACGGCGTATCCCACCACCTCGTACGGCCCACTCGAGAACCCTTCGCTGGGCGTCCGGGAGCCGGGGCGGAACACCCCCGTCATCGCGTACAGAAACGCCGGAGGCGGAAGCTCGACGTCCTGCAGGTCGCCGCCGGTCCGCAACTGGTCATCCACCAGGACGGCCCGCATCGAGCCCTCCCCGGTGCTGAACAGATCGAGCCTGAAGCGATCCGGTGGGTTCACGCGGCCCACGCCGTCGCCCCGCAGGTTCCCGCGCTCATCGGCGTACTCCCAGCGGAAGATGACCCGAACCGGCCGGGCCGCGCCGGTCGCCTCCGCGGCTCGCGCGGCGACGCCCGCCGGGTCGGACAGCGGCTCGCCCGTCTCGAACCCCCCCGCGCACCCGAGACAGAGCGCCACGATCGGCCACCGCGCATGGCGGAAGCTCGACGCCCTCACGGCAGTGCAAGGTAGGGGACGCCGAGAAACCGGGTCAAGAAAACGTGGCCTCATCGACTCTCTTCCCCGGAGGGTCGTTCGGGTGGGGCCAGCCGTGCGAGCGCATCCCGCACGGGGGGCGGAAGGCGCCGCGGACGGCCGTCGGTGTCGGCGCTGGCCAGCGTGATCCGGGCGAGCGCGACGGTCGTCCGGTCCTCGTCGCGCGTCAGTCGGTAGCCGAACTCGACGCTCCGACTCCGTACCCGCTCGACCCGTGTGTGGATCCGAACCACCTCGTCGTAGAACACCGGGGCTCGATACTCGATCTCGACCCGGGCCACGGGGAGAAGCACCCCATCCCGCTCGAGGGCGGCGTACGACAGCCCGCTGTCGCGCATGAGCGCCGTGCGCCCGAGCTCGCACCACACGAGATAGTGGCGATGGTGCGCGCGGCCCATCTGGTCCGTCTCGGCGTAGCGCACCCGGATGTCGGTCGTGCCTGTCACGCGGTCCCTCCTCGCGTTGCGCCGGTTCCGATCGGGAGGCACGGGGTCGGTCGGGCCGCGAGCGTACGATGGCGGCCCGAGCCCGTCAATCGATCGCGCATCGCCCCCCGCGCGCGGCGGCGACGCAATGTTTGACGCCCCGGGACCGTCCGCCGAGCTTGCGCGGGTGAACTCCCGCACGGTCGTGGTCTCCGACATACACCTCGGCGCCATCCCGCCGGCCGGGGAGCGCGCCTTCCTGGCGTTTCTGGAGGGCGTGCCCGACCTCGGCGATGAGCTGCTCATCAACGGCGACCTGTTCGACTTCTGGTTCGAGTACCGCGAGGTGGTGCCGCGGGGTCATTTCGCGGTGCTCGCGGCGCTGCGCGGTCTGGTCGAGGGGGGGCTGCCGGTGCGGTTCCTGGGAGGAAACCACGATGCCTGGGGCGGGGGGTTCCTCGAACGGGAGGTCGGGATCCGGCTCGTGGAGGGTCCCGCGGTGCTCGATGTCGGAGGACGACGGGCGTATGTGGCGCACGGCGACGGTCTGGGCGTGGGGGATTGGGGCTACCGCGCCCTCAAGCGAGCCAGCCGCAGCCGGCTCGGGCGCGCCCTGTTCGGGGCCATCCATCCCGACCTCGGCGTGCCTGCGGCCCGTCGCGCGAGCGCGACCGAGATCAGACGGGTCGGAGGGCCCGGGCCCGAGGTGGCGCGCGCGGATCGCCTGGCGAGCCACGCGCGGGAGCTCCTGGCGTCGCGCGAGGACATCGACCTGGTGATCTTCGGTCACACGCACCGCCCCCAGCTGGAAGAGGTTCGCCCGGGACGATACTACCTGAACGCAGGCGACTGGATCCACCACCGGAGCTACGCGGTCGTGTCGCCCGGGAACATCCGTCTCGAGCCGGCGGCCGCGTCATCGACGGACGGCTGACGGCCGTGCTCGCCCGCCACGGCGGGTTCGGCCCCGGTGGGGCGGCCGCGTGGGCTAGGAGGGCCCCTGCCCGAGCGCGACCGACTCGACCCGCTCCACGGGGGCGCCCAGGAACAGCCCGGCGAGCTCCCGAAACAGGTGCGTGTCATCGGTCACGTAGTGGTGCGCGATGGGCGCGGAGCCGCTCGAGGTGAGGCTCCGAGCGCTCAGCAGACGGGCCGTCTCACGGGCCGTCGCCTCGGCGGAGTCCACCAGCCGAACGCCGCTCCCGGCCACGTCGGCGAGCATGGGCTTGAGGAGCGGATAGTGCGTGCAGCCCAGGACGAGCGTGTCGATCTCCGCTGCGAAGAGGGGGTCGAGGTAGCGGTGCGCGGCCAGCTCCGGCACCTCGCCGCTCACCCAGCCCTCCTCGGCCAGGGCCACGAACAGGGGGCAGGCGGCGGAGCGCACGGTCGCATCGGCGCGCGCCGCCAGGATGGCCCGCTCGTAGCTTCCGCTCTCGACGGTCCCCCGGGTACCGATCACGCCGATGACGCCACTGCGGCTGGCCGCGGCGGCCTCGCGGGCGCCCGGCTCGACCACGCCGAGAACGGGGATGTCCAGGCCCTGCGACAGTGTCCCGAAGGCGTGCGCCGTCGCCGTGTTGCACGCGATGACGAGCATCTTGATCCCGCGCTCCGTGAGGAAGCCCGCCGCCTCGCGGGCGTACCGGCGGACCGTGTCCGGTGACTTGGGTCCGTACGGTACCCGGGCGGTATCCCCCAGGTAGATGGTCGACTCGCCCGGAAGTTGCGCGTGGATCGCCCGCAATACGGTGAGTCCGCCCACGCCGGAATCGAATACGCCGATGGGCGCGTCGCGCGGGTCGCTCGGCGGACCCGGCCCCCGCGTCCCCGCGGGTGTCACGGGAGCTCCACCGAGAACGCGACCGCGAGACCGACCGAGCCGTCCGCGGGGGCCTGGATGCGGGGCTCGAAGTCCCAGAAATGGGTCGACACCCAGGCGTCCACACCGCTCACGAACGCGATGAACACGGACAGCACGATCCAGTTCTCGCGCTCGCGCGTGCGGGCATCGACGAGGTCCCCGTCCGGCGGATCGGCCCGGTTTGCGGCCGCCAGCCGCGCCTGGCTCTTGAACACCATGAACAGGCTGGCCGCCTCGCCCGCGAAGTAGATCGCGCCCCGCGAAGGACGCCCGACCTCTACCTGCCCCCAGCCCGGGAGGACGAGCGAACGGACGAGCGCGCCCAACGGGCTGATGGGGGGAACCGTGTCCGGGCGTACCGCCTGCGGCTCCGTCCGCGCGCTGTCGGCCGGCGCTCGGGCGGTGTCGGGCGTCGTCGCCGGGCGCCCCTGCCCTGCCGCCGGACAGGGGGCGAGGGCCAGGACGGCCACGGCGAGCGCCGCGCGGAGGGGGCGGGCGGCCCGGCGGTGGATGGCGGGAACGTGTGGGAATCGAACCCACCCGGGACGCACGAGCGCCCCGTAACGGTTTTGAAGACCGCAGGCGACACCAGTCACCATCCGCTCCCCCGTTCGCGTCTCGGTCCCGTCCGAGACGTCAGCCGCCCGTCGCCCCGCCCGCGCGCGCGATCACCTCGATCTCCACCCGCGCCCCTTTCGGCAGCTCGCGCGCCGCGACCGTGGAGCGCGCCGGATAGGGCGGGTCGAGCGGGGCGGCGTAGATCTCGTTGACGCGCGCGAACTCGCCCATGTCCGCCAGGAAGATCGTCGTCTTGACCACGTCCGCGAACGTCAGGCCGGCGGCCGCGAGCACGGCCGCCAGATTCTCCATCACCTGACGCGCCTGTGTCTCCACGTCGCCGCCGACGAGCTGCCCGGTGGTCGGGTCGAGTCCGATCTGCCCTGCCGAGAAGAAGAGCTCCCCGGCCCACGAGCCCTGCGAGTAGGGCCCGATTGCCGCCGGCGCGCGCTCGGTGTGTACGACTCCGGTTCTCGTCACTCCCGCTCCTTACGCTGTGGGTCCTGCTGCACGCCTCCCGGCCGTGTCCGCGCCGCGGCGAGCAGCGATCGCCGGCCCACCGGTCGCGCGCCGAGCCGCGCGACCGCGATCCCTGCCGCGAGGTTGGCCAGGCGTGCCGCGGGGCCCGTTCCGATCCCGCAGGCGAGGGCCGTCGCGAGCACGGCGGTGACCGTGTCCCCGGCGCCCGACACATCGTACACCTCCCGGGCGCGCGATGGTACGAAGGTCGGCACCGTCGAGCCATGCTCGAGGAGGCACATGCCGCCGGCCCCCAGCGTGATCACCAGGTGGTCGCACTCCAACCGATCCGCGAGCGCGCGCAGCGTGGGACCGTCCATCGGGAGATCCTCGACCCCCAGCGCCTTCGCGGCCTCGGCCCGGTTCGGCTTGAACACCGTGGCCCCCCGATACCCGAAGAATCGCCGCAGCTTGGGGTCGACGACCACCGGGGTGCCGGCCCCACGGGCGGCGACGATCACCGGCTCGGCGACCGCGGGGCTCAAGACCCCCTTGTCGTAGTCCTGCAGCACGACCGCGTCCGCTTCCTCGAGGCGGTCGACCGCGCGCGCGGCGAGCTCTCGGGCCACCCCCGCGTCGAAGGGCGACGAGTCCTCGCGGTCGATGCGGAGCACCTGCTGATGCCGCGCCAGGATGCGGACCTTGGTGGTGGTCGGTCGCCCGGAGACGCGAACGATATCGCCGGTCGGGATGCCTCGACGCTCGAGGGCCGCGATGAGGGCCGACCCCGCCCGGTCGGCGCCGACCGCGCCCACGAGACGCACCGCCGCCCCGAGGGCGCGGATCCCGGCGGCCACGTTGGCTGCCCCTCCCGGCGCCGCGCGTCGGCGCCTCTCGTGCACGACGGGGACCGGCGCTTCGGGCGAGATTCGATCCACGGATCCCGAGACGTACCGATCCAGCATGAGGTCGCCGACCACCAGCAGGCGGACCCGGGTCGCGGCCGTCAGACAGCGCTCCGCGAGCGCGGCGTGATCGCTAGATAGCGGGGACATCCGCTCCTTGCATCGGGTCGGGGGGCGCCGGTAACCTCCGCGGTCGGGCCCTGACGGGGAGGCTGTCCCCGCGGTCGAACCCGAAGGGAGCGGCCGGGCGCGAAGATATGACGAACCCCTTCAGAGCGCCAAAGAAGAACGCATGGCCCAGGCCTCCGCCAGCCGATCCGCCGCCCGGCTGACACGCGACGCCCTGCTCGGCGCCGCGCTCTCGGTGCAGGAGTACTTCGCCCTCCTCGGGCGGCTGCTGCGCGGGTGTGTCACGCGCCCCTTCTACCGGCGCGACGTCGTTCAGCAGATGGACACGGTCGGGGTGGCCTCGCTGTTCATCGTGGTGCTCACGGGTCTGTTCACGGGAATGGTGCTGGCGCTGCAGTCCGCCGTGGAGATGAAGCAGTTCGGCGCGACGATCTACATCGGGCGGCTGGTCGGCGCCTCCACGATCCGCGAGCTGGGGCCCGTTCTCACCGCCCTCATGGTCACCGGTCGCGCCGGCTCGGGGATGGCCGCCGCGCTCGGCGCCATGAAGGTCACCGAGCAGGTCGACGCGCTCAGGACGATGGGCGTCGATCCGATCCGCAAGCTGGTCGTGCCGCGCTTCGTCGCGGCGGTGTTGATGCTCCCGATCCTCACCGTGCTCGCCGATCTGATCGCGATCCTCGGGGGCCTCCTGATCGCGCTCCTCAAGCTCCACCTCAGTGCCGATCTGTACATGCGCTCCGTATACACCACCCTGGCCGACAACGGCTTCGTCCTGCGCTACCTCCCCGTGGACCTCATCCAGGGCCTCGCGAAGCCGATCGCCTTCGGCGCGCTCATGGCGCTCACGAGCTGCTTCTACGGTCTCCGGGCGTCCGGCGGTACGGAGGGGGTCGGCCGGGCCACGACGCAGGCGGTGGTGACGACCTCGATCCTCGTCCTGGCCACCGACTACTTCCTTACGCAGGTCCTCATCGTGCTGTTGATCGAATGATTCCGGGAAAGCCCGTCGACGTGGATGACAGGGATGGGATCGGGGGAGGCACCGAGCGGCAGGAGGCGTTGCGCGCCGAGGTTCGCGAGGAGGCCCGCCGGGAGCTGGAAAGCCACGCCCTCCCGGCTCGCGAGGAGGGGGCCGCGACCGTCGAGCTGCGTGACGTGTGGCTCTCGTTCGGCGATCACGAGGTGCTTCGCGGGATCAGCTTCGACGTGCGCCGCGGCGAGACGCTGTGCATCCTCGGCGGGTCGGGGGTGGGGAAGTCGACCATCCTGCGGCTCATCCTCCGTCTGCTGACCCCGTCGCGGGGCGAGGTCCTCATCGAGGGACGCGACATTGCGTCCGTGTCGCGGGACGACGTGCTGGAGCTGCGCGAGCGCATGGGGATGGTGTTCCAGGGCTCTGCCCTGTTCGATTCGCTCACGGTGTTCGACAACGTCGCGTTCCCGCTGTACGAGCACACCGCGAAGAGCGAGGACGAGGTCCTCGACCGGGTGTGCGAGGTGTTGAGCTTCGTCGATCTGGATCCCGACGAGGTGCTCGATCTCCTCCCGGCCGAGCTGTCGGGCGGCATGCGAAAGCGCGTCGCCATCGCGCGTGCCATCGTGCACGAGCCGCCCATCCTGCTGTTCGATGAGCCCACCAGCGGTCTCGATCCGATCACCACGCGCACGATCGACGGTTTGATCCAGAAGCTCCGCCGGGAGCTCGCCGTGTGCGCCGTCGTGGTGACCCATGACATCAAGTCCGCGTCGCGCATTGCCACCGAGGCGGCGCTCCTCAGGGACGGAGGCATTATCTTCAAGGGGACCCCGGAGGACATGTTCGCGGTGGAGGAGCCCTACGTGCAGTCGTTTCTCGGCTGACGGGCAGCGATGAACCGCGGTTCACCGGGCTTCGACGGCCCGCCGGGAGACGGGAGAGACATGGTCTGGATACCGCGCGCGAGACCCCATGCGTAGGTCGGCTCCCATCACGTGGGATCAGGTCCGCGTGGGGCTCGTGCTCATGCTGGCCCTGGCCATCCTCGGGTTGGGGATCTTCTTCATCGGCAACATCGGCGACGTGTTCGGGAGCAGATATCGTCTCGTGACCCTGATGGAGTCCGCGGCGGGACTGGTGCGGGGTGCCCCGGTTCAGGTGGCCGGGCAGAACGTGGGTCAGGTCGACCGGGTCGAGTTCATCCAGCCCGAGGAGCGTCCCGAGTCGGGGGAGGCGGTGGCTGTGTGGCTCGGTGTGAACGTGGGCATCCGGGACCAGATCCGGGCCGACTCGCGGGCGCGCGTCCGCACGCAGGGCCTCCTCGGCGACCGGCTGATCGACATCGAGCCCGGGTCGCCGGACAGCCCGGTGCTCGCCGATGGCGATACGCTGGCCGCCGCCCCCGCGCTGAGCTACGAGGAGCTGCTCGCGCAGGCGGCCGACGCGGTGCAGAGCCTCATCACCCTGTCGAACGACCTGACGGGCACCCTGGGCCGGGTGGCGGCCGGCGAGGGAAGCCTCGGACAGCTCCTCGTGGACGACGCGCTGTACGGTAGCCTCGTGTCGCTCAACGAGAACATGAACCGGGTCATCGGTCCGTTGGCCGAGGGCCGCGGCGCCCTCGGGCAGCTCCTCACGGATCCCGAGCTGTACGACCGGCTGGTGGATGCGACGTCACGGCTCGATTCGGTGACGGCGATCGTGGTGGACGGCCAGGGGACGCTCGGACGCCTGATGCGGTCGGACTCCCTCTACGCGGCGCTCGCCTCGTCCGCCTCCCGGGCCGATTCCCTACTGGCCCTGATCGAGCGCGGCGAGGGCTCCGTCGGCCAGATGGTCACGGACGAGCGGTTGTACGAGGCGCTGCTGAAGACCGTGGTGGATCTCAACGCGTTCCTGCAGGACGTGCGCGAGAATCCGAAGCGGTTCATCCCGCCCGTGAAGGTGTTCTGAGCGACCGGGACGGGGCGGCGGCATCGGCGCGTGTCGTGATGTCCCGCGTTTCCCGCGTCAGGACGCGCCGTCGACGAGATCGTGGAGGGTCTTGAGCGCCATGACCTCGAACTCCCGTGCTCCGGCCGGAAGGCGCACCGTAACCACGTCGCCGGGCTGCCGACCCAGCAGGGCCTTCCCGATGGGCGACTCCATCGAGATCTCGCCGCCGTCGAAATTCAGGTCGTCGCCCAGCGTGACGAGGAACTCCTCGAGCTCGCCATCGGCCATGTCCCTGACCGTGACGCGTGATCCAAATCCGACGCGGTTCTCGGGGACGTGGTCGATGTCGATGTCGCCCAGGGTCGACATGCGCCGGGCGAGGTAGTCGAGTCGGGCCCGGACGAACCCCTGGCGCTCCAGGGCGGCGGAGTACTCGGAGTTCTCGCGCAGGTCTCCCTGGGCGACGGCCTTCTCGATCTCCCGCGGCAGGATGACGTTCAGCTCGTGCAGCAACGTCTCTGCCTCGTCGGCCAGCTTCTGTCTCAGCTCATCCAGCATCTGTCCTCCCGCGTTGGCTCGGCGGGACATAAAAAAAGCCGAGGCGTGCCCCCCGGGAGGGGACGCCCCGGACGAAATGGAGGCGGCGGGAATCGAACCCGCGTCCGCGAGCCCATCCACCACGGATTCTACGTGCGTAGTTCGCGGTCGTTTTCTCCTCCGACCGGGGCCCGCGAACGGCCCCGGACGAAGCAGCCACCATGCGGCTACCGCCGCGATCTCGTCACGTCCGCCGGTGGCGGGCTTCGGTGACCAGCCCGATTTGTCGACGTCCATCCGGAGCCCCTCGGGCCCGGGTCTCCGGTGGACGGGCTACGTCAGATTACGCAGCCAGAGCCAATTCGTTGTTGGCACTTGGAGTTTTCCCGGTGTTTTACGAGGACCCGAGCACCTCGGCACGCACCCACGGCTTCCGGTGAACACGTCGAAGCCAGGTCGCCCCCAATTGTCAAAAAACCGGCGGCGCGAATGCGTGATCGCGCCGACCGTTCCTACACGGTCGTCGTCGGCACGGTTCCGCGCAAGTTCCCGGCCACCGGGCGTGGAGGAGTCCGAGCCGGGACGTTTTGACACGCTTCGTCGCGCCCCGGTATACTCGACCTGCGCCCCGCGCAGCGAGCCGCCCGGCCCGCCTGCCGGGGCCGCGCCGTGTTTCTCGAATTCGATCACTACCCCGCCGTGGCGGGGAGGAGACATACATGTTGCTACGCGAGTTCTTCTCGCCGGACACCGTCAGGCTCGACCTGGAGGCCGAGACGAAGGACGACGCTCTCAAGGAGCTCGTCTCGGTGTTCGGTCTGGACGAGAAGTCGGAGGGCATCCTGTTCAAGATGCTCAAACGCCGCGAGAACCTCGGCTCGACCGGGATCGGCCGGGGCATCGCGATTCCCCACTGCCGCTCCCTGGTCGTCAACCGGCTGCGCGTCGCGTTCGGCCGCAAGGCGTCGGGGCTCGACTTCAAGGCGATCGACGAAAAGCCGGTGCGGTACATCTTCCTCATCGTCGCCCCGCCCCTCGAGGTGTCCAACCAGTACCTGCCCGTGCTCGGAAAGATCGCGCAATTCGGCAAGGAGGCCGACGTTCCGGACGCGCTGGCGGGACTCGAGACCCCCGATGACTTCATGGCGCTGCTCGAGTCCAAAGGCATCTGAACGCGCCCCGAGGAGGACCACCGGTGCACCCCCAGCTGGAACTGCTGCTCGAGATCCAGGACCTCCGGACGCAGCGTGGCGGACTCGCCGATGGCACGCTGACCGATGTCGAGTCCGATGTGTTCGCGGTCAGCATCGAGGATGCGATCGAGGCGCTGGATGAGAAGGTGGCGGAACTGGAGAGCCGACTCCACGACGACGTTCGACAGCGCTACCGGATGATGACCGCCAAAGGGATGCGCGTCGTGGTGCCGGTGTTGAACGGCATCTGCTACGGGTGCTTCATGGCGGTCGCGACGGCGAAGGCCTCGGTCCACGACCGCAACGCGCGGGTCGAGTCGTGCGAGCACTGCGGGCGGTTCCTCTACCACCTCGACTGAACCCGCCCTCCCGAAGCGTCACGGGTCCGCGAGGACCCTCCCTTCGCCGGTGCGCCTCGTGACCCCGACCCGGTCGAGGTATTCGAGCAGCGGGATGAGGTACTTCCGGGTGAGCCCGAACGCCTCCTTGAACGTCGTCGGGGGCTGTGGCGCGTCCCCGGCGAAGAGCGTGCGGACACGCCCGACCATGTCGTCGATCGCCGGCACCCACATGTGGATCTCGGGCGTGATCGCCTGCACCTCGCCGGACTGGGCCAGGAGCCGCAGCAGGTCGTCGAGCAGGTCTCGGTCGAGGCGGAGCGAACGGCTCAGCTCGTCCACGGTCGGAGGCTGGAGCCCTCCCTGTCGGATGGCCTCCCGCAGCGCCTCGAGCGCGGCCCGCTCGTCGGGCGACAGGGCGGGCTCGTGATCGGGTAGCGCCAGCGTCGGACCCGCCGCGCGCAACGATCCGTCCGCGACGAGCCCGACGAGCGCCTCATCGGCCAGCGCCGGCTCACACCGCGCGAGCAGCCTCGAGCGCGCGGCCTCGCGCGATACCGTCGCGGCGCGTCGGTGGGTGGCGTGCAGCCGGCGGACAATGTCGAGGCAGGTGGACCGTGCCCGGTCGAGCGCCCGCGGCGCGAACCACCGTTCGCCGAGGCGGATGGCCTCCGAGTCGGCGGCGATGTCGCGCACCTCGCCGGGCGGGATGCCGAGGGCGAGAGGCGCCTCCTCCTCCCCCAGGCCCTTCATCCCGCGCAGTCCCACCAGACCCTCGAAGGCGTCGAGCTCCGCCCCCTCCAGGATCCGGTGCCAGACCGGGATGCGGTCCAGCCACCGACGGGGCGGATCCAGCTCGGCGACCCGGGCACCTCCGACGGTCGTGATCGGGGAGTAGAAGCGCAGGATGGCACGATCACGCACGCGGGCCACCAGGCCCTCCTCCAGCGCCAGCACCGCCCAGGCCACTCCTCCGGGTGGCACGCTCGAGGCCTCGGCGGGATACACGCGGGCCATCACCTCGCGCGTGCCGAGATAGACGCGGATGCGCTGTCCCTCCTCGAGGACACGTCCGGGTCCACGGAGCGTTTCGACGCGCACGGCGAGCCGCCTCGCCGCTCGCCACCCCGCCCCTCCCACCAGCGTCGACCCGCGGCCGGCTTCCCCGGCATCGATGCCGACCAGCGCGATCGCGCAACGCCGCCCGGCGCTCACTCGGCGGCGGGGATCACCATGTACCTGGAGAGCGCGGACGCGGACTTCCCGATCGGCAGGGAGCAGCCGGAGGGTGCCGCCGGTCTCCACGGCCCCGCTCCACACGGTGCCCGTGACGACGGTCCCGGTGCCCCGGATCGTGAAGGCCCGGTCGATCGGCATGCGGAACAGGTCGGTCGCCCGCCGGCTCTCGAGCCCGACAGCGGCCTCCAGGAGCCCGCGCACGAGCTCCCCGGTGCCCTCTCCGGTGACCGAGGATAGGGGGTAGATGGGCCACGACTCGTAGCCGGGGGTGTCGCGCAGCAGATCACGCGTGGCCTCCGCGGCCAGCTCGAGCCATTCGGGGTCGACGCGGTCGCGCTTGGTGAGGGCGACCACGCCACGCCGGATGCCCAGCAGCCGCGCGATGGACAGGTGCTCGCGCGTCTGCGGCATCGGACCCTCATCCGCCGCCACCACGAGGAGGAGGAGATCGATGCCGGTGGCGCCCGCGAGCATGTTCCGGAGGAAGTCCTCGTGTCCGGGGACGTCCACGACGCCGGTCTCGATCCCGCGATCGAGATCGAGTGACGCGAACCCGATGTCGATCGTGAGGCCCCGCTCCCGTTCCTCCCGCCACCGATCCGTCTCGGTTCCGGTCAGGGCCCGCACCAGCGAGGTCTTTCCGTGATCGACGTGGCCCGCCGTGCCGATCACGATCCCCCGCCGCTCCCCGTCGCTCACGGCAGCGATCGCAGGAAGGGCAGCGAGCGCAGGTTGGCGCCCTCGGCGAGGTGATACCGGATGAAATCGGCCAGCCATCGGCCCTGGCGCCCGTCCGGATCGGGCGCAGCCTCCCCCCGCGCCAGCCTGCGGAGCGCATGGAGCTCCTCCGCCTCCAGCCCCGGGGTCGCGCACTCCGCGCATACCACCCCGCCGGCCGCGTAGTCGAAGCGCGCGCGCTCCTTCCCTATCTGCCGGCCACAGTGCAGGCAGCGCTCCAGCTCGGGGTGGAAGCCGAGCGTCGAGACCAACCCCCACACGTGCTCGAGCCCGCCGACGCCCCCGTTGCGGCTCGAGGCATCGAGGAGCGCGTCGAGCCCGGCCACGAGGCTCCCGTACAGTCGGTCGTCGCGGTGCTCCGGTGCGAGACGCATCACCAGCTCGCACAGCACCGAAGCGATCGTGTAGGCGCGAAGCGACCGTCCGAGGTCGCGACGCTCCCGCACGAGCTCGAACCCCGACAGCGTATGGAGGTCGCGGCCCTCCTTCGTGTACAGCGTGGCGTCCCCCTCGACGAACGGGTCGAGCATGCCGCCGAAGCGGCTACGGGGACGCAGCGCGCCCTTGGCGATCGCCGAGCACGGGCCGTGCTCGAGCGTCATGAATCGCAGGATCTTGCTGGTGTCGCTGTAGCGGTACGTCTGCAGGATGACGGCCCGCGTGGTGGTCAGAGCCACGGCGCTTGCGTCCAGCGCCGCACCGCGACGGACGCCCGCTCAGCGGATCGCGATATCGATCGCGCCCGCACCGGTGGCCACATCGTCGATGAACGTCCCATCCGCCTGCATGAGCACGAGGCGCCCCGGCGAGCTCGGGGCGTCGACGTCGAAGGTCGTGCACAGCAGGCGGCCGCTGACTAGGGCGGAGGTGGCACGACACGTGTCCAGATCCGACCCGTCCGCGTTCTTGGGCCGGATGGGGTTGCTGGGTCCGTGGACCCACATGTTATTGACCAGGCTGAAGCTCAACACGTCCGAGGCGAATGTTCCCGCGCCCCGGGTCCGTGTCACGTACGCGAGCCCGTCGCCGCCACCCTTGATCGCGACCCCGTTGCCCTCGAGCGGGAGCACGCTCACGACGCCCCGCCCGAGGGCGTTGATGAGAGCCAGATTCCCGTTGCCTTCCGGAAGGCCGCCATTGTCGAGACTCCCCTCGGTGAGCACCAGGAGCTGCTCCCCCAGGATCACGACATCGGTAGCTCCGACGGCGCCCTGGATGTCGAACGCGTCGAAGAACACTCCCGAGAGGAATTCGGAGTACTGGATGCGGGTGGCTCCCAGCGGTTCGAGCGACCCCCCCACATCGTCGAGATTCGCGTCGATCGAGATGAGCAGGTTGCCGAACGGGACGACGCGCTGCACGTACTCTCCGGCGTCGGCGGCCAGCAGCGTTGCCTGCTGCACGCCCGGGAACGAGACGTAGATGGAGTTCCTGGCCCGGGCCGGGACGAGGGCGGCCACGTTCCCACCCAGGTCGATGACGAGCGTCGGTCGGCCCGGATCCGCGACCGATGCCCCCGGAAAGCCCGTCGTGATCATCTCGCCGGTGTCGAGCGAGCCCCATATCACCCGCCCCACCCCGTCCCCGGTGCTGGTGGTCACGAACAGATCGAGGGACAGGTCGAGCGCGACGCCGTCGAACCCGGAGGGCAGAGACACGCTCACGCCGGTCGACGCCACCGTCTGCCCGTCGGTGTGGAACTCCTGCACGCTGGGCGAGAGGCGGCTGAGGACCACGACATCGGCCCCACCGGGTGGCGGCGGCGGTCCGCCCGGACCGCTCGAGTCCGAGATACAGGCCGTCGCGAACAGCGCGATCAGCGTCGAGATCGGCGCCAGCCAGCTACGTCTCCTCATTCTCCGTCTCCTTGGATGGGATCCCCCGGCGACCCACGACGTCTACGAGAGGCCCGCACCGTATCCGCCCGGCTCGGCTCCGGCTCGCGTCCACGCGGGTGAAGCTCCCGCGCGGGGCGCTGGCCGGCAAGCAGGCGGGCGCGCTGCGGGTGGCCCGGGACGTCTCGACCACGGGAGCTCGGTGTGGCTCGACTCCCGAATAAAACGTCCGGGGGCCGGCAAACCCGACGGCGCCGTGGCGACGGAGCTCACACGGCCGGCCCGCCCCGCGCCCCCGGGCCGGCGAACGAAGTGGGAAGGACAGCCAGACCCGATGCACCCAGGTCGTGGACTTCCACCGAGCCGCCGTACGCCGCCTCGAGCACCGGGGGGACGAGGACGTCCCGCGGGGCCCCGTCGGCCAGCACGCGGCCGCGGCCGATGAGCACCAGTCGCTCCGCGCGGCGACTGGCGAGATTCATGTCATGCGTGATACACAAGACCGTAATCCCCTGCTGCATGACCAGTTCCCGCATCGCATCGAATACCCACAGGGCGTGACCGAGGTCGAGGTGCGCGGTCGGCTCGTCGAGCACGAGTACCTCCGGTTCCTGCGCGAGTGCCCTGGCGAGCTTGGCTCGCTGCCGCTCCCCGCCGGACAGATCGGACACGGGGCGCCGCTCCAGCGGGCCGAGGCCGGTCCGCTCGAGCGTCCGGGCGACGAGAGCTCGCTCGGCGGGACCGGGAGCGGACCACGGACTCATGTACGGGGTGCGTCCGAGGGCCACGTACTCCCGGACGGTGAGCGGCACGGCCGGCGGCGGCTCCTGTGTGACGACCGCGAGGCGTCGGGCCAGCTCCCGCCGTGGCCACTTCGCCAGCGGACGGTCGAGAAAACGAGCCTCGCCCCGCGTGGGTTCCAGGACTCCTGTGAGTAGTCGGACCAGCGTGGTCTTCCCCGCCCCGTTTGGCCCCAGGACGGCGGTGAGCCCCCCGGCGTCGACGCGGAGATCCACGTCCCGCAGGGCCTCGGGCTCGCCGTCCCGGTAGCGGACCCCCGCCCCGAGCAGCTCGAACGCGGCGGGCTCAGGCACCGGCTCGCCGGAGGAGCACGAGAAACAGCGGCACCCCGAGCACGGCGGTCACCACCCCGATCGGCAGGACGAGTGGACGCGCCACCGTCTGGGCGACGGTGTCGGCGACCACCAGGGTCACGGCGCCCCCGAGCAGCGAGAGCGGGATCAGCGTACGATGGTCCGAGCCCCACGCCATGCGCACGGCGTGCGGGACGACGAGCCCCACGAACCCGATCACGCCGGCGACCGAGACGGTGATGGCGGCCGCCAGCGAGGCCGCCACGTAGGCGATGCGCTTGACGCGCTCCACGGGAGTCCCGAGGTGCGCGGCGGCCTCCTCGCCGAGCGCGAGGGCGTTCAGGTGCCGGGAGAGCATCAGCCCGGCCACCGCGGTCGCCAGGGCGCCCAGGCCCAGGAGCCCGACGCCGTTCCACGACGTGCCATCGAGGCTCCCCATCGTCCACAGCACCGCGGAGCGGAAGACGTCGCCGCGCGCCAGCGACAGGAGCAGCATCACGCCCGCCCCGAAGAAGGCGGATACGACCACCCCGGCCAGGATGAGCACCCGGGTGTCCACCCGTCCGACGGTCCACGCGACGCGAAACACGATGGCGATGGCGAGCAGCCCCCCGGCGAAGGCGAACCCTCCGGTGGTGAGCGTCCCGAGCGCGGGGCCGATCACCGTGAGCGCCGCGACGGCGCCGAATGCCGCGCCGGAGGAGACGCCGAGCAGGTACGGCTCGGCGAGGGGGTTTCGGAGGAGCGCCTGAAACAGGGCCCCGGACATGGCCAGGGCCCCGCCCGTGAGGGCACCGGCGAGCACGCGTGGCAAGCGAATGGAGCGCACGATGGTGAGCGCCGTCGGGTCGCGACCGCTTCCGGCCAGCGCCGACCACACGGCGCCCGGGGGGAGGGGCACCGACCCCAACGCCACACCGCCCGCCAGCGCGGCGACGAGTGCCGCCGAGAGCAGGATGCCTCCCACCAGTGGTCTCCTCACGGCACGCACACGGCCTCCTCCGGTGGTCGGATCGATCCCGGCGACGGCTCGTCGGCCGGTGCGCTCCCGCGGTGGACCGCGCGGGCCAGCTCCCGGGCCGCGTCGGCCACCCGGGGCCCGAGGCGGGTCACGAGCTCACCATCGATGCGTGCCACCCGTCCCGCGGCGATCGCGGGGATGTTGTCCCACCCCGGTCGCTCGTCGGGGGCGGCCCCCCCTCCCTCCGTCCAGTACAGCACGAGCTCCGGGTCCCGCCGTACGATCGCTTCGAGGCTCACCTGGGGTGACGGAGCCGGCAGATCGCCGAACACGTTGCGCGCACCGGCGAGGGTGAGCAACGAGTCGAGATAGCTGCCGGCGCCGATCGTCATCGGGGGATCCGGCCACACGTCGTAGTACACGCGGACGGGGGGGGGCTCTCTCTCTCTCTCGACGTCGGCCAGCCCGTCGTGGATGCGCCGTACGAGGGATCGGGCGCTCCCGCCGCACCCGACCGCATCGCCGAGGGCGAGGATGTTCCGCTCTAGATCCCCGAGCGTGTTGTGCGTCAGCGGGAGCGTCCGCACGCCCAGCGATTCGAGCCGGCGCGCGACCCCGCGATTGTCGCTCCCGGCGACCACCACCACGAGGTCGGGCTCGCGCGCCATGATGGCCTCGAGCGCGGGTCGGATGCCGTCCCCCACATCGGGCACCGCGCGCGCCGCCGCCGGGTGTACGCCCCAGTGCGTGCGACCCACGAGCCGGTCGCCTGCCCCGATCGCGAACAGGATCTCGGTCGCCGCGGGGATGAGCGAAACGACCCGTGTGGCGGGTCCCACCGCGTCCTGGCCGCCCGGGCGCCTCCCCTCACGCGGCCCGGGTCCGCGGAGGATCGCGAGGGTCGCCGCGCCGAGCGCCACGAGGGCCGCGACGATACCGGGAGTCCGCCAGGCATGAGGGCGCATGGGTCCATCCCCGGGAAGGGGGACGGAGAGTCGACCGACTCATCGGGCTCGGAGAGACGCCGCCCCGCTCTTCCCGCGAAGAGCTCGAAACGGGGCATGGGCCGGGACGTCTCCTGGCTCGAGGCTCTGGCCACGCGCCTTCCGGGATTCCCGTGGCGACCGCGCGGACAGCGGGGCGAATGCCCCTCGGCCTCTCACAGTGGCGGGGCCGCGTCGGTTTCTCACCGACTTCCGTGGCCCGATCCATGTCGAGAAACGCGGCAAAACTTGAAGGCTGCGAGGCCGGGGGCGCAAGGAGGCCGCAGGGCCGCGCGGGTCCCGGCCGTCCGCGGGCGGGTCGGGACGGACGAGCTCAGGGCGGCTCGAAACGGCCGAAATCCTCCGGGTCGAGCCGTTTCAGATAGTCCCGTAGCGGCTCGGCCAGGTGGTCGAGCTCGGACAGATCGGGCTCTTCGGCCGCCGGCCCGCCGAAACCCTCCGGCGCCTCGTCGGCGTCGAACGTGGCGTCCTCCACGTCGAGCGACGAGAGCTCGAGGAGGCTCTCATCCGCGTAGATCGGGGCGTCGGCGCGCAGGGCGATGGCGATCGAGTCACTGGGCCGCGAGTCGATGGATATGAACTCGCCGTCGCGCTGGAAGACGAGGGACGCATAGTAGGTGTTCTCCACGACCTTGGTGATGAGCACCCGCACCAGCGCGCTCCCCAAGCCGCGCACCACGGCGGTGAACAGGTCGTGCGTCAGGGGGCGGGCGAAGTGGACCCCGGCGAGCTCCATGGCGATGGCGCTCGCTTCTCCCGGCCCGATCCAGATCGGCAGGAGGCGCTCGCCAGCCTTCTCCTTGAGGATGACCACCGGGGTGCTGGATGCCTTGTCCAGCCCCAGGCTCGCCACCGTCACCTCCAGCATGTCGGTCTCCATCGTACCGGTCGGACCCGGAGGTCCGTTCGTCACCCCCCTTCCTGAAACGATGCAGATTCGTTGCCACGGACTCGCGCGGTCCCGCCGGCACGCCCGCTCATGCCCTCATCCCGCCAGTTCGTCCACTCGATCCGTGCGTTCCCACGTGAAGCCGCCGTCCTCGGGCTCGCGCCCGAAGTGCCCATAGGCCGCCGTCCGCCGATAGATCGGGCGTCGAAGGTCGAGACGCTCGATGATGGCGGCCGGCCGCAGGTCGAACACGTCCGTGACGCGTTGCGCCAGCGCCTCATCTCCGATCGTGCCCGTGCCGAACGAGTCCGCCATCACCGAGACCGGCTCGGGAACCCCGATGGCGTATGCGATCTGGACCTCGAGGCGATTCGCGAGCCCCGCGGCCACGACGTTCTTCGCGATCCAGCGCGCCGCGTACGATGCGGAGCGATCCACCTTCGAGGGGTCCTTGCCCGAGAAGGCCCCGCCACCGTGGCTGCCGACGCCGCCGTAGGTGTCGACGATGATCTTGCGCCCGGTGACCCCGGCATCGCCCTGTGGGCCCCCGGTAACGAAGCGTCCCGTCGGGTTGATGTGGTACGTGATCCGGTCCGGGTCGTACAGGTCGGCGGGGAGCACGGGTTCGATCACGCGCTCGATGATCTCCTCGCGCATGCGCTCCGGCCCGACGTCAGGGTCGTGCTGGGCGGACACCACGACGGTCGGGATGCCCGCGGGCTTGCCGTCGCGATACTCGACCGTCACCTGCGCCTTCCCGTCCGGCCGCAGCCAGCCCACTTCCCCGCTCTTCCGGGCGTCGGCGAGCCGGCGCGTGAGCCCGTGGGCCAACGTGATCGGGAGGGGCATGAGGGTCCGCGTCTCATCGGTGGCGTACCCGAACATCATGCCCTGGTCGCCCGCCCCGCCCCGGTCCACCCCCATGGCGATGTCGGCCGACTGGCGATCGACCGTCGTCAGCACGGCGCAGTTGTCCCACTCGATGCCGTACGCGGCCTTCGTGTACCCGATGTCCCTGAGGACTCCGCGCGCGATGCACGGGAGGTCCACGTAGGTGTCGGTCGTGATCTCGCCCGCCATCAGGACCAGCCCGGTCGTGACCAGCGTTTCGCACGCGACCCGCCCCGCGGGGTCGCGTTCGAGGATCGCGTCGAGGACCGCATCGGACACCTGGTCCGCGATCTTGTCGGGGTGACCCTCGGTCACGGACTCCGAGGAGAACCGGTGCGTTCCCTGGACCAAGACCCCGTCTCCCGCGTCAGGCGTGAATCGATCCGGCGGGCGCGGCGCCCCCCGGCGGCCGAAAGCTGTCGGACCCGGCGACGTGTGGCAACGAGCCGTCGCGGCTCAGTGCGGAAAACGGCTGGTCTCGAACGGCACCGTGTCCGTCAGGTATTCCGCCAGTCGCCGCGCCACGCTCGACACCCGCTCGGGATCGTCGAGGTCCCGGCAGGTCTCCTCGAGCTCTGCTGCAGACAGCGTGCCCAGCAGCTCGCGGATCTCGGGGATCGAGGTCGGGGCGAGGCTGAAGTCGCGATACCCCAGTCCCAGCAGAAGCGCGAGCCCCACGGGGTTGGAGGCAAGGTCGCCGCACACGCCGGTCTCGAGCCCTGTGTCGGCCGCGGTGCGACGGATCCGGGCGTACAGGCGGACGAGCGCCGGGTGCAACGGGTCGGAGAGGTGGGCCAGGCGGGCATTGCCCCGATCGACGGCGAGCGAATACTGCGCCAGGTCGTTGGTCCCCAGACTGATGAACTCGATGTGCGGGGCCAGCAGATCCAGCGTCTCGACCAGTGCCGGGGTCTCGACCATCACTCCGAGCGGCACGCCGTGCCGCTCGCGGCCGATCCCCGTCGCCACCTCGTCGAGGATGTCCCGGGTCCTGAGGACCTCGTCGAGCGAAGTGACGAAGGGCAGCAGGATCCGCATCTGGCCCGAATCGCCGTCGGCCCGCAGCGCCGCCCGCAGCTGGTTCCGGAACAGGTCCGGCAGGTCGAGACACACCCGGATCGCACGCCACCCCAGGTAGGGGTTCTCTTCCGGGGGCATGTCGAGGAACAGGGGGAACTTGTCGCCACCGATGTCGAACGTGCGCAGCGTGACGGGCTGTCCCGGGACGCCGTCGATCACCTCGCGATACGCCTCGAGCTGCTCGGTCTCGCTGGGGATCACGCGCTGCCCGATGACGAGGAACTCGGTGCGGAACAGACCGATCCCCTCGGCGCCCACCCGCTGCGCCGCCCGCACGTCGTGTGGCTGGTCGAGGTTGGCCCGCAGGTGAATGGCCTGTCCGTCCGCGGTCCTGACCGGGCCCGGAGGCCGCTCCCAGAAGCGGCTGCGCCACTCGGTGAGGCGCTGCTCGAGGTCGTGGTACGAACGGATCTCGGACTCCTCCGGGTTCACGACGATCCTCCCGGTCGCGCCGTCCATGAGGACGGTGGCCCCGTCCGGGATCCGCGACAGCCCCGTCCCGACCCCGACCACGGCGGGCACGCCCATCGAGCGGGCGAGGATGGCGCTGTGCGCGGTCCTCGAACCGGCCCCGATGATGAGGCCGAGGACTCGGGAGGGATCGAGGCGCACGGCGACGCTCGGGGCAAGATCCTGGAACACGAGGATGGCCTCCTCATCGGGCAGGCGGAGCGCATCGGGGCCACGACCGGCCAGCTTGGACAGCACCCGCATCCGAATGTCCATCAGGTCCGCCAGCCGGTCCGCCACCATGAGGTGCTGCGTGTCCAGCATGCGCGTGCGCAGCTCCGTCATGCGCCAGTCGAAGGCCCGATCGGCGGCCAGGAAGTTCTCGCGGACGTAGCTCCGCGTCCCTTCGACGAGCTCCGGATCCTCGAGCATGAGGATCTGGGGATCGAAGATCTTGGCCTCGACCTCGCCCAGCGTGCCGGCGGTGCGGTCGCGGAGGGCGCGGATATCCGAGATCGCCGCCCGGCGGGCCGTCTCGAAACGCTCGATCTCGCCCTCGATCTCGGCGGGACCGATCGTGCGGTGTGGCGGGGTGGGGACGTCCCAGCTCACCCGCCGGACCGTTCCCAGGCTGCGGCCGGGGGCGGCGGCGAGGCCGAGGACGTGGATCGTGGCGTCGTCGGCGTTCACCAATCGCCTCCGGCAGGACCGATGCGCTCGTCGATCTCCTCTCCGAAGCCGGCGTGCACGAGCTCCACCAGGCGGTCCACGGCCCGCTCTGCATCGGAACCGACCGCCCGGATTCGAATGCTCGATCCCGCCTCCGCCGCCAGCATCATCACCCCCATTATGCTTTTGCCGTTGACCTCGAGCCCATCCTTGTCCACCCATATCTCTGCCGCGAACGAGCCAGCCAGCTTGACGAATTCCGCGGCGGGACGGGCGTGCAGCCCGAGCCGATTCCGGATCGTCGCCGGCCGCGCGTACTCGGTCGTCCGGCCGTCGCCCGTCATGCGAGCAGCCACGCGGCGCCGCTCGCGAACAGCAACAGGATCGCGAGCGCGCTCGCCCGGCTCGGGAGGAAGAAGGCTCCCATCGCCGCCGCGGCGACCGCGCCGGCCACGAGGGGCCCGTCGATCAGACCCGGCGCCCTCGCGATCAGCAGCACCATCGCGCTCCCGATGAGTGCCACGTTGAGGGGAACGAGGCGCGCCCCTACCCCCTTGAGGGGCGACTGCTTGAGCACCCTCCCGACGTCGAGTCCGTGGGTCCACCCCACGCGGAGCCCCCACACGCGGAGCGCCAGGTGCGCGGCGTTGTACACGAGGACGAACGCGAGCGCGGCGATGCGGGCGTCGAGCCCCAAACAGTACGCAACAATGGCCCCGATGGTACAGAACGGCCGCCAGCCGGCCCACACGGCCTGGTCCCCGACGGCGCCGAGGGGACCTCGAAGCGCGTCGCGAAAGCGGGCGATCGTCGCCGGGTCGCACCCGTCGTACTCGAGCCGCGCCAGCGCTCCCATGGCCAGCGTGGCCAGGTACGGGTGCGCGTTGAAGGCCCCCGCGTGCCGCTCGATCGCCTCCCGAAGGGCCACCGGATCGCCCGCGTGGATCCTCTGGAGGAGCGGCAGGAGAGCGTACGCGATCCCGCCGCCGATCATCGTACGGTAATTCCACGATCCCTGTACGGCAAAGCTCCTCAGGAAGGCAGCCGTGAAATCCGACGCGCGCGGGGTCACGCGCCCACCCAGAGCAGAAACAGCCCGGCGAGACCGCCCGCCACGAACGCGGGCCACGCGTGGCGCCGGCCTCCCAGGACCCGCGCGGCCACGCCCCCCAGCGCGGCGAGGGCGAGCGCCGCCAGACGGGCCGAAAGGGTGACACCGGCCGTGTCCGCGGGCCAGCTCTCGAGCCAACGGACCGCGAGAACGGCGGGGACGAAGAGCGAGCCGGTGAGCAGCGCGGCCCTCATCGCGTCGAGCCGCAGCGCGAGGCGGTGACGCCGCACGACCTCCTGGCCGCTCCCGGCGAGCTCCCGCGGATCCCCGATCAGGCGGGTGTTGTAGGCGCGCAGGGCAGCGATCGCGTGCATGCCCACCCACCCGATCGTCCAGCCGACGAGCACTGAGGCGACCAGCGGCAGCATGGCGCCGGTGTCCGAGAGGGCGTACGCGGCGCCCGCAATGAGGGCCGCGGGTCCGGTCTCCGGATACCGGGCGGCGCCATACGGCGGGTGGCGCGCGGCCATCAGCTCCAGCCAGGCTCCGGCCAGGAGTCCGCTGCCGGGCGCCCCGAACAGGACGCCTCCCAGCGTACCGGCGACGATGGGCCGTGAGACCATGGCCTGCGGCCAGCCGATCGCGTCGAGTCCGAGGACGGTGCCGAGCGCGGTCACGAGGAGCCAGGATCCGAAGCTCAGGTCGACGCCGGTCATCCGCCTACCAGCGCATCGAGTCCCACCTCGGAGGCGGTGGGCAGATCGCGGGCGGTGACCCGGGCCCCGTGGCGCGTGATCTCGAGCAGGTCGCGTCGCTCGGCGTCCCCCAGATACACGTAGTCGAGGACCTTGTGACGGCCCGGCGCGTCGTGCAGCCCGCCGAGGTTCACGCGGCGGCCGTCGAGCGCTCCGCTCTCGGCGAGTCGACGCATCGTGTCGGTGCCACGCGTGATGAGCGCGGCGGGGCGCGGCCGGGCGTCGAGCTCGGGGAACCGCTCCACGGCCTCCGCGAGGGTGAGGAAATCGGCCGCCGCGCCGTCCGGCAGGGCGCTCTCGTACAGCTCCTGCTCCCATGCGCTCGAGGCGAGGGTGTCGTCCACGACGATGTAGTCGCGGATGCCGAGCCTGGCGCCCCACCCCACGAGCACCTGACCGTGCAGGAGCCGCTCGTCGACCCGAAAGAGCTCGAGCGGCATGGTCTCAGGCAGTCTCGGAGGGATCCGGCGCGCACCCGTACGCCCGGATCCCGGCCCGTGACTTGTCGCGCAGGCGGGCGGTCAGCTCGTCGAGCGGGAGATCGCGGTGGAAGACGAAGTCGAGCAGCATGGGGACGTTCACCCCGGTGAGCACCGCGAGCTCGGCCTGTTCGTGCGACAGCCCCAGACCCGCGGTCGCGCAGCTCCCGGAGGCGAGGTCCACGAACAGGACCGCGGGCTCCTTCCCGATCTCACCCCGGAGGACATCCCGGAGTCGCTCCGGACCCAGCCCCTCGTTGCTCACGGGTCGCAGACCGCCGCTCAGCCCGGAGATGCGCTCCACGGTGCGGACGAGCGCCGCGGCCAGATCTCCGTGCGCCACCACGATCCCGCGCACCTCACTCATCGTCTTCTTCCAGGTAGTCGCGGATGGGCCGCATCCGCTCGAGAAGGTCGCGCTGGAACGCGGCGGCCGTGTCGACGCCCGAGTAGTGGAGGAGATGGTTCATGGCGACGACCTCGGCGATCACGGTGATGTTCTTGCCCGGGTTGAGCGGCACCATGACCTGGGGCACCGCCACGCCGAGGATGTCCGTCGAGTCCTTCGCGAGCCCCGTGCGATCGTACGCGCCGTCCTCGCTCCACTCCTCGAGCTGGACGACCACTTCGATCCGCTTCTGCTGGCGGACGGCCCGGATGCCGAACAGGGCCCGGACGTCGATGATCCCGATCCCGCGGATCTCCATGTGGTGCCGCTGCGCGTCATGTCCACGACCGATGAGCACATCGCTCCCGCGCCGATGCGCGAGCACGACGTCATCCGCGACGAGCCGGTGCCCGCGCTCGACGAGGTCGAGGACGCACTCGCTCTTCCCGATCCCCGACGGTCCCATGAACAGGAGCCCCACGCCGTACACGTCGGCGAGCGACCCGTGAAGCGAGGTGCGGGGTGCGAACGCCTCCTCCAGGTAGGGTTGCAGCCGGCGGTAGAAGTCCCCCGTCTTGAGCGAGGTCCTCAACACGGCCACGCCCGCCGCGTCGGCGGCCTCCGTGAGCCCGGGCGGCGCCTCCATGCCCTTGGTGATGAACACGCAGGGGATGCCCGAGCCGAACACGTAGGCCAGCGCGGCGGCGCGATCGGCCGGGGGAAGGCTCGCGAGGTAGGAGAGCTCTGTCTGCCCGAGAACCTGGACGCGGGTCGCGACGAAACGATCGGTGTATCCGCTCAGGGCCAGCCCCGGGGAGGAGACCTCCGGGGTGGAGATCTGGCGCTCGAGCCCCGAGCGGCCCGCGACGACCTCGAGCGACAGGGTCTTCCGCTTGCGCTCGAGCAGCTCCGAAACCTTGAGGCTCACTCCTCGTCCGTTCCGGGTTCCGGGGGTGGTCCGGCGAGCTCGGCGGAGACGATCTCGTCCAGCGGAGGGGCCTGGTGACGGTGATGCCGGTCGTGCCCCCTGCGCAGCTGGACCGCCAGCTTCTCCATGAGACGATCGACGGCGCTGCGCACATCCTCGCCGTCGGCGCGGGCGTGAACCCGATCCGCGCGGTCGATGCTGACCACCGCCTCCGCCTCGAATCCGTTCTTCTCCTGCGTCAGCGTGACCTCCGCTCGCGACGCCCGGGGCTCGAAACGCTCCAGCCGGTCGAGGCGTTCCTCGACGAGCCCCCTGAGGTCATCGGGGAGCTTGAAGTGTCGCGCGGTCAGTATCAGGTGCATCGCATCTCCGTTTCGCTCCTTACGTTGGTTTACGGGCGCGGGGTCGGCACGGCCGTCCGGACCCCGACGACCTCCCGAATGTGGCGCTCCGTCGCCTCCGCCGCGCGGTCCCACGAGAACCCGGCGGCGTGGCGGATGGCTCCACGCCCCAGCCGTGTGCGGAGTTCCGCGTCTCCGAGGAGGGCCTCGAGCGCCGCCGCCCACGCCTCGACGTCCCGGTGCGGGACGAGGAACCCGGACTCGCCGTGTCGCACGGACTCGCGAAGCCCCGGCGAATCGCTCGCCACCACCGGCGTTCCGCACGCCGCCGCCTCGACGTTCGCGATCCCCCAACCTTCCTTCGGCGAGGGATACACCGCCACCCAGGCGCTCTGCAAACGCCGGACCTTGTCCGCCTCGTCGACGAACCCCAGGAACCGCACGTGTGCGGACAGGTCGAGGGTGCGAACCAGACGTTCCAGGCGGTCGCGATCGTCGCCCCGACCGGCGAGCAGCAGACGCGCGGACACCCCGCGTGACAGGAGGCGGCGGAGCGCTCCGAACAACACGTCGATCCCCTTGTACCGCTTGAGCCGGCCCACGTACAGGAGCGTCGGTGTCCCGGTCCTGCCGTCCGGCGGTCCGGGGACGAACATCTCGTGGTCGATGCCGGGCGTGATGACCGCGATCCGCTCCCGAGCCACACCCCGCCGGACCAGGTCGTCCGCGGTCCCCTCCGAGATGGCCTCGAAGGGAACCTCCCCGTACGAGCGGGGGACGCCACGCTCCGCGAGCCACACGGCCGCCGCGAGCGGCCAAGCCACCTCCCGGAACGCCGTGGTCCCGAACAGGTGCGGGACGAGGGCGATGAGTGGACGGGCGAGCCAGAGGGGCGCGTACAGGGGGATCTTGTTGATGTCCTCCACGACCACGTCGGCCGCCTCGCGCGCCAGCTCGTCCCGCACCGCGTGAGGGGCGAGGAACGGAAACGAGTGTCGTCCGCCGACCCGGCGGACGTCGATGCCGTCCAGCTCCACACGCCCGGGCGCCCCGCGCCACCCGCCGACCACTGCCCTCACACGGTGGCCGGCGGCGGCAAGCCGGCCGAAGATCTCGTGCAGGTGGATCTCGGCGCCTCCGGCCTGCGGGTTCAGCCGGTCCTGCCAGTTGAGGACCAGGATCCGCAGGTCCCCGCCGTCGTCGGGCGACCCGCTCACGGACCCCCGCCGCCTCCCCGATACACGGCATCGAGAACCCCGTTCACGAAGCCCGGGCTGTCGGCGCCGCCGTAGCGGGCCGCCAGCCGGACGGACTCCTGAATGGCCACCGGGGGCGGGACGTCGTCCCCCCAGCGGAGTTCGGCGATGCCCAGCCGGAGGACGTTGCGCTCGATGACCCCGAGGCGCTCGAGACGCCAGTTGTCGGCGTAGCGCTCGATGTCGGCGTCGATCTCGGGCAGGTGTGCCTCCACGATGCCCACCAGTCGTTCGGCGTAGGGGCGGTAGCGGTCCGAGATCAGGCGATGGGCCAGGGCGGTCGCGGCGTGCTCCGAGGGGCTTCCCTCGCCGGCCAGCTCCCAGCCGTACAGGAGCTGCAGCGCCCAGCTCCTCGCCCGTGAGCGCGCGGGTCGCCCCGGTGTGCGGCGTCCGCTCACTCCCCGGTCCGAAGCGCGGCCACCAGGTCCGCCATCTCGAGGGCCGCGTCGACCGCCTGCGCCCCCGCGTGGCCGACCTCCCCGCCGGAGCGGGCGAGCGCCTGTGCGAGATCGTCGGTCGTGAGGACGCCGAGCCCGATGGGCACGCCGGTCGCGAGCTGGACGGCCCGCAGCCCATCGAGCGCGGCCCTGCTCACGAACTCGAAATGCGGGGTTCCGCCCCGGATCACGCAGCCGAGCGCGACGATCGCATCGTAGCCCCGCGTGGCGACGGCTTGAGCCGCCAGCGGGAGCTCCCAGGCTCCGGGGACCCGCACGATGTCGACCTCGTCGGCGCGCACGCCGCGCCGCTCGAGCGTGGCCAGAGCCCCCTCCAGCAGCCGCTCGGTGACCATGAGATTGAACCGGCTGGCGACGATGCACACGCGCCGCCCTCGCCCCGCGGACGTGCCCTCGAACTCCGTCATGCCGAAACCCGGTGCCCCCCGGCGTCGTGCCCGACTCAGGTGGACTGGATCAAGTGGCCCAGCTTGTCGCGCTTGGTCTCCAGATAGGGGCGCAAGCGCTCGTCCGTGGACGGCTCGAGGGGGATGCGGTCGGCGATCTCCAGACCGAATCCCTCCAGACCCGCCAGCTTCTTGGGGTTGTTCGTCATGATACGGATCGAGTGGAGTCCGAGGTCGAGGAGGATCTGGGCCCCGATCCCGTAGTTGCGCAGGTCGGGCGGGAATCCGAGCGCCTCGTTCGCCTCGACGGTGTCGTGGCCCTGATCCTGGAGCTCGTATGCGCGCAGCTTGTTGAGCAGCCCGATCCCGCGCCCCTCCTGGTCCAGATAGACGATCACGCCCGCTCCGGCTTCCACCACCTTCCGCATAGCCGCATCGAGCTGCGCCCCGCAGTCGCAGCGCCGCGAATGGAACACGTCCCCGGTGAGGCATTTGGAATGCACGCGCACAAGCACTCCGTCCTCTCCCTCGACCTCGCCGCGCACGAGCGCCACATGTTCTCGGTTGTCGACGTCGTTCCGGTACCCGATGATCCGGAAGTCTCCCCACGGGGTCGGCAGACTGGCCTCGGCGATCCGATGCACCAGGCTCTCGGTCCGCAGCCGATACGAGACGATCTGCGCCACCGTGATGAACGGGATGTCGTGCCGACCGGAGAACGCCTCGAGGTCCGGACGACGCGCCATCGTACCGTCCTCGTTGAGGATCTCGCAGATCACGCCCGCCGGACGAAGCCCCGCCAGCCTGGCCAGATCCACCGACGCCTCCGTCTGTCCCACCCGCTGCAGGACGCCCCCCGGCTTGGCCCGCAGGGGGAATACGTGACCCGGACGCAACAGGTCGTTGGGCCGAGTCTTGGGATCGACCGCGACCTGGATCGTCCGGGCGCGATCGGGCGCGCTGATTCCGGTGGACACCCCGAACTCGTTCCGCGCGTCGATGGAGACCGTGAATGCGGTCTCGTTGGGATCGGAGAGCTTGCCGTTCGTCATGAGCGGCAGGTCGAGACGGTCGGCGATCTCCTCCGCCAGCGTCAGGCAGATGAGCCCCCGGCCGTGCGTGCACATGAAGTTGATGGTGTCCGGTGTGATGCGCTCGGCCGCGCACACGAGGTCGCCTTCGTTCTCACGATCCTCGTCGTCCGCCACGATCACGAGGCCGCCCTGGCGGATGCTGTCGATCGCCAGCTCGACGTGGTCCTTGAACGAATCGGTCATCGGAACAGTCCGTGTCGAATTGCGAGTCTCACGTCGAAGCCCGCTCCCGGGGCTCCCGGTAGGGGGACAGCAACCGGCGCACGTACTTGCCGATCAGATCCGCCTCGACGTTTACGCGGGAACCGACCGCGAGTTCGCAGAGCGTGGTGTGGCTCCATGTATACGGTATGATCGCGAATTCCGCGACGTCGGCGGCCATCTCGGCCACGGTCAGGCTGACCCCGTCCACGGCCAGGGAGCCGCGCTCCACGGTCACCGAGGCTACCTCCGGCCCGATGCGTACCCCGAGCATCACCGTGGCCCCGGCATGCTGGACCGCGACCACCTCGCCCACCTCGTCCACGTGGCCCTGGACGAGATGTCCTCCGAGCGGATCCCCCGCCCGGACGGCACGCTCCAGGTTCACCCGATCGCCGGGCCCCCGCTCCCCGAGCGTCGTCCGCGCGAGGGTGGTGGACACCGCATCCACCGTGAACGACGCGTCGTCGAGCGCGCTGACCGTCACGCACACGCCCGCCATCGCCACCGAGTCGCCCGCGCGCAATCCCCCGGCAAGGCCCGGGGCCTCGATCCCCATGCGGGCCCCGCCCTCGACCCGCTGGGTCGCGGCGATCCTGCCGACCGCCTCCACGATCCCGGTGAACATCGCCTACAGATGCGCCAGGGTCTCGGCGAGCGCGCGGTGCTCGATCACGATGCTCGTGTCCGGCCCGACGGCTGCCCGGTCCACGGTCCGCCACTCGCCGGGCTCGCTGGGGTCGAGCTCCGGGAATCCCGGGACGCCGTCCTTGCCGAGGAACATGGGGGCGAGGAAGGCGTGCAGGCGCTGGATCCGCCGGCTGCGGAGGAGGGCCGAAGCGACCCGCCCGCCCCCCTCGACGAGGATGGATCCGATACCGCGGTGGGCGAGCTGTTCCCAGATATTCTCCACCTTGAGCGTATGGTCCATCTCCCGGGTCACCGGGATCACCTCCACCCCCGCCCCCCGGAGCCGTTCGGCACGCTCGTCGAACCCCTCGAAATCCGGATCGCCGATCACCCACACCGGTGCCTGGTCCACGGTGCGCACGAGCTGGGAGTCGAGCGACAGCTGCAGCTCGCTGTCCAGCACGATGCGCGCCGGGGGGCGGCGCGGCGCGGTCTCGCCACGGGCGGTGAGCAGCGGGTCGTCCACGTCCACGGTCCCCCGACCGATGAGGATCGAGTCGTGCGAAGCCCGCAAGCGGTGAACGTCCTCCCAGGCCTGCGGCCCCGTGACCGCCGTGCGCACCCCCGGGGCTCCCAGCCTGGCGTCCAGCGACAGCGCCAGCTTGAGCGAGGCGAAGGGCGTTCCGGTTGCGTGGAACCAGAGAAACGGCGCGTTCAGCCGACGCGCCGATCGACCCTCCAGCCCGATCTCGACGTCGAGACCGGCCGCCCGCAGCTCCTGCGCCCCGCCGCCGGCCTGTGCGTGCGGATCGCGGCAGGCGATGACCACGCGCCGGATCCCGGCCCGCCGGATCGCATCCGTGCAGGCCGGCGTCTTTCCCCCGTGCCGGCAAGGCTCGAGCGTCACGTACAGCGTCGCGCCGGCCGCTCGCTCACCCGCCTCGCGTAGCGCCACGACCTCGGCGTGATCCGCGCCGTATTCCGCGTGCCACCCGCGGCCCAGCACCTCGGCCCCCCGGGCCACCACGGCGCCCACCAGCGGGTTGGGCGACACACGTCCCCACCCGCGGATCGCGAGCTCGAGGGCCTCGCGCATGTGCGCCGGATCTTCGGTCCTGCTGGGCGGGGCCCCCTCGATGGGGCCGGTCGGGTTGCTCACTCCAGTCGGACGCCGCCGGACCCGGGGACCAGCTCGCCGAGCACGAACGTCTCGCAGCCGGCGGCGGAGACTTCGGATGCCACCCGCTCGACCTCGCCCGGCGGGACCACCGCGATCATCCCGATGCCCATGTTGAACACCCGGAACAGCTCGTCGCCGGGAGCCCCGCTCTCGCGCCCCAGCACGCGGAACTCGACGGGGGGGGTCCAGGCGGCCGTCCTCACGACCGCGTCGAGGTCGGCCGGGAGCACGCGATCGAGGTTGCCGGGGATGCCGCCGCCCGTGATGTGCGCCAGGGCCCGGACGCGCCCCGCCGACAGGCTCGACTCCAGGGGGGCGAGGTAGGAGCGGTGCGGGGTCAGCAGGACCTCGGCCACCGTCCGATCGGTGTCGGGGAAGCGATCCGTGACCTCGAGGCCCAGGCGGTCGAACAGGAGCCTGCGGACGAAGCTGTAGCCGTTGGTGTGGAGACCGCTCGACGCCAGCCCGAGCAGCACGTCGCCTTCCTCCACGCGGCGCTCCCCCACCGCCGGGTACGCGATCTCGCCCACCACGAAGCCGGCCAGGTCGTACTCCCCCACCCCGTAGAAATCGGGCATCTCGGCTGTCTCGCCCCCGATGAGCGCGCAGCCGTTGTCGCGGCAGGCCCGCGCCAGACCCGCTACCACGGCGGTCACGATGTCCGGATCGAGCGTCCCGCAGGCCACATAGTCCATGAACACGAGCGGGCGGGCCCCCTCGGCCAGGATGTCGTTGACGCAGTGGTTGACGAGGTCGATCCCGACCGTGTCGTGCCGGCCGGCGAGGAAGGCGACCTTGAGCTTCGTGCCCACGCCGTCCACGCTGGCCACCAGATCGCGGCCGTCCGCGGCCCGAAAGCGCCCGCCGAAGGAGCCGAACCGCGACGCCACGGCACCCGTCCGCGTGCACTCGACGAGCTCCGCGATCCGGGCCTTGGCCCGTCGCGCGGCCTCGAGATCGACGCCGGCCTCGCGATACGTCAGCGCATCGGTCATGGGACCTCCACGTGCACGGGCTGCTCGAAATGCGTCAGCTCGCGGAACAACCTCACCCGTCTTTCGACCTCGGAGGCGGTGAGCTCCCGCAGTCGCTCGGGACCGAACGCCTCGCAGGCGAACGAGCCCAGCGCGCATCCGTACACGATGGCCTGCCTCAGGTCCCGAGCACCATCCCGGCCGGAGCGCGCCAGGTGCCCCAGGATGCCACCGGCGAACGCATCCCCGGCCCCGGTCGGATCCACCACGTTCTCGAGCGGGTACCCCGGGGCGAAGAAGATGTCGGCGTCCGAGAACAACATGGCGCCGTGCTCTCCCTTCTTGATCACCACGTGACGCGGTCCCTGCTCCTGGATCCAACGTCCGGCGCGCGCCAGGTTCGGCTGTCCCGACAGCTGTCTCGCCTCCTCGTCGTTGAGCGTGATCATGTCGATACGCGAGATCACCTCGAGCAGCGGGCCCCGTGCGCCCGAGATCCAGTAGTTCATCGTATCGCACGCCACGAGATGCGGCGCCTCGATCTGGTCGAGGACCGACAGCTGCAGGGCCGGATCGATGTTTCCGAGGAACACCCAGCGCGCCGCGCGAAACGCCTCGGGGATCCGCGGCCGGAAGTCGGCGAACACGCCCAGCTCGGTGTGCGTCGTGTCGCGCGTATTCATGTCGTAGTGGTACCGCCCGCCCCAGCGGAAGCTCTCTCCCGCGCGACGCTCGAGCCCCCCGAGGTCCACCCCGCGGCGCTCGAGGAACTGGAGCCGCTCGGTCGGATAGTCTTCACCGATCACCCCGACCAGCTGCACGGGCGCGAACAGCGAGGCGGCGGCGCCGAAGTGGACCGCGGCCCCGCCGATCATCTCGTGCACGCTGTCGAACGGCGTGGCGATCTCGTCCAGCGCCACGCTACCGACGACGAGGATGGACTCCGGCGCGGACGCCATGTCTACTCGCGGCTCAGGGACGCGGGGGCCGACAGCCCGAGCACCGTCAGCCCGTTTCGAAGCGTGATCTGCACGGCCCGCGCCAGCTTCAAGCGGCCCTCTCGGGCCGGACCATCGGCGAGCACCCGGAGCTCCGGGTCGAGGTTCCCCTGGTGGTACCAGGCGTTCACGAGTCCAGCCGTCTCCTCCAGATAGGTGCACAACCCGTGCGGAGCCCGTGCCTCGGCGGCGGCCCGAACGACCTCAGGGAGACGCAGGAGCGCGAGCGCCACGTCCCGCTCGGCTTCCTGCTCGAGGCGCTCCATGCCGTCCGTGGAAGCTGGGATGGACGCGGGATCGATCCCGCCCTTCGCGAATACGCTGCACATGCGGGCGTGGGCGTACTGGACCTTGTAGACGGGGTTGGCCTCCGACGTGTCGAGGGCCAGGTCGAGGTCGAAGTTGAGATGGACCTCGGCGCGCCGCATGAGGAAGAAGTAGCGGGTGACGTCGACCCCCGTCTCGTCGAACAGGTCCCGGAGGGTGACGAAGTGTCCCGCCCGCTTGCTCATGCGCGCCTCCTCCCCGCCCCGCATCACCGTCACGAGTTGGATGATGAGCACCTCGAGGAGGTCCGGCAGACCCAGCGCGGCGAGGGCCGCCAGCATCCGCTTCTCGTGTCCCTGGTGGTCGGCCCCCCACACGTCGATCGTGCGCTCGAACCCGCGCCCCGCCTTGTCGAGATGGTAGGCGAGGTCGGGGAGGAAGTAGGTGTAGGTGCCGTCGCTCTTGATGAGCACGCGGTCCTTCTCGTCCCCGAAGCTGGACGTCCGCATCCAGGTGGCGCCCTCCGACTCGTATACGAGATCGGCCTCGCGGAGGGTGGCGAGCAGCGAGTCGACGGCGCCGCCGTCGTACAGCGATGTCTCGGAGAAGAAGCGGTCCATCCGTACGCCGAACTCCTCGAGATCGCGCGCCTGCCCGGACTTGAGCGATTCCACGGCCTCCCGCTCCAGCCGAGCGAGACGCTCGGCGGACGACAGCGCGTCGAGCCCCGTGGCCCCCACACGCGCGGCGATGTCGCGCGCCAGCTCGACCACGTATTCGCCCTGATAGCCCCCTTCGGGGATCGTGCCGGAGCCGCCGCGGAGCTCCCGGAAGCGCGCTTCCACCGATTCGGCGAGCAGCCGGATCTGCCGGCCGGCGTCGTTGACGTAGAACTCCCGCGTCACCTCGTGGCCGGTCCATTCGAGGAGCGAAGCGACCGCGTCGCCGATCGCGGCCCCGCGGCCGTGCGCGACGTGCAGGGGCCCCGTCGGGTTCGCCGACACGAACTCGACGTTGATGTTCATCGGGGGCGACGCCTCGCTGCGTCCCCAGGCGTCGTCCGCGGCGATCAGCGCGGCCAGCCGCGGCCACAGGGTTCGGTCGGCCAGGCGGAAGTTGAGGAAGCCGGGACCCGCCACCTCGGTGCTCTCCACCCCGGCGGCTTCCTGGTCCAGGTGACGGACGATCTCCTCGGCGATCTCGCGTGGCGGTCGTCCGAGTCGGCCGGAGAGGACGAGGGCGGCGTTGGTGGACCAGTCGCCGTGCGAAGGATCCCGCGGGCGCTCGAGCCGGGGCTCGAAGTCCTCGGGTGCGCCGGTGCTCCGGACGGCGATGGTGACCGCCCTCAGCAGATCGGCGGCTCCTCCGTCGACGCTCAAGGGTCCCCGGCCTTCGTGTCCGAGCCCCCGGATCCGGACGTGGTGCCGGAGTCGCGGCCGGCGTCCTCCTTTCCAGCGCCCCCGGACTCGCCGGAGTCCTTCGACTTCGGAGGGCCGTCCTTTCGGTAGTCGGTGGCGTAGAACCCGGGGCCCTTGAACAGGAGCCCCCCGCCCGACGAGATACGGCGTTCCGCCTTGCGCTTCTTGCACGCCGGGCAGGTCCGTACCGGCGGGTCGGACATCTTCTGGAAGCGCTCGAACTCGTGGCCGCATGCGGAGCAGCGGTATTCGTACGTTGGCATGATCTGTCTCGACTCGTTTCGTTTGCCGGGAGGACCGGGCAGCCGGCCGGCGTGGGGCCGCGCCGCACCCGGCGCGTCCCGTGTGCGGGGTCCGGCGTCGCGCCGCGGGACTATTCTGCCGTCAGCCGCGCGGATGGTACACCCCCCACACCTCGCGCAGGGCGTGGCTGATCTCCCCCAGCGTGATCCGAGCCTTCACCGCATCCACCATGGCGGGCACGAGGTTCTCGTCGGTGCGGGCACGGCGGCGGATCTCGTCCAGCCGCGCCCGCACCGCCGATGCGTCCCGCTCCGCACGCAGGGTATCGAGCCGCGTCCGCTGCTCGACCGCCATGCGCTCGAAGTCGGGCCGCGGGGGCGGCAGGGGCGAGGTGTCGTCCGCGTACACGTTGACCCCCACGACCTCGGCTTCGCCGCTCTCGATCTCACGCTGGCGCCGGTAGGCCGCGTGGTGGATCTCCTCCCGCATGTACTCGATCGCGGCGGACGGTCCACCCATGTCCTCGATCTCGCGCAGATATTCGCCCGCCCGGGTCTCGAGGCGAGCCGTGAGGTCCTCCACGAAGAAGGACCCCCCCAGCGGGTCGACGGTGTCCGTCACGCCCGTCTCGGCGGCCAGGATCTGCTGTGTGCGGATCGCGAGCCGTGCCGCCTCCTCGCCGGGCAGCGACAACGCCTCGTCGTAGCCGTTGGCGTGCAGCGACTGCGTGCCCCCGAGCACTGCGGCCAGGGCCTGCAAGGCCACGCGCACCACGTTGTTCATCGGCTGCTGCGCGGTGAGCGACGAGCCCGCGGTCTGTGTATGGAACCGAAGGCGTGCGGCCCGATCCGAAGCGCCGAAGCGCTCGCGCATGAGTCGCGCCCACATGCGGCGGGCGGCACGGTACTTGGCGATCTCCTCGAAGAACAGACTGTCGGCCGAGAAGAAGAAGCTCAGCCGCGGGGCGAAGTTCTCGAGCGCGAGCCCGCGGGCCAGGGCCCGTCGGACGTATTCGAGCCCGTTTCCGATCGTGAACGCGAGCTCCTGCGCGGCGGTCGCGCCGGCCTCGCGCACGTGGTAGCCGGAGATCGAGATCGAGTTCCAGCTCGGCAGCTCGCGGGCGCAATGGTCGAACACGTCGGTGACCAGCCGCAGGCTCGGCTCGACCGGGTAGATGTACGTACCGCGCGCGATGAACTCCTTGAGGATGTCGTTCTGCACCGTGCCCCGCAGCGAGGCGCCGGGGATGCCCCGCTCCTCCGCGACGCCGACGTACAGGGCGAGGAGGATGGGGGCCGTCGAGTTGATGGTCATCGAGGTCGACACGCGGTCGAGCGGGATGCCATCGAGCAGGCGGTGCATGTCCTCGATCGAGTCGATCGCGACTCCCACGCGGCCCACCTCGCCCGCCGCCATCTGATCGTCTGAGTCGTAGCCCATCTGCGTCGGGAGGTCGAACGCCACCGAGAGTCCCGTCTGCCCCGAGTCGAGCAGGTAGTGGAAGCGGGCGTTGGTCTCCTCGGCCGTCCCGAAGCCGGCGTACTGGCGCATCGTCCACAGGCGGCCGCGATACATGGTCGGGTAGACCCCGCGCGTGAACGGGAACTCGCCCGGGAACCCAAGCTCGACCGGATCCAGGGGCTCGTCGTCGGGCGGATACAGCGGCGCCACCTCGATTCCGCTCGTGGTCTCGAAGCGCGGCTTTCGCTCTCCAGATGCCTCCACCGCCGGCTGGAGCGTCTCCTCACGCCACCGCTCGTGCTCGTTCATCGACCGGCCTCGAAGCGGACGAGGACCTCATCGCGGTCCACGGCCTGTCCGGCCGACACCTCCACGCTCGCCACGGTTCCGGCCCCCTCGGCCCTGAGCTCGTTCTCCATCTTCATGGCCTCCACCACCACCAGCCCGTCTCCGGGCGCCACCGACTGTCCCGGCTCGACCAGTACCTTGACGACGAGACCCGGCATCGGGGCGCGCAGATCCCCGCGTCTCTCTTCGACCACGGCCCCGGTGAGCTCTCGTATGTGCCGCGCGCGCTCGTCCTCGACCTCGATGTCGAGCACGCGCCCGCCGACGCGCACCCGCCACCCGCCCGCGATCGGCCGCGCGAATACGTGGAAACTGCGGGTCCCCACGCGCGCGTGCGCTTCGCCGGGTCCGAGCGACTCGAGTTCGAACGGGAGCCTCCGGCCATCGAGGGTGACGTACCCCTCTCCGGGCTCGAGTTCGTACGTCCGACCGTCGAGGGTCGCGTAGTACCTCACGCGGCCCGTTCCGGGCCGCGCGCGGGATCCAGCCACAACACGGTCTCGACGTGACCCGTGTGGGGAAAGGCATCGAACGGCCGGGCGAACCGCGGTTTCCACCCGGCGGACAGGCGCTTCATGTCGCGCGCCAGCGTGGCCGGGTCGCACGACACGTACCCCAGCCGGGTGGCCGGAAAGGCCGCCAACCGGTCGGCTGCCTCCTCCGTGAGCCCGGATCGCGGCGGGTTGACGACGACCGCGTCCGCCCCCGCGAGTCCGGCGAGCGCCTTCTCGACCCGGGCGCGCACGAAGCGCGGGGTCGCCCCGACCCGGCGCGCCGCCTCCTCGCCGGTGGCCACCGCGTCCGGCTCGCGCTCCACGGCCACGGTGCTCGCCCCGGCTCTGGCCCAGCGGATCGCGCGCAGACCCACCCCGGCGTACAGGTCGAGCACCGTCCGGCCAGCCACGGCCCCGAGCTCCTCGTCGAGGTGACGTTCGAGGCGCGCGGCGACATACCGGTTCACCTGCAAGAAAGCGCGAGGTCGGAGCCGGAGCTCCAGCCCGTCGCCAGTCTCGCTGAGAAGCTCGACCCCGCCCAGGTGGCGTCGCGGGCCCCGCGCAGGGGCCCACCAGTAGCTCGTCACGTCGGGCGCACCGCGCAGCAGGGCCTCGGTGGCCGTCGCGGCGGGGGGCTCGGACGCACGTCCCCCCTCGACCCACAGCCCCACGTCCCCGGCGGCCGTCGCCCTGAGGGTCAGGCGCAGCTCGCGCCCCGCGGGGAGCCGGCGGGCTTCCGGCCCCCAGACGGCCGACAGCCCGCTCCACGCGCGGGAGATGGGCGGCTCGGCCAGCAGGCAGCGCTCCACGTCGATCAGCTCGGGCCCAGACTCGGCGTGGTAGCCGGCTCGCACGCGTCCCCCCTCGCGGCGCAGCGTGAAGCTGACGCGGTTCCGGTATCCGTATCGCGGCGGCGCCGACTCGATCGGCTCCACACGCACGGTCCGGCCCCCGATCCGCGCCAGCGTGTCGGCCACCACGCCTTCGAGCGCCGCCGCCTGACGGGTCGCGTCGAGGTGCTGGAGACGGCACCCCCCGCACGGACCGAAGATCGGGCAGGGAGCGTCCACTCGTCCCGGGCCGGCCTGCAGCCACTCGAGCACGCGGCCCCGCGCCCAGCGTCGGTGGTGCTCCACGAGCTCGGCCACCACCCGGTCGCCGGGCGCCGTGCGTGGCACGAACACGACCTGGCCCTCGGCGGTCCGACCCACGCCGCTGCCCCCCGCCGCGATGGTGTCCACGGTCAGCTCCACCGCCCGTTCGCTCACGAGTCGCGCAGCGCCCGGATCCAGGCGGACAGCTCGTGCGGGTCTCGTCGCGCGGACGGCAGGTCGGACGGGGAAGGCACACGAGCCGCCCCCTCCCCGCTCGCGGTGGCGAAGGAGAGCGCCACGGCGAGCGCCACATCCCGCAGTCCCTCGTCCACCGCGGGCTCCGCATCGGTGTGCTCCTCCACGTAGCGGATCGACAGGTCGCCGCTCCGGAAGTCGGGCTCCTCCATGACCGCGAGGTGAAACGGGATGGTCGTCGCCACGCCCTCGATCCGGAGCGCGGCCAGCGCGGTCCGCATACGCTCGATCGCCCGCCCGCGCGTCTCCGCGTGCACGATGAGCTTGCCGAGCAGCGGATCGTAATGGAGACCCACCGTGACCCCGGCTCGTACGCCCCCGTCCCAGCGGATGCCGGGGCCGGCCGGCACGTCGAGGGCCTCGATGCGGCCGCTGGAGGGGAGGAAGCCGCGTGTCGGATCCTCGGCGCCGATGCGACACTCGATCGCGTGCCCGCGTGGCGCCGGAGGCTCCCCGCCCTCGAGCGCCCGCTCGCCGCGCGCCACCCGCAGCTGCTCGCGCACCAGGTCCACGCCCGTGACCAGCTCGGTCACCGGGTGCTCGACCTGGATTCGGGTGTTCATCTCGAGGAAGTAGAACTCGCCCTCCTCGAACAGGAACTCGACGGTCCCGGCCCCTCGATACCCCACCGCCTCCGCGGCCCGCACGGCTACGGCACCCATGCGGGCGCGCAAATCGGCATCGATCGCCGTGGACGGCGACTCTTCGATCAGCTTCTGGTGCCGTCGCTGGATCGAGCACTCGCGCTCGCCCAGATGGAGGACCGTCTCGGCATCCGCGAGCACCTGGATCTCGATGTGCCGCGGCCGTTGAAGGAAGCGCTCGAGGTACACCCGTCCGTCCCCGAAGGCCCGCGTCGCCTCGCGCACCGCGCGCTCGTACCCCGCTTCGAGCTCGGTGGCGCTCCCCGCGACCCGCATGCCTTTCCCGCCGCCCCCGGCCGCCGCCTTCAGCATGACGGGGTACCCGATCTCGCCGGCCGCCGCGACGGCGGCCCCGAGGGTCGGGAGCGGCGGGCTTCCGGGAATGATCGGCACGCCGGCCTCGCGCATGCGGGCCCGCGCCCTCGTCTTGTCCCCCATGGCGTCGATCGCCTCGGCGGGAGGCCCGACGAACACGAGGCCCGCGTCCTCCACGGCCCGAGCGAACCGGGCACTCTCGGCGAGGAACCCGTACCCCGGGTGGACGGCCCCCGCCCCGGTGGCGCGCGCCGCATCGAGCAGACGGGCGATGTCCAGGTAGCTCTCGGACGCGGCCGCCGGTCCGATGGCCACACACTCATCGGCGGCGAGCACGTGCGGCGACTCGCGGTCCGGCTCGGAGTACACGGCGACGGTCGCGAGGCCTTCCTCGCGGCACGCCCGGATCACCCGGACAGCGATCTCGCCGCGGTTCGCGATGAGGACCTTGTCGAACATCCGGATCCGCGTCAGAGGGGGATGTTTCCGTGCTTCTTGGGCGGATTGCGGTCGCGCTTGTTGACGAGCATCCGGAGCCCGTCGATGAGCCGACGGCGTGTGTCGCGGGGGTCGATCACGTCGTCGACGTATCCCCGCGCGGCCGCCAGGTACGGGTGCGCGAACTTGTCGCGGAACTCCGCCTCCAGCTCCGCGGTGCGCGCCTCGGGATCCTCTGCGGCCGCGATGTCGCGGCGGTAGAGGATCTTCACGGCGCCCTCCGGCCCCATCACGGCGATCTCGGCGGTCGGCCAAGCGAGGTTCAGATCCCCCCGGATGTGCTTGGACGACATGACGTCGTACGCGCCGCCGTACGCCTTTCGCGTGATCACGGTGAGCTTGGGGACGGTCGCCTCGCAGTAGGCGTACAGGAGCTTCGCCCCGTGCCGGATGATCCCGCCGTGCTCCTGGGCCACGCCGGGCATGAAGCCGGGAACGTCCTCGAACGTGACCAGCGGGAGGTTGAACGCGTCGCAGAAGCGCACGAAGCGTCCGGCCTTCACGCTCGCATCGATGTCGAGGACGCCCGCGAGGACCGCCGGCTGGTTCGCGACCAGCCCTACGGGCCGGCCGCCGAGGCGCGCGAACCCGACGAGGATGTTGCTCGCGAAATCCCGGTGCACCTCCATGAACTCCCCTTCGTCCACCACGCGGGAGATCACCTCGTGCATGTCGTACGGCACCTTGGGCTCGTCGGGGACGACGTCCAGAAGCGCCTCCTCTCGGCGATCGGGCGGATCGTCGGTGGGGCGCGTAGGCGGCAGCTCCTGGTTGTTGAGCGGCAGGAAGCCGAGCAGGCGACGAATCTGTGCCAGGGCCTCGGCCTCGGTCGGGCACCGGAAGCTGGCCACGCCCGACCGACTGGCGTGGATGCGCGCCCCGCCGAGGTCCTCGAAGCTCACGTCCTCGTGCGTCACGGTCTTCACGACGTTGGGGCCGGTGACGAACATGTGGCTGATCCCATCCACCATGAACACGAAGTCGGTGATCGCCGGGGAGTAGACGGCCCCCCCCGCGCACGGACCGAGGACGGCGCTGATCTGTGGCACGACGCCCGAGGCGAGCGTGTTTCGCAGGAAGATGTCCGCGTAGCCGCCGAGCGACGCGACCCCTTCCTGGATGCGCGCGCCGCCCGAGTCGTTGAGACCGATCAGGGGGGCCCCGTTCGCGATCGCCAGGTCGAGGAGCTTGACGATCTTCTCCGCGTGCGCCTCCGAGAGCGAGCCGCCGAACACGGTGAAATCCTGGCTGAAGGCGTACACCGGCCGCCCGTCGATGCGTCCGAAGCCGGTGACCACACCGTCGCCGGGGATCCGCTGGCCATCGAGGTCGAAGTCCCGGCAGCGGTGTTCGACGAACCGATCGAGCTCCGTGAAGCTCCCGGGGTCGAGAAGCAGATCGATGCGCTCGCGGGCGGACAGCTTTCCGCGCGCGTGCTGCCGCGCCAGCCGCTCGGCGCCCCCTCCCTCCTCGGCCGCGCGCGAGCGCCGCTCGAGCTCCCGGAGCCTGTCACGCACGCTCACCGCCGGTCCCCCCCGTCGGGGTCCCGTGGGCGGGCCCGTTGCTCGGCGAGCCAGTTGAGCAGCTCCGAGCGATCGGGCCGCTCGAGCGCGCCGTCGATGAGCATGCGGATCGACGTCGTTCGGCGGACGGTGGAGGTCCCGGGGTCCGGCTCCAGGACGCCCGTGACTCCCTCGACCTGGATCCCGCGCTCGAGCGCCGCGGCCAGCGCGGCCGGAATCGGCAGCCCTGCCGCGTCGAGCGCCGCGAGGACCAGCTTCATCGCGTCGTGTGACAGTGCCGGCAACATGTTGTTACGCAGTGACTTGCGATACTTGCGCTCGTACTCCGTGACAAACGTCTGCCACGGGGTGGCGGCCGACACGCGGTCCACCCACAGCCCCACAACGCGGTGGTTGGCGGCGAAGGGCTCGAGGCGGCGCAGCACGGTGGGATCCGTCCACCCCTCGCCCCCCATGACGATCGAGCGATCGAGCCCGTAGTACACGAGCTGAGGCGCGAGGGTCAGCACCGTCTGCGGGGCGTCCACCGGCGCGAACACCACGTCCGGGTTCGCGGCGGCGACGGTCGTGATGGGTTGCTGGAAGGTGGTCGAATCGGGATCGTAGCGGGCGCTGGCCACGATCGTCCCGCCGGCCTCCTCGTACGCCGACCGGAACGCCTCCGCCGCCCGTCCGCCGCCGGCGCCCATCGGGATCAGGATCCCCGCCCGGCGGAGCCCGAGCTCCGACACGGCCCATACGGCGAGGTCGTGCGCCATGTCGCGCTCCCGGCGTCCCAGGTCGTACAGCGAATATGCGTGCTCCATCGTGCCGAGGACCTCGGTCGCCGTGGGGCTCACGATCGGGAGGCGGCGATTCGTCCGCGCCCGGGCCGCGGCGGCGAACGACTCGGAGCGCAGCGGACCGATGATCGCCACCGCTCCTTCTCGCTCGAGCTCCTCGACGAGGGCGGCGGCGCGCTCGGGATCCGAGCCGTCATCCTTGAGCAGCAGCTCGACCGGGATTCGGTCGGGTCGCTCGCTCCGGTAGGCGTCGAGCTCGAGCTCGAGGCCCTCGCGCAGCAGCTGTCCGATGCCCGCCAGCTCACCGGACAGGGGCAGGATGGCGCCGATGCGGGCCGTCATAGCGCCCCGCTCGGCCTCGCCCGACGCCAGCAGCTCGGCGGTGGAGCGTTCGGGCTCCGCGGGTCCCTCCTCCAGGACGCGAGCCGCCACGCGGCGCGCCGCGGCGGCCTCGCCCCCCGCCGCGAGGAGTTGCGCGAGCTGGACGTGGACGATCTGGGCTTCCACACTCCCGGGCTCATAGCGCTCCGCGGCCGACCGAAGTTGGCTGACCGAGAGCGCAGCGACCCACTGGCGGAGATCCTCGAGACCCTCCGAATCGAGGACGCCGGGGTTGGCGAGCACCAGGTCGACGGCCTCCCCGCTTCGCCCCGTGCGGGCCAGGATGGAGGCGTAGCGCTCGGTCGCCTCGTCGTGGAGGGGCCCCTCGGCCACTCGGTCGAGGATCTGGTCGAACGCATCCCCGGCCTGTCCCACCAGACCGGCGTCCTCGCGTGCCCGGCCGACCAGCATGAGCGCCCGATTCGCCAGCGTGCCGAGCGACGGCTCGCGGCGCCAGGCCTCGAACAGTGAATCGGCGCGAAAGGCGGCGGTCTCGTAACGGCCCGCGTCGTACTCGGCTTCCGCGGCCTGGAGGGCGGCGACCGCCGCATCGACATCGTCCCTCGACGGCGGTCGGTCCGCGGTCTCGGGGGCGCGACGCGTGGTCGCGCAGGCGCCGGCGAGCAGGCAGAGCGCGAGGGCCGGGATGCGACTCTCGCGACGTGGACGGGGCCCGGGGGTGGTCGACGCGCGTGGCTGGCTCACGACCGGACCCTCGTTCGTGGACCCGGCGCGCGAGAGGTCCCGCCCAAGAAGCCGGGCCCTGCGTCGCGATCGCGGGTCGAGGTCGCCGCGGGGGTCAGTCGTCCTCTTCCTCGACCTCGTCCTCGGGGCCTTCCTCCTCATCCGCCGCCTCCTCGGCCTTGGCCACGGGCTCGGGCTTCCGCTGCTCGTCGCTGTCTGCCGGTTCCGCCTCGTCCGCCGCATCCCCGGGCTCGGTCGGCTCGTCGTCCCCGGCGTCGGCGGGCACCTCGGCGTCGCCGGAGGGGGCCGCAGGTTCGGTCTCGCCGTCCTCTCCCTTCGACTTGGATCGGCTCTCGCCGTCCATGTCGATGTCGTCCTTGTCGTACGGGACGTCCGGCGCGCCCACGACGGCGAGGACGATGCGCCGGTTGATCGGATCGGTCTCGAGCACCCGCAGCTCGAGCGGATCCCCCTCCGAGAAGCGGTCTGCCGGCTCGTCCAGGTGCTCCTCGACACCGAGCTGCGAGATGGGCACGAATCCCTCGAGGTTGTCACCGAGGTCGACGACGACGCCCTTCTCGAGCAGCCGCGTGATCTTACCCTCGACCTCCTTGCCCGGCTGGTACTCCTGGGCGAGCTCGTACCAGGGATCCTCGTCCACCTGCTTGAGCCCCAGCGAGATCCGCTTCTGCTCGGGATCGATCGACAGGACGATGACCTCCACCTCTTCGCCTTTCCGGAGCACCTCCGAGGGATGCTGCACGCGGCGCGTCCAGCTCATGTCGGAGATGTGGACGAGCCCGTCTATGCCGGGCTCGACCTCGACGAAGGCACCGAACGACGTGAGGTTGCGGACGACACCCTTGATCTTCGTGCCGGGAGGATATTGCGCGGGGAGCGCGAGCCACGGATCCTCCTCGACCTGCTTCATGCCGAGCGAGATCTTCTGAGCTTCCTCGTCGACGCGCAGCACCACGCATTCGACCTCGTCGTTGATCGCCACGAGCTGCGATGGGTGCCTGACGTTGCGGGTCCACGACATCTCCGAGATGTGGACGAGCCCCTCGATCCCCTTCTCGAGCTCGACGAACGCCCCGTAGTTGGTGATCGACACCACGCGGCCGTGGACCCGGATGCCCACCGGGTACTTCTCGGCCACGTTCTTCCAGGGATACGCCTGGAGCTGCTTGAGACCGAGCGAGATGCGCTCGCGGTCCCAATCGATGTCGAGGATCTTGACCTCGAGCTCCTCGCCGATCTGGCACACCTCCGACGGATGTCCGATTCGGCCCCAGGACATGTCCGTGATGTGGAGGAGTCCGTCCATGCCTCCGAGGTCGATGAAGGCGCCGAAGTCGGTGATGTTCTTGACCACACCCCTGCGGAGGTCGCCGACTTCGAGCTCCTTCTTGAGGACCTCCCGCTTCTCGGCCCGCTCTTCCTCGAGGAGCACCCGCCGGCTGACCACGATGTTGCGGCGCCGCTTGTTGAGCTTGAGGATCTTGAAGTCGTACTCGTCGCCGATGAGGTCCTCGACGTTCGGCACGCGACGCAGGGCGATCTGGGATCCCGGGAGGAACGCGTCGACGCCCATGAGGTCGACCGTCACGCCACCCTTGATCTTGCGCTTGATCGAGCCCTTCACGGGGCGATCGTTGTCGAACGCGTCCTTGATCTTCTCCCACACGCGGAGGAAATCGGCCTTCTTCTTGGAGAGGACGACCACCCCGTCCTCGTCCTCGAGGCTCTCCAGGAACACATCCACCGTGTCCCCCGCCTGGACCTCGTCCGGATTGCGGAACTCGTCGAGCGGAACGGCGCCCTCGGATTTGAACCCGACGTCGAGGATGACGTTGGTCTCGGTCTTGGAGATCACGTGCGCGGTGACGATCTCGCCCTCGGCGATCTCGCTGAGCGTCTCCTCGTACATCGAGAGGAGCGCTTCGTACTCCTCCTCGCCGTACTGGGTGTCGTCCCTGGGGTCTGCGTCGAGCGCGAGGTCGAGTCGCCCGGGCTCGAAGGAGTTCGCGGTGGTGGTGGAGCCGTGGGACTCGGACGCCTCATGGGGCGGGGATGTCTCCGCTTCCATGTCGGGGGCCGCCTCGATCTCCGGCTCGGCGGCCTCGGCGGTCGTCACCTCGGCGTCTGTCACTTCCTGGGTCTCATCTACCATCGCGGGGTCGCATCCTTCGATTCGCGTCTCCGGGAGACGCGGGCTGTGGCAAAAAAAGATCGGCCAAGCCGAGCGTCCACGCTCCTCCGCCCAGCCGCCGGCCGATCCTCTCCGGGTCGCACGGGAACGACGACGGGGCGCCACGTTCCCCCGTCGCCATCCGGCGAACAATCCGAAAAACTAGACCTGGCCGGGGGTTGCGTCAACCGGCGTGGGGGCGGCTGGACACGGCGTTTCGACCGTCGGCCGGGACCCGGCGACGCGGCGCCCGAACGGGGCCGATGACGCTCCCGGTCGGCGCCTCACGGGCCGATCAGACCGCGGGCACGCGCGAGCGCCACGATACCCTCCACGACTTCCTCGGGATCGCGGCTAGTGGTGTCGATCTCGACCGCATCCGGTGCCCGTCTGAGCGGTGACAGCCGGCGGGTCGAGTCGGCGCGGTCACGGGCCTCGAGCCGCGCCGCCTCCCTCTCGATCGCCTCGTCGTCGGGCACCACTCCCACATCGAGCAGACGCCGTCGGGCCCGCTCCCTCGCGGCGGCCACCAGGAACACCTTCACGTCCGCCCGGGGGAACACGGTCGTCCCGATGTCGCGGCCATCGCACACGAGGTCGAAGCGCTCGCCGGCCTCGCGAAGCCGTGCGAGCACGACGGCGCGCACGATGGGTCGGGCCGACACGGCCGACACGCGCTCGGACACGGCCCGGCCGGAGAGCTCGGACCCGGGGTCCTCCCCGTCCACCTGCACGTGCACCTCCCCGTCCGACACGGTCAGCGCGATGTCGGTCCCCCGCACCCGTTCCTCGAACGCGGGCTCTCCGGTCTCGAGTCCCTCCCGCAACGCCCTCCAGGTGATCGCGCGATACAGCAGTCCGGAGTTCAGGTGGACGAACCCCAGACGCCGCGCCACCGCCCGTGCCGTGGTGCTCTTCCCGGAGCCCGCGGGGCCGTCGATGGCGACCACCCGATACCGGCCGCCCGCCGGCCGTCCCTCAGCCACGCTCCACCTCGCCGAGGGACGTCCAGAAGCCGGGGAACGAGACGCTGACGCACTCCGGGTCGTCGATCTCGACCGCCGCCCCCGGGTCGACGCCCAGCGTCCCGAAGGCCATGGCGATGCGGTGGTCTCCGTCGGTGCGGACCCGTCCGGCCAGAGGATCTCGCGTGCCCTGCACGGCGAGCCCATCGGCGAGCTGCTCGACCTTGACGCCCAGCTCTCCGAGATTCCGCGCCAGGAGGCCGAGGCGGTCGCTCTCCTTCACGCGCAGCTCGCCGGCGTCCCGGATCACCGATCGTCCCGCGGCGCGCGCAGCGAGGACCGCGAGCAGCGGGAGCTCGTCGATCAGCGTGGGGATGTCGCTCCCCCCGACCTCGAACGGTTCCAGACGCTCCGTGGGGTGGACCCGCCACTCGCCGAGCGGCTCTCCGCCCGTCTCGGAGTCCGCGCCCGCCTCGACACGCACCCCCATGCTCGACAGCACATCCAGGAAGGCGACCCGCGTCGGATTCACGGACACCCGCTCGATGCGGCAGGCGCGACCGGCCAACAGCGCCGCTCCCACGAGAAAGGCGGCCGACGAAGGATCACCGGGCACGGTCAGGTCGAGGGGCGCCAGGCGGCCGTCCCACCCGGTCGGGTCGAGTGCCGCCTCGTACCCGCCCTGGACCGGACGCGTTTCTAGCGGGGCGCCCATGGCGCGCAGCATCCGCTCCGTGTGATCACGGGATCGGGCCGGCTCGACCACCGACACCGGCACGCGTGCCGTGACGCCCGCCAGCAGAAGGGCCGACTTCACCTGCGCGCTGGCCACGCGGGCCCGGTGCCTGAGCGTCCGCAGGGAACCGCTCCGCCGGGGTCGGAGGCGGACCGGGAGGCAGCCGGCGGCGCCGAGGTACTCGGCCCGCAGGCCCATGGCCTGGAGGGGGTAGATGACGCGTCGCATCGGCCTGGCACGCAGCGACGGGTCTCCGTCGAGGGTGCCTCCCACACCGGAGCCGGCGAGGATCCCGGCTACCAGCCGGGCCGTGGTGCCCGAGTTTCCGCACTCGAGCGCGCCGGCCGGGGAGCTCAGCGGGCCTCCCCGCACGGTGGCGTCCAGCCCGCCGCGCTCGGCCGGGCGCGTGTCGACCTCGGCTCCGAGCGCCCGCACCACCGCCAGCGTGCTCAGGATGTCGGCCCCGTCTCCCAGGCCCCTGATCCGCGATACGCCGTCGGCGAGCGGCGCGAACAACAGGGCCCGGTGGGACACCGATTTGTCACCCGGCACGCGGAGCGAGATCACGTGGCGTCCGTCACCGGGTGAGCCGGTTCGACCGGCCGGTCCTCGTCGGGCGGGAGCGGGATCTCGATCACGAGCCCGTCGCGGGCGATCTCGGTCCTCGGAAACACCGCGCGGGCTTCTTCCAGGAGTCCTCCCCCCCGGTCCGCGTAGCGCGCGCTCAGATGCGTGAGGACGAGCCTCCGGACCCCGGCTTCGCTGGCCACCCGCGCGGCCTCCGAGGCGGTGGAGTGACCGGTCTCGCGCGCCCGGGCCGCTTCGGCCTCGTCGAAGGTGGCCTCGTGCACGAGGAGATCCGCCTGGCGGGCGATGGCGACCGTGGCCGGGCAGGGTCGCGTGTCGGAAGTATAGACGACGCGCCGGCCCCGCCGCGGCGGGCCGACGAGGCTCCCGGGGTCGACCACTCGCCCGTCCACGAGCTCGACCGATTCGCCCCGGTGGAGGGCCCCGAACAGGGGACCCTCGGGAACGCCGAGGGCCCGGGCGCGATCGACGTCGAAGCGGCCGGGGCGGTCGTCCTCGATGAGGGCGAGACCCATGGACTCCCGGGTGTGCCGGGTCGGGAAGGCCTCGATCCGGAAGCCGTCCTCCTCGAGGACGGGGCCGGGCTCCACGGCGCCGAGGCGGACGTCGTACGACAACGGCTCGCCACCGAGGTCGATGAGGATGCGGAGCGTATCCGCGGCGCCCGCCGGACCCCAGATCGTGAGGGGTTCGACGCGCCCCTGGAGCCCGAACGTGCGCAGCAGCCCGGTCAGACCGAGATAGTGATCGGCGTGCAGGTGGGAGACGAAGATGTCGCTCACGGCGAAGCCCACCCCGAATCGCATCATCTGCCGCTGCGTGCCCTCGCCGCAGTCGAACAGGAACAACCGACCGTCGCGCTGGACGGCGATCGAGGACACGTTCCTGGCGACGGTGGGGCGCGACGACGCGGTTCCGAGAAAGGTGAGGCGGAGGATGGATGCGCTCCTTCGAGGCCTGCTGAGCCGTGCCGGCCACGCCCGTGGGCGGTTGTCCGGTAGAGGTCCGGGCGAAGCTACGCCGGCCCACCGGCCCGTCAACCGCCGCGCGTACGAGCGGTAGTGGGTCGACCCACTACCCGTACGAGCCGTACCGTTGACCGGGCCCGCGGCGTCCCCTACATCGAATCCCGTGGCGCCTCCAGCTTTCGACGGGTACGACCCGCCCCCGATCCGACGATCCGAAGACGGTGTCGAGCGCTCCGGCTCGACACGCGACTCCGGCATCCTCTCCTCTCTCGTCCATCTCGTGACCGATCGTGCCCTCCGCGTGCGGGATCGCGGGTCGACCGGCGAGGCTCGTTCGATGCAGGCCCTGCGCGAGGCCGTCGACGCCCTCGGGCACCACCTGGACGCGCTCGACCTCCTGCGCGGGGCCGGCCTCGACATCGAGGTGTCCCCACCGCCGGAGCGCCCGCCGGGGGCCCCCGGCGCCCGAGCGGCGAGCGGCACCGGGCCCGTCGCCGGCCCGGACCCGGGAGCCGCGAGCGAGCCGGTGTCGGCCGCATCCGCACCCGAGCGCGGCCCGGTCGGCGAAGCTCCGGCCGCCGGATCCGCCGGCCACTCGGAGTCGTCCGACGGCGCGGTCGGGCCGGGGCCGTCCGCTGGAGGGGCCCTGCCTTCCGCCGGCGAGCGCGCGCCCCGATTCCCGCCCTTCCGAGACCAGGCCACCGGTCTCCTCAGCCGTGAGGGATTCGAGTGGGTCGCGAGCGGCGAGCTGAAGCGCTGCGCCCGTCACGGACGCGTCTTCTCGATCCTCCTCCTGCAGCCCGAGCAGGCCGACGAAGAGACCCTGGTCCGATCGGCCGAGGTCGTGCGGCGCGGGCTCCGCGGCTCCGATGTCGCGGGTCGGGACGGTGAGCGCGCCCTCCTCGTCGCGCTACCGGAGACGGCTCCGCGGGAAGCACGCGCCGTCGCCGAGCGTCTCGTCGAGCAGCTCGAGGGCGCGGGGGCGTGGAGCCGCGAGGGCCGTCTCGGGATGGCCGGCTACCCGGCGCACGGCGAGACGGTGTGGTCGTTGCTCGAGATCGCCCGCGGGAAGCTGACCCAGCCGGTGGGCGGCACGCTGCAGCGGGGCGCGGACGGGGGCTACTGGTCCGTGTGAGCGATGGCGGCGACGAGCTCCGCGTCCGACGTGTCCGCCAGCGACGCCCCCGGGAGCACCACCACCGGATGGTCGGCCCCGAGGCAACGCAGCCGGACGCCGATCACCTCCCGGGACGTCTCCCCCTCGTACCACACGGGGCCGCAGGCCTGCGCGAGCCACGGCTCGCCGTCCGGCCCCTCGAAGCGTCGTTCGGTGCCGGTGAGGGGCGCGCCCTTCTCCCACAGCTCGCGAAATCCGTCCGCGTCGAGCTCCGTGACGATCGTGTCGGGCGGGAGCGCCGCACGCCGGTCGGGCGGCCCGTCCTCGGTACTCACGAAGTATCCGAGCCCCAGCCCGCCCGTCGACCGCCCCGCGTCGAACAGGGTCCACACGGTGCCGTCGATGTGCCCTTCCACCCGTGGACGCTCGCTCATCGGATGGCTTCGCGGCCAGGCGCGCCCCGCTTTGCGCCGTCGGCCGGCTCGGCGTACACGCCGCGTGCGGCGCTCGGGCCCGATGGCATCCGTGTCGCGCGGCTCTCGAGCGCCGCCTCCTGGGCGGATTCGATCTCGCGGGTCACATCGCGCTCCGCGGCGGCGAGGACATCGCGGTTCCGCGTCTCGCGATCCCCCTCACCCGGCGCGAGGTCCCACGGTCCGGTGGCCAGGTACTCCTCGTACATCCCGATGGGATCGCGCCGTCCCCACCGGTCGAACAGCCCCTGCGGGAACGTCGCGCGCGCCTCGCGCACATCGTGCGTGGCGTGGCCGCCCATCCGGAAGGTCGTGGCCTCGATGAATACGGGTCCCTCCCCCGCCCTGCAGCGCGCGGCCGCCAGGCGCGTGGCGGCATACATGTCGAGCACGTGGTTCCCATCGGCCGACAGGAGCGGCACACCGTAGGCCACTCCCCAGTCGCGGAAATCGGCCGCCGCGTGGTGCTGTTGCAGACGCGTGCCGAGCGCCACCTGGTTGTTCTGGAGCACGAACACCACCGGCAGACGGAGCACGGCGGCGAAGTTGAGCGCCTCGTGCGCCTCGCCGTGCTTGGTGGCGCCGTCCCCGATCCATGTGAGCGCGACGCGTCGCTCCCCTCCGCGCCTGAACGCGAGCGCGATGCCGTTGATCACGGTCGCGAGCGACGCGACCATGCTGATCGGCGGGCAGACCCCCAGCGCGAGATTCCCGACATGCAGGTCCCGCCCCCCGGTGGGCGAGTCCTCGGTGGCCAGGTACGCCCGCAGCATGTCGGCCACCGGCATCCCCATCTCGTGACACGCGCCCGCGTTCCGGATCATGGGTCCGACCACATCGCCACGGGCGCCGCGGCGGTCGAGGGCGTGCACCGCCCCGATGGTGACCGCTTCCTCACCGGTGCCGAGCCAGGCCTTGGAGATCACCCCCCGCTTGACCCAGCGCGCGAGCGCGATGTCGTGCAGCCGGAACCGGAGGAGACCCCGATACAGGTCGAGGACCCGGCCGGCGTCGAGGGCCTCGATCTCGCGTCGCCGCTCGGGATCCGAGCTGGCCAGCCGCCGGTACTCCTCGAGGAGCCCGGGGTCTGGCTGCCAGGAGACGTACTCCGGGGGGTCGTATGCCGCGTATCGTCGCATCGTGCCACGGGCTCCGGAACGATCGGGTGGCCGGATCTCCGGCCACGCGTCCGTCATCCTACGGGATCGGACGGGCGGACGGAACCTCGCGCGCCCCGACCGGCGCGGACCCGTCCGCCCGTCCCGACGGTCCCCGGCGGCGTCCCGACCCGCTAGATTGTCGATGTACCGGGAGGTGACCGTGAAACCGTGTCCCACGTGCGACTGCGTCATCCCGGATGCTGCCCGACAGTGTCCGCACTGCCGCGCGAAGCAGCGCCGGGGAGATCGCGTTCCCCAGACGGTCTTGAGCCTGATCGCCGCGGCGGTGAGCGCCGCGGTGGTCGCCGACGCCTGCCCGTCGGCGGGCGCGAACCCCGCTCCTCGCCTCCACGGCGACCCTGTGGCCGCCGTGTGGCGCGCGGGGCTCGGGACGTCTCCCTACCTCGAGGCCCCGGGCGTTGCGCGGCTGCGCTACGACGGGGGCGGCGACTGGTACGCCAATCCCTCCAGCCTGCCGAACCTCCTGCGAGCCATCCAGGAGCGCACGGGCATCCCGGTCGCCCCGCAGCCGGCCGAGGTGGGGCTGACCGATCCGGATCTGGCCGACCACCCGTTCCTGTACGTGACCGGACATGGGAACATCTCGTTCTCGCCGCTCGAGATGGAGCGGCTGCGGGCGTTCCTGCGGGCGGGTGGGTTCCTGCACGTGGACGACAACTACGGTCTCGACGAGTCGTTCCGGCGCGAGATCGCCCGCGTGTTCCCCGACACGCCCCTCACCGAGGTGCCCCTCGACCACCCCGTGTATCATCTGCTGTACGACTTTCCGGGCGGGCTGCCCAAGATCCACGAGCACGACGGAAAGCCGGCGCAGGGATTCGGGATCTTCCTCGACGGCCGCCTGGCGGTGTTCTACAGCTACCAGTCGGATCTGGGCGATGGGTGGGAGGACGCGGCCGTGCACGGGGACCCGCCGGAGATCCGCGAGCAGGCGATCCGCATGGGCATCAACCTGTTTCTCTACGCCTTGTCGTCCACCTCGGAGCGCTGAGCGTCTTCGAGCGCCCGACCCATCGCGCGCCACCCGGTCCCACGGGACGCGCGCCGGATCCGGGCCGCGCATCTGTCGGGCCCGAACGCGTGGGGCGAGGCCGGCGATGGGCACCCACGCCTGTGGAGGAAGCGTCCACCGCCCCGCCTGCACCGCCCACGAACCGGGGTGTGAAGCGGCGCCGTCAGAATCAGAC
>Ga0315553_10000028_pt1 | contig 109677 bp, 113 predicted proteins | sample SalMarSW160140MG_FD_203099 | JGI IMG/M metagenome (GOLD analysis project Ga0315553, IMG submission 203099) | Salt marsh sediment microbial communities from the Plum Island Ecosystem LTER, Massachusetts, United States - Salt Marsh Sediment SW1601-40 ... | reverse complement strand
CGTCCGGCAGCTCCGGCAGGTCCTTGGCGAGCCTGTCCACATAGTCTTGGGTCAGCTCGAGCGGCAGGAGATCGGGATCGGGGAAATAGCGGTAGTCGTGCGCCTCTTCCTTGGAGCGCATGGACCGCGTCTCGCCGGTCTTGGCGTCGAACAGCCGCGTCTCTTGGACGATCTCGCCGCCATCCTCCAGGATCTCGATCTGGCGGCGCGCCTCGTATTCGATGGCCTGGCCGATAAAGCGGATCGAGTTGACGTTCTTGATCTCGCAGCGCGTGCCGAATTTTTCGCCCGGCCGCCGCACCGAGACATTCACGTCGGCGCGCAAACTGCCCTGCTCCATGTTGCCGTCGCAGGTGCCGAGATAGCGCAGGATCGTGCGGAGCTTCGACACATAGGCTTTCGCCTGCTCCGACGAGCGCAGATCGGGCTTCGACACGATCTCCATGAGCGCGACGCCCGAGCGGTTGAGATCGACATAGGAGTATTGCGGGTGCTGGTCGTGCAGGCTTTTCCCCGCGTCCTGCTCGAGATGCAGCCGCTCGATGCCGACGATGACGCGCTCGCCACTCAAGAGATCGACGATGACCTCGCCCTCGCCCACGATCGGGTTCTTATACTGGCTGATCTGATACCCTTGCGGCAGATCGGGATAGAAATAGTTCTTCCGGTCGAACACGGACGTGAGGTTGATCTTGGCCTTCAGGCCGAGCCCGGTGCGGATGGCTTGCGCCACGCAAGCCTCGTTGATCACCGGCAGCATGCCGGGCATGGCCGCATCGACCAGGCTGACATGGGAGTTGGGCTCGCCGCCGAACTCGGTCGAGGCGCCTGAGAACAGCTTGGCGTTGGACGTGACCTGGGCATGGACCTCCATGCCGATGATCACCTCCCAGTCGCCGGTGGCGCCTGCGATCAAGTTCGATTTTTCCGTCTTGGCGTCCATGGGCCGCCGCTACTCCTTGCGCTCCGTCTGCTGCCGGAGCTTCTCCTCTTCATACTGGATGAACCAGCCGATCATTTGACGCCACAGCGCCTCGACGAGTTCAGGCGGCAGGCTGTTCTGCGCCGCCCGCGCCTTGACCTTGTCGATCACCTGCTGGATGCGCCACGGCACGCGGGCGTCCGCCGGCGAGTTCTTGAGCTGCCAGGCGCGATCCACGTAGGCGAAGCGCTCGCAAATGAGGTCAACGAGGGCTTGATCGATACGGTCGATCTCGATCCGCACCTCATCCATGCTCTGGCATTTCTGCGCTTCGCGTGTCGCCATGGTGTGATGGTCCTTCAGCCCACGCCGCCAGGCAAGACGGCGTCCACCTCGATTTCGACAAGCCAGTCGGGGCTGACAAAGCTCGAGACCTGGAGTGTCGTATTGGCGGGTCGGATCTCGGCGAAGATCTCGCCGTGGACGCGGCTCACCTGCTCGAAATGCGCGATGTCGACAAGATAGACCCTTGTGCGGACCACGTCCTTCAGGCTCGCACCGGCCTTCTCGAGGGCGGCGGAGATGGTCTCGAAAATGGCCCGGGTCTGCACTTCCGCGTCTCCGATCGCCACCGGCTTGCCGCCTGAACCTGCCGTCGTGCCGCTGACCGAAATGAAGTTGCCCACGCGCACGGCGCGAGAGTACCCGACAAGGGGCTCGTAAGGGCTGCCGGAAGACACCAGCACGCGGTCTGCTCCGGTCGCGCTCACGCCGCCTTGCTCCACCAGTCCGCCGGCTTAGCCAACGATCCCGCCGCCTCCTCGATGACCTGCGCCGTACGGAACAGCGTCTCCTCGTCGAAGGCGCGGCCGATGAGCTGAAGCCCGAGCGGCGTGCCTTCCGAAGACAGTCCCGCCGGCACGGAGATGCCGGGCAGGCCCGCCATGTTCACCGTCACCGTGAAGATGTCGTTCAGATACATCTCGAGCGGATCGCCGGACTTCTCGCCGATCGCAAAAGCCGGCCCCGGCGTGGTCGGCGTCAGGATCGCATCGACGCCCTCGAACGCCTGGTCGAAATCGCGCTTGATCAAGGTCCGCACCTTCTGCGCCTTGAGGTAATAGGCGTCGTAATAGCCGGCCGACAGCACATAGGTGCCGATCAGGATACGCCGCTTGACCTCGGCGCCGAAGCCCGCCTCCCGCGTGTTCTCGTACATGGAGATCACGTCGGAGCCAGACTCGCGCAAGCCGTAGCGCACGCCGTCATAACGGGCGAGGTTCGAGGAGGCCTCCGCCGGCGCGACAATGTAATAAGACGGGAGCGCATATTTGGTGTGAGGCAGGCTGACCTCTTTGATAGTGGCGCCCGCCGCCTTCAGCCATTCGATACCCTGCTGCCACAGCGCCTCGATCTCGGGCGCCATACCCTCGACGCGATATTCTTTCGGGATGCCGATGGTAAGCCCCTTCACGCCTTGGCCCACCGCAGCCTCGAAATCGGGCACCGGCAGGTCGGCGCTGGTCGTGTCCTTGGGATCGTGGCTCGCCATCGCTTTGAGCATGATGGCGGCGTCGCGCACGCTGCGCGCGATGGGTCCCGCCTGATCGAGCGAGGAGGCGAAGGCCACGATGCCCCAGCGCGAGCAGCGGCCGTAAGTCGGCTTGATGCCGACCGTGCCGGTGATCGCTGCGGGCTGGCGGATCGAGCCACCCGTGTCGGTCGCCGTGGCGCCCATGCACAAGCGCGCCGCGACCGCCGCCGCCGATCCGCCCGACGAGCCGCCGGGCACGAGCTTCGCGTCCGATCCCTCCCGCTGCCAGGGATTGACCGCGGGCCCGTAATGGCTCGTCTCGTTGGACGATCCCATGGCGAACTCATCGTTGTTGAGCTTGCCGAGCATCACCGCGCCTTCTGCCCACAGATTGGCGGTCACCGTCGACTCGTAGGTCGGCGTGAAGCCGTCGAGAATGTGCGAGCACGCGGTGGTGCGGACGTCCTTCGTGCAGAACAAATCCTTGATGCCGAGCGGGATGCCCTCGAGCGCACCCCCCTCGCCCTTGGCAAGGCGCGCGTCGCTCGCCGCGGCCATTTCAAGGGCCCGCTCCGGCGTCGGCAGCACATAGGCATTGAGCGCCGCGTTCGCCGCCTCGATGGCTTCGACATGGGCTTGCGCCAGCTCCCGCGCGGAGAACGACTTGTCGCGCAATCCGTCGCGCGCGCCGGCGATGGTGAGGTCTGTCAGCTTGGTCACGGCGCTCACGGCTTCACGTCAGGGCAGAGGACATAGTGGTTGAACCCGTCGGGCTTGGTCGCCGACTCCTGGTCGCCACCGTTCGACTCGCTCTCCTCCGCGGCATCATCGTGGTCGAGCTCGCTCGGGTCCATATCCTCGGAGAGGGGCAACTCACTCTCGTTGCCTTGCTGCTGGGTGATGTCGGTGAGGCGGCTGACGACAAGGCCCCCGGTGTCCGTAACCGCAATGGCGAACAGATCGGGATAGACATAGCCTTCCTCGTCGCAGAACGCGTTCGCCAGCCAGCTTTTGTCATCGCGGGGCGTGACCGAGACGAAGTCGCAATGCTGGGCACTGGTGGTCACGCCCTTCTTGTTCAGGACATAGAAATCGAGGTCCTCGCCGAGCTCCTCCACGGTCTTGGTCTTGAGTTCCTCGCAACCGGCATCCGACGTGGCATAGGTTCCGTCGGGCAAATCCCCGGCGAAAGCCGTCGAAGCCCCGGCAAGCACGGCCAGCAAGACGAAGGCTGCTCTCCGCATCCCCCTACTCCACGATTTTCGGCACGACGAAATAATGATCGTCGACCTTCGGCGCATTCTTGACGATGTCGTCGGCGCAGAACCCATCGGTCACGACGTCTTCGCGCTTCTTCATGGTCATGGCTTCGACGCGGGTCATGGGCTCCACATTGGACGTGTCGAGCTCGTCGAGCTGAGCCACCCAATCGAGAATCCCCGATAGCTCCGTCTCGAGCCGCGTCGCTTCCTCATCGGTGATGGCGATGCGGGCAAGGCGGGCGATGCGGCGGACGGTGGCGCGGTCGACGGACATGGTTTAGGGCGGTTTTCGGGGTTCAGGGTTCCGGGTTCCTGTAGCACCGGGCCGGAAAGGCGGCAACTTGGCTTCTCGCCACGCCTCGCAGGGCGTTCAAGCTTCGAACGGCACGCCGAATTCGGGCACGACAACGCGATTTCCGGCCATTTCGGCGATGAATTTCTCCGCCGTCTGGTCGAGCACCGGAAAGGTCCCGTAGTGGCACGGCACCACCGTCTCGAAGTCGAAGAAGCGCTTGCAGGCGAGCGCCGCCGTCTTGGCGCCCATGGTGTAGCGGTCGCCGATCGGCACGAAGCCTATGGTCGGCGCGTAGAGCTCGTTGATCAGGGCCATGTCGGAGAAGATGGCCGTATCGCCCATGTGATAGAGGGTCTTGCCCTCCTTCGCCGCGATCACGACACCGCAAGGGTTGCCCAGATAGAGCGGGCGCCCGTCCACCATGTTCGAGGACGAGTGAAAAGCCGGAACGAAGGTCAGGTCGAAGTCCTCATGGGGTTGCGTGCCGCCCGTATTGCCGTGATCGGTCTTCTCGATCCCTTGGCCTTGCAGATAGCTGGCGAGCTCGTGGACGGCCACGAGCGTCGCGCCCGTCTCCTTGCAGATGGCGACGCTGCTGCCGAGATGGTCCTCGTGCCCATGAGTCAGCGTCACGTGGGTTACCCCATCGATGACCTTGTGCAGGGGAATCTCCGCCCTCTCGAAGGTGGCGTTGCCGGTGAGGAACGGATCGATCAGGATGCGGCTTGCGCCCGTGTCGATGCGGAAGCAGGAATGGCCGAACCACGTAATCTTCATCATCTCACCCTTTAGATTGGCCTCGTGACAGCAACTCCGCCCCTTCCTATCGAAGACTTGGCTTCGAGGCTACAGCCCGAGGCCAGGCTGCTCGGTCTCGACGTGGGCACCAAGACCATCGGGCTGGCGCTGTCGGACGTCACCCTCTCGATCGCCACACCTTATGAGACGCTGCGCCGCACCAAGTTCACGGCGGACGCGCAATTGCTCGCCGCGATCGCGGCGAAGGAAGGCGTCGGCGGCCTCGTCATCGGCCTTCCCATCAATCTCGACGGATCCGAAGGGCCACGTGCCCAGTCCACGCGCGCGTTCGCCCGCAACCTCGCCGGGCACGTCCCGCTGCCTATGGCCTTCTGGGATGAGCGGCTCTCGACGGCGGCCGTCGAACGCCACCTGATCGAGGCGGATGCCTCCCGCAAGCGCCGCGCCGAGGTGATCGACCGCATGGCCGCCGCCTATATCCTGCAAGGCGCGCTCGACCGGCTGAGAAACCTCGCGGGGCAGCGCTAAAGGGGCGCCGTCTCGAACAGTTGATAGCCCGTGACGTTAGCCGGGCACAGCCCGCCCCCGCAGAGCGCGACGGTCGAGACGACGTTGCCGATGGCCAGCACGAGAAACAGGAGCAGCGCCGAAAGCGGCAGCACCTTCAGACGAACCGACATCGGCTCGGCCCTGGAGAACTGCCGGTCGTCCAAGAGCATGATCGCGCAGCCGAGGATGATGGCGCAGGCGGTAATGAACGCCCAGGTGTAGAGATGGAGACCAAACACGGGATTGCCGTAGGAGCCTGTGCCGGGAACAATATGCAGCAGGATTTGGCGCATCGAGATCAAGCCGCCGGCCATCGCCCCGATGATCGCCACACCGTAATGGCTCGGCTTCGGCCCGAAGATGAGATTGAGAGCAATACCGAACCCGGCGGCAAAGAAGCCGGCGCGCTGGAGAATGCACAACGGGCACGGCAGATCGCGGAACCAGAGCTGATCGACGAAGGCGAGCACCAGCACCGTATCGAGGACAAGAAGCCCCAGGGCATTAAGCAGCCGCGACAGGTCGGCGGTCATGCCTTTCCTCCTAGAGTCAGAGCCCGATATTCAGCACTTCGGTCGCATGGAAGCGGAAGAGAACAAGCATCGCCACGAGTCCGATCACCCAGAAACCCATGGCCACTCCCCGATGCCGCAGCCACGCTGCACCAATCGCGCAAGCAAAGAGGAGAAAGGGTAAGCTCATCATTGCGCAGCCCTCTCGTTGTCCCCCCTCAAAGCTTTCAATCCCCTGCCGGCCCGTGAAGTCTTTTGATTCGCTCTTTCTGCAAGGTATTGATATTTCGGGCCTGATGGCAACCCCCCACGCGTTTGCGGCCACTCAAAGGACGAGGCCGCCCGAACGGCGGCCTCGCAAGCACCTACGATCTCCTCGATCTACCGTCTAGCAGGGCACGCACCAGCACCGGAGCGGACCGCAGACCCGGTAGCGGCCCCAGCCGCACCAGCCGCGGCGCCGGCAGCCGGCCTTTTCGATGGGCGAATAGTTCTTGGCAGCTCCAGGAAGATTCGCCGTCGTCGGATTCGAGGTCAGCGCCTCGGCGTTCCACGCAATACCACCGGCAAGCAGCACCGCCGCCGCCAGTCCAATGGCAACCGCAAGCTTACGCATCTCGAGCCTCCTGAATATGTCCGTCCCTAAGGGGGGAGACGACCCTAGCGTACGCCTCATGGCGGGATCATGTCAGCGGGACCGCTGGACAGCGTTCCCAAACATTTAAGGTGTGGACAACCTTATGGCGCCGCGCGGTCGAGGATCGCGCGCGTGTCGCCGTGTGCTGTGGCTGCGCCATACGTATTGCGCCACCCCCCATCGAGCCTTGTGGCGACGAATGCGTCGCTCACCTCTTCGGGGGCGTGCGCAAGAAGGAGCGCAGCCGCTTGCGCCAGCGCCAATTGCTCGACAAGCGCCCGCGCCACGCTCTGATCGCGCATGGCTTTTGCGAGCAAGGTCTCGATGCGATCGAGCGCGGCCTTCACGCGAGGCTCGCGGCCGGCGATGTCGTCGATCTCCTCGAGCACCTGCCGCACGGTCGCCGGCGACCGCTCCAGCACGCGCAGCACGTCGAGGCACATGACATTGCCCGAACCTTCCCAGATGGCGTTGACCGGCACCTCGCGATAGAGAAGCGGAAAGCCGCCATCCTCCACGTAGCCATTGCCACCCATGCACTCCATGGCTTCGTAGACGAGCGCCGGCGCCGTCTTGCACACCCAGTATTTGGTCACCGGCGTCATGAGACGGCGATACGCGACCTCGTCCTCTTCCGTGCCCCCGTCGAAGGCGCGCGCCAGGCGAAAGGCAAGCGCCGTCGCCGCCTCTACATCAAGCACCATGTCGGCGAGCACCTGTCCCATCAGCGGCTGATCGATCAAGAGCCGCTGGAACACGGACCGATGCCGCGCATGGTGGATGGCGCGGGCGATCGCCTGGCGCATCAGTCCCGCCGAGGAGACGGCACAGTCGAGGCGCGTCAGCGTCACCATGTCGATGATGGTGGCGACGCCCCGCCCCTCGTCGCCGACGAGAAAGCCGTGTGCGCCCTCGAACTCCACCTCGGAAGACGCATTGGAGCGGTTGCCGAGCTTGTCCTTGAGCCGTACCAGGCGAAGCCCGTTGAGCTCGCCGTCCGGCGTCAGCCGCGGCAGCAGGAAGCAGCTCAAGCCTTCGCTCGCCTGCGCCAGCACGAGGAATGCATCGGACATCGGCGCCGACAGAAACCATTTATGCCCGGTGATGGCATAAGCCGCACCGGGTCCGCCGTCGTCCAATGGCTCGGCGCATGTCGTGTTGGCCCGCACATCCGTGCCGCCTTGCCGCTCCGTCATGCCCATGCCGACCGTCACCGCCGACTTGACGTCGGCCGGCGCAGTGCCCGGATCGTAAGTGCGCCCGAGGATCTTCGGCAGCCACTCGGCGGCGAGCTCCGGCGCGTGGCGGAGCGCCGCGACCGAGGCGTGGGTCATGGTGATGGGGCAGCAATGTCCCGGCTCCATCTGCGCCGCCATGTAGCTTCCGGCCGCACGCGCCACGTGGGCGCCAGCCCGCGGCGCCCCGCCGACGAGCAGGTGCTCCCAGGTCGAGCAGTGCAGCCCCTGGGCCATGCTGATGGCCATGATCTCGTGATAGGCGGGATGGAACTCGACGTGATCAATGCGGCGCCCCTGCGCGTCGCAGCTATGCAACTCCGGCGGATGGGCGTTGGCCCGGCGTCCAAGCTCGATGGCGGTGGCGCTGCCGGCGACCCCCCCGAACGCGTCGAGATCGGCCGCCGCCCAGTCCGCCCCTTCGCGCGAGACCGCCTCGCGCAAGGCCGCGTCCGACGCAAACAGGTTCACGTCGACAAAGGGCGGGCTCTGGTTGAACGCCGCGTCATCCCGGGATGGATCGGCCAAGGGAGCAGCCATGGGAGCAGCCATGCCTCACACTGCCAGAACGTCCGTTACAGCCAGCTTACCTTAATTCGCCGCGCAAGCTTGATGCCTGTCGCGCGCAAGCTTATACAGTGCCCTTTAATGAGCATCGCGGCTGAAGCTCCTCCTTCGTTCCCCCATCGCCATCTTCTTGGAATCGAAGGCCTTTCGCGCGCCGAGATCGAGGGCTTGCTCGACCTTTCCGAGGAGGCCGCGAAGCTCGGGCGCCAGATCGACAAAAAGCGTGACGATCTGCGCGGCCGGACCATGATCAATCTGTTCTTCGAGGCCTCGACCCGAACCCAGAGCTCGTTCGAGCTGGCCGGGAAGCGGCTCGGCGCGGACGTCATGAACATGGCGATCCCGACCTCCTCGATCAAAAAGGGCGAGACCCTTATCGACACGGCCGTGACGCTGAACGCCATGCGGCCCGATCTCCTCGTCGTCCGCCATCATGCCGCCGGCGCCGTCGAGCTTCTTTCCCAAAAGGTCGACTGCTCGGTGATCAATGCCGGGGATGGCAGCCACGAGCATCCCACCCAGGCGCTCCTCGATGCGCTCACCATTCGCCGCCACAAGAACAAGATCCAAGGGCTGATCGTCGCGATCTGCGGCGACATCCTCCACTCGCGGGTGGCCCGCTCGAACATCATTCTGCTCAACACGCTCGGCGCCCGTGTCCGCGTCATCGCCCCGTCCACGCTGCTCGGCGCCGGCATTGAGCGGCTTGGCGTCGAGGTCTACACCGACATGCGCGAGGGGCTGGCGGATGCGGATATCGTGATGATGCTGCGGCTCCAGCGCGAACGCATGGTGTCGAGCCTGATCCCGAGCCAGCGGGAATATTTCCATTTCTTCGGGCTCGACTACGACAAGCTCGCCTGCGCCAAGCCCGACGCGCTCATCATGCATCCCGGGCCAATGAACCGCGGCGTGGAGATCGACTCCAACGTGGCGGACGACACCCGCAGCGTCATACGCGAGCAGGTCGAGATGGGCGTCGCCGTGCGCATCGCCGTCCTCCAGGCGCTCGCCCGTAACCTGCCGAACCGGTGACCGCCATGCCGACGCACGACGACCACCACCCCCAACACCGGCCTCTCGCCCTGGTCAATGCGCGGCTCATCGACCCCGCCACCGGGCTCGACGCCTTCGGCGGCCTCCTGATCTCGGGCGGCGTCATCGCCGATCTCGGCATGCACATAACCGAGGGCGCGGTGGAGGGCGCGGAGTTCCTCGATTGCGGCGGCCGCACCGTGGCGCCTGGTCTGATCGACATGATGGTGTTTGCCGGCGAGCCGGGGCATGAGCACCGCGAGACGCTGGCGACGGCGAGCCGGGCCGCCGCAGCCGGCGGCGTCACTACCATCCTCTGCATGCCCAATACCGATCCCGTGATCGACGACGTGGCGCTAGTCGACTTCATTCTGCGCCGCGCCCGCGACACCGCCCTCGTCCACGTCCATCCCATGGCCGCCATGACCCGCGACCTGAAGGGCGAGGAGATGGCGGAGATCGGCCTCCTCCGGGAAGCGGGCGCCATCGCCTTCACCAACGGCAAGACCAGCGTCGACAATGCGCGGCTCATGCGCAACGTGCTCAGCTACGCCAACGACTTCGGCGCGCTCGTCGTCCATCACCTCGAAGACGCCACCCTTGCCCAAGACGGCGTGATGAATGAGGGCGAGATCGCCACGCGGCTGGGCTTGCGAGGCATTCCGACCGCGGCCGAGACCATCGTGCTCGAGCGCGACCTGCGTCTCGTCGAGTTGACCGGCGCCCGCTATCACGCGGGCCAGATCTCCTGCCGCGCATCCCTCGATGTCATTCGCGTGGCCAAAGAGCGCGGCCTGCCCGTTACCTGCGGTGTCTCCATCAATCACCTCACCCTCAACGAGAACGACATCGGCTCCTACCGAACCTTCTTCAAGATGAAGCCGCCGCTTCGCGCCGAGGCGGATCGGCGTGCCATGGTCGATGGCGTGGCGAACGGCGATATAGACGTGATCGTCTCCGCCCACGACCCGCGCGGTGCCGAAGGCAAGCGCCGGCCGTTTGCGGAAGCCAATGACGGCGCCGTCGGCCTCGAGACCCTGCTCGGCGCGTCCTTGCGCCTCTACCACAACGGCGAGGTCAGTCTGCACCGCCTGCTCGAGGCGCTGTCCGCCAACCCGGCCAAGCTCTTGGGGCTCGGCGGCGGCCGGTTGGCACGCGGCGCGCCGGCCGATCTGGTCCTTATCGATCTCGAAATGCCGTGGACGGTGGAGCCGGAGCAGCTCCGCTCCAAATCCAAGAACACGCCCTTCGACGGCGCGCGGCTTGAAGGTCGGGCGCTCGTGACATTCGTTGCTGGACGCCCCGTCTACCACTACGGTTGAGCGGCCATTGGCTGCGTAGAGGGATGACCGATGCCGCCGTCCGAGGATTGGAGCGCCGTCCTCCCGCTGATGCTCGGGCTTTGCCTCCTCAGCCTCGTCGTCGGCTATCTCCTCGGTTCGATCCCGTTCGGCCTCATCCTGACCAAGCTCACGGGCCGGGGCGACGTGCGGAAGATCGGGTCCGGCAATATCGGCGCGACCAACGTGCTGCGCACCGGGAGCAAGGGGCTCGCCGCCCTAACCCTTCTCTGTGACGTCTTGAAAGGCACCGCCGCCGTCTGGATCGGCGCGCATTTCGGACCCTACGCCGCGATAGCGGGCGGCCTCGGCGCCTTTCTCGGACACCTCTTTCCCATCTGGCTCGGCTTCCGCGGCGGCAAGGGCGTGGCCACTTTCATCGGCGTAGCCCTTGGACTCTATTGGCCGGCGGCGCTCGTCTTCTGCGTGGTGTGGCTCCTGGTGGCGTTCGCCACCCGCTATTCCTCGCTGGCGGCGCTCGTGGCGAGCGCCGCCACGGTCGGCGCGCTGGTTTTCACCCGCGAATGGCCGCTCGCGGTCCTGTTCCTCTTCCTCACGGTCCTTCTCTATCTCCGCCACGCCGGCAACATCCGACGGCTCATGAAGGGCGAGGAGACGCGCATTGGCGAGAGCAAGCAAGGAGCCTAGGTCCGGCGCGCGCCTCAATGCACGTCAGCGCCTCGCCTGGCTGCGGCTGATCCGCAGCGAGAATGTCGGCCCTGCCACCTTCCGCGCGTTGGTCAATCAATTCGGCGGCGCGGAAGCGGCGATCGAGGCGCTGCCGGCACTCTCCCGCCGTGGCGGCCGCGCCCAAGACATCCGTCTCTGCACAGCGGCCGAGGCGGAAGCGGAGATCGAGGCGGCGCACCGCATCGGCGCGCGTCTCGTCGCGGTTGGCGAGGAAGGCTACCCGCCGGCTCTCGGCCAGGTCGATGCACCACCGCCCCTCATCTACGCGAAAGGCCGGCTCGAACTTGCAGGCCTGCCCATTGTCGCCATTGTCGGGGCACGCAACGGCTCGGCCGTCGGTCAGAAATTCACAAGACAGATCGCGAGCGCGCTCGGCCTTGAAGGATTTGTCATCGCCTCGGGTCTCGCGCGCGGCATTGACACCGCCGCCCACAACGCCGCGCTCGAGCACGGGACCATCGCCGTGGTGGCGGGCGGGATCGACATTACCTATCCGCCCGAGAACGCGGCGCTGCAAAAAGCCATCGGCGAGCGCGGCCTTCTCATCAGCGAACGGTCGCCGGGCTTCGCACCCCGCGGCAAGGACTTCCCCCGCCGCAACCGGTTGATCTCCGGCATCGCGCTCGGCGTCGTCGTGGTCGAAGCGGCCGAGCGCTCCGGCTCGCTGATTACCGCGCGGCTTGCCGGCGAGCAGGGCCGCGAGGTCTTCGCCGTGCCGGGCAGTCCCCTCGATCCGCGCGCCGCCGGCACCAACAATCTCTTGAAGCAGGGGGCGACGCTCGTCACCGACGTGACCGACATCGTCGAGGCGCTCGCGCCGATCTTGGGGCGCCCGCCAGCACCTCCGGCGATCGAACTGGCCTCCTCCGATGAGACCGTCACCCCGGCGCCGCTGCCGGATATCGGTCAGAGCGAGCGTGACCGCGTCATCGAAGCCCTCGGCCCAAGTCCCGTCGACATCGACGAGCTGATCCGCAGCACGGGCGTCGCGGCACGAAAGGTCCACATCGTCCTTCTGGAACTCGACCTTGCCGGGCGGCTGCAGCGGCACGGGCGGCAGCTCGTTTCGCTCATCGAGCCGTGACGGGATTTTAGTCGCGCCTTGCCTTTTCGCTGTTGGCTTCTTCGAGGGCGACGCTGATCAAATAGGCAAGGAACGGCAACTCGGACTCGTGGGCCAGGCGGCGCAGGCCCTCGAGCAGAGATGCAATATATTCGGAGGCCTCCTGGCGCGACGGCTGCTCTCCATCGCCCGCCGAGCCAAAATCCGTCGGAGGCCGGGCGCTCGACCCTGCCATGCCATTCTGCCCTTGCTTCGCGCCCATTGGTTTTGCCACCGCCATCCCACAAAACGCGGTATGTGGGGCCGGTTGAAGCACCAAGAACACACGTTGGATTAACACGGATTGGTTGTCTTTAGTTAGTATACGCTACTAGAAGTTGTCAACGCTCTGTTCGCTGAATTTGACAGCGGCGGGTAGAGACACCATTTTCGGCGCATACCAGGGTCGATTCCGGACCCACTGCCCTCGGCCGGACGCAATTTGCGCGGCTAGGAAGTCTCATGAACATCGTCATCGTCGAATCGCCAGCCAAGGCAAAGACTGTCAATAAGTACCTCGGGCCCGGATACCGTGTGCTCGCATCCTATGGGCACGTCCGCGACCTGCCCTCGAAGAACGGCTCGGTCCTGCCGGACAACGACTTCGAGATGCACTGGGACGTCGATCCCAAGTCCGCCAAGCGGCTGAACGAGATCGCCCAGGCCGTCAAAGGCGCTGCCAAGCTGATTCTCGCCACCGACCCCGACCGCGAGGGCGAGGCCATCTCCTGGCACGTGCTCCAGGTGCTCGACCGCAAGAAGGTCTTGGACAAGATCCCGGTCGAGCGGGTGGTGTTCAACGCCGTCACCAAAGAGTCGGTGCTGGAGGCCATGCGCCATCCGCGCCAGATCGACGGGCCGTTGGTCAACGCCTACCTCGCCCGTCGCGCGCTCGATTATCTCGTGGGCTTCACCCTCTCGCCGGTCCTGTGGCGGAAGCTGCCGGGCGCTCGCTCCGCGGGGCGCGTCCAGTCCGTCGCGCTGCGGCTCGTGTGCGACCGCGAGCTCGAGATCGAGAGATTCAGGGCACAGGAATATTGGTCGATCATTGCCGAACTTGCGAAAAACAAGAACGAGACCTTCCAGGCACGGCTCGTTTCCGCAGAGGGCAAGAAGCTCGAGAAGTTCGACATCCCCGACCAGGCGAATGCCGATCGGCTGAAGGCAGCGCTCGAAGGCGGCCGCTTCACGGTCAATGCAGTCGAGAGCAAGGCGCAGCGCCGCAATCCGGCCGCGCCCTTCACCACCTCGACGCTACAGCAGGAGGCCTCGCGCAAGCTCGGCTTCTCGCCGCGCCACACCATGCAGCTCGCCCAGCGGCTCTATGAGGGCATCGATCTCGGCGGCGAGGCGGAAGGCCTGATCACTTATATGCGGACCGACGGCGTGCAGATCGTGCCCGAGGCGGTCTCCGCGATCCGCAAGCTCGTGACCGGTCTCTACGGCAATCGCTACGTGCCGCCCTCCCCGCGCGAATACGAGGCCAAGGCGAAGAACGCGCAAGAAGCCCACGAGGCGATCCGGCCCACCGATTTCGGCAAGCCGCCCGAGCAGGTCAGCCGCTATCTCGAGGACGATGCGCTCAAGCTCTACAAGCTGATCTGGCAGCGCACGCTGGCGAGCCAAGCCTCGAGCGCCGAGATCGAGCGCACGACCGTGGACATCGACGTGGCCGGCAAAGACGGCAACGCTTACGGCGTCCGCGCCACGGGCTCCGTCATCCGCTTCGACGGCTTCCTCAAGATCTATGAGGAAGGCGTCGACGACGCGGTCGGCGAGGACGGCGCGCTGCCCGCGCTCAATCAGGGCGACGCGCTCAATCCGCGCGGCATCGAGGCGAAGCAGCACTTTACCGAGCCGCCGCCCCGCTACAGCGAGGCGACCCTGATCAAGAAGCTGGAGGAGCTCGGCATCGGCCGCCCCTCTACCTATGCCTCGACCCTCAATGTGCTGCGCGAGCGCGACTACGTGCGCATCGACAAGAAGCGTCTCTATCCCGAGGACAAGGGCCGGCTGGTCACGGCCTTCCTCGAAAGTTTCTTCAAGCGCTACGTGGAGTACGACTTCACCGCCGACTTGGAAGAGAAGCTCGATCTCATTTCCGCCGGCGAGCTCGAATGGAAGGACGTTCTCCGCGACTTCTGGCGTGACTTCATCGGCGCGGTGAACGACATCGGCGATCTCCGCATCGCCGAGGTGCTCGAAGCGCTCAACGAGCTCCTCGGACCGCACGTCTTTCCCGATAACGGCCAAGGCGGCGACCCGCGCGCGTGCCCGTCGTGCGGCGAAGGCCGCTTGAGCCTGAAGGTCGGCAAGTTCGGCGCCTTTGTCGGCTGCTCCAACTATCCGGACTGCCGCTATACCCGCCAGCTCGCCGAAACCGGCGACAAGGCGGCGCTTGCCGAAGGCAAGGTGCTCGGTACCGACCCGGAGACCGGGCTCGAGGTCAGCGTGCGGACCGGACGCTTCGGCCCCTACATCCAACTCGGCGAAGCCAATGGCGGCGAGAAGCCGAAGCGCGCCTCGATCCCCAAAGGCACCGACCCGGAGAGCATCGAGCTCGAGCGCGCGCTGGCGCTGCTGTCTCTGCCGCGCGAAGTGGGCACCCACCCGGAGACCGGCAAGCCTATTACTGCCGGCTATGGCCGCTACGGGCCTTACGTCCAATCGGACGGCAAATATGCCAGCCTTAGCACGCCCGAAGAAGTGTTCGAGGTCGGCGCCAACCGCGCCGTGGCGCTCCTCGCGGAAAAGGCGGCAAACCGCCGCCCGCGCGGGGCCAGCGTCATCAAGGAACTGGGCGATCACCCCGAAGGCGGCGGCAAGGTGCAGGTGTTGAGCGGCCGTTATGGTCCTTACGTGAAGCACGGCAAGATCAACGCCACGCTGCCGAAGGACCGCGACCCCGAGCAGGTCACCATGGAGGAAGCCGTGGAGCTAATCGCCGCGAGAGCGGCGAAGGGCCCTGCCAAGAAGCCGGCGAAGAAAGCCGCCGCCAAGAAGCCCGCGAAAAAGCCTGCGAAGAAGTCCACGCGCAAGTCCAGCAAGAGCAAGGAGGCCGCCGAGGAGGCGGCGAGCTAAGCAGCACACGTGCAGAAACCGAAGAAGGCTGCCCCCAAAAAGAAGGCACCCCCGGCCAGAAGCGCGGGCAAGCTTCCCTCCAAGCAAGAGATCCTCGATTTCCTGGAACAGTCGACCGCGCAAGCCGGCAAGCGCGAGATCGCTCGCGCTTTCGGCATCAAAGGCGCCGACCGCATCACGCTGAAAGCGCTGCTGCGCGACATGGCCGATGACGGCCTCATCGCCGGCTCGCGGCGCAAGCTGACGCGGCCCGGGATGCTTCCACCCGTAACCGTGATCGAGATCTTCTCGCGCGATCCCGACGGCGAATTCATCGCGCGGCCCGCAACGTGGGACGAGGAGCACGGCGCCCCGCCCCGCATCCTCATGGCCGAGAGCAAGCGCGAAGCGGGACCCGCCGCGGGCATCGGCGACCGTGTCCTTGCGCGCATCACCGCGCTCGGACCCAACGCCGACTATCCGTATCAGGCCCGTACCATCAAGCGCCTGCCGCGCACGGCGCAGCATCTCCTCGGCATCTTCCGCTCGCTCAAGGACGGCCGCGGCGTCATCGATCCCATCGACAAGAAGCAGCTCAAAGAGTGGACCGTGCCGCGCGGCTCGACCGGCGACGCCGAGGAGGGCGAGCTGGTCCGTTTCGAGATCGCACGTGCCGCACGCTACGGCGTCCCCACCGCGCGGGTCACCGATCGCCTCGGCAATCCAACGGCGCAGCAGGCCATCAGCCTGATCGCCGTCCACGCCCATGGCATCCCCGATGTGTTCCCGCCCGCGGTGGTGGCCGAGGCGGATGCCGCCAAGGAGGTCGAGCTCGGCCGCCGCGAAGACTTGCGGCAAATCCCCTTGGTCACCATCGACCCCTCTGATGCCCGCGACCACGACGATGCGGTGTGGGCGGAACCGGACCCCAACGCGAACAACCGGGGCGGCTGGGTCGTCATCGTCGCCATTGCCGACGTCGCGCACTACGTGACGCCGAAGAGCGCCCTCGACAAAGAGGCGCGCAAGCGCGGCAACTCGGTCTACTTCCCCGATCGTGTGGTGCCGATGCTTCCCGAGCGCATCTCCAACGACCTTTGCTCATTGAAAGAGGACGTGCCTCGCCCCTGCCTTGCCGTGCGCATGATCTTCGACAAAGACGGGCGCAAGCTCAGCCACCGCTTCTTCCGCGGGCTGATGCGCTCGGCCGCGAGCCTGAGCTACGAGCAAGCGCAAGCCGCCATCGACGGCCGCACCGACGCGATGACGGGTCCCCTCCTCGACACGGTCTTGCGGCCCCTCTGGGGCGCCTATGCGAGCCTCCAACTTGCACGCACCGAGCGCGGGCCGCTCGAGCTCGACCTCCCCGAGCGGAAGATCCTCCTCGACGATAACGGACAAGTCCGCGCCGTCGTCACGCTGCCGCGCCTCGACGCCCACCGGCTCATCGAGGAGTTCATGATCGCCGCCAACGTCGCCGCCGCCGAGACGCTGGAAGCCAAGCGCTCGCCGCTGATCTACCGCGTCCATGACGCGCCCTCGAAGGAAAAGCTCGCCAATCTCGGCGAGTTCCTTGCGACCATCGGCATGAAGCTGCCCAAGGCGGGCACGCTGAAGCCCGCCCAGTTCAACCGCATCCTCGCCGACACTCGGGCGACGCCGACCGCCGACCTCGTCGGCGAGGTCGTCCTGCGCTCGCAATCGCAAGCCGAATACAGCCCAAATAATTTCGGGCATTTCGGTCTGAACCTGCGCCGCTACGCGCACTTCACCTCGCCGATCCGCCGCTATGCCGACCTCATCGTGCACCGTGCCTTGATCCGCGCCCTCGATTTTGGCGCCGGCGGCCTGACCGATATGGAGATGGGCGAGCTCGAGGAAATCGCCAGGGCCATCTCCGACACCGAGCGCCGCGCCATGGCGGCCGAGCGCGATACCGTCGACCGCCTCATCGCCGCCTATCTCGCCGACCGCATCGGCGCGACCTTCCCGGCTCGGGTCTCAGGACTGGTGCGCACGGGTCTCTTCGTGCGCCTGATGGAAACCGGCGCCGACGGGTTCGTGCCCGCCTCGGGCATCGGCCACGAATATTTCTACCACGACGAAATCCGCCAAGCCCTGGTGGGCGAGGATACCGGCCTCGCCTTTCAGCTCGGCGACCCCGTGGAGGTGCGCCTGGTCGAGGCGATCCCGACCGCCGGGGCGCTTCGCTTTGACATGTTGAGCGAGGGACGCCACATCGGTATCAAGCCTGGACGCCCCGCAAGCAAAGGGTTTAGAGGGCGCCCGGAAGCCCCGGGAAAAGGCCGCGGCAACAAGCCTCGCCGGGGCAAGCCCCGCAAGCGCCGGTAAGGCCGGCAACGAAGGACGGAGTTGATGCAAAAGAGTGTGGGCCCCTCGGGCACCCATCATCATGACGGCAGGTCGACCGGTGCGCGCCCGGTCCTGCAATCGCTGCTACGAGGGGCGCGGCTCAAATGCCCGGCCTGCGGCACCGGCGCCTTGTTCAACCGTTACTTGAAGGTCGTGGACAGCTGTCCCCATTGCGGCGAGTCCCTGCATCACCACCGAGCCGACGATGCGCCGGCCTATTTCACCATTGTCGTCGTCGGGCATGTGGTGGTGAGCCTCGTGCTGGCGGTCGAAATCGCCTTCCGGCCGCCTCTGTGGCTCCATGCAGCCATGTGGCTGCCCCTGACCATCATCCTTGCCCTCGTCGTACTGCCGCGGATTAAGGGCTCGCTGGTGGCCCTGCAGTGGGCCCTCCTGATGCATGGCTTCGACCCCGCGTACCAAGAGGAGCTCGGCGACCGGCTCGCCCCACCCTCAGCTTGACTTCCGCCCGCGACCGATTAGGTTTCGCGGCAAATTCGTTGGTACCGTTCATCCGAGGACGACATGGCCAAGCCCGTCACCCAAAAGATCAAACTCGTGAGTAGCGCCGGAACGGGCTTCTACTACGTGACCAAGAAGAATCCGCGCAATCAGACCGAAAAGCTCGTCTTCAAGAAGTACGATCCGGTCGTGCGCAAGCACGTCGAGTTCAAGGAAGCCAAGATCAAGTAGCGCCAGGCCGGCGGGCTCTTCGCCGGCAAGCTCGATCGTCCGCCTACTCCACGCGCTAAAGACGCCGCCCCCTGGCTTTGAGGGCGCGCGAGCACAATCGAAGACATCGCAAGAAGAGTTGGGCCGCCTGAATAAGGTGGCCGGCCGAAACGCGGCGCTAACGAGGAGGCCACTCAACCGCGCTCCGGCCGGCCGAACCCCACGGACCCAGGAGATGCGGCGGACCTGAGCATTCCGTAGGGTTATTCTGGTCAGGGAAGGGAAAAATCAGGAGGCGCGCCGCTACCTCGCGCTGGCCCCCTCACTCATTTTTCGCCTCCCACGCCAATACGTCGGAACCAACTCAAACCATAAAAACAACCGACGGAGGAACGAAATCAATCAGTCTATTTAGATTAATACGACAAAACATTAGGCATTGTAAAGTGTTAAGCATAGGGCCTCAGTTACGAGATAAAGAAGCAAACTAAGGCCGTTAGCTAGCCCGAGGACCTCGCCGGGCCAGATCGGACGGGTGATTCGCGTAGTCACAACCCTACGGGCGTAGCAGCGAGATCTGAGGCCGGCCGGTCAGGCCGCGTCGGCGACGACCCGGTTGCGTCCGTCGCGTTTGGCGCAATAGAGCGCCTGGTCCGCCCTCTTCAGAATGAGTTCGGGCGTATCGTCGGGAAATTCGAGGGCAGCCACGCCGACGCTTGCTGTGACATCGAGGCCGCCGACCCGCTCTCCGGCAAAGAACGGTGCGGTGGCAATGCACTGCCTCAGCCGCTCCCCCACCAGATAAGCCTTGCCGAGATCCGTATCCGGCATCACCACCACGAACTCCTCGCCGCCGAGGCGGCATGCGAGATCAATGCCGCGGATGTTGCGTCTGAGCCGCATGGCGAACTCGCGCAGCACGGAGTCGCCCGCATCGTGGCCGTGACTGTCGTTGATCGTCTTGAAGTGGTCGATATCGAGCACCAGCACCGACAGGGGCTTGCCCCGCTGCGCGGCCTCCTCGAACAGCGTCTTCAAATGGCTGGTCATGTAGCGGCGATTGTGCAGTGCCGTGAGAGGATCGAGGATCGCCATCTCGACGGTCTCTTCGAGCCGCGTTCGCAAATGGTCCGTATAGCGCTTGCGCTTGACCTGCGTGCGCACCCGCGCCAAGAGCTCGTTCGCGTCGACCGGGCGCACGATATAGTCGTTCACGCCCATATCGAGGCCTCTGAGCAGGCGGCCTTCCTCACCAGGCTCGACGACGATCATGATGGGCAGATGCCGTGTGCGGTCGAGCGACCGCACTTGCGAGCAAAGCCGCAAGCCGTCGGCATTCTCCAGGCTGAGGCTTACGATCATGAGATCGAAATTACCGTCGGGCACATCCAGCAGGGCCCGCGCCGGGTCCGATTCCCGCTCCACATGCTGCTCCTCGTCGAGCGCTCGCGTGATGCGCTCGGCGGCGCGCTCGCGATCCTCGACCAGCAGGATGCGACCGTGGCGCCCGGCCTCCTCGAGCCGCGCGCCCATGGCGGCGGCGAAGCCCATCTGCTGCTCGGTCGTGGCGCGCATCAGCATCTCGTCGGTCAGCAGCTTGAGCCGCGCCAAGTTCCTCACCCGGGTGATGAGTGCAAGATCGTCGACCGGTTTGGTCAGGAAATCGTCGGCGCCGGCCTCAAGCCCCCTCACCCGGTCCGCCGGCTGATCGAGCGCCGTCACCATGATGACCGGAATATGCTGCGTGTGCGGTTCCGCCTTCAATCTGCGGCATACCTCGAAGCCGTCCATGCCGGGCATCATCACGTCGAGCAGGACGACGTCCGTTCCCTCGCGCGTGCAGATCTGGAGTGCCTCCGGACCGCTGCGCGCCGCACGTACCTCGAAATACTCCGCGGAGAGCCGCGCTTCCAGCAATTTGAGATTGGGCTCGACGTCGTCGACCACGAGAACGCGCGCAGTCATATCCCCTACCGAGCCTCGCCGATGAACTGTCTAACCGTGTCGAGGAACATCGATACGGAGATCGGCTTCGAGATATAGGCCTCGCAACCACCCTCGCGAATCCGTTCCTCGTCGCCTTTCATGGCGAATGCCGTGACGGCGACGACCGGGATCTCACGCAGGAGATCGTCCTCCTTCAGCCACTTCGTCACTTCGAGGCCGGACACCTCAGGCAGCTGGATGTCCATCAGGATGAGATCGGGGTGGTGCTCGCGCGCGAGCTCGAGCGCCTCCATGCCGTTGCGCGTCTGGAGCGTCCGGTAGCCGTGGGCGTCAAGAAGGTCGTGGAAGAGCTTCATGTTCAGCTCGTTGTCCTCGACGATCAGCACAGTCTTGGTCATTGGCATCGGCCCCGGCGATTCGGTCCGTCCATGATCGATGATCCGGTCGAAATGTTCCATGGCAGTCGGCGCCGACCTGACCCTCCAGAACAATGCAGTTCCTCCCCCGTGTTGGGGGCGAGTGTCACTGCAAACCTGTAACCAAACCCTTTAGAGCAGCGGCACAACGGGGCAGAAAACCGGCATTTTTGCCCGGCCTAAGGCGCGGAACACACGCGATACGGGCGGGATCGGCAAAGGCGCTCGGAGCCGCCACGCGGGCTATTTGCACTCTTGGGGCTTGAGATATTCCAAAGAGGTGAGCTTGCCTTGGATCGAGAAGTCGCCGTAGTCGATCAGGAGATTGCGGCTGACGCCGTTCTCATAGAGGCGGAAATCGATCTGGTAGCTCGGCGTCAGGTCGCCATGCTTCGGCTCGAAATAACCTATGGACACCGGCCACGAGGGAAGATCGCCGAGTTTCTTCTCCTTGGCCGCGGGCTCGAGCGTCGCATCGTCACTGTGCGGCTTGACCAGCTTGCCGATGAAAGAGGTGGTGTCATACACCTTCCGCCCTTTCTCCGACCCGTCATAGATCCTCGCCTGGAACAGGTGCTGTCCGGCGACCGCTTTGTCGATCAGCGCGATGCTGTGCTGCGTGGGAAACAAGATCGGGCCCGGCAGATCGAGCTCGGCGTGTGCGGGCTGACTCAAATTGACCTTTACCGTCTCGCTGGGAGCCGCGCGCATCGCCCGCCCCATGGTGACGTCGCCGAGCTTGTCGTTCAGATATTGCGCCGACTGGAACCGGAACTTCTTGCCGTCCCCCTGCTCCCAGGTCGACGACCTGAGATCGGTCAGATTGCTCTGCCCCTGAGAGTCGGTCATCTCGGTGACCATGCGCATGTTGAGCGAGTAGCCGTCGCATGGCGAGCCGGTGAACTCGAACACCATGCGCCCGTCGATCCCGGTGATGCCGGACGCGGACCGGGCCTCGTCGAGGGTCATCTCGTAGATGGCACGATGGGGGACGAGCTTGGTCGCAGCCAACGCCCAAGCATGCTGGGGAACGGCGCAGGCAATGCCGAGAACCGCCATAAGCGGCCATGCCCGAAGTCCAATTCTCATGCCTTGCCTCGCTTGTCCGCGCCCTGCCTCACCGGCAGGACGAAGATTTTTGACACCAACCGCGACGCCCCACAAGAGGTCCGTTGATGGTGAAATCCTCTAGGAGCGCTTGCAGGATGTCCGGATTTGCTCAATGTTCGAAGGAACTTCGCGGGCGGAGGTAGCATGGCAGGCACCATCGAAGCCAGGTTGAAAGCACTCGATATTATCCTTCCCGAGGCCAAAGCCGCCATTGGCACCTACGTGCCCTTCGTCCATCTCGGCGGGCAGCTCATCATCTCGGGACAATTGCCCCTAAAGGATGGCGCCATTGCGGTCGCGGGCACGCTCGGCGACGGCGTCGACATCCCCGACGGCCAGGCGGGCGCGCGGCTCTGCGCCCTGAATATCCTCGCCCAGGCGAAAGCCGCCCTCGGCGACCTCGATCGCATCGTGCAGCTCCTGCGCCTCAACGGCTTCGTCGCCGCCGCGCCCGGCTTCGCCGACCATCCCAAGGTCATCAATGGCGCCTCGGACCTGATGGTGGAAATCCTCGGCGACAGGGGGCGTCATACCCGTATCGCGGTGGGCTGTGCGAGCCTGCCGCTGAACGCCGCCGTCGAGATCGATGCCGTCTTTGCCATAGACTAGTCCACGAACAGCGGACCGGTGACATGGCCGAACTCTACTGGCTGAAACGGCCGATCGCCCATCGCGGCCTGCACGACGCCGCGCGTGGCTTCATCGAGAACAGCGCATCCGCGGTCGCCGCCGCCTTGGGCAAGGGCTACGCCATCGAGGTGGATCTGCGATGCGCCGCAGGTCACATGCCGGTCGTATTCCACGATGCCAATCTCGACCGGCTCACGGACGAGACGGGCCCCGTCGCCGCGCGCGACGTCGAGGCCTTGCGCGCGATACGCCTGAAGGGCTCAAGCGATCACATCCTTTCTTTGCCGGACCTCCTCGAACGCATCGGCGGCTACGTGCCGCTCGTGCTTGAGGTGAAGAGCACCTGGAGGGGCGACGGCAAGTTCGAGGCGAACATCGTCGAAGCGCTCAAGCCCTATCCGGGACCGGTCGCGGTGATGTCGTTCGATCCCCAAGCGGTGGCCGCCTTCCGCGCGCTGGCCCCGAACCTTCCCCGGGGTCTCATCGCCGACCGCTTCAGCGAAAAGCATTGGCCGAACCTCACGCCTCTACGGCGCTTTGCCATGCGGCATCTCCTCACATCCGCCTTCGCATGGCCCCACTTCATCGCGTACGATATCGCTGCGCTGCCGGCGCTTGCGCCACTGATCGCGAAGGTCCTGTTCGGGTTGCCGCTCCTGACGTGGACCGTGCGGACCAAAGACGATCGCGCACGCGCGCTGCGCTATGCCGATGCCATGATCTTCGAAGGGATCGAGCCCTAGCCATGGGCGATGTCGAAAGAGCTCCAACGGACCGCGACGAGCCGCGGGCCGAACCGCACGTCGTGGTGCGCCTGGCGCGGCGCATTGCCGACGTCGCGGCGGAGGATTGGGATGCCTGTGCCGCAGGCGGCGCGGAGTTCCAAGCGACGTCAGTCCGGCCGCCTAACCCATTCGTCTCCCACGCATTTCTGAGAGGGCTCGAAGAGAGCGGCTCGGCTGCGAAAGAGACCGGTTGGCTCCCTCAGCATCTCCTCTACGAGGACGGGGACGGCCGCCTGCTCGCCTGCATGCCCTGCTATCTGAAGGCCCATTCCCAAGGCGAGTATGTCTTCGATCACGGCTGGGCCGAGGCCTATATGCGGGCCGGCGGCCGCTACTATCCGAAGCTCCAGGCCTCGGTGCCCTTCACGCCCGTCGCAGGCCCCCGCCTTCTGGTGCGCGCCGGCGCGGACGCCGCCGAGCGCCAGGCGATCCTGCTCCAAGCCGGCCGCACGCTGACCGAGGAACTCGGCGTCTCCTCGCTCCACATTACCTTCATGACGCGCGAAGAGTGGGAGCTCGCCGGCGGTCTCGGCTACCTCCAGCGCACCGACCAGCAGTTCCACTGGTTGAACAACGGCTACGACACGTTCGACGACTTCCTCGCCGCGTTGTCCTCGCGCAAGCGCAAGATGATCCGAAAAGAGCGCCGGGCGGCGCTCGAGGACGGCATCGACATCGAATGGGTGACGGGCCGCGACCTCACCGAAGCCCATTGGGATGCGTTCTTTGACTTCTACATGGACACGGGCTCGCGCAAATGGGGCACGCCCTACCTCACGCGCGAGTGCTTCAGCCTGCTCGGGCAAACCATGGCCGACGAGCTCCTGCTCGTGCTCGCCAAACGGAACGGACGCTACATCGCCGGCGCGCTCAACGTCATCGGCGCCGACACGCTCTACGGCCGCTATTGGGGCGCGACCGAGGCGCAATACTTCCTGCATTTCGAGGTCTGCTACTATCAGGCCATCGACTACGCGATCGAGCATCGCTTGGCGCGCGTCGAAGCCGGCGCGCAAGGCGGCCACAAGCTCGCCCGCGGCTATCTGCCGTCCGAGACCTACAGCGCGCACTACATCGCCGACCCGGGGCTCGCCCGCGCCGTCGCCGATTATCTCGTGCGCGAGCGGCGCGCGGTCGCGCACGAAGCCGAGCTTCTCAGCGAGGAATCGCCCTACCGCCGTGATGAGGCGTGATCCAGGAGCCCCGCGCTAGCCGTCCAGCACGAACGAGATCTTGGCGTTGACCCGGTATTTCTTGATCTTGCCGCCGTCGACCTGAGCCTCGAAATTCTTGATGTAGATCGATTTGACGTTGCGCACGCTCTTATTGGCCGTGTCCACTGCGTATTGCGCGGCGTCTTCCCAGCTCTTGTCGGACTCGGCCAGGACTTCGATCACTTTCAGCATCGACATGAGGTTCTCCTTGGGTGGGGGGTTGAGAAATATTCTTTGCGTTTCCTACCGTTAGCTAGTTGAGCACCAATCTCGTGGCTTTGATAGGTGTCAATGGACCGGATGGGCCAATCGTTCCAGCACATCCTCATTATCCGGTTGACCGCGCGGCGCTAAGGAATCGAAATGATTCCGAAAAATGTGCGGGAAAGAGGAACGACCAAGATGGCGGCTTACGATCCGGACAACATCTTCGCCAAGATCCTGAAAGGCGAGATCCCCTGCCACAAGATTTACGAGGACGACGACACCCTCGCCTTTCTCGACATCATGCCGCGCACCGAAGGCCATGCCCTCGTCATCACCAAGGAGAAGGCGCCGGACCTCTACGGCATCTCACCGGAGGGCCTCGGCAAGCTCATGGCCGTGGTGCAGAAGCTCGCGCCCAAGATCAGCCAAGCGGTCGGCGCCGACGGCGTGCTCGTCCAGCAGTTCAACGGCGCGGCCGCGGGCCAGACCGTGTTCCACCTTCACGTCCACATCGTGCCGATCAAGGAAGGCGTGCCGGTGAAGCCCCATGCCGGCGACATGGCGAACCCCGACGACCTCGCCGTCACAGCTGAGAAGATCAGGAAGGTGCTTACGCCTTAGCCTTCGCCGAGGGGAACCTTCGGCACGATGCTGGGGCCGGCCTTAGAGCCGCCGCGCGGCTTGCGCGACCGCTTGGCGCGAGGCTTGGGCGCGGTGCCGCCCTCTCCCTCGTCCTCGGGATCGCGCGGCTTGATGGGCGCGTCGGCCTTGATGTACTCGAAGCCGAGCGCCTTCTCGCCGTCCTTCTCCTCCACCACCACGCGCACCGTGCCGCCATCCTTCAGCCTGCCGAACAGGATCTCCTCGGCCAGGGGCTTCTTGATGTGCTCCTGGATGACGCGGGCGAGCGGACGCGCGCCGAACTTGTCGTCGTAGCCGCGCTCGGCGAGCCAAGCATTGGCCTCCGGGGTGAGCTCGATGGTGATGTTGCGGTCCGAGAGCTGCGCCTCGAGCTGGAACACGAACTTCTCGACCACCTGCGCGATCACCGCCGGGGGCAGCGCGCCGAACGGGATGACCGCATCCAGCCGGTTGCGGAACTCCGGCGAGAACAGGCGGTTGATCGCCTCCTCGTCGTCGCCTTCGCGCTTGGACCGGTTGAAGCCGATCGCGGCCTTGGCCATGTCGGTGGCGCCCGCGTTCGTGGTCATGATCAGGATCACGTTCTGGAAGTCGACATGCTTGCCGTTGTGGTCGGTCAGCTTGCCGTGGTCCATCACCTGCAACAGGATGTTGAACAGGTCGGGATGCGCCTTCTCAATCTCGTCCAGCAGCAGCACGGAGTGCGGGTGCTGGTCGATGCCGTCGGTCAGGAGACCGCCCTGATCGAAGCCCACATAGCCGGGAGGCGCGCCGATCAGGCGCGACACGGTGTGGCGCTCCATGTACTCGCTCATGTCGAAGCGCAGCAGCTCGACACCGAGCAGCGACGCGAGTTGGCGCGCGACCTCGGTCTTTCCGACGCCCGTGGGCCCGGAGAACATGTAGCAGCCGATGGGCTTACCCGGCTCGCGCAGGCCCGCCCGCGACAGCTTGATCGCCGCGCCCAGCGCCTCGATGGCCTTGTCCTGGCCGAACACCACGCGCTTCAGGTCGTCGTCGATGGCGCGCAGCACCTCGGCATCGGTCTTGGAGATCGTCTTCGGCGGGATTCGCGCCATGGTGGCGATGGTCGACTCCACCTCCTTGACGCCGATGGTCTTTCGCCGCTGACGCTCGGGCAGCAGCATTTGCGAGGCGCCGGTCTCGTCGATGACGTCGATCGCCTTGTCCGGGAGCTTCCGGTCGTGGATGTACTTCGCCGACAGCTCCACGGCCGACTTGATCGCCTGACTGGTGTAGCGGACGCGGTGGAAGTCCTCGAAATACGGCTTGAGCCCCTTCAGGATCTCGATGGCGTCCGGCACCGACGGCTCGTTCACGTCGATCTTCTGGAAGCGCCGGACGAGCGCCCGGTCCTTCTCGAAGTGCTGGCGGTACTCCTTGTAGGTGGTCGAGCCGATGCAGCGCAGCGTGCCCGACTGAAGCGCGGGCTTCAGGAGGTTCGAGGCATCCATGGCGCCGCCGGAGGTCGCGCCTGCGCCGATCACCGTGTGGATCTCGTCGATGAACATGATGGCGCCGGGGAAGGCCTCGATCTCGCGCATGACCGCCTTCAGCCGCTCCTCGAAGTCGCCGCGGTAGCGGGTGCCGGCGAGCAGCGCGCCCATGTCGAGCTGGAAAATGGTGGAGTCCATCAGGACGTCTGGCACATCGCCCATGACGATGCGCCGCGCGAGACCCTCGGCGATGGCCGTCTTGCCCACGCCCGGATCGCCCACGAACAGCGGGTTGTTCTTCTGCCGGCGGCACAGCACCTGAATGGTGCGCTGGATCTCCGGCCCGCGCCCGATCAGGGGATCGATGCGGCCGGAGCGCGCCTTCTGATTGAGGTTGATGCAATAGACCTCGAGCGCATCGGCGCCGCGCTTCTTCTCGTCGCCGCCCTCGACCGTCGCCGCGTCGTCGTCGACGCCGCGCACCGTACGGGGCTCGGACATGCCACCGCGCTTGGCGATGCCGTGGCTGATGTAGTTGACCGCATCGAAGCGGGTCATGTGCTGCTCTTGCAGGAAGAACGCCGCATGGCTCTCCCGTTCGGCGAAGATGGCGACGAGCACGTTAGCGCCGGTCACCTCCTCGCGGCCCGAAGACTGCACATGCGCGACGGCGCGGTGGATGACGCGCTGGAAGCCCGCCGTAGGCTGGGCGTCGCCATGGGTGTCGAGCACGAGGCCTGAAAGCTCGTTATCGATATAGCCGGTCAGCTTGTCGCGCAGGAGGTCGAGATCCACGTCGCAGGCGCGCATGACGGCGGCCGCGTCGCGGTCGTCGATCAACGACAGGAGCAGATGTTCCAGGGTTGCATACTCGTGGCTGCGCTCGTTGGCATATTGCAGAGCGCGCCTCAAAGCCTGCTCAAGACTGGTCGAAAACGAAGCCACTTAGTTCCTACTCTTTCTCCATCGTGCACTGTAACGGATGCTCGTGCTGACGGGCGAAACTCGTCACCTGCGCTACCTTAGTCTCGGCCACCTCATAAGTGTATACCCCGCAGATACCCACGCCCTTTTGGTGCACGTGGAGCATGATACGGGTCGCCTCCTCGGGAGGCTTGTTGAAGAATCGCTCGAGCACGTACACGACGAAGTCCATCGGCGTGTAGTCGTCGTTGAGGAGCAACACCTTGTAGAGGCTCGGCCGCTTGGTCTTCGGCCGCGTCTTGGTGATGATATGAGTGCCGGTGTCGTCGCCCCGGCGATTGTCGCCGTTTCGCGCCATCGTCAGCCTCTATGTGGCGTCCCGTCTCTCATCTTCCAAGGGAGAGCAAGCGCTCGCTCTGCGTAAAAAAGGACCATCTAGCCCATTCTAACTGCATCGAGGCAGGCCCGGCAAACTGACGGGATGCCTCATCCATAACTTCCATAACACAGAGTGAGTTGCCGACATGGAAACGGCAACAAAAAAGGCCCGGAGCGAACCCCGGGCCTTTTCCGTTGGGAAAATGATGGAGCGTGATTCGCGCCTTACGGAGCCTTCTTGGTCATGGCAGCCTCGACCGGCTTGTAGGCGTCCTTAGCCAGGCCGACATACATCTCGCCGATCTTGGACATCTCGGCCATGTAGGTGTCGTAGGCCTTCTTGGCATACTGGGACTGAATCTCGATAGCCTGCTCAATCGACTTGCAGCCGACGAGTTGCTCGAAAGCGCGAGTTGAGTCCTCGAACGCCTTCTTGGAATAGTCGGTGACCTCGGCGGCGATGGCCTGGAAGCCTTTGTTCATCTCTCCGAATGAACGGACAGCGGCATCGAAGCCGTCTTTGCCAACTTTCTGGAACTCTTCAAAACCTTTGAGCATATCGCCCTCTTCTAGAATCGGGTTTGCTGGGATTGCTGCGAACGCGAAAGCATATATATGCGATGCACAAAAAACGTCAACGATAAATTTTTGCAGTGCACAAATCGTTCGCGCGAGCCCTGCTTAACGCTTTGGCAATAGCCCGATTTTAGCCTTCCCCTTTCACCGCCTGGGTGCCCGCGGAAGCGCGTTCGGCGCGGCCCTAAAGGTCGGGACGCGCACGGGAATCGCGCGGGGGAAGGATGTCAGACGGGGGAAGGCTAGAGCCTTCGGGGGTTCGTGAAAGTCGAAAAGCGTAAAATCTGGGCGTGGCTGCGCGGGTTCGCCTGCCTCAACCTTACGCTCCTGCTCAGCTTTGGGGCAGCCATCGCGCCGTTGAATGAGGCGGCCGCCGGCAGCTCAATCAAAGCCGCGATCATCGTCGACGCAAACACCAACAGCGTCCTCTACGCGGAGTCGGCCGACGCCCAGCGCGCGCCGGCCTCGCTCACCAAGATCATGACGCTCTATGTGCTGTTCGCCTATCTGCGTGCGGGTAAGCTGACCTTTGACACGGACCTCGTGGTGACACCCCACGCGGCGGCACAGGCTCCGACCAAGCTCGGCCTCAAACCGGGTTCCACCATCAAGGTCATCGACGCCATCAAGGGGCTCGTGACCAAGTCGGCCAACGACGCCGCGGCGTGCATTGCCGAGAATCTCGGGGGGACCGAGCAGAACTTCGCCCGCATGATGACCCAGACGGCGCGCAACCTCGGCATGAAGAACACCACCTTCCACAACGCTTCCGGCCTGCCCGCCGACGGGCAACTGACCTCGGCGCGGGACATGGCCATTCTCGCCATGCACATCATGCGCGACTATCCCGAGTATTACGGGTTCTTCGAGACGCGCTATTTCACCTATCACGGCCAGCGGTACCGGAACCACAACCGCCTGCTCTTCGGCTACAAGGGGACGGACGGGATCAAGACCGGCTACACGCGGGCCAGCGGCTTCAACCTCACGGCCTCGGTGACGCGCGGCGACAAGCATCTCGTCGGCGTCGTCCTCGGCGGCCGGACCGGCGCCCAACGCGACGCCGCCATGCGCGCCCTCCTCGACAAGTACTGGTCCAAGGCCTCGAGCGGCAAGTCCACGGGTCTGATCGCCTCACTGTTCGGCTCGTCCTCACCGCCGCCGCCGGACCGGAAGCCGCAACCCTTCGCCCTCGCCGGAGCGGCGCCCGCGTCCATGGATATCGATGCGCAGGGACAGGGTGACACCAACGGTCCGGGCGACACCGTGCAAGCGAGCCTCTCGCCGAACCGGTCCGCGTCCCAGGGCAGCTCAAAAAGGCTCCGTTACGCCGGCACCTACCATGTCCAGGTCGGCGCCTACACGTCCGAGTCCGATGCCCAGAACCGCCTTGGCATGGTGCAGCAGCGGGCCCCGAAGCTGCTCGACGGGCACATGCCCTTCACCGCCACCTTCACGAGGGGCGACACGGAATGGTACCGGGCACGCTTTGCCGGCTTCTCCAAGGGCGACGCCCAGCAGACCTGCGCGGCCCTGAAGCGCATGTCGCTCGACTGCATCGCCATGTCGGCCGAATAGCCGCCGGCCTCGGCCTAACGGCCAAGCAGGACTTCCTTCGCCTCGTTGATCCGCGCCGCGAGATAGGTCGAGCCACCCTGATCGGGGTGCACCTTCATCATCAGGCGGCGGTGCGCCTGCCGAATGTCCTCGTCTGACGCATCCGGTCCCACGTCCAGCACGGCGCGGGCTTCCTCGCGGCTCATACGGCCCCCCTTGGGCTGTGCCCGGCCCCGGTCCGCCTGGGCGCCGAACTCGTCTTGGCGGTCGCGCCAGCCGGAGATGCGCCAGTCGAGATAGGCCTCCATGAGCGCAGCCTCCTTGAGGCGATCGGTCTCGAATTCCAGGTAGAGCTCGATCGCCTCCCGGTCGCTCAAGGACGATAGCCGGCGGCCGGCAAAGCGTCCGGCGAGGCACGTCCCGTCCATGTGGCCGCTGTCGTGGTCGAGCTCCATTTCCAGGCGCTCCGTCGCGACACGGGAGGTCTGACCCGGCGACTTTTGCGACGAACCGCCGAAGATGCCGCCGAAACCGCCGCCACTGCCGCTGAGCAGTGCCAGTGCGAACGCGGCGAGCGGAATGGCGATGGGAAGCGCGCCCCGGATGGCGAGGAATGCCGCCACGGCGAAGAGCACGATGCCGCCGCCCTTGCGCAATCCGCCTGCAAGCTTGCGCGGATCGACCGTCGCAATGAACCGCGCGCCGAAAATGAGAAGCACGAGAACCGCGCAGCCGGCCAGGAAGTAAGTCATGGCGTTCGCCGTCAGCCGAGTTGCTGAAGCAGGAGAACCGCAGCGCTGCTCTTCGACCTCTCGAGCGCTTTCCGGCCGCCGGTGGCATAGACCGCCACAGCCGTGAGCAGTTCGCGAAGCTGCCCCGCCGAGCCCGCGTCGAACCGGCAATAGGCGCCGCGCGAGAGCCGCGCGATCTCCTTGAAGGCCCGCTCGGCGCGCGGGTCTCGCCCCTCCTGGAAGAGGAACACGGGCACCCGGACCAGCCCAAACTCGCCGGCAAGCTGACTGAGCTGATCGATGTCCTCCTCCATGCAGTCGCCCACATAGACGAGCGCGTTGACCGTCCGCTTCTCGGTCTCCCGGCGGGCATGGCTCAGCACTTTACGGATTTGGGTGTGGCCGCCCATGCAATGCACCTGGCGCATCAGCCGCGCGAGCGCGTCCGGATCGCCGACCCATCTGCTTGCCTGGCACTCGTTGAATCCGCGGAAATAGACGAGCTGCACATCGAGGCCGCCGACCTCTTTCACGGCCCGGAACATGTCGGCCTGGAGCTCGAGCGCAAGATCCCAAGAGGGCTGCCGGCTCATGGTGGCATCCATGGCGAAGATCAGCCGGCCCCGGCCCGACGCGGCAGGCTGAAGCCCCCGCACCTGCTCCAGGAACGAGTCCACCTCGGCGCGCGACGAGGTGTTGCGCGCGACATCGCCGGTCTCGGTGGTTGCTGGCGCTTTAGGCTCTGCCATGCGGCTAAAAACTCCACGGCAACAGTACTCTCTCGCTATAGATGGACCCTTAATCCACCTGCGACAATGCTGCCGATCAAGTCTCGTCGCCGCCGGCCTCGAGCAGGCTGGCGTTCCCGCCCGAGGCGGTGAGGTCCGTCGTCCGCACCCGCTCGACGGCGAAGGCTTCGAGGTAGCGCGGCCCGCCTGCCTTCGGCCCGGTGCCGGAGAGGCCCTCGCCGCCAAAGGGCTGGACGCCCACCGCGGCGCCGATCTGGTTCCGGTTCACATACATATTGCCGACCTTGACTCGCGCCGCCACGAAGTCGGCCGTCGCCTTGATGCGGCTGTGGAGACCGAGCGTCAGCCCATAACCCGTTGCATTGATGGCTTCGCACACCGCACCGAGGCGTTCGCCGGGGAAGCGGATCACGTGCAGGATGGGCCCGAACACCTCACGATCGAGCACGCCAATTCTTGGGATCTCGTAGATGGCCGGCGCCACATAGGTGCCGTGGCCATGGGTGGGCCCAAGCGGCAGATCGAGCAGCTCACGGGCTTCGCGCCGCATCTTGGCCTTGTGGGCCTCGAGCGCCGCCTTGGCGTCGTCGTCGATCACCGGGCCGATATCTGTGGCGTAGTCGAGCGGATCGCCGATTGTGAGCTCCCGTGCCGCACCCACCAGCATGTCGAGGGTCGCGTCGGCGACGTCCTCCTGCAGGAAGAGAACGCGTAAGGCCGAGCAGCGCTGGCCGGCGCTGTCGAAGGCGGACCGGAGCGCATCGTCCACGACCTGCTCGGGCAGCGCCGAGGAATCGACGATCATGGCGTTGAGCCCGCCGGTCTCGGCGATGAGCTTCGGGATCGGCCCGTCGCGCGCCGCGAGCGCGCGGTTGATGGCCCGGCCTGTGTCGGTGCCGCCGGTGAACACGACACCATCCACGCGCGGGTCGCTCACGAGCGCCGCGCCGACCACCTCGCCGGGGCCGGGTAAGAGATGCAGCACGTCCCCCGGAACGCCCGCTTTGTGCAGGAGGCGAACGGCGCGGGCCGCGACCAGCGGCGTCTGCTCGGCGGGCTTGGCCACGACGGCGTTGCCCGCGGCAAGGGCGCCCGCGACCTGGCCGGTGAAGATGGCGAGGGGGAAGTTCCACGGCGAGATCGCCGCGAAGACGCCCCGACCGTGCAGGCTCATCTCGTTTCGCTCGCCCGTCGGACCCACCATGAATTGCGGGCTCTCGAACTTGGCGCGCGCTTCCGCTGCGTAGTACCGCAAGAAGTCGACCGCCTCGCGCAAGTCGGCTTGCGCGTTGGCCAGCGTCTTCCCGGCCTCACGCACCATGAGCGCCATGACCTGCGGACGGTCCGCTTCGAAGAGATCGGCGGCACGCTCCAGAAGCTCGGCCCGCGCCACGCCGCCGCTTCGGTCCCAGGCCTCGCTGGCCCCCTTCGCCGCGTCGAGCGCCGCATCGATTGCCGCGCGATCCGCCGTGCGGCACCTGCCGACGACCACGCGCCGGTCATGGGGTGAGGTGATCTCGATCACCGCTCCGCCCGTCTCGACCGCACGGCCCGACACGATGGGACCGGCGGTTTCGGGCCGCTCCAGCATCCCCCTGATGGCGCCCGCCAACGGGGCGCGGATCGATGTCTCCCATAGCGGCAGGCCGAGGCTGTTCTTGCGCCAGGGCGCATACAGCTTCCGCGGCGGCGGGATCTGCGGGTTCGCTTTCTCCGGCAATGACGCCGCCTTCTCAACGGGATCGGCCACGATCGCCGCGATGGGGGCCGCATCGTCTGCCAGGCGGTTCACAAAGGAGGTGTTGGCGCCGTTCTCGAGAAGGCGCCGCACGAGATAGGCGAGCAGGTCGCGGTGGCCGCCGACCGGCGCATAGATGCGGCACGGCTTGCCCAAGGCTTCAGGGTGCACGACCTCGCGGTGGAGGGCCAGGCCCATGCCGTAGAGACGCTGAAACTCGTAGTCCTGGTCGCCGGCAAGCTCGGCGATCGCCGCGATCGTGTGGGCGTTGTGGGTGGCGAATTGCGGGTAGAAGCAATCGGGCCGCGCCAGAAGCGCCTGCGCCGCGGCAAGATAAGCGACGTCGGTATTCACCTTCCGCGTGAATACGGGGTAGCCGGCAAGCCCCGCCTCTTGCGCCCATTTGATCTCGCTGTCCCAATAGGCGCCCTTCACCAGACGCACCGGGATCCGGCGCCCCGTGGCCTCGGCGACCCCCGCCAGCCATCCGATCAGCGGCAGGGCCCGCTTGGAGTAGGCCTGCACCGCGAGCCCGAGCCCGTTCCAGCCGGCAAGCGCCGGATCGGTGAACAGCTTCTCCAGCATGGCGAGAGAGAGATCGAGCCGCTCCGCCTCCTCCGCGTCGATGGTGAGCGGCAACCAGGCGTCCCGCATGACGTGCGCGAGCGCCGTGAGCCTCGGCATGAGCTCTTTGTGCAGCCGCGCTTCTTGCGAGGGCTCATAGCGGGGATGCAGCGCCGACAGCTTCACGGACAGTCCGGGCCGCGTGTGCAACTCCTCTTCGGTCCGCGCCTCGGGATCGCCGGCCCACGCGGCGATAGCCGCCACCGCCTCTTCGTAGCGGGCCGTGTAGCGCGCGGCGTCGTCCGCCGTGCGGGCCGCCTCCCCCAGCATGTCGAAGGAGAAGCGATAGCCTTCCCGCGCCTCGTCCTCAGCGTTGGCAAGCGCATCCTCGATGGTCTCGCCCAGGACGAACTGGTTGCCAAGGATGCGCATGGCCTGGCGCAGCGCCTGGCGGATCACCGGCTCGCCGCTCCGCGCAATCAACCGTTGGATCAGGCTGCCGAGGTCCCGAACCTTGCCGAGGCCCCAATCGAGAATGTGCCCGGTCAGCATCAGCCCCCAGGTGGAGGCGTTGACCAGCACGGAATCCGAATGGCCGACATGGCGCTCCCAGTCGCCCGTGCCGATCGTGCCCGCGATCAGGCGGTCGGCCGTGGCCGCATCGGGGATCCGCAGCAAAGCTTCGGCGAGACAGAGCAGGAGGACACCTTCCTCGCTCGACAGCCCGTATTCGGCGAGGAAGGAATCGACACCGCCGGACTCCCGCCGTCCGGCCCGGGCTGCCGCGACCAGGCGCACGGCGACCGCCTCGATGCGCTCCCGCGCGGCGTCGCTGAATCGGGTCTTGTCGATGAGGGCGGCAACCAAAGCGTCTTCGTCGGCGAGCAAGGCTTCGCCGATCGCCTCGCGGCTTGGCAGTCGGACCGTGGCGGCGATGTCTGCTCGAAGCGCGCCCATGGCGTCAATTTAGACCTTCCGGCCGTATCCTTCGAGACGCTATGGTCGCGGCCCGCCGGAGACCGCCATGACAGCTGCCATCGACATTGTGAGGACTGTCCGCGACTTGCGGACCCGTGTGGCCGCTTGGCGGAAAGCCGGCGAGACGGTCGCGCTCGTGCCCACCATGGGCGCTATCCATGCCGGCCATTTATCTTTGGTTACCCTCGCCAAGACCCAAGCCGACCGCGTCGTCACCTCGCTGTTCGTCAATCCGCTGCAATTCGGCCCGCGGGAAGACTTCCACGCCTACCCCCGCGACGAGGCCCGCGACGCGACCGTGCTCGCCACCGCCGGCAGCGAGCTTCTTTATGCGCCCGAGGCGAGCGAGATGTACCCGCCGCACTTCTCGACCAAGGTGAGCGTCGGCGACCTCACCGAGGACCTCTGCGGCGCGTCCCGGCCCAACCATTTCGAAGGCGTCGCCACGGTGGTCACCAAGCTCCTGCTCCAATGCGCCCCGGACAAGGCGATCTTCGGCGAGAAGGACTACCAGCAGCTTCTCGTCATCAAACGCCTCGTCCGCGATCTCAACATCCCGGTCGAGATCATGGGCGGACCGATCGTACGCGAGGACGACGGGCTCGCGCTGTCATCGCGCAACGCCTATCTGTCGCCGGCCGAGCGCGCCCTCGCGCCGATCCTCTACCGGACCATCAGGCAGGTGGCCCTGGAGCTCGAACAAGGCTGCGGCGCGGACGCCGCCGCGGAGGCCGGACGCTTCAAGCTGGAAGGCGCGGGCTTCCGCGTCGACTACGTCGCCGTGCGCGACCCCGACACCCTCGAGCCGTTGCGCGGGCCCGTGAAGACGGCGCGCGTGCTGGCCGCCGTCCATCTCGGCAAGACGCGGCTGATCGACAACGTACCCATGCCGCTTGGCGCCTAGCTCACCAATCGATCAGGCGAAGCTCGCGCAATTCCTCCCGCATGCCCGGCGGGATATTGGCCTCCCCACCGGCGAGCGCGCGCGTGTCGGCCGGCGCATCGGCCGGATCGAGATAGCGCCAGCCTTGGAAGGCCCGGCGCGGCTGGGGCCGCGTCGTTACGAGCTCGGGGTCGAGCACGATGCCGCAACAGGGCGTGCCGTCATCCTTGGTTGTTTCCTTGAGGTCCAAGATGCGCTGGCGTACCAGCACGAAGCCTTTGACCACCCAGTAAAGAGAGCCCCCATCGAGAATCTCGTTCCGCCGTCTTGGGGTCTGCCGCGTGCGGTGACGAAGCTCCGGCCTCTCGCCGGCTTCCGCGAGCGTCTTAAGCCGCTCCGCCTGCCACGCCGCAAGGTCCTGCACGGTCTCGACGCCGACGCAGAGCTTTACGAGATGGACCGTCATGCCGCCTCAATGAGCCATGAATAACGGAATGGTCGCCTCTTCGAGCATGGTGAGGGTCACACCGCCCAGAATGAACTCCCGCCAGCGGGAATGATGGAACGCGCCCATCACGATCATTTCGGCTTGGAGCTCTTTCGCTTGTCTCAGGAGCAGCCGTCCGATGTCCCCCTCGCTCGCCGGCACCCGCGCAACCTCGACGCTCACGCCGTGCCGCTTCAAATGCGCCACCATATCGTCGGTGGCGAGCTCGCCCTTCTCACCGCCGCCATCCATGACGCCTACGAGCAGCACGACACGTTTTGCCGGCTTGAGGAAAATGAGCGCGTCGTTGAAGGCGCGCGCCGCTTCCGCGCTGCCGTCCCAGGCGGCCACGATGGTCCCACTGAGAGCGATCTCTGCAGGCAGCGCCGGCACGATCATCACCGGGCGCCCTGAAGCGAACAGACAGCGCTCGACCAGCGCGTATTGCCCGATCAGCGGGTCCCCGTCGCGCGGCTGACCGAGGACAGTCAAATCCACCTGGCGGGCGAAGGCGGCGAGGTCGTGCGGGAACTCCTCGCTCATGCCTTGCATGAGCCGCCCCTCGGCACTGACTCCGGCGGAAGCCGCACACGACTGAAAGCTTTTGAGCGCCGCCTCGCCTTGCGACTTCACGCCCTCGAGCACCTCGCTCATGTCGGCGAACCCGACATCGGCGCCGTAGAGCGGCAGCAAGGCCTTCGGCGCAAATGCGACGCCGATCAGATGAGCGTCCTGCGCCTTGGCCAGGGCCACGGCGAACGCGACACGCGCCTTCGCCGCCTCTGTGCCGTCAACGTAAACAATGATGTCGTTGAAGCTCATCGCCTCCCTCCCAAGCGGGATCATAGCGGGCTGCCCCGCGAACCGGTATCGCCGATGGCGCGTTATGCAGGGGTGCGAGCCTCTGGCGCCCGCATAAAATGGCTGAACACAAAGAGTCACGGACCTTTGAACAGGAGTGACAAAAGGGCCCGGAGGATAAGGGCTATAGCTCGGATGTGGCCTCCGCCACGAACCAACTCATGCACAGGAGAGGAAAATGAAGCTCACCAAGAAGTCCGGTGCTAACATCGCCATGACCGCGGCGGCTTTGATCGTGACCGGCACGCTGGCGACCGCCAGCATGGCCACCGAGATCAATGGCCGTTGCTTCGGCGTCAACGGCTGCGCCGGTAAAGGTGCATGCAAGAGCGCCCATAACGACTGCAAAGGCCAGAACAAGTGCAAGGGCCAGGGCTGGATCTCAATGCTCCAGAGCGATTGCGAAAATCAGGGCGGCCAGTTCGAGAACGGCTAGCCAGACAAACCGAGGCCGGCCGTGCCTCGCGGCCGGCCTCGGCAATACGATATGAGGAGCGCGCCATGAATACGTCAAAGCCGCCATATCTCGGCTTCGGCCTGGGTCTCAGACCTCAGCATTATGAGGAGATCCTGAACGGCTCACCCGCCGTCGACTGGTTCGAGGTGATCTCCGAGAACTACATGATCCCGGGCGGCCAGCCGCTCCGCATCCTCGACCAGATCCGCGAGCGCTACCCCGTCGTGATGCACGGCGTCTCGATGTCCATCGCCTCCACTGCCCCCCTCGACATGGACTATCTCGGCGCGTTGAAAGCGCTTGCCGAGCGGGTCGACCCGAAATGGATCTCTGACCATCTGTGCTGGACCGGCGTGCACGGCATGAACCTGCACGACCTCCTGCCAATCCCCTACACGGAAGAAGCCCTCGACCACGTGGTCGACCGCGTCAGCCAAGTCCAGGACTTCCTCGGCCGCCGCCTGACGCTCGAGAACGTGTCTACCTATGTCACCTTCGGCCAATCGGAAATGACCGAGTGGGAGTTCGTCACCGAGGTGGCGAACCGCGCCGATTGCTGGCTCCTGTTCGACGTCAACAACGTCTATGTGAGCGCCTTCAATCACGGCTTCTCCACCGACGCGTTCCTGCACGGCGTGCCCCGCGACCGCGTGGTCCAGTTCCATGTGGCCGGACACAGCCACGAGGAGAGCCACATCATCGATACCCACGATCATCCGGTCTGCCCCGAGGTGTGGGACTTCTATCGCGAGACGGTCGCCCATTTCGGTCCCGTGTCCACCATGATCGAGCGCGACGACAACATCCCGCCGCTTGCCGAGGTGGTCGCGGAGCTCGACATCGCGCGCAAGATCGCCGGCGAGGTGAGCGAGAACGCGCGGCTCGCGGCGGCGGAATGACGAGCCTCAAAGACCTCCAGGACAGCTTCCAGCGCGGCATCCTTACGGGCGACGACGCCATTCTGGGCGAAGTCAACGACAGCGCCCGGGAGAAGCGCACCGTGCTGTTCGGCGTCTACCGCAACGCCTATGTGGCGCGGCTCGCGGAAATCCTCGGCGAGGACTACGAGCAGGTGCATGCCTATCTTGGCGACGCCGGCTTCGCCAAGCTGGTGAAGAGCTATATCGATGCGAACCCTTCGGATCAGCGGAACGTCCGCTGGTTCGGCCGCCACTTCCCCGCCTTCGCGCGCGAGACCGCACCCTTTGCCAATCATCCCGAGGTGGCTGAGATCGCCGCCCTCGAAAAAGCCCTGACCGACGCGTTCGACGGTCCCGATGCCACCCCCCTCGGCATCGAGGACTTGGCGTCGATCCCGGCCGAAGACTGGCCTCATCTCACCTTCGAGCCTCACCCGACGGCGGTCCGCCTCACCTTCGACACCAACGCCGCCGCGATCTGGTCGGCGCTCAAGGACGAGACCGCACCGCCCGCGCCCATGCGCCTGCCCGAGCCGCAAGCCATCCTCGTCTGGCGTCAGGATTTGATGGCGCGGTTCCGGCCGATCGGGGCCGAAGAGAGCATGATGTGGAACGAGGCGGGCAAAGGCGTCCGCTTCGGCGTGCTGTGCGAGATGGTGGCGACCTTCGCCGGCGAGGACGACGCCGAGCTCCGCGCGGCGACCTATCTCAGGGGGTGGGTCGACACGGGGATGCTGGCGGGCTGCCGGGTTGCGACGGATTAGCCCGGTCGCAAACGGGATCGACCTGTGACGGCCCAGGGAACAGGGCGTCCGTCCGGCCCGTGATCCAATAGGCCAATAGTCCGACCCATTCGCGAGCGGCCGTATCCACCCGCCGCAAGCCCTCCGACACCTTGTCGAACGGCCGGGTCAGATCCGCCTTGCCCCGCGTGCGGTAATCCACCGGCCACGGCTCGACGAAAAAGCCTGCCTGGCGGAAGGCCCCCATGGATCGCGGCATATGATAGGCCGAGGTGATCAAGAGCCAGCGCTTTGAGGGGTCGAGCTCGCCCTTCGCCGTCAGCTCCTTCTTCAGGTAGACCGCGTTCTCGTAAGTGTCCCGCGCATTCGCTTCCAGGATCAGCCGATCGCGGGCAACGCCGAGCTTGGTCAGGATCGCCGCCGCCCCTTCCGCCTCGCTGTCGGACTTGTAGAGGATGCCGGCATCGCCGCCGGAGAAGGCGACCTTGGCGTCTGGGAACTGCTTGGCGAGGATCGCGCCCTCCAGCAGCCGCTCGCCCGCCTCGTTCAGCGTCGGGGCGTGGCGCGCGCTGCCCACGAGCCGGTCCTCCGCCCCGCCAAGAATGATGATGCCGGTGGGCGGCGGCGGCGTGCTGAGATCGGTCCGCGGGAAGCGGTTCTCGAGCGGCAGGATCAGCGCGTTTCCGAGCGGCGACAGGCCGACAATGAGAAGAAGGATCGCGCCGATGGTGACGAAGCGCCGTCCCCACCGCGCCCAGCCGGTCCAGATGAGAATGGCCCCATAGCCGATGAGGAGCGCGATCAGCGTGGACGGCTGCAGCACGAACCACACAACTTTGGCCAGATAGAAGAACATCAATGCCCCCTCGTCCCTGCCTAAACTAACCACAAAGCGGCAAGCCCGAGGAAGGCGAAGAAGCCCACAACGTCGGTGACCGTGGTGACGAAGACGCCGGACGCGATAGCCGGATCGAGATCGAGGGCGTCCAGGCCCAGCGGAATAAGGATCCCGGCCAGGGCCGCGGCGAACAAATTGACGATCATGGCGACCCCGATCACGAGCCCGAGCTGGTCGCTACCGAACCAGAAATAGGCGATCGCCGCCATGATGACGGCGAAGAGGAGTCCGTTCAGCAAGCCGACCGCGGATTCGCGCAGGATGACCCGCATGGCGTTCACGCTGCCGAGATCCTGCGTGGCGAGCGCCCGCACCGCGACGGTCATGGTCTGCGTCCCGGCATTGCCGCCCATCGAGGCCACGATCGGCATCAGCACGGCGAGCGCCACCATCTGCTCGATGGTCGCCTCGAACAGGCTGATCACGTAGGAGGCGAGGATGGCGGTGCCGAGATTGGTGAGCAGCCAGGCGAACCGGAGCCGCGTCGTCTCCCACACCGTGTCGCTGACGGACTCGCCGGCAACACCACCCATCCGCAAGATGTCCTCGGATGCCTCTTCCTGCACGACCTCGACCACGTCGTCGGCGGTGATGACGCCGACCAGCCGCTTGTCATCATCGATCACCGGCGCCGAGGTCAGGTTGTAGCGCTCGAACTGCCGCGCCACCTCCTCCTGGTCCGACTGGACCGGGATCGGACGGATGTCCTCGTCGGTGATGGATTCGATCGTCGTCGGCCGCTTGGCGCGCAAAAGGCGGTTGAGCGCCACCGAGCCGATCAGGTGATAGGCCGGGTCCACGACGAAGATCTCGTAGAAGCGGTCGGGAAGGTCTGCCGCCTCGCGCATATAGTCGATCGTCTGCCCCACCGACCAGAACGGCGGCACGGCGATGAGATCGGTCTGCATGATGCGGCCGGCGGAGTCTTCCGGGTATTCGAGGCTCCGCTGGAGCGCGATGCGCTCGAAATAGGGAAGCTTGGCGAGAATGTCCTTCTGCTCTGCCTCGCCGAGATCCTCGAGCAGATAGACGGCTTCGTCCGAATCGAGCTGCTGCAGGACTTCGGCGACCTGCTCCGCCGGCATCTCCTCGAGCACCTGGTCGCGCACACCCTCGTCGAGCTCGGGCAGTGCCGCAGCCTTGAAGTCATCGCCCAGGGCTTCGATGAGGCCTGCGCGCTCGTCGGGACGCAGCAACTGGATAAGGTCGGCAAGATCGGCTTCGTGCAGGTCAAGGGTCAGGGCTCGCGCCCGCGCGGTATCGCCCCCCTCCAGCGCAGACGAGACCGCGTGGAGGAAGTCGGACCGAATGTCCCCGTCCTCGTCGCGCAGTTGAACCTCGCTTGCGGCGTCTTGCATCGCCCGTCCAATCGCTGGGTTTGTAACGTCAAGCTGGATAGGCCGCTTGCCCGGAAAGGCGTCGGCAACGCGCTTGCGCGTCCCCCGCCGAACCGCTTCCGGTCATGCGACGAAGGTCGCGACCTGGCGGCCACTAGACGCTTGTTGTGGTGGAAATTCCAGCCCAAAAATGGGACGAGAGACGAGGCATCCAGAGCTTTGCGAGGCCGGCGTTTTCGCGCCCGAGATGCATTCGATCAGCCCCGCACGCGGAAGGCCAAGACCAGGAGAATTGGTGCGGTCGAGAGTTGTACCACTTGAAATCGAGATCGACAGCTAACCGCGACGGAACCTTCGGGAAACCGTGATGTCCAAGCCGTCTTGGCCGCTCCCGATCGTCCTGCCTGACCAGCCGACGCCAGGTCCGGGGCAGGAGATCGGCCCCCCCCGACTTTGTCGGCGTCGGCGTGCAAAAAGCGGGAACTTCGTGGTGGTTCGACCTCATCACCGAGCACCCGGGCGTCGCCAGGCCACCTTTCAAGGAGCTGCACTTCTTCGACCGGATGTACGGACACGAGGTGACCGACGAGGACTTGTGCGCGTATGGCAGGCACTTCCCGCGCCACCCGACACTGAAAATCGGCGAGTGGACCCCGCGCTACCTCTGCGACGCTTGGACCCTTCCGCTGCTGAGCCGGGCCGCCCCGAAGGCCCAGTTGCTCGTGCTCCTGCGGGACCCCGTTGAGCGCTATCGGTCGGGGCTCTGTCATGATCTCGCCAAAGGCGCGCCCGATAGCGCCCTGCTTGCTTCGGACCACATGGCCAGGGGTGACTATGCGGTTCAACTGAGACGGCTCTTCGCCCATGTGCCCGCTGACCGCGTACTGGTCTTGCAGTATGAGCGTTGCCGGTTGGAACCGGCGGAGCAGCTGAAGCGGACCTACGGGTTCCTGGGCCTCGACGACTCCTACGTCCCGGACGGGCTCGACCGCCGGGTGAACGTCACGCAGGATGAGAAGCCCCCTCTGCCGGCCCATACCCGCCGAGTCCTCGTGGAGCGCTATAGGGCCGACGTGCCGGTCTTGGCCGAGATCATGCCGGGCTTCAATCCGGACTTATGGGAGAGCCTGCGGTGACGAACACGGCCCGCCACAGAGCGCATCCGCTTTGGAAAGAGGCGATGGGGGACATCTGTTTCGCACCTTGCCATCAGGCGCGGGAAACGAAGATGTGGTGCGGTCGAGAGGAATCGAACCTCCACGAGCTAAGCTCACAGCGACCTCAACGCTGCGCGTCTACCATTTCCGCCACGACCGCAAGAAGTCCCGAAGCGTGCTGCCCCGGATATGGCCCCAGGCCACCCCATCGGCAAGCATTACGCGGGGCCCGCTGCCTTACCAAACCTGCCCCAGGGGTGCAAGGTTTGCCCTAGGATATCTGGCCCATGCTGAAGACCGCCCCAATGCCGCCTCTGAACGCCCCCTCCGCCCCTGTGGCATGGGTTGTGAGCCCTCACCTCGTGCCCTACGAGACGGCGCTCGCGGCCATGGAGGCCCGCGCGGCGGCCATTGCCGACGGCGCGGCCCCCAACTGCGTCTGGCTCCTGGAGCACCCCTCCCTTTATACCGCCGGCACCAGCGCCACCGAGGACGAGCTGCTCGACCCTGGACGGTTCCCCGTGTTCCGGACCGGCCGCGGCGGCCGCTTCACCTATCATGGTCCCGGTCAACGCGTGGCCTATGTGATGCTCGATCTCGCGCCCCACGGCCGTGACGTGAGAGCCTATGTCGCCGCGCTCGAGGACTGGCTCATCGCCGCCCTCGCCTCTCTCGGCGTCGCCGGCGAACGGCGTCCGGGCGCGGTCGGCATCTTCGTCGGCGATGCCAAGGTCGCCTCCATCGGCGTGCGCGTGCGCCGCTGGGTCACGCTGCACGGGGTGAGCCTCAACGTTGCGCCCGCCCTGGAGCACTTTTCCGGCATCGTGCCCTGCGGCCTCCATGGCACGAAAGTGACGAGCCTCGAAGCGCTTCGAGCGGAAACGGACATGGCCCGTATCGACGACGCGCTGCGCATCACCTTCGAGAAGACCTTTGGCAAGGTGGCCGCTAGTGGGTCGGGAGCACCTTGAAGCCGGGCGGCGTCGTCCCGCCCTCGGCGGTGACCAGGACGTCGGCGACGTCCGCGTCGGGCGGACCGTGGGCGCAGCGGCGCAGCATCTCATCGACCTGAGACGCCGGCCCTGAGAACACCGCCTCGACGCTGCCGTCGCGGCGATTACGAACCCAACCGTCGAGACCGAGCCGGCGCGCCGTCTGCTCTGCCCAGGCGCGGTAGAACACGCCCTGCACGCGGCCCTCGACCCTGACCGTAACGGTTCTGACGTTCGCGCCGGACATGTGCTCTCCCTGGGAACGGAGCGAGCCGCGATTATAACCTCTTCGCCTTTGGGGAGAGGTCGAGCGCGCAGCGTTCCTGGGCGATAGATCAGGCGAATTCCAGAATGACGGCGTCCACATTGAGGCTATCGCCCGGCTTGGCCAGGATCTTGGAGACCGTGCCATCACGCTCGGCCTTCAGCACATTCTCCATCTTCATCGCCTCGACGACGCACAGCGTATCGCCGGCGGCGACCTCCTGGCCCTCCTCCACGGCGAGCGAGACGATGAGACCCGGCATCGGACAGAGCAGCAGCTTCGAGGTGTCCGGCTTCTCCTTGATCGGCATGAGCGTGAGAAGGTCCGCCTCGCGCTCCGTGAACACCCGCGCCGGGACTTCCACCCCCTGATAGGTGAGATGGACGCCGTTCACGATCGACCGCACCTGCACAGCGACCGGCTCGTCGCCGACCAAGCCTTCCCACACCGGATCGCCGAACCACCATGACGACGTCAACGCGATCGAACGCGCTTTTTCGCCGGTGCCCTTCCCGCCGAACTTCACGGTCAGGGGATAGTCGCGCCCTTCGACGGTCACGCGAATATGTTCGCCGCCAAGCTCGACCATCCGCACCTCGGAGAAGCGCACCGGCTCGCCGTGCATTTGGTGGGTGATCATGCGCCGCCGATTATTGGAGAGATGGTCGATGCTCGCCGCCACGGCCGCCAGCACGTCACGCACCGCGCCTTGCGGCACCGGCGGGTGGAAGCCGTCCGGAAACTCCTCGGCGATGAACTTGGTGGAGAGCCGTCCCTCGCGCCAACGCGTGTTACGCATGAGCACGGCGAGGAACGGAATGTTGTGCCGGAAGCCGTCGATGGCGAACGCGTCGAGCGCCCGGCCCATCTCCTCGATCGCCTCGATGCGCTTCGGCGCGTGGGTGACAAGCTTGGCGATGATCGGGTCGTAATAGACCGAGATCTCGCCGCCCTCCTCCACGCCCGTGTCGAGCCGCGTGGTGATACCGTCTTTCGTGCCGAGCTCCGGCGGACGAAAGCGCACCAGACGTCCCGTCGACGGCAGGAAGTTGCGCACCGGGTCCTCGGCGTAGATGCGGGACTCGATGGCCGAGCCTTTGAGCTTCACGTCCTTCTGCTTGATGGCGAGCTTTTCGCCGGCGGCGACCCTCAGCATCTCCTCGACGAGATCGAGCCCGGTGACGAGCTCGGTTACCGGATGCTCCACCTGGAGGCGCGTGTTCATCTCCAGGAAGTAGAAGTTGCGGTCCTTGTCGGCGATGAACTCGACCGTCCCCGCGGAGTCGTAACCCACGGCCTTGGCGAGCGCCACGGCCTGGGCGCCCATCGCCTCGCGCGTTTTGGCGTCGATAAACGGGCTCGGCGCCTCCTCGATCACCTTCTGGTTGCGCCGCTGGATCGAGCATTCGCGCTCGCCGAGATGAATGACGTTGCCGTGCTTGTCGCCCAGCACCTGGATCTCGATATGGCGCGGTTCCTCGATATATTTCTCGATGAACACGCGGTCGTCGCCGAAGCTCGACTTCGCTTCCGATTGCGACGAGGCGAAGCCTTCCGCCACCTCCTTCTGGCTGTAGGCGATGCGCATGCCCTTGCCGCCGCCGCCGGCCGAGGCCTTAATCATCACCGGATAGCCGATCTCGTCGGCGATCTTGGTCGCTTCCTTGGCGTCCTTGATCACGCCGAGATGACCCGGCACCGTGGACACCTTCGCCTTGGCCGCGAGCTTCTTCGACTCGATCTTGTCGCCCATGGCCTCGATGGCGCCGGGATTCGGCCCGACGAAGACGATGCCTGCCTCTTTGAGCGCCTTGGCGAAAGCGGCGTTCTCGGACAGGAACCCATAGCCCGGATGGATCGCCTCCGCGCCCGTCGCCTTGGCCGCGGCGATGATCTTGTCCATGACGAGATAGGATTGCGCCGCCGCAGCCGGGCCGATCGCCACCGCCTCGTCGGCCATATCCACGTGGAGCGCGTCGCGGTCCGCCTCCGAATAGACGGCCACGGTTTGAATGCCGAGGCGTTTCGCGGTCCGGATGATGCGGCAGGCGATTTCGCCGCGATTGGCGATCAGAAGCTTCTTGAACATAGGTCCCCAGCCCGTTTTTGCTCAGGCTTTCTAGTGGGAAGCCCGGGGCGAGTAAACCAGCGAGGGACGCTTTGGGCGAGCCTATTCCGCCGCGGTGGGCAGGTCTTTCCGCCCGTTTCTGCGGCTCCGGGGCTTCCTTTGGCGCCCCTTGCCCTGCGAGGCGGCCGGCTTGACCGCGACGACCTTGCCCGCATCCTCGGGCGCCTCGGAAGGCTCCGGCGCCTCGTCCTCGGCGGGGAACAGCACGCCCGCCTCGGCTTCGGCGTCGAGCTCCTTCATCTCCTCCGCTGTGGGCGCCTTCTCGGGCGGCGGGGCGCCTGCGCCCGACTTGGCGGCCTCGGCCTCGAGCTTCGCCTTCGCTTTTTGATGGTCGCGCGCGAGATAGGTGTAGATCGTCGGCGTCACGAACAGGGTGAATAGCGTGCCGATGGTCATGCCGGCGGCGATCACCACACCGATATTGAACCGCGCCGCGGCGCCCGCGCCCGCCGCGATCAGGAGCGGCACCATGGCCACCACCGTCGCCGCCGTGGTCATGAGGATCGGCCGCAAGCGGATGGCCGCCGCGTGCTCGATCGCATCGGCACGGGAATAGCCATCGTTCTCCTGGAGCTTGTTGGCGAAGTCCACCATCAGGATGCCGTGCTTGGCGATCAAGCCGATCAGGCAGACCAGGCCGATCTGCGTATAGATGTTGATGGTGGCGAGCCCTGCGTTCATCGGCAGGAGCGCGCCGAAGATCGACGTCGGCAACGCGATCAGGATGATGAACGGGTCGCGGAAGCTCTCATATTGCGCGGCGAGAACCAGATAGATGATCACCAGTGCGAAGACGAAGGTGTAGACGAGCGTATTGCCTTCCTGCACGAACTGGCGGCTCTCGCCTTGCCAGTCGTAGGTGAACCCTTCCGGGAAGGTCTCCGCCTGCTTCTTCAGGAACTCGATCGCCTCGCCCACCGTGCGTCCGGGGAACGGGACAGCCGTCAGCGTCGCCGAGTTGAGCTGTTGGAAATTGGTCAGCGAGTTCGGCTGCACCACTTTCGTGACCGAGGCGACGTTGGAGAGCGGCACGAGCCCGCCCGCGCTCGTGCGGATCTGATAGCGGGTGAGCCAATCGGCCGTATCCCTGAACGCGCGCGGCACTTGCGGGATGACCCGATAGCTCCGCCCATAGAGATCGAACAGGTTCACGTAGTTGCCGCCGAGCAGGGTCGCGAGCGAATTGCCCACATCGGCCATGCTGATGCCGAGCCGGTTCGCCTTGTCATGATCAATGTGGAACTCGATCTGCGGCGTCTCGAAGCGCAGATCGGAGTCGGTGAAGATGAACATGCCGCTCGCCTTGGCGGCCTTCTCCACGTCCGCGAGCACGTCGGCAAGTTGCTCGAAATCGTGCGTAGAGGTGATGACGAACTGGATCGGCGGCCCGCCGACCGAGCCCGGCAACGAAGGCGGCGCGAAGGACAGCGCCTGCGCCGTCGCGAGACTGCCGATGCGCGGCGAGAGCTCCTGGAGAATCTGCTTCTGGCTGCGGTCGCGCTCGCCCCATGGCTTCAGCAGAAGGCCGGAGAAGGCTTGGTGCGCGTCGCCCATGCCGTTGATGGTGAAAACGTGGTCTTTCTCCGGCACGCTGCTATAGGCCTTGTAGAGTTGGCTGGTAGCATCCTCGAGGTAGTCGAGGTTCGCGTATTGCGGCGTCTTCACCAGGGTGAACAGGATGCCCTGATCCTCCTCCGGCGCGAGTTCCCGCTGGGTCGTCATATAGAGAAGCCCGGTGGCGGCCATCACGCCGACCAGCACCAGAACCGTGACGGGGCGGTACTTGAGCGTGCCGTGGAGACGCCGCTGATAGCGGTTTTTCAGGCTTTCAAATCTGCGGTCGAGCCACGCCGTGAGGCCGCCGCTGTCCCCCGTATGGCTCTTCAGCAGCTTGGAGCACATCATCGGCGACAGCGTGAGCGCGATGACGCCCGACACGATCACCGCCCCGGCCAGCGTGAAGGCGAACTCGCGGAACAGCGCACCCGTCAGTCCCGACACGAATGCGATGGGCGCGAACACGGCGGCGAGCGTGATGGTCATGGCGATGACGGGATAGATGATCTCCCGCGCGCCCAAGAGCGCCGCCTCGAACGGGCGCTTCCCGTCCTCGATATGGCGATAGATGTTCTCCACCACGACGATGGCGTCGTCCACCACGAGCCCGATGGCGAGCACCAGCGCGAGCAGCGTCATGAGGTTGATCGAGTAGCCGAGCGCCATCAGCAGGGCGAGCACGCCGACCAGCGACAGCGGAATGGTGACGATCGGCACCAAGGTCGATCTGAGATTGCCCAGGAACAGGAAGATCACCACGATCACGATGATCGCCGCCTCGCCGAGCGTTTTCAGCACCTCCCACAGCGAGGCGCGGATGAAGTTGGTGGCGTCATAGGCGATCGCGGCGTCGAGTCCCGGCGGCAACTCGGCTTGGATCTGCGGAAACGCCTTGCGCACATCGGTGATCACCGTCAGCGGATTGGCCGTCGGCGTCGCGTAAATACCGATGAACACGGCCTTCAGTCCGTCGAACACCGACGAGGAATCCGCGTTTTCCGGCCCAAGCTCGATGTCGGCGATCTCGCTCAACCGCACCAGCGAGTCGCCGCGCGCCAAGACAACGAGCCGCCCGAACGCATCGGGATCGCTCAATGAGGTTTTGGCGTCGATATTGGTCTGGGTGAAGTCGCCCTTCACCTGGCCCGGCGCCGAGGTGAAGTTGTTGTCGGCCAGCGCCTTTCGCACGTCGAGCGGCGTCACCCCCAGCGCCGCCATGCGGTCGGGATCGAGCCAGATGCGCATGGAGAACACCTGGCCGCCGAGCATCTCCGCTTGGGCGACGCCGTTGATGGTCTGCAGCCTCGGCTGCACCACGCGCTGGAGATAGTCGCTGATCTGCGACGAGCTCATCACCTTCGAGTTGAAGGAGAGATAGAGCAGCGCGTAGCCCTCGCCCGTCTTCTTGGTGACGATGGAGTCATTCGCCTCGCGCGGCAGGATGCTCTTCACCTGGGCGAGCTTCGACAACACGTCCGTCATGGCGCGGTCCGGATCGGCGTCGAGCTTCAGATTGAGCGTGACGGTGCTCGCATTCTGCGTCGACGACGCCGTCAGCGTGTCGATGCCTTCGGCGCTCGCTACCGCCTGCTGGATCGGCACGGTGATGAAGCCCTGAATGAGATCGGCGTTGGCCCCCGGATAGGTCGTGAGGATGGTGATCGTCGTATTTGACAGCTCGGGATACTGCCGGATCGGCAGCTTGAACCCGGCCTGCGCGCCGACGAGCAGGATCAGCAGGCTGACGACAGTAGCCAGCACCGGCCTTTTGATGAAGAGATCGGTGAAATGCATGCGCCCCTACTGCTTCGGCATCACCGCCGGAGGCTTCAGAGCATCGGCGTTATCGATCTTCACCGTGGCGCCGGGATGCAGTTTCAGCTGGCCGCTCGTCACCACCTGCTCTCCGGCCTTCACGCCGTCGAGGATCGCCACCCTGCCCTGTTCCGCCGGTCCGACATGTACGAAGCGGCGCTCGACCGTGAGCGCGGGCTCTTGCGACGGCGGCGCATCGGCGGCCACGGCCGCGCCCGCATCGGCAGATGCGGACGGCGTGGGCACGGGCTCCGCGCTTCCCTCTTTCACCACCCAGACGCTGTCGCCGTAGAGCGTATAGGTCACAGCCGTGCGCTGCACCGTCACCATCTCTTTCGGAGAGCCGGCGAGCACCGACACTTGCGCGAACATGCCCGGCAAGAGCTTGCGGTCGGGATTCTTGAGCCTGCCGCGCACCATGAGCGTGCGGCTGTCCTGGTTGAGGCGGGCGTCGAACGCCTCAACCTCGCCCTCGAACACTTGGTCGTCATAGGTATCGACGGTCAGCTCGATCTTGGCGCCGACCTTGAAGTCCGCCATCTCGCCCTCGGGCACCGGGAAATCGACCCAGATCGGATCGAGCGCCTGGAGCCAGACGAGCGCGTTGCCGGACGAGACATATTGCCCCCTCTCGACCCGCCGCAACCCGAGCTGGCCCGAAAACGGCGCGGTGATCGTCTTCTGCGCGATCAGCGCTTCGATGCGCTGAACGTTGGCCTGTGCGGAGTCGCGCTTGGCAAGCGCCGAATCGAGCGTCGCCTGCGAGGTCACCTGCCGCTTCACGAGACTGGACTGACGTTCCAAGTTGAGCTCAGCCTCTTTCAGCAGCGCCTTGTTGTTCTTGAGGTCCGCCTCTTCGACCGAGATATCGAGCTGAACGAGCTTCTCGCCCTTCTTCACGTCCTGGCCGCTGTCGAAATAATAGTCGCTGACGATGCCCCCCACCTCGGGCGCCACCTCGACCCCCTGGATGGCGAGCAGCGTGCCGACCGAATGCACGCGGTCGGTCCAATCCTCGAGCTTCGCCGGCTCCGCCGTCACCGTGGCGGCGGGCGGCGCCATTTTGGACACGAAGTCCGCGATCATCTTCGGCTTGAAGATGAGATTGAACCACCCGACCCCCGCGAGGAACAGGCCGATAATGACGGCGGCAATGACGAAGCGCTTGATCATGATCCGTTAAGGGTGTTGCCCTGGCTCCGTGACAGTACGACGACGAAAGGGGAACAGGCTTCTAGCCTCGGGAGGGGGCGAAAATGCGCCCACGACAAGGGCTCGGCTATCGGATAGCAGCCCCCGGACGGTTTGGAAACTGGCACGAACGCCGCGTTTGAGCCCCGCCCCAGCGTTAACGTTCGCGCCAGATTTGAACAGGCGCCGCTGAGTGCACCCATTTGGGACCCATGAGCCATTCGATTCGCGCGATTTGCCTTGGAGCCATGCTCGCCCTTTACAGCCCCGAGCGCTTCAACGAAGCGGTGATCGATTTCTTCAACAAAGGCCGGTGAACATGCCCATCACGCTCTACGACATGCACGAGTCCCCCCATGCCCGCAAAGTGCGTCTGCTGGCCGCCGAGCTCGATATTCCGCTCGCGCTGGTCGCCCGCGACCCGCGGGTTGGCGAGACGCGCGGGCCCGATTATCTTGCCCTCAATCCCAATGGCCGCGTGCCCACGCTCGTGGAAGACGGCTTCGCGCTGTGGGAGTCTTCCGCCATCCTGAAATATCTCTCCGCGAAGCGGCCCGAACGGGGCTTGAGCGGCGCGACCCTGAAGACCAGGCCCATGTGGACCAATGGCTGTTCTGGTGGGTGGGTGGCCCCGAGCCGGCGATCGATGCGCTTGCCTGGGAACAGTTCATCAAGCCGAAGGTACTGAAGCAGCCGGGCAACGATCCGAACATCATCGCCGACGCCCATACGCGCATCGCGCGGTTCCTGCCCGTGCTCGACCGGCAGCTCGACTACGTCATCGGTCCACTCAGCATCGTCGATTTCCTCATTGGACCGCGCCTCGAGCGAAGCCCCGCCATCCTGAAATTCGACGTTGCGCCCTATGGCAACATCGCCGCATGGATCGAGCGCCTGCGCGCCAAGCCTTATTGGAGCACGGCGTAGCGGTGCCGGAGCTTGGCTAGTCGTCGAGGAAGCCGAGCGCACGCGCAAATCCGCCGACCCCACCGGGGCTATTGGAGGATCTCGAGGCGACGGTGCTGTCACGGTGCTCGGGCTCCGGCGGCGGCTCCGGAAAGCCCTTGGCGTCGCCGAACAAGGCGACGGCCATCTTGCGATCGAGCCCGTAGAGGTCGCCGAAGGTCGCGACCTTACCCTCGTCGTCGACCACCGCCGTGAAATAGGTCGTGTGCACCGGCGGACCATTCTCCAGCTCCACGCGGTTGTCGGTGCCCTTGTCCCACAGCGCCTTGACCTTGCTTGCCGGCCAGTCCTTGTTCTCGGCGAGCAGCAGCTCGGCGAACTGCCGCGGCTTCTGGATGCGCACGCAGCCATAGCCGATGTCGCGCTTCTTCTCTTTGAAGACCTTTTGCCGATAGGGAAGCGTGTCGTGCATGTAGACGATGTGCGCGTTGGGATAGAGGAACTTGACCTTGCCGAGAACGTTCTTCGGCCCGGCCTTCTGGGTGAACGTGAAATTGTGGATGTTCACGCGGTTCCAATCGACCTTGGTCGGATCGATGCGCTTGCCGTTATAGCTCACGAGCAGCTTGTTGGACGTGATGATGCTGTAGTGTTCCTGCCGCAAGGCTGGCAGCAGCTTCTCGTCCAGGACCGACGGCGGCGCGACCCAATCGGGATTGAACACGATGGTCTGCATGTCGGCCGAGAAGACCGGCGTCGGGAAGCCGATCGTGCCGACGAGCGTCTTGTCTTTGAAGATCGTCTTCCCGTCCTTGACCACGTACAGCATGAACTCAGGCGTATTGAGCCACACGTAGAGCGGACCGAGATCCTCCGGCATCCACCGCCAGCGCTCCATGTTGACGATGATGCGCCTGATGGCGGTCTCGTCGGTCTTGGCGTCCTCCCCTTCCTGGTCGCGCGCCTTGAGCAAGGCCTGATGCAGCCGCACGAACTGCTCATGGTGCGGATGAAGCGATTGGAGATAGACGCCGGGCGAAGCCGTCACGGCGATCTCCGCCATCACCTCCTGCGGATCGCGCAACGGCGGCGTCTGATCGACCACGTCGCTGATCTCGGTCGGGACGAGCCTGCCGCCCCGGGCGAAGCGCGCATATTTCAGAATGGCGAGATCGAGCTTGATCTCGGCGGACGCCTCGGCCTCGGCATTGGCCGGCAGCGCGCCTGCGTCCGGCAGCGCGAAGGCCTTGGCATCGAGCCCCCAATCGTCGGCCTTCTCGATCTCGAAAACGACGGCTTGTCCCCTGGCCGAGAGCCCCATGTCCGTGGTCCACAGCGGAGGCCTGCTCCAACCGCCGTAGAAGGCCCGCAGAGCCGCCACGTCGGCCGCATCGGCATCCTTCCCGGCATCGGGGCTGGCGAGCTTGTCGCGAATGATCGCCACCACCGGATGTGGCGGCGCGGTCGGTGTCACCCCGGCATCCTTACTGGCCTCCGGCTTCGCCGGGACCGGGGCAGTTTCCGATGAGGATTCAGAGGGTTGGGGTGCCGGCTTCGAGGGCTTTGCCGCCCTTTCCCAGGGCAGCACCGAGGCCGTCTCGGCTTCGGCGCGCGCCAAGCCTCCACCTGCCAAGCCCGAGAGCCCGGCCAGGCAACCCACAGCCGCGATGAGAAAGGTTCCGCGCAATCCCCTATCCCTCAGAGACTGCCCGGAAATTTACGCGAGATGGCGCCGTTCGGCCACCCCTGGTGGCGACGTCAACCGAAGGCGGTCGGGCCCGCCCCTTGCGGCATCGCCTCGGCGCGGGCCGGGCTCGTGTTGAGGATTGCCGCCAGTTCGTCGAGGGCCACCAGGATGTCGTTCAAGGCGCCGGTCACTTCTTCGGTCTGCGCCACGACGAGATCGTCGGTGAACGAATAGTCTTGCAGGATCTCGAGCGCCCGCTCCAGGAAGCGGATCGACTCCTCGTGCTTCTTGATGTGGTTGTGGATGGCGAGCTCGTGCCAATCGAGCACCCGCGCCACGAGATTGTCGTCGCCTTGCCCCTTGCGCTTGGTCCGGGCGCGCAGCTTCGTCAGCCGCTCGCTTGCGCGCTTCTGATGGGCAACGCTTCCCTTCCGTGCATCGATATCCTCACGGATCGCCTGCTCGATCAGCGAGCCTACATCCATGCTCGCCAAGTCGTGCTCCGCGTGGATCACGAGGCCAAGCTTCTCGGCGATGATCTCGATGGCGCCGCCGTCGAAATTGTCGGGCCGCGGCGGATCGATCTCGCCGGTCTCGTCGTATTTGGTGCGGCGGTCCGCATCGGCCAGGACGGAATAGGCCGTGACCAGCTCGTTGAACGCCTCCACCGAGCCGCCACTGTCGGGGTGCGCGGTCTTGGCCTTTTTTCGGTAGGCTTTGTGGATGTCCTTCCGGGCCGCGGTCCGCTTGACGCCCAGGATCTTGTAGAGGTCGGTCACTGCCTCTCCCCCGCCGCAACTTTTGCGCCGGCCGCCTCCCCCCGGCTCCCACGAAGCGAGGCGGCCTCTGCGCTCCCTCAAAGTCGTAAAGCTGTCATGGCAATGGTTTGTGTCCTGCTAATGGCAGGGGCCGCCATGGCTCCCCTCCCTTGCGATGGGAGCTCAGAGGACCTTACTCATAGGGAAGCCTTGGGAATCGACAGGACCTAGAGGATCCAGCGGAACGAGAACAGTGAAGCTCGATCGCGAAACCGAAGCGCTGATCCATTGGGCGTCCTCCCCGAGAGCCGCGCCGCTATGGACCCTCAGCCCCGACGCTGCCCGCGAAGAATATCGCCGCTCCCTGGGCAAGACGGAGATTGCGCCGCCCCCCGTCGGCGCCGTGACCGACATTGCCGTGCCGGGCGACGCCGGGCCCTTGCGGGCGCGCCAATACGTGTCCGCCCACGCGGGCCACGGCGCGCAAGCCGCCATCCTGTTCCTGCATGGAGGCGGCTGCGTCCTCGGCGATATCGAGACCCACGACATCCTGTGCCGCACCTTGTGTCACGACACGGGCGCAACCGTGCTCTCCCTCGATTATCGCCGCGCGCCGGAGCACCCCTTCCCCGCCGCGGTGGACGATACGGTTGCCGCACTGACTTGGCTGTCTCGAGAGGCTGAAGCCCTCGGCCTCGATCCCGAGCGCATCGCCATCGCCGGCGACAGCGCGGGCGGCGGGCTCGCGGCGGTCGCCCTGCACGAGACCAAGGGCCGCCTCGCTGCGCCCGTGCGCGCCCAAGTCCTCATCTACCCGGCGCTCGACCTGCGCGGCCGGCTCCCCTCGCGCAAGGAGCTCGCCCATCACTTTCCGATCCCGCACGACATGATCTCCTGGTTCTTCGATCACTATTTCGGGATCGCCTGGCCGTTCACTGATCCGCGCGCGATCCCTTCGCTTTACGAGGACTATAGCGGCCTCCCGCCGGCCCTGATCATCACCGCCGGCCACGACCCCTTGCGTGACGAGGGCGCGGAATACGCGCAAGCCTTGGCGCGCGCGGACGTGCCAGTCGAGTATGAGTGCCTGGAAGGCACGATTCACGGCTTCATGAATATGGGCCGGGTCTTGCGCAAAGCGCACGGCCATGGACGGCAGCGGCTTGGCGCATGGCTCTCCGAGCGTTTGCGGCCCGCATGAGACAGGTAGGCAAATTTTCACGCGCCCTTCTTATGCATTGGCCGTGCTCGTGCCACGGTTCTGAGCCATTCTAGAGTGCAATAGAGACTAACGTGGGGGAACACGTTGGATCTACTCGCCGCCGGCATCGTTGTTTTCGCTCTTCTGCTTGCGTCCTACAGCACACGCAACACCTGGATTGCGCTCGGATCCATGGCGATCTCGATGGCCGCGCTGCTGGGCTTTCTCTTTCTCTACACGGCCTCGGACTCCGGTCCCATGCGCGCTAGCCTCACCGCGCTCGCCAAGGAACTCCCGGCCGGCTGGGACAAACCGGTCCTGGACCTCGCGGCCACGCTCGAACGGACTTCGACCGCCGTGGCGCAAGCGCTTTCGGCCCGCCGCGAACCGATTCAAGCCGCGTCGACAACGGGCTGGTTCGGTGCGACGGCGGAAATCGCGGTCGCGCCGGAGTCTCCAAGGCCCGAGTCTCCAAGGCCGGAGCCTGCAACGCCGGCGTCTGCAACACCGGCGTCCGCAACACCGGAGCCGCCAACGCGGGAACCCCCAACGTCGGAGCCGCCAACGCCGGAGTCTGCAATCCAATGGTTTCTGGATGAACCTCCGCCGCCCGACAGCAAGGCCTTCCTGATCGACGGGCTCAATGCCTCGGATCAGCCCCTGGAAGCGGTCCAAGCGGTTCTCAAGCCGGATTCCGGCGCGGGCGAATTGGAGCTCGTGCTCGAAGTCGAGGGAGGAAAAGGCGGGGCGGTCATTCCCCCCGGAGAGCGGTTCAGCCTCGCGGCGGAGACTCTGACGGAGGACGAGGCGAAGCAACTGGGCGGCGCAATTCTTTCCGTGGCCTATGTCCAGGCGGGACGGCGCAAGACGTCGATCATGTACCTGACGCCGCCCATGCTCGCTCAGCGCGCCAAGGGCGATTGACCGCCGCTCGACTCACTTGATCGCGACGCAATCCTTGAAGGTCATGTTGTCGTCCGCCCCTTCGGTGACGAAGGCCGTGTCGCCCTTGTTCCAGAACACGAAGGACTCATCGGCATTGGCATAGCGCGCGCCGGAACCAGAGATCACCTGCGGCAGCTCCATGCTGCGGCCGTCGGTCAGCGTGAGGTCCACGGAGTCGGGGTAGAAGGTCGCATCGATTGCCTTGTCCCCTTCGCATTTGAACGTCGCCGAGGCGATCGGCGTTTCGGCAGCCGAGGCCGCAGCGGCAACCATGGCGATACCGAGCACGGAGGCGCCAACGACTATTAGCCTGTTCATGGGCGTTCTCCTCCTGATAGTCCGATCCTACTGCGCGGCGGAGGATGACACCTCTTCGAGGTCCTCACGGAGAAGCTCGAGCCGCAGCCACTCCTCCTCGGCCGCGGCAAGATCGGCCTGCGCCTTGGTGAGGGCATCGCCCGCTTCCGTGAAACCCTCGCGGTCCTTCGTATAGAAATCCGGATCAGCAAGCGTCCGTTCCAGCCGCCCGATCTCTTCCTGAAGCGCCGTGATGCGCTTGGGCAAGGTCTTCAAGGCGTGTTGCTCGGTCGGGCTCAGGCGCTTGCGCTGTGATGGCGCCGGTGCAGGCTTCGCGGACCCCGCTTGCTTCGGCGCCCCCTTCGGCGCGAGCTTGTCCTGTGACGCGCCCACGCCATGGCCGCGTTGCGCCACCATGTCGGAATAGCCGCCGGCGTACTCGATCCACGTGCCGTCCCCTTCCGCGACCACCACCGAGGTGACGGTGCGGTCGAGGAAATCGCGATCGTGGCTGACGAGGAGGACCGTTCCGGGATAGCTCGCCAGCATCTCCTGGAGCACGTCCAACGTCTCCAGATCGAGATCGTTGGTCGGCTCGTCGAGCACGAGCACGTTCGAGGGATGCGCGAGCGCGACCGCCAGCATGAGCCGTCCCTGCTCGCCGCCTGAGAGCGCCTTCACCGGCGTCCGCGCCTGTCGGGGCGTAAACAGAAAATCCCCCATATAGCTGATGACGTGCCGCGACTCCCCGTTGATGACCACGGCGTCGCCGCTCCCATCGGTGAGCGTCCCGGCGACGCTCCGCTCCGGATCGAGCGCCTCGCGGCGCTGATCCAGTGTCGCCACTTGAAGATTGGTTCCGAGCTTCACCGTGCCGGCGTCGGGTTTCAGCGCGCCTGTCAGGAGATTGATGAGGGTCGTCTTGCCGGCGCCGTTCGGCCCCACGATGCCGACCCGGTCGCCGCGGCCGATCTTGATGCTGAAATCGCGGACAAGGCAGAGCTCGCCATAGCTCTTGGCGATCTGCCGCGCCTCGATCACCTTCCGGCCCGCTTCTTCCGCTTCGTGCAGGGTGAGCCTCACGTCGGCGGCGACGCGGTTCTGCTTCGCGCGTACGCGCTCGCCGCGCAGCGAGAGCAACCCTTCGAGCCGGCGCTGGTTGCGCTTTCGCCGCGCGCTCACGCCATAGCGCAGCCAATGCTCCTCACGGACGATCTGCCGGTCGAGCTTGTGGCGTGCAATCTCCTCCTCTTCGAGGATGCCGTCCCGCCAGGTCTCGAACGCACCAAAGCCTTGGTCGAGCCGCCGCGTGGTGCCACGATCGAGCCACACCGTCGCTTGAGAGAGGTCTTCCAGGAAGCGCCGGTCGTGGCTGATCAGGACGAGCGCAGAGCGTGAGGCGCCGAGCACCGCCTCCAACTCGCCTATGGCCACAACGTCGAGATGGTTGGTGGGCTCGTCCAACAGCAAGATGTCGGGGTCCGGCGCGAGCACCTGGGCAAGCGCCGCGCGCCGCGTCTCTCCGCCGGAGAGGCGTGAGGGATCCTCCTCCCCCGTCAAACCAAGACTCTCCAGAAGATAGCGCGCGCGATGCGGATCGTCGCCGGGCGCAAGCCCCGTCTCGACGAACGCGCGGACCGTGGCAAAGCCGGAGAGATCCGGGTCCTGCGCCAGGTAGCGGACGGTCGCGCCAGGCTGCAGGAAGCGGCTGCCACCGTCAGGCTCGATCTGGCCCGCGGCGATCTTGAGAAGCGTCGACTTGCCCGACCCGTTGCGGCCGACGAGGCAGAGCCGTTCCGAGGGCCCGATGGAGAGCGCAGCGCCCTCCAACAGCGGCTTGTCGCCGAAGGAGAGCGTGATGTCCTTGAGAAGAAGAAGGGGCGGGAGGGCCATAGAGACACAAGCTGCTTTTTAAATCGTCCGTTTGACTAGGCTTTTGGCAGGCGAAACCACGCGGCTGCCGCCATTCAGGGCATTAAAGCGGGGCGACGAAGAATCCTACTCACGGCCCAGTAATACCGCTTTGTGGCATGTGATTTCCGGGATTAATCTTTGCTTCTGCCCAGGGGTGGGCACAGGGGGATAGCACAATGGCTGAGAAGCGACATGAAGGCGGGGTGTCCTATCACATCCCCGGCGCGGACTATTTCACGAAACGCGAACTGAAGCGCCACGCTGGCGTCTTTTCATTGTGGGCGCTCGGCGTCGGCGCGGTCATCTCGGGCGATTTCTCGGGATGGAACCTCGGCTTCTCGGTGGGCGGCTGGGGCGGCATGTTCGTCGGCACCATCATCATCGCCATTATGTATCTCGGCCTGACCTATTCCATCGCCGAGATGAGCCCGGCCCTGCCGCATACCGGCGGCGCCTATTCCTTCGCGCGCACGGCGTTCGGACCTTGGGGCGGGTTCATCACCGGCGTCGCCGAGAACATCGAATATGTGCTCACGCCGGCGGTCATCGTGTTCTTTATCGGCTCCTACCTGACCGCGATTTTCGGCACGCCGGACTCCTTCCAACCTATCTGGTGGCTGGTCGGCTACATCGTCTTCGTCGGCTTGAACGTGCGTGGCGTGGCGCTGTCCTTCACCGTCACGGTGATCGTCACCCTGCTCGCGCTCGGCATTCTGATCTTCTTCTTCGTCAGCGCAATTCCGTTCATGGAATTCAGCAAATACGCCATGAATATCGGCGTCGGTCCGGACGGGGCCGGGGTTGAACTCCCAGACGGCGGCGGGCCATTCCTGCCCTTCGGCATTCATGGTGTGCTGGCTGCGATGCCGTTCGCCGTGTGGCTGTTCCTCGCCATCGAAGAGCTGCCGCTCGCCGCCGAGGAATCGGCCGATCCCAAGCGCGATATGCCCAAAGGCATCATGCTCGGCATGTTCACCCTGATCGCGACCGGCTTCCTGGTCCTGATCATCAACCCGGCGATCGCGCCCGGCGCCTTCGCGCTGGGGTCTTCGGGCGAGCCGATCCTCGATGGTTTCCGGACCATCTACGGCACGGGCTGGGCCAATATCCTCGCGCTGTTCGCCGTGGCGGGCCTGGTGGCGAGCTTCCACTCGATCATCTTCGCCTACGGGCGGCAGATCTACTCGCTGTCGCGTGCAGGCTATTTCCCGCACTTCCTGTCGGTGACCGACAGCACGCACAAGACGCCGAATATCGCGCTGGTGACCGGTGCGCTGATCGGCTTCGTCGTCATGCTGGTGGTCTGGTTTACCCAAGGCGGCACCGAGGCCGGCGCCTTTATCGGCGGCGTCTTGCTCAACATGGCGGTGTTCGGGGCGATGATCTCTTATTTCCTGCAGGCGGTGACATTCATCCAGCTGCGCCGGAAATTCCCCAATATCGAGCGGCCTTTCAAGAGCCCGTTCGGCCTTATCGGCGCCGCGCTGACGGCAATCATCGCGGTGGTCACAATCTACTTCCAGCTCACCGATCCGCTTTACCAGACCGGCGTCATCGGCGTGGCGATCTGGTATGCGCTCACGATCCTCTACTTTGCCCTCTATGGCCGGAAGACTCTCGTCTTCTCGCCCGAGGAGGAGTTCGCCGTGAAGCATCGCGAGGGTCAGGTGAAGGTGTAGCCGCACTCTTGCGACTTCGGCATTCGACAATCGGCATCACCCGGCACTAGCGCCGGGTGATGCCGGACCCTACATGTCCTACGATCGAGAAGGACTCGCGTCATGCGCTATTCCCAAGCGGTCGGCGGGCAGACCTATACATTCAGCTCGCTCAAGGACCTGCTCGCCAAGGCGACACCCGCCCGATCGGGCGACTATCTCGCAGGGGTCGCCGCGGGCGATGACGAGGAGCGCGTGGCGGCGCAAATGGCGCTCGCCGACCTGCCCCTCGCCGTCTTCTTGTCGGAGGCCGTCGTCCCTTACGAGGACGACGAGGTCACCCGGCTCATCGTCGACAGCCACGACAAGAAGGCATTCGCGCCCATCTCTCATCTCACCGTCGGCGGTTTGCGCGACTGGCTTCTGTCGGACGCGGCGACCGAGACCACTCTGAAGGCCCTCGCGCCCGGTCTCACGCCGGAGATCGTCGCCGCCGTCTCCAAGATCAGCCGCGTGCAGGATCTCATTCTCGTCGCGCAGAAATGCCGCGTCGTGACGAAGTTCCGCAACACGATTGGACTGAAGGGCCGGCTCTCGACGCGCCTCCAGCCGAACCACCCGACCGACGATCCGACAGGGATTGCGGCCAGCATTGTCGACGGTCTCATGTACGGGAACGGTGATGCGGTCATCGGCATCAACCCGGCGACCGATTCCATCGCCGCGGTCACGACCCTGCTCGAGATGCTGGACGAGATCATCCGCCGCTACGCCATCCCCACCCAGTCCTGCGTCCTCACTCACGTCACCACCAGCATCGAAGCCATCAAACGCGGCGCGCCCATCGACCTCGTGTTCCAGTCGATCGCCGGCACCGAGGCGGCCAATAAGAGCTTCGGCATCAATCTCGCCATGCTCCAGGAAGGCCGCGAGGCGGCGCTCGCGCTTGGCCGCGGCACTGTCGGCAATAACGTGATGTATTTCGAAACCGGCCAGGGCAGCGCGCTGTCCGCCAACGCCCATCATGGCGTCGATCAGCAGACGCTCGAGACGCGGGCCTACGCCGTCGCCCGCAAGTTCGAGCCGCTGCTCTTGAACACCGTCGTCGGCTTTATCGGCCCCGAATATCTTTACGATGGACCCCAGATCGTGCGGGCCGGGCTCGAGGATCATTTCTGCGGCAAGCTGCTCGGCGTGCCGATGGGCGTCGACATCTGCTACACGAACCACGCCGAGGCCGACCAGAACGACATGGACGTGCTCTTGACGCTGCTCTCCGTCGCCGGCGTCAACTTCATCATGGGCATTCCCGGCTCCGACGACATCATGCTCAACTACCAGACCACGTCGTTCCACGACGCCCTCTATGTCCGGAAGGTTCTCGGCTTGCGTCCGGCCCCCGAGTTCGAGGACTGGTTGAAGGAGACCGGCATCTTCGAGCCGTCCGAGGAGATGCGGCTGGGCAGCGCCCTGCCGAAATCCTTCCAGCGCGCACTCGAGCATCTGCACTGACGGCATGTCCGAGGACAAGCGCGATATCGTCGTCGGCGACCCCTGGAGCAAGCTCCGCCGCTACACGCCGGCCCGCATTGCTCTCGGCCGCGCCGGCACGAGCCTTCCGACTAAGCCGCATCTCGAATTCCAACTGGCGCATGCCCGCGCCCGCGATGCTGTCCATCACGCGGTGGACGTCCCTGCCCTCAAAGCGGCTCTCGAGGCGAGCGGCCATGAGACGATCCTCCTGCACTCGAGCGCGGAGAGCCGGCCGGTCTACCTGCAGCGGCCCGACAAGGGCCGGCGGCTCGATGCGGACTCCCGGGCACGGCTGGAGGAGCTATCCAAACCGACGGAGCCTTACGACGTCGTGTTCGTCATCGGCGACGGGCTCTCCGCCTTCGCCATCGAGGAGAATGCTGTCAAATTCCTCGGCGTCATGCTGCCGCAACTTGAGGCGAGCGGCTGGCGCGTGGCACCGCTTTGCATCGTCGAGGGAGCCCGCGTGGCCGTTGGGGACGAAATCGGCGAGGTCCTGGGGGCGAAAATGGTCGTCATTCTGATCGGCGAGCGGCCCGGCTTGAGCTCGCCCGACAGCATGGGGATCTACCTGACATTTGCGCCGAAGGTCGGCCTCACCGACGAGTCGCGGAACTGCATCTCCAACGTCCGGCCCGCAGGCTTGAGCTACGACCATGCCGCCCACAGGCTGACTTATCTGATGACCGAGGCGCGGCGGCGGGGTCTCTCCGGGGTCAATCTCAAGGACGAGGCCGAGGCCCTGCCGAAGGCGGGTCCGGACTCCGCCGACAACTTCCTCATCGACTAAGGTTGCGCACCATTAGCTGCTCGGGTCGATATCCCCGGCCTTGAGCAGGAGATCCTGCAACGACTGGCGGCAATAGGGCCTGAGACCGGATTGGCCGCTCCGCGCCATGATCCTGAAACCTTCGTTCTTGTCCGCGACAGCCTGTTTCAGGAGGTGCTCCTTATTGATCGAGGCGTCGCGCTTCAAATAATACGTCTCGATCTTCGCGATCGCCGTCTTGGCCGCGTCGGTGTCCTCGGCAGAGAGCTGAGACTCCAGCTGACACTGCAGGACAATCTCATACTCTGCGTAATAGTTCTTGAGTGAGGCCGAAAGGTTGCCGCCAAACGCCGCCTGCGACATCAACACGACCAGACCGGCCAAAAGCCATCCACCAGCGCCTAGGCGCATTTCATTACCTCGTTAGCTGAGCTGAAGCGCGTTAGTTATACGAAGCGCCCCACGAGATCAATTGCACCGAGGACACACTCGCGACGGAATGTTGCGGTGCTTCCCTGGGCGTGACATTGGGTCCGTAAGGGCTACGTCAGACTCTTGCCATATGAGCGCGAGGGAACCCCTCTTTCCGGCGTCGGAACCTAGGAGCAGGGAACATGAATGCAGTCGTGGGAAATAACCTGAGCAAGGTCCCAGAAGTCACCCTCGGCTTCTGGACTATTAAGATACTTGCGACGACCCTTGGCGAGACGGGTGGTGACACGGCCACCATGACCGTGGGTCTCGGCTACCTTGCGGGGACGGCGATCTTCCTCGTTGCCTTGCTCGTTCTGGTAGTGCTCCAGATTGCCGCCAAGAAATTCCATCCCTTCCTCTATTGGGCGACGATCGTGGCCTCCACAACCGTGGGGACGACCATGGCCGATTTCGCCGACCGGTCGCTCGGCATCGGCTACGCCGGGGGCTCGCTCATCCTGCTTGCCTCCGTCTTGGCGGTGCTCGGCCTGTGGTACCGGTCGGAAGGCTCTGTTTCGGTGGAGACGGTCAGCACGCCACGGGTCGAAGCCTTCTACTGGGCGACGATTACCCTCTCCCAGACCCTGGGCACCGCTCTTGGCGACTGGGTCGCCGACGCCGGCCTCGGTTATGAAGGCGGAGCGCTTCTGTTCGGGGCGGGGCTGGCGGTCCTTGCGGCCGCCTATTTCTGGACCAACGTCTCGCGCGTGCTTCTGTTCTGGGCCGCCTTCATTCTCACGCGGCCTCTCGGCGCGACCGTCGGCGATTTCCTCGACAAGCCTCTACACGACGGCGGATTGGCCCTGAGCCGCCCGATCGCCTCTGTGGCGCTTGGCGCCCTGATCGTCGCGCTGATTGTCATTCTGCCCCAACGGGCGGGCAATCATCCGCAAACGCGCGAAGCCGTTTCGTAAGACCCAGCGCGCGCCTCGCGCGGGGCCCGGGGCATATTCCTGTCCCTTTTCATCGTTAATCATATCGCTTGACAGTGATCGAAATGGCACGCTCTCAATAGTGCCAGGAGGGAGAACATGCCGCCGTCGGCAGTCCGTAAGCCCATTCCCGAATTTCCGCCTCTTGGCAGAGAGGCCGCGCGGCTTGACGGATCAACCCCTTCGAGCCCGGATCTTGTGACGTTGCTCGAGCGTTTCGACGAGCCGCTCCACGACGGGACCAGCCCGGCAGCGCCCCCTGCGAGGCTGGCCATCGCGGCCTCGCGCCCGCAGGTCGCCCGGCCGCGAGCCGAGGGAAACGGCGCTGCGCGATCGCCGGCGCCGAAACCGACGGTCGTTCCCGCCGCCACGAGAAAGTCCCGCCTTCCCTTAAAGGGCGTGATCGTCGCCCTGCTCGGCGTTGCGCTCGTTCCAACCGCGGTCCTGATGTGGCAGCGCATGCCGGGTGGCGGTCATGAGGTTGGGCCCACCCAAGAATTGAGCGTAGTGAACGCGCCTGCCTCGACCGGCTCGGCGCAGCCGAAGCAACGCCCGGGCGTTTTGGAAGTCGCGCTCTCTTCGCCAGACCGGATCGAGGCCAATGCCGGCGACGTCGTCGACTTTCCCATCGCCATAGACGCGACAGCGGCGCTCCCGGTGCGCAGCATCGTCGCCATCACCGCGCTCCCCGACGGCGCCTCGTTCTCGGAAGGCCGCCCCTACGGCGTCAGCGGCTGGAGCCTCCGCCCCGACGAGATCGGCGGATTGCGCTTGCGGCTCCCGGCGCGGAGCGCCTCGTCCGACATCCGTCTCGAGCTCGTCGCCGGGGACGGGACGGTGCTCGCCCGGTCGGAGTCGCGGCTGAGCATCGCCCCAGCGCCCGCCGTGGTCGCGACGACCGATGATCCGATGCCCATTGCCATGGAAACCGCGGCCGCCGAGCCGGTCGCGCAAACCGAATTGACGGAGAGCGCCCCCTCTGAGGAGAGTGCGCAGGCCGAGGCGACCAGCTCTGTCGCCGACGCGCCGCCACTGCCGCAGCAAAGACCCTCGTCATCGGCCGAAACCGAGTCCGCGCCGAAGGTGAACACGGTCAAGGTCGTGACCATCCAGCCGCCGCGCGAAACGAAACCGCATGACGGCGCTTACGCCTTGGGCAGCCCGGCCGCCGAACCGCAAACGCCCGCCGAGTGGATGGAGACCAAGACCGCCGTCGACATGCACGCGAAGGCGGAGCAGTCTTCGGAGACGGTGAAGGTCGCCGAAGGCGGCCTCAAGGTGCGCGTGACGGGGCGCGACAACAGGTGGATCCAGGTCACCGATCCCAAGAGCTCGACAACGGGGTGGATCTACGATCGCTTCCTCAAGCCGGCGGACGCACCTGCAGGCAAACTTACCCCATGAAGCCACGGACAAGCGTCGCTATCTGATCGGCCGCGGTATCAAGCGCGAAATGACCCGCATCGAGGACGTGGACTTCAGCGTTCGGAACGTCGCGTCGATAGGCCTCCGGTTCTGAGAGGTCAAACGACAGGTCATACTTCCCCCAGATCACCAATAGGCGGGGCTGCTTCTCACGCATCCAAGCCTGCCATTTCGGGTACGCTTCGACGTTTTTGCGATAGTCGTAGAAGAGATCGCTTTGAATCTCTGCCTGACCCGGTTGGTTGAGAAAGGCAAATTCATCAGTCCATAGATCCGGGTCATAGCGCTCGACGTTGGGATCGTTTCCGACGTGGCGCGTCCTCGTCGCCTGAAGCGACAGAAGATTCGTGCGAAGCGTGCTTTCGTTGGCGGCACGATCTGCCCAAAACGCTCGTCTCGGCTTCCAATTCTCGCTGAGACCCTCGTTGTGTGCCACGGCATCTTGGACGATGAGAGATACGATCCGCTCCGGATGGTCCAAGGCCATGCGAAATCCTACGGGGCCGCCGTAATCCTGCATATAAAGCGTGTAACGCGAAAGCCCGAGTGCTTCGGTGAATGACTTCATAACCTCGGCGAGGTTATCGAACGTATAGGCAAAGGTCTTGGGGTCCGGCCAATCGCTGTGTCCGAAACCTGGGTAGTCAGGCGCGACAAGGTGATATCGATCGGAGAGCCGGGCGAAGAGCGGCTCAAACATCCGCGATGAAGACGGAAGTCCGTGCAGCAGGAGAAGCGTCGGCGCGTCCTCAGGCCCAGCCTCTCTGTAAAAGATGCCGAGCCCATCTATCTTTATCGTTCGATAAAATGTCCGGCGTCCCACGGATTTCTGCATCGGCCGGCTTGCCCCTTATTGGCAATTTTGCTCGCAGGGATGGTCGCCGGGATCCATGTATTCGATGTCCGACGGACCGATAGTCGCTACGTCTGCAGTCGCTCGATAGATTTCTCGATCTACGAAGCGGCAGCGCTGGCAGCCGTTTTGGCCCTTTGCTTCAGCATCGCCAACAGGCTTTTCGCGGCTGGGCCCGAGGATGCGGGATTCTGTCCCGTGATCAGCAGGCCGTCGGTAACGACGTGAACCGCCCAGTTGGCCTTCTTCGAGAAGATGGCGCCCAGTTTCAACATTTCATCTTCGACAAGAAAGGGCACCACTTTGGTGAGGCCGACAGCTTCTTCCTCGCCGTTGGTGAAGCCGGTAACTTCCCTGCCCTCGACCAGAGGCTTGCCGTCTGGCGTCTTGACGTGACGCAGCGCGCCGGTGGAGTGACACACTATGGCTATGGGTTTACCGGCGGCAAGAAAGGACTCGATCAGTTTGATGGAGTTCTTGTCTTCGACGAGATCCCACATCGGACCATGGCCGCCCGGATAGAAGACCGTGTCGAAACTTTCCTGCTTGACGCTGTCAAGGCGAACGGTCTTGTCAAGCTGAGCTTCCGCAGCGGCATCCTTTTCGAATCGCACCGTAAGGTCGGTCCGGGATTCTGGCTCGTTGCTCTTGGGGTCTAGCGGGGGACGACCGCCTTTCGGGGATGCGAGCGTAATTTCAGCCCCAGAATCCTTGAAAACGAAGTAGGGAGCGGCGAGCTCTTCAAGCCAGAAGCCCGTCTTGCGACCGGTGTTACCCAATTGGTCGTGGGATGTGATAACCATCAGCACCTTCATGACTGCCTCCTTTGTTGGCGATCATTGAGTGAAGCGCACTGTCGGGAATTCCCGCCCGGTAGGCGTCGATCACAATGGGATTGGCGAGCATCCTCCAGCCACCGCGCCTTCCATGCGACTGACAACCTGCCAGTCTCGGTATCTCCTGAGGCGGAGAACAGCCGGTCATGCCACGTCCTGCACAGTGTACGTGTCCTGAGCAGAAGCGGCCTGCGGCCTAAGAACGCGGTCTTTTTCTCCTGTGCCGAGTTCGGCTTCCGGAAACCTCACGTTGCCGGAGTGAACGCGGTCACCACAAATGCTTTCATGTGTCGCGTCGTTTAGCCGTAAGTGAAGTCGGGCTTACTTTGCCCAACTTCTATAATATAGCCATCCGGATCGCGAATGTAGCAGCGGGTCTCGCCGTACTTGTCCTTTGGCTCCGTGATAAACTCGGCCCCTCGGCTTCGCCATAGTTCATAGCACGCATGAATATCCGCAACGCGGATATTCATGAAGCTGCTGACCGAGTCGGGGTCAGCGGGGACGCTGAGCGTTACCGATGGTTTGTCGGGTGTCGGACCGCCCCCAACGTTGACGATGAGCCACGTGTTCGCGATCTGGATGTAGCCCGGCGCGCCTTTGCTGTCGCCTCTGCTCAGAATGCGACCTCCGAAGACCTTCTCGTAAAATTTCGCCGATCGTTCGATGTCGGCGACGGTGAGAAAGTGAGCGATGGTAATCCCTTCCAGCGGCGGCATCTGATAGCTTTCTTGGTCGACTTGTACTTGTCTCATAGACCACTCCAATTTAGACGTTCGCCAGTTAGAAGCAGACGTTAGCGATCACCCTTTTCTTCTAGGGCGTCCATTGCGGCAAGCGCGCATTCCACCGCCTGGTCGTCACTAACGCCAGCTACAGTAGCGCGAAGGCCGCCTTTCGCCCCCCGTCACTGAGCGTCGACTTTGGTCCAGGAGGCATCGGGCGAGAACGCGTCGATCTTGCGCGCAAGCTTGGCGGTGTTCGGTCCCAGGTCTTTCTGAAACACGACACCCTCATGGTTGACCATGAAGGTCATGATCCCCGAATTTCCATATTCCGCGGGATAGGCGATCAGTGCGAACCCGCCGATCATCTTGCCCTTGACGACGTAGTCGAAGGCACCCCCGTCGGCGCTCGCACCCTGACGCTTGAGAATGCGGTAGAAATAGCCGTGATAGGGAATCGGCTTCTTGCCGACCTTGTAGCCCTCGCCGGAGGCTTGCGCGGCGAGCTTGCCCAACGGACTTTGCGGCTCTCCCTCCGCGGACGGCCAATAGAGACCATCCTTCTTGCCGGGGCGGCTTATGATCCGTTGTGCATAGGCATGCGGCCCCAGGCCCGCCGGATCCAGCGACGCGTACTCGTTCTGCGCCTGCACATAAGCCAGGGCGACCTGAATCGCCGAAAGCTCGTTGCGGCCGATCCGGCGGCTGAGAATTTCGTCGCGGCCCGCCGCCGTGTCGAACTGCCATTCGCCGTCCTTGCTGACGAGAGGAATGGGGAACGGAAAATCGTCGGGGCCGATGACGAGAACGGTCTTGTCCGTCCCGTCCGGCGCGAGCGAATGCTTCTGATCGTAGGCGGCGACGAACTTGTCGCGCGTCACCTTATCCGCGACCGGATCTCCAGAGCTCACGATCTCGCGTCCGTCAGGCCCGAGCACCTTGACGATCGCCTTCCGGTCGCCGGCCTTCGCCGCACTCAGCAAGGCGGTGACGGCCTCGTCGGGAGTCTTGAAGTGCTCCTGCGCCGACGCCGGACTGCACACACCGAGAAACACGGCGCCGAGAAGCAGCCAAACCGATTTCCGCACCGCCAGCAGATCTTCACGCATCGCAGTATCCTTGGAACGGTCCGCCATGATCGCCTAACGCCGCCTTCCGCCGCCGCGCCCGCCACCGCCGCCAGGCTTCCGGTGGCCGCCGCCCGGTTTGCCGAGCGACTTTGCCTTGGCGCCGCCGCCCGGCTTGCCGAGCGATTTCGGTTTGGCGGCAGGCTTCTTGAAATTCTTGGAGCCGCGATCGCCGAGGCTGGTATGCCCGCGCTTGGAGAAATCCTTGGCTTTGGCGCCGTCGCTGACGTCGAAGGCCCCGCCGCCGGGACGAGGCTTCGCCCTGCCGCCACCGCCGCCGAGATTTGGCTTCTTGCCGCCGAGATCGGGCTTCTTGTTCGCCAGATTGCCCTGCCCGGGACCCTTGCCGCCGAGATCGGGCTTCTTGTTCGCCAGATTGCCTTGGCCCGGCCCCTTGCCACCGAGGTCCGGCTTCTTGTCCGCCAAGCCGCCTTGACCCGGCAGCTTCCCGAGATCCGGCTTGGCTCCGCCGCCAGTGCCCGGCTTGATGACCTGCTCGCCGCCGCGGCCGCGGAAGTCGAGCTTCTTGTCGCCCGCCTTGATGTTGGCGTTGGCAAACTTGTTCTTCACGTCCGTGTTGTTGTAGCTCACGCCGCGCCGGTGCACCGAGTTGTGCTGCCAGTTCGTTACGTTGACGTTCTTGTTGTTGATGTTGACGTTCCGGTTGACGTTGACGCGGATATCGTTGTGACGCCAATCGAAACCGTCGCCCCAGATGGCGTTGCCGATGGCGAAGCCCGCGCTCCACGCGAGCCCCGTGGCAATCGCGCCGCCGACCACCCATCCGGGGCCGGGACGGAAATAATAGGGCTGATAATCCGGATACGGCCAAGGCCCGTAGACCACCGCCGGATCGTAATAGGGAACGTAGACCGTCTCGGGCTCGGTCTGTTGGATCACGACGACGGGCTGCGCCGAGCCTTCCGGTTCGCTCACGCTGACCGTTTGCTGCGGGGTCGACTCCAGCTTGCCGTTGGCCTGCGCCTTCAAGCGCAGCCGCTGGATCGCATCCATCACGTCCGCCTGCTGCGCCAGCACCGTGTCGCCGAGCTTCGTCGTCCAATCGAGCTGCTCGTTCATCATCGACAACACGTTCGGCACGGCGACCAGCGCCTTGATGCTGTCGTCCCAGTCTTGGCCGGCCAGCGCCGCGTCGAGCTTCTCGCCGGTCAGCCCCTTATTGGCCTCGGCCCAGCGCGCCGCCTGCACGACCTCGAGCGGATAGGTGGAGGCAATCAGCACCTGAGAGAGAAGCGCGTCGGGATAGAGCGCGATAGGCGCGACCAGCTGGTCGAGCTGGGCCTCGTCGAGAAGCTGCGCTTGCGCATCATCCGACGCCGGCGCGTCAGCGGACTGAGGCGCGTCTTGCGCCATCGCCGGCCCGATCAGAAGACAAAAAATGACCGTGCTGAGAATTGCCAAAAGCCGCATTTGGCCGCCTCCTCGCCGCCTACGCGCCGGACTTTACCCGGTTCACAATGCGCGCGCGACTTGTATGGGGGCTGATCCGCCAACGTTTTTCCCGCAACCCGCGAGCGAGCACCCCGCCCCTGCAACCCCGGCTCAGGGCCTAAAGCGGGATGTTGTCGTGCTTCTTCCTCTCGCCGCACCGCCGCGCAGACCGTCGTCTGCGGCCGGCAATGAATTCGCTCCCTGATCGAAGCCGCGCTAACGCTCCGTGTCGAGACTTTCCAGATCGCTCGGCAATGTCGGCGGCAGGTGCATCCGGTTGATGATGTTCTTGAACTCGATCTGGAGAAGGATCGGCTTCTGGGCTTGCGCCGCCAGCTCGTTGATGCGCTTTTGCAGTTCGGCGACCTTGTCCGGATGGTCGGCGGCGACGTTCTTCGTCTCGGACGGGTCATCAGCGATGTCGTAAAGCTCGATTTTCTGCGGCAACAGCGTGTGCCAGATCAGCTTCCAGTCGCCTTCCCGGATGGCCCCGCGGAACGGTTCGATATTGTAGACGATCTCCGTCCGCGGCGAAGGCTTGCCCTCGCTGAGGGTGCCCCAGACGTCGACGCCGTCGAGAGGCTTGCTCTTGCCGAGCTGACCGCCGGCGAGCCCGAGCAAAGTCGGGTAGAGATCGACCGTATGGACCATCTCATTCACGGTGATGCCCGGCTTAATGTGACCAGGCCAGCTCGCCAGCGCCACGACGCGCGTGCCGCCTTCGTAAAGCGAGCCCTTGCCGTCGCGGTAGGGTCCGTTGTCGGCCGGAAGAACGACCTTCGACATGTCGGTGATCGCCCCGGCGAACATCGGATCGCGCGTTCCGCCGTTGTCGCTCTGGAAGACGATGAGCGTGTTGTCGAACATCTTCTTCTGCTTAAGCGCCGCGATGACCCGCCCAATCTGATCGTCCATGGCCGTTGCGCTGGCGGCATAGGCTTTGCGGCTCGGATCCTCGATGTTTGGATATTGGTCGAGATAGTTTTGGGGCGCCTGGTAAGGCGTGTGAACCGCGTTGAAGGCGAGATAGAGGAATAGGGGCTTGGCCGCGTCGTGACGGTCGATCAGCCGCACCGCGTCATCGCCGAGCAGCGTCGTGGAATAGCCTTCCTCCTCGACTACCTCGTTGTCGCGATACCAGTCGACTTTGTCTCCGGCCTTGTGGGTGAAATAGTCGATCTCGCCGATCAGCGGCCCGTACTGGTAATCGAAGCCGCGCTGGCGGGGCCAGAACTTGCGGTCGGCGTGGCCGAGGTGCCATTTGCCGATAATGGCCGTCTCGTAGCCTGCTTCCTTAAGCGCCTGGGGCAGCAGCCACTCGTCGGTCGCGAGGCCGTAGGTGTGGCCTTGCGGGATGACCGCCGTCTGCAAGCCGTAGCGCATCGGGTAACGCCCAGTCATGATAGCGGCGCGGGTCGGCGTGCACATCGGCTCCGCGTAGAATTCATCGAGCTTGGCGCCGCTGGCGGCGAGCGTGTCCAAGTTCGGCGTCTTGATGTCGGAGCCGTGGAAGCCGACGTCCTTCCAGCCGAGGTCGTCGGCGACGATGTAGAGAATGTTGGGTTTGCTATCCGCCGCGCGAACGTCGTCGATCTGCGGGAGAACGCCTAAGAGCGAAATCAGTACGGCAAGCACGGCTGTTTCAAGGAACTGCGGATATTTCATCTCCACGCCCCGGTTGGTGGCTGAGCCGACCGGCGCTTTTACAGGCACTCAAAGCGGGATTCAATCGGCTCTCTTGGCGGCAACCCAAGCGGGCATCCGGGCGGTCTCGCCCCCTAAAGCGGGATGTTGTCGTGCTTCTTCCAGGGGTTTTCGACGTGCTTGTTGCGCAGCATCTGCAGCGCGCGGGCGATGCGCGCACGCGTGCCGCGCGGCGCGATCACCTCGTCGATATAGCCCCGCTCCGCCGCCACGAACGGATTGGCAAAACGCTCCTGATACTGGTCGATGCGCTTCTTGATCTTCTCCGGGTCGCCCAACTCGGAGCGATACAAGATCTCCACCGCGCCCTTGGCGCCCATCACGGCGATCTCGGCCGAGGGCCACGCATAGTTGATGTCGCCGCGGATGTGCTTTGACGACATGACGTCGTAGGCGCCGCCATAGGCTTTGCGCGTGATCACCGTCACCTTCGGCACGGTCGCCTCGGTGAAGGCGAACAAGAGCTTCGCCCCGTGCTTGATCAGCCCGCCATATTCCTGGTCGGTGCCCGGCAGGAAGCCCGGCACGTCGACGAAGGTGACGATGGGCACGTTGAAGCAGTCGCAGAAGCGGACGAACCGCGCGGCCTTGCGCGAGGCGTCGCTGTCGAGCACGCCGGCCAGCATCATCGGCTGGTTGGCGACGATGCCGATGGTGCGCCCTTCCATGCGGGCGAAGCCCACCACTATGTTGCGCGCGAAGGTCTCCTGGATCTCGAAGAAATCCCCCTCGTCCACGACCTTATGGATCAGCTCCTTGATGTCGTAGGGCTTGTTCGGATTGTCTGGGATGAGCGTGTCGAGCGACGGCTCGATGCGGTCCCACGGATCGCGGGTCGGCAGCTCCGGCACGCCGGAGAGATTGCTCGACGGCAGAAAGTCCATCAGCCGGCGCATCTGGAGCAGCGTCTCGACGTCGTTGTCGTAAGCGCCGTCGGCGATGGACGACTTGGTGGTGTGCACCACGGCGCCGCCGAGCTCTTCCGCCGTCACCTCCTCCTTGGTCACCGTCTTCACCACGTCGGGGCCGGTGACGAACATGTAGGAGGTGTCCTTCACCATGAAGATGAAGTCGGTCATGGCCGGCGAGTAGACGTCGCCGCCGGCGCACGGGCCCATGATGACGCTGATCTGCGGGATGACGCCGGACGCGAGCACGTTGCGCAAGAACACCTCGCCATAGCCGCCGAGCGCCGCCACGCCTTCCTGGATGCGCGCGCCGCCCGCGTCGAACAGGCCGATGATCGGCGCCCGGCTCCGGAGCGCCATGTCCTGGATCTTGATCATCTTGTTGGCGTGGGCTTCCGACAGCGACCCGCCGAACACCGTGAAGTCCTTGGCGAACACGTAGACCACGCGGCCGTTGATCGTGCCCCAGCCGGTGACGACGCCGTCCCCCGGCACCTTGGTCTGCTCCATGCCGAAATCGATGCAGCGGTGCTCGACATACATGTCGAACTCCTCGAAGGAGCCGTCGTCCAAGAGGAGCGCGAGCCGCTCTCGGGCCGTCAGCTTGCCGCGCTTGTGCTGGGCGTCGATGCGCTTGGGCCCTCCGCCGGCCCGCGCCTTGGCGCGACGAACTTCAAGCTCTTCAAGGACTTCTTTCATGACCGCTCCCCGGGTGACGCTTATGCAAAGGTGAATAGCATGGGGCGGAAAAGAGGCAAGTGGCTGCAATTCCCGGTCCCCAAGGGGTCCGGGGGCCGAGATTGCCGGCCTTGCGCAAACGGGGCATCCTTGCGGGATCAAGCGCTTGGAGGGCTTGGGCCGTGAAGATCGGGATTGTCGTCGCCGTCGTGCTGGCCGTCGCCGCCCTCGCCGGGCTCGGCGCCTATTATCATTGGGTCGGCCAGCAGCTCGACGACATAAGCGGCCGCCTCGTCACCGAGGCGCAGCTGCAGCACCCCGACGAGCCCAACACGACGTCCGGCATCCGGCTCGCCCCCATCCAATGCGCGCGGGTCTACGACCTCCGCGCCAATCCCATCGCCCGGCGCCTGCGGGGCACAGAGATCCGCGCGCTCTGGAAGCGCTGCGAGAAGATCGCGGATATCGCCTCGGGGTTCGACAAACGTCGCAAGGCGGCGCCCTAAGCGACTCTCAGGACTCGGAAAGTTTGAGCATGCGCGCGGCGGCATCGAAGTCGCGACGGCGACCTTCGCGGCGGGCCTTGGCCTCCGCGTCCTCGCCCCATTGGCCGATCTGGAAGTCCTCGTCCACATGGGCGGCGTTCCACGCCGCATCCGGGTCAAGCCGCTTCTTGAGGACGGCGAGCGCCAGCAGGGCGGAGCCGGTAAGCGAGGTCATGACGTGGAGCGCGGCAAGCGTGAAAGCGTCGAGGCCCTCGAGCGCCGTGCGGATCGCGGCCATCGACTCTTCCGGCTGCGCCACATGCACGACGCCCTCCGCGAGACTGAGCGGCGCCCCCAGCGCCTCCTTCGCCCAGGCGAGGATCGGGTCCCAATGCTTCGCTTGCGCCTCGAGCAGCCCGTCCGGACCGCTCGCGCGGTAGCACAGGAGATCGGCGCGGGCATGGGCCATGATGTCGTCGATGACGGCGCCGGTCCGCCCCTCCACGCCGTCGATGGCCGAGTTGGCGAGCTTGGTGAGCGGCATGGTGCGCGGGTCGATATGCGCGCCTTGGGCCCGCCACTCCGCGGCGATGGCCTCGGCCAACTCAACTGTCGGCACCGTGAGCGGCGCCTTGCCGGGGGTGCGCACCGGCTTGCCGGTGAGCGGCGCCTTGCCGGGGGTGCGCACCGGCTTGCCGTCGAGAAGCAGCCCGGCGCGGGCACCCTCCTGGGCGACGGCGACCTCCTTGTAGAAGCGCTTCGGGAGGGTTCGCGCCTGCCGCGCCTTGGCCTCGCCCTTGGCCCCCGGACCGTCGCCCAATACTCCGTTCTCAGGCTTGCCGCTCATCTAGGACTGCTTCTTTCCGCTCGACCGTTTCCGAGCCGGGCCCTTGGCGCGCGGCAGCGCGCTCGAATGCGCCCTCCGCCGTCCCTCCTCGGCCAGGCATTCGAAGTCCCTCCTCAGGCGCTCGAGATCCCTATCGTCGAGCTCTTCGAGGTCGATCAGAATGTTGCGGGCCCGGGCCGTGACGCGGATCAACTCGTCGATCTTGATATGCATCGCGGCCGTATCCCGGTTCTGGGTGTTCTGAATGACGAACACCATCAGGAAGGTGATGATCGTCGTACCGGTGTTGATGACCAGCTGCCACGTATCGCTGTAGCCGAAGAGCGGGCCTGTGATGGCCCATAGCAGGATCACACCGACGGCCAGCGCAAATGTATGCGGCCGGCCGGTAATATGTGAAACGTGCTGCGCGAAGCGCGCGAACCAACTTGTCCTGGCGATCATGTTTCTGTCCTCGTTTGCAGTCCCCGACTGGGGTAGCAGATATGGAGCGCGCCGCGCATTAGTGTTTGCGCGAAGGTGGAAAAAATCTATGACGCCTCCGTTGATGGTCCATTTAGGGCTAAGGCTCGTCCTTTTCGGCCTCCTGGCAATGCCGGACTTTGCCGCGGCCGCCGACGCCACCTTCTGTAACGCTTACGCGGAACAAGCGGCGCGGGAGGCTGCGCGCGCCGAGCGGTTCGCTTGCGCCTTTCATGGACCGCGCTGGATGAGGGACGCCGAGGCTCACCGTGTCTGGTGCCTCGGCGCACAAGAGTCCGTCGTGCGAGCGGAAGCCGCCGCGCGCAGCAACGACATCCGGCTCTGCATGTGCGAGTGGTACGCCGACCGGGCGGCGGCGCAGGCGGCGGCGAGCACGGCACAGGGATGTCCGTTCACCGGCCCGCGCTGGACGCCCGACCGCAGCGCCCATTATCGCTGGTGCGTTCTCGCAGATGTGCCCTTGGCCACCCTCGAAAGCGAGATCAAAACGCGCGACGCGCTTCTGACGACATGCGCGAAGCACTGAGCGCTAGCCGCCGCCATCCGGCTCCCGCACCTCGAACCCGAACAGGTTGAAAGCCTGCTCCATATGCGGCGGCAGCGGCGCCGTCACATCGACCACGCCCTCTCCGCTCGGGTGCGGAAAGCTGATGCGCCGCGCGAGCAGATAAAGCTTCTTCTCGATCCCTTCGGGAAACTCGGCCGCGCTCGGATATTTCTCGTCGCCCAGAATGGGATGCCCGATAATCGCCATATGCGCGCGGAGCTGGTGCTGACGTCCGGTCACGGGCTTCAGCGAGACGAGAGCCACGTTCTGCCCCGCCCTGTCCATCAGCGCATAATGGGTGACGGCCGACTGCGCGCGGTCCTGCTCCCCGGCGCGGGCCTTGCGCACGCGGTCGCCTTCCGGGCCCGCAGCTTTTACCAGCGCCGCCTCGATCTTCCCTTGCGGCGGCTTCGGCACGCCATTGACCAGCGCCCAATAGATCTTGCGCACCGAGCGCGTCTGGAACGCGCGTCCAAGCTTCGCCGCGACGGCCCGGCGCTTGGCGATCACGAGCACACCCGACGTGTCCCGGTCGAGCCGGTGCACGAGCCGCGGCCGCGTCTCTGGACCATCGCCCAAGCCTTCGAGCAGTCTGTCGATGTGCTGCGTGGTCTTGGTGCCGCCTTGCACGGCGAGACCGGGCGGCTTGTTGAGGACGAGAAGGTCGTCGTCCTCGTAAAGCGTAATGGACGCAAGGAAGTCGCGGTCGGCCTTGGACAGCGCCTTCTTAGGCCCCGGCGGCGGCGCCACGTCCGGCAGCGGCGGCACGCGCACGCTCTGGCCGGTGGCAAGCCGCGTGCTCGCCTTGGCCCGGCCGCCGTCGACCCGCACCTGGCCGGTGCGCAGCAGCTTCTCCAGCCGGCTGTGGGGCAGGCCCGCGTAATGGGTCTTGAACCAGCGGTCGAGCCGCATGCCGTCCTCGGCCGCGCTGACATTGCGGGTCTCGACGGAAGGTCTGTGCGTCATTGCACCACAGTCGCTCGCGGCCGGGAAAGCCTACCATTTGGGAACCATGCGGAGCCGCCCGGCTTTGATCGGCTGCGCGACTCAAGTAGCATAGATTGCGACAATTCGAAGGGGATGGAGTCCCCCTGAACCGCCACCGGCTAATGACTCCTACCGCACGCGAGAGCGCGGTGGGAGGTTAGGTCCGCAACCCGCCGTCTGGCGGGTTTTGTTTTGCGCCCGCCACCTGTCCCTGCGGACCGATGCGAAGGAGCGCGCATGCCCAACCATAGCCCCGGCATTTTCCGGCCGTCGCCTCGCCGACTCACGCTAAACAGCCCACGGACGGACGGTGCCCGATGAACTCCTTCGTCATCTATCTTTGGATTGCGCTCGGCGGTGCGCTTGGCAGCATTGGGCGGTATTGGTGCTCCGGCGTCGCCGCCAGGCTCGTCGGCGAGACCTTTCCCTGGGGCACGCTGTTCGTGAACGTGACCGGCTCCTTCCTCATCGGCTTTTTCGCCACCCTGACGGGACCGGACGGTCGCATCTTCGCCGGATCGACCACGCGCCAGTTCGTCATGCTCGGCCTCTTCGGCGGCTTCACAACCTTCTCCTCGTTCAGCCTCCAGACGCTCAATCTCGTACAAGACGGAGAACTGCTTCAGGCGGGCGGCAATATCATCGGCTCTGTTCTACTCTGCCTCATCGCCGTCTGGCTCGGGCATATCGTGGCTCTGTCGATCAACACCATGAAGTGGATTTGACCATGCCGCTCTCACGCGACGCCGTCCTGCTCCGCATCTTCATCGGCGAGGACGACAAATTCGATCACCAGCCGCTCTACGAGGCGATCGTGCTGAAGGCACGCGAGATGCACCTTGCCGGCGCCACGGTGCTGCGCGGACCTCTGGGCTTCGGCCATTCGAGCACGCTGCACACGACGAAGATCCTGCGCTTGTCGCAAGACCTTCCGCTCGTCATCGAGCTTGTCGACAAAGAGGATAAGATCCGAGATTTCGTCGCCGCCATCGAACCCATGATGGGGAGCGCGCTGGTCACGACCGAGAAGGTGCAAGTTGTCCGCTATGGCAACGGCAAGCCGGGAGAGACGAGCTAACGCCCCTTCTTGGCGCGAAGCTCCGCCCACCGGTCGAGCCGGTCCTTGATCTCGCGCTCGAAGCCGCGCCCCGTCGGGGTATAGAAGTGCTGCCGCTCCATGCCTTCTGGAAAGTAGTTCTGGCCGGAGAACGCGTCTTTCTCGGAGTGGTCGTAGGCGTAGTCGCGGCCGTACCCTTCCTGCTTCATGAGTGTCGTCGGCGCGTTGAGGATGTGCTTCGGCGGCAGCAACGATCCCCCTTCTTTCGCCACGCGGGACGCCGCGTTGAAGGCCATATAGGCGGCGTTCGATTTCGGTGCGCTGGCGAGATAGACCGTGGCTTGCGCGAGCGCGAGTTCGCCTTCGGGGCTGCCAAGAAAGTCGTAAGCGTCCTTGGCGGCATTGGCCTGTAAGAGCGCCGCGGGGTCGGCAAGCCCGATATCCTCCACCGCCATGCGCACCAGCCGCCGGGCGATATAGAGCGGGTCCTCGCCGCCGGCCAGCATGCGCGCAAGCCAATAGAGCGCCGCGTCGGGATCGGAGCCGCGCACGGATTTGTGCAAAGCACTGATGAGGTTGTAGTGGCCGTCTTGGCCCTTGTCGTAGAGCGGCGCGCGCCGCTGCACGAGCGCGGTCAGCGCCTCCCGGTCGAGCGGCTCCCCCTTCCCGTCATGGGCGAGGAACACGTCCTCGGCGAGATTAATGAGCCCGCGACCGTCGCCGTCGGCCATGCCGATCAAGGCGGCGCGCGCATCGTCCGTCAGAGGCAGCTTGCGCCCCTCGAAGTCTTCCGCGCGCTGAAGCAAGGTTTCGAGCGCCGCGTCGTCGAGCCGCTTGAAGGTGAGCACGCTCGCCCGCGACAGGAGCGCGGAATTGAGCTCGAAGGACGGGTTCTCCGTGGTGGCGCCCACGAGAATGATGGTGCCGTCCTCCATATGGGGCAGGAAAGCGTCTTGCTGGGAGCGGTTGAAGCGGTGGATCTCGTCGATGAAGAGAAGTGTGCCGCGTCCCTCTTCCCGCCGGGCCCGCGCGGCGTCGAACACCTTGCGCAAATCTGACACGCCAGAATGGATGGCCGAGAGCTGCTCGAAGTGGAGCTTGCTCACGTCCGCAAGAAGCCGCGCCACCGTGGTCTTGCCCGTCCCCGGCGGCCCCCAAAAGATCACCGAGCCCAGGCGGCCGACCCGCACCATGCGGCCGAGCATGCCGTCACCGAGCAGATGATCCTGGCCGATCACCTCGTCGAGGGACTTGGGCCGCAGGCGATCGGCGAGCGGACGTGGCGCGCTGTCGGCGAGCCCGGCAGCCTCGAATAGCGTGGCCGCGCCCTTCTTCATGGATCAGCCCTGGATCGCGAGATCGAAGACTTTCCCGCCGCGCTCGATCGCGAGCCGCCACCCGCTGCCGCTCGTCTCCAGCAAGGCGGCAAGCTGCTTGACCGACTTGATCTGCTCATTGTTGAGGCCAACGATCAGGTCACCTCGGCGAATTCCGAGCCGACCGGCATTCGAGTTCTGATCGACTTTCGTGACCACGACGCCCCGCTCGCTGTCCTCGTCTTCCATGCCAAGCTCCTGCGCCACGGCGGGCGACAGGTTCTCGACCGTGCTTCCGGACAACGGGTTCCTGCCATCGAGATCGCGCGTATCCCGCGGCGGGTCCTCGACCGGCGCGATCAGCGCCACCTTCGCCTGGAACATCTTGCCCTTGCGGAACACGCCGAGGTCCGCGGTGCCGCCGACGCCCTTGGTGACGAAGCGGTACTGAAATGCCTCGGGGTCCTGCACGGCCTGATCGTCGACACTGACGACCACGTCGCCCACTTTCAAGCCGGCCTCCTGCGCGGGACCCTTCGCGTGCAAGCTGGTGACGAGCGCGCCTCTTGGCCGGTCGAGGCCGAGGGACTCGGCGATGTCAGGGGTGAGCGACTGTAATGAAGCGCCGAACCACGGCCGCTGAATCTTGCCGCCTTTGAGGGCCGACTGAACGACGAGCCGCACCATGTTGGAAGGAATCGCAAATCCGATACCGTGCGAACCGCCGCTCTGCGAGAAGATCGCCGTGTTGATGCCGACCAGCCGCCCGTCCATGTCGACGAGCGCGCCGCCGGAATTGCCCGGATTGATGGCTGCGTCGGTCTGAATGAAGAACTGATAGTCGGAGATGCCGACCTTGGTACGGGCGAGCGCAGAGACGATGCCGCTCGTCACCGTTTGCCCGACGCCGAACGGATCGCCGATGGCAAGCACGAGGTCTCCCACTTCGAGCCCGTCGGAATCTGCGAACTGGATCGACGGGAACGTGGCGCCGTGTCCGTCGAACCTGAGCACGGCAAGATCGGTCTGCTCGTCCTTGAGGATGAGCTTGGCCGGGAACTCGCGCCCGTCGTTCAGCGCGACGGTGATCTGTGAATCCCCGCTTCCGCGGATCACGTGGTAGTTGGTCACCACCACCCCATCGGGACTGACCAGCACGCCGGAGCCGAGCGAGTTCTGGATGCGCTCCCGCGGCACGCCGAAGCGATCACCAAAGAATTGGCGGAAGAACGGATCGTTGAAAAAGGGCGAGACCTGCTGCCTGACCTTGTGCCGCACGTAGACGTTCACCACGGCTGGCGTCGCCTTCTTCACCACGGGCGCGAAGGATTGCTTGATCGCCATGGAGCTCTTCGGAACAGCCCGTTCCTGGGCAACACCCTCGCCGCCGGGTACGGCTAGCAGCACCGCGAGGCCGAGCAGCCAGACGATGCCATTTTTCCTAGTCAGATTTGCCAAAAGTGTCATCGCTCGCCCTGTTAGGGATCAGCAAGAAGGTCGGAAAGGAGTGTCTCGGTATAGCAAGTGTGCGAGCCGGTTTCCCAAAGAAAACTGGCCTTCTTGCGGCAGATTCCAAGGGCACTCGGGTTGCCGCGAAAGCGCTTTCAACTAAGATGCCGAGCCGACGGCATCTTTGCCCATCAATAACGCCGAGAAAAGTGGAGAGAAACGCATGCGTATTTTCAAACTGACCCTGATCGCCCTGGCCGCGATCATCTGGAGTGGTTCGGCCTGGGCCATCACCGTCAAGAAGCGGATCGAGGCGCCCGGCCTGCCGAACGAAGTTTGGGCCGTCGCCGGCGAGTTCTGCGCAATCAAGGATTGGCATCCTGCCGTCACCGAATGCGAAGAGGTGACCGAGGGGAATGACACCGTCCGCCTGCTGACCCTAAAGGACGGAGGCAAGATCAAGGAGAAGCTCACCGACAAGGGCGACTTGTCCTACAGTTACGAGATCCTCGAGAGCCCCCTCCCCGTCAAGAATTACAAGTCCAAGCTTTGGGTCGAGGAAGACGATGAGCCGGATCGCACGGTGATCTATTGGCAGTCGGACTTCGATGCCGCCGATGGCACGAGCGACGCCGACGCTCAGAAGATCATCTTCGGGATTCTCGGTGATGGGGTCAAAGGCATCAAGAAGCTTGCCATCAAGACTCACGACGAGCGTGAAGCCGCCGCCGGCAACAAAGTCTCGAAGGGTAGAGACCGGTCGAATGACGAAGACATGAATGATGATGACGATGACGACGGCGACGATTAGCCGTCGTTTCTGGCGCGCCGCTTGACGCGGCGCGCCCTTACTTTCTCAACATCGCTGAAACTGGGAAGCGCCTGCTAGGCGGCGGCCTGATCGGCCTCGGCCTGCTCCTGGACCGGGCCTGAATCGAGCCCCTTGGCGTCCTCGTCGCGGTCCACCAGCTCGATCACGGCCATCGGTGCGGAATCGCCATAGCGGAAGCCCGCCTTCAACACCCGCGTATAGCCGCCGGGGCGGTCCGCATAGCGCGGCCCAAGCGTCTCGAACAGTTTCGCCACCATGGCGTCGTCCCGAATCCGGGAGAACGCGAGCCTGCGGGCGTGCAGATCACCGCGCTTGGCGAGCGTGATCAGCCGGTCGGTGACGCGGCGAAGCTCCTTCGCCTTGGGGAGCGTCGTCGCGATCTGCTCATGCTTGATGAGCGCGTTTGCCAGGCTGGCCAGAAGCGCGCTGCGATGCGTGGACGTCCGGTTGAGCTTCCGGCCTGCTTTGCGATGACGCATCAATTCTCCCCTTCTCGGAGCTCATGAGACCCTTTGACGGGCCGGACTGCTTAGTAGTGATCCTCGAAGCGTTTGGCCAGCTCTTCGATGTTCTCCGGCGGCCAATCCGGCACTTCCATACCGAGATGCAGACCCATGGAGGCGAGCACTTCCTTGATCTCGTTCAAGGATTTGCGGCCGAAGTTCGGGGTCCGCAGCATCTCGGCCTCGGTCTTCTGGATGAGGTCGCCGATATAGACGATATTGTCGTTCTTCAGGCAGTTGGCCGAGCGCACCGACAGCTCGAGCTCATCGACCTTCTTGAGCAGCGCGGCGTTGAACACGAGCTCAGGCTGCCGCTCGTAGGTCTGCTCCTTCTTGGGCTCCTCGAAGTTGACGAACACCGACAGCTGATCCTGGACGATGCGCGCCGCGAGCGCGATCGTATCCTCAGGCCGCACGGAGCCGTCGGTCTCAATGTCCATGGTGAGCTTGTCGTAGTCGAGGATCTGGCCCTCGCGGGTGTTCTCCACGCGATAGGAGACCTTGCGCACGGGGCTGAACAGGGAGTCGACCGGGATGAAGCCGATCGGCGCGTCGTCGGGACGGTTGCGCTCCGCCGGCACATAGCCCTTGCCCGAGGACGAGGTGAACTCCATGTGGATCGCAGCGCCCTGATCGAGGGTGCAGATCACGTGCTCGGGATTGAGGATCTCGATGTCGGCACCGCCCTGGATGTCGCCGGCGGTGGCCACGCCGGGCCCCTCCTTCTGCAGCACCATGCGCTTGATGCCTTCGGAATGCTGGCTCAGCGCGATCTCCTTGATGTTGAGGACGATGTCGGTCACATCCTCACGCACGCCGGGGATCGAGGAGAACTCGTGCAGCACGCCGTCGATATGCACCGACGTGATGGCGGCGCCCTGGAGCGACGACAGCAAGACGCGGCGAAGCGCGTTGCCGAGGGTCAGGCCGAAGCCGCGCTCGAGCGGCTCGGCGACGACCGTCGCAAAGCGAGCCGGATCGCGGCCAGGAACGACGTTGAGCTTGGTGGGCTTAATGAGATCTTGCCAGTTCTTTTGCAGCACCGGGTGAGCCCTTTCTTGATCGTTGAGCGGGGCCGCCGGCCCCAGCTTCCGAATATCCTCGTGCAACATATTTTGTGTAGCCTTGCCTTTCGTTAGACCCGGCGACGCTTGCGCGGCCGGCAACCGTTATGCGGGATCGGCGTCACATCTCGGATCGAGATGATGTTGAAGCCCGAGGCCTGCAGCGCCCGCAGCGCAGACTCCCGGCCCGATCCAGGCCCCCGTACCTCGATCTCGAGGTTCTTCATGCCGTGCTCCATCGCCTTCTTGCCGGCGTCCTCGGCGGCGACCTGCGCCGCGTAAGGCGTCGACTTGCGCGAGCCCTTGAAGCCCATGGCGCCCGCCGACGACCAGGAGATCGCGTTCCCTTGCGCGTCGGTGATGGTGATCATCGTGTTGTTGAAGCTCGCATGCACATGGGCGACGCCCGAAGTGATGTTCTTCTTTTCGCGGCGACGAACCCGCGTCTTGTCCTTGGCCATGCCCTTTTCCCGCTATCAGAGTTGGCGCCAGCGAAAGCCTTGAAAGACGAGCTTGGCCGCGCGTATGAGCCTGCTACTTCTTCTTGCCGGCGATCGGCTTCGCCGGGCCCTTGCGCGTGCGCGCATTGGTATGCGTGCGCTGACCATGCACCGGAAGCCCGCGGCGATGCCGTAAACCGCGATAGCAGCCGAGATCCATCAACCGCTTGATATTCATGGCAACTTCGCGCCTGAGGTCGCCCTCCACCATATAGTCGCGGTCGATCACCTCACGGATCTGGATGACCTCCGATTCGGACAGTTGGCTGACCCGCCGCTCCGACGGAATCGCCACCTTGGCGCAGATCTGTTTGGCATAAGCATCGCCAATGCCATGGATATAGGTCAGCGCGACCTCGACCCGCTTATTGGTCGGGATATTAACGCCTGCAATTCGGGCCACGTCGTCGCCTCCTCGCGCGCACGAGCTAACGTGCTGAAATTTAAGCCGGATTACTCAGTTGAAACACAACAAGACCGACCGCGGACAGGCACTACCCCCGGGACCGGTCAGTCCATCAAGCAATGTGACGCCGTTATGTAGCGATTCCGCTTGACAAGGTCAACTGGCCGTAATCGCCGCGGACCCCGAGTCAAGCGTCAAGCCGCGTCCAGCGCCTGGTCGATCTCCTTCTGCACTGTTTCAATATCGGCCATGCCGTCGACCGATCTGACCTTCCCCTGCTTCGCGTAGTAGGCGATCAGGGGCTTCGTCTGGGCGTGATAGGCCGTGAGCCGCGCCCGGACCACCTCTTCCGTATCGTCCTTCCGGCGGGTGAATGTCGTCCCGCCGCAGCCATCGCACACCCCTTCGACCTTCGGCTTCTTGAAGAGGTCATGATAGCCCTCCCCGCACGTGGCGCAGGTGAACCGCCCGGTGATGCGCTGGACGAGCTTGTCGTCGTCCACATCGAGGACGACGACCCGGTCGACCTCCTTGCCGCGCGCCTCGAGCAGGCGGTCCAGCGCCTCGGCCTGGCCGATCGTGCGGGGAAATCCGTCGAGGATGAAGCCCTTGCCGCCCTTGTCGGCATCCATGCGCTCGGCGATCAGACCGATCACGATCTCGTCGGGCACGAGGGCCCCGCGCTCCATGATCTCGCCCGCCTTGCGCCCGAGCTCGGTGCCGGCGGCAACGGCTGCCCGCAACATGTCTCCGGTGGAAAGTTGGACGAGCGCGCGCTGATCTTGCAGCCGCTTCGCCTGGGTCCCCTTACCGGCGCCCGGAGGTCCGAGCAGGACCAGGTTCATCGCCGCCGCGCTCCTCTGAGCTTGGCCCGCTTGATCAGCCCCTCATATTGGTGGGCGAGCAGATGGCTCTGAATCTGCGCCACGGTGTCCATGGTGACGCTCACCACGATGAGGAGCGAGGTACCGCCGAAATAGAACGGCACGCCGGCATAGGAGATGAGGATCTCCGGCAGCACGCAAACGGCGGCGAGGTAGATGGCGCCGAGCACCGTGATCCGCGTCAGCACGTAGTCGATATATTCGGCCGTGCGCTCGCCGGGCCGGATGCCGGGCAGGAAGCCGCCATACTTCTTCAGATTGTCGGCCGTGTCCTTCGGGTTGAACACCACCGCCGTGTAGAAGAAGGCGAAGAAGATGATCAGCGCGATGTAGATGACGATATGCAGCGGCTGGCCGCGGCCGAGCATGGCGGTGATCGTGTTCAGCCACTCGGGCCCCTGGCCGGCCGAGAAGTTGGCCGCCGTGATCGGCAGAAGCAGGAGCGAGGAGGCGAAGATCGGCGGGATCACGCCGGCGCTGTTGAGCTTGAGCGGCAGATGCGAGGCATCGCCCTGCATCATGCGATTGCCGACTTGTCGCTTGGGATATTGGACAAGGAGCCGCCGTTGGGCCCGCTCCATGTAAACGATGATGGCGATGACGGCGATCGCGCCGACGCCGATCGCCACGATCAGGCCGGTCGACAGCGCTCCCTCCTTGCCGAGCTCCAACGTGCCGACCAAGGCATGGGGCAGCCGCGCGATGATACCGGTGAAGATGATCAGCGAGATGCCGTTGCCGACGCCCCGCGCCGTGATCTGCTCGCCGAGCCACATGAGGAACACGGTGCCGCCCACCAGCGTGAAGACGGTGGTGAGGCGGAAGAACATGCCGGGATCGGTCACCACGTTGCCGGCGCCCTCGAGGCCTACGGCGATGCCGTAGCCCTGGAGCGCAGCGAGGATCACCGTGCCGTAGCGTGTGTACTGGTTGATTTGGCGGCGGCCCTGCTCGCCTTCCTTCTTGAGCGCCTCAAGTTGCGGCGAGACGGTGGTGAGGAGCTGGATGATGATCGACGCCGAGATGTACGGCATGATGCCCAGCGCGAAGATGGCCATACGGCCGACGGCGCCGCCGGAAAACATGTCGAACATGCCAAGCAGGCCGGACTGCTGATGACGGAAGACGTCGGCCAGCGCCTGCGGGTTGATGCCCGGAATCGGAATATACGTACCGAGCCGGTAGATGATGAGCGCGCCGAGCGTGAACCAGATGCGCTTCTTGAGCTCGTCGGCCTTGGCAAAGGCCGCGAAGTTCAAGTTGGAAACGAGCTGTTCTGCGGCGGAAACCATCGGCGCTCTACCCTTCTCCGGTGCAATCAGACGGCCTCAGGAACGGGCCGCCTCGACCTCACGCGGACTTAGTCCTTCTTGGCGCGGGGCTTTTTGGCCGCGGCCTTCTTCGCCGGCGCCCCTGCGGCCTTCTTAGGCTTGGCCGACTTTGCCGCAGCGATGCGGTCTTTTTTGGGCTTACCCTTACCGTCGGTCTTGGCCTCCCGGCGCGGCATCGGCGTCATCGTCACGCTGCCACCGGCAGCCTCGACCGCCTTGACGGCCCCGCTCGATGCACCGGTCACCTCGAAGGCAAGTTTCGTCTTGATCTCGCCCTGACCGAGCAACCGGACGCCATCGCGCGCGCGCCGGATGAGCCCGGCCTCGAGCAGCGCCTGGACCGTGATCGGCCCCTTGGCGTCGAGCTTGCCGGCATCGATCGCGGCCTGCACGCGGCCGATATTCACCTCGTTGAAGTCGTTGGCGAAGATGTTGTTGAAGCCACGCTTCGGCAGGCGCCGGTGGAGCGGCATCTGGCCGCCCTCGAAGCCCTTCACGGCCACGCCGGTTCGAGACTTCTGGCCCTTCTGGCCGCGGCCGGAGGTCTTGCCAAGCCCCGAGCCCAAGCCGCGGCCGAGCCGCTTCTTGGCCTTGGTCGCGCCCGGCCGGTCGCTGATCTCATTCAGTCGCATGATACTCGTTCCTCAGGCTTAGGCCTTGTCCTCGACGATCCGCACCAGATGGCTGACCTTGGCGACCATGCCGCGCACTTGGGGACTGTCGATGAGGGTCCGCCGCTTGTGCATCTTGTTCAGGCCGAGCCCGATCAGGGTCGCGCGTTGAATGCCGGGGCGGCGGATCGGACTGCCAATCTGCTCCACGACGATTGTCTTTTTCTGGTCAGCCATCTCTCTTCAACCTTGCTCTTGGGACCGAGGCCTAAGCCTGGACCTCGGCGCCCTCGCCCGCCTGATCGCGGCGGCGGGACACGATCTCGCTGACCTTCTTGCCGCGCCGCGCCGCAACGCCGCGCGGGCTGTCTTCATGGCGGAGCGCATCGAACGTGGCCCGCACCATGTTGTAGGGGTTGGAGCTGCCGAGCGACTTGGCCACCACGTCCTGGATGCCGAGCGTCTCGAACACCGCGCGCATCGGACCACCGGCGATGATGCCGGTACCGGGAGGCGCCGCCCGCAGGACCACCTTGCCCGCGCCATGCTGGCCGCGCACGTCGTGATGCAACGTCCGACCCTCACGCAACGGAACCTTGACCAGATTGCGCTTGGCCGACTCCGTCGCCTTGCGAATGGCCTCGGGCACCTCGCGCGCCTTGCCGTGGCCGAAGCCGACCCGGCCCTTCTGATCGCCGACGACGACGAGCGCGGCGAAGCCGAAGCGCCGTCCGCCCTTGACCACCTTGGCCACGCGATTGATGTGCACGAGCTTGTCGACAAACTCGCTGTCGCGTTCTTCACGGTCTCTGCCTTGCGGACCGCGTGATTGGGGACCTCGTGCCACGTGTCAGACCCTTTCCTTCAAACCTTAGAAATTCAGACCGGCCTCGCGGGCCGCGTCTGCGAGCGCCTTGACGCGCCCGTGATAAAGATAGCCGCCGCGGTCGAACACGACGTCCTTGACCCCGGCCTTGACCGCACGCTCGGCAACGAGCTTGCCGACGGCCTGCGCCGCCGCCGTGTCGGTGCCCTTGGGCAGCTTGAGATCCTTGTCCAGGGTCGAGGCGGCCGCCACGGTCTTGCCGTCGCGATCGTCGATCACCTGGGCGTAGATGTGCTTAGAGGAGCGGAACACCGACAGACGCGCACGTCCGTTGGCCGCCCGCTTCAGAGTGTGGCGAACCCGGCGCGAGCGCCGCACAAAGCTATCGTTCAACGCGCTCATGGTCTAATCCCGCTACTTCTTCTTGCCTTCCTTGCGGAGGATGTACTCGCCCGCATAGCGCACGCCCTTGCCTTTGTACGGCTCCGGCGGCCTGAACCGTCTGATCTCGGCCGCGACCTGGCCCACCTTCTGCTTGTCGATGCCGCTGATCAGGATCTCCGTCGGCTTCGGGCACTGCGCCTGAATGCCGTCCGGCAGAGGATAGGTGATGTCGTGGCTGTACCCGAGCTGCAGCTGCAAGGCCTGGCCCTGCACCGCCGCGCGATAGCCGACGCCGGTGATCTCGAGCTTCTTGGTGAAGCCTTCGGTCACCCCGGTGACGAGATTGGCGACGAGGGTCCGCGACATGCCCCACATAGCACGCGCCTCCTTCGTATCCTCGCGCATGGCGATCTCGATACCGTCCTTGTCGGTCTTGGCCATGATCTGATCGACGAGCACGTGCTTGAGCTCACCTTTCGGGCCCTTGACCGAGACCTCCTGGCCGTTCACCGCGGCGGTGACGCCGCCGGGAATTGCCACTGGTTTCTTGCCGATGCGCGACATTGATCAAACCTTCGCTTCACTACGGTCCGCTAGAACACGTTACAGAGAATCTCGCCGCCGACATTCTCATTACGTGCGCGGGAATCCGACATGACGCCCTTGGGCGTCGACAAAATGGCCACGCCGAGGCCGTTGGCGACCGTCGGCAGATCCCTGACCGAGGAATACACGCGCCGGCCCGGCGTCGACACCCGCTTGATGTCCTTGATCACCGGCTCGCCGTCGAAATATTTGAGCTCGATCTCGAACTCGGACTTGCCGCCATTGTAATCGACGCGCGCGTAGCCCCGGATATAGCCCTCCTCCGCCAGCACGTCGAGGACGCGCTCGCGCAGCCTGGAGGCCGGCGTCGTCACCTTGGCTTTGTGCCGCATCTGCGCGTTGCGGATGCGGGTCAGCATATCGCCTAAAGGATCGTTGATGCTCATCGATCGTCCTTACCAGCTCGACTTGACCATGCCGGGGATTAGCCCGTTGCTTCCGAAATCGCGCAGCGCGATGCGCGACATGCGGAGCTTTCGATAGTATCCGCGCGGACGTCCGGAGATATCGCAGCGGTTGCGGATGCGCGTCGGCGAAGAGTTGCGCGGCAGCTCGGCGAGCTTCAGCCTCGCCGCAAAGCGCTCCTCGGCCGGCAGCGAGCGGTCGGCGGCGATGTCTTTCAGCCGCGCCCGCCTGAAGCTGTACTTCTTGGCGAGCCGGCGCCGCTTCTTGTCCCGCTCAATCATGCTCGTCTTAGCCATTCAGTCCTCCTGTCACAGCCGGCATCGGCCTAGCTGCGGAACGGAAAGTTCAAAGCCTTCAACAGCGCGCGCGCCTCGTCGTCGCTCTGCGCCGTCGTACACACGATGATGTCCATGCCGAGCACGTCCTCCACCTTGTCGTAATCGATCTCGGGGAAGATGATGTGCTCTTTGAGCCCCATGGAATAATTGCCTCTTCCGTCGAAGCTTTTCGGGTTCAGCCCACGGAAGTCACGAACCCTCGGCAGGGCGATGTTCACGAGCCGGTCGAGGAACTCGTACATGCGGTCCTTGCGCAAGGTCACCTTGGCGCCAACCGCCATGCCCTCGCGCAGCTTGAAGCCGGCGATGGATTTGCGCGCCTTGGTGATCACCGGACGCTGGCCGGCGATTAGACCGAGATCCGCAGCGGCGGACTGCACCTTCTTGGAATCGCCCACCGCCTCGCCGACGCCCATGTTGAGCACCACCTTGTCGAGGCGCGGCACCTCCATGACGTTCTTGTAGCCGAACTCCTTGGTGAGCTCGCCTTTGATGACGTCGTTGTACTGCGACTTGAGCCGCGGAATATAAGCCTGCTCAGCCATCGATGACCTCGCCCGAACGCCTCGCGAAACGGACCTTGCGCCCGTCCTTCAGAAACTTGTAGCCGACGCGCGTCGGTTTCCCGTCCTTGGGATCCTCGAGCGCGATGTTGGAGATATGGATCGGCGCTTCCTTGGTGATGATGCCGCCCTCTTGGCTCGCGGTCTGACGCTGGTGACGGCGCACCATGGACACGCCCTTGACGACGGCGCGATTCTCCGCCGGCAGCACCTTCAGCACCTCGCCCTTCTTGCCCTTGTCCTTGCCGGTGACCACCACGACATGGTCGCCCTTCTTGATCTTCAACTTGGGCATCTACAGAACCTCCGGCGCAAGCGACACGATCTTCATGTGCTTCTTCGCCCTCAACTCACGCGTGACCGGACCGAAGATACGGGTCCCGACCGGCTCGCCTTGCGCATTGACCAAAACCGCGGCATTGCGGTCGAAGCGGATCAGCGAGCCGTCCGGACGGCGCACGCCGGTCGCGGTGCGCACGATCACGGCCTTCATCACCTGACCCTTCTTCACGCGGCCGCGCGGGATCGCTTCCTTGACGCTGACCACGACGGTATCGCCGATCGAAGCGTATTTGCGCTTCGAGCCGCCGAGCACCTTGATGCATTGCACGCGCTTTGCACCGGAGTTGTCGGCCACATCGAGATTGGTCTGCATCTGAATCATGGCATCCGCCCTTGCTCAGGCCCGAAGGCCCGCATCCGTTCCTTAAACTGCTTCCTGCCCACGCGGCAGCACCGTCCATCGCTTCTGTCTCGAGATCGGCGCGCACTCCTCGATCCACACTTTCTCGCCCACCTTGAACTCGTTCTTCTCGTCATGGGCGTGATAGTTCTTCGACCGGCGCACCGTCTTCTTGAACAGCGGATGCGTGAAGCGACGCTCGACCTTGACCACCACGGTCTTGTCGTTCTTGTCGCTGACCACGACCCCAAGCAAAACTCGTTTCGGCATCGTTCCTGACCTCTATGCCTTCGCCGCGGCGCTCTTCTGGCGCGCGACCGTTTTGACGCGCGCGATATCGCGCCTGATCTGTCTCACCCGCGCCGTGTTCTCAAGCTGCCCCGAGGCCGCCTGGAAGCGCAGGTTGAACTGCTCTTTCTTCAGCTTGACCAGCTCGTCGTTGAGCTGATCGACCGTCATGTCTTGCACCTGGCCCGCCTTCATCGCCTTAGCCCTCGATGCGCGCCACGACGCGCGTCTTGATGGGAAGCTTGGCCGCGGCCAGCCGCAGGGACTCCCGCGCCACAGCCTCGTTCACGCCGTCGATCTCGAACATGATCCGGCCCGGCTTCACCTTGGCCACCCAGAACTCGGGCGTGCCTTTGCCCTTACCCATGCGCACCTCGGTCGGCTTCTTCGACACCGGCACGTCGGGAAACAGCCTGATCCACACGCGGCCCGCGCGCTTCATCTGGCGCGTCATGGCGCGCCGCGCCGCCTCGATCTGCCGCGCGGTGATGCGGGCAGGCTCCTGGGCCTTCAGCCCGAACGTGCCGAAATTGAGCGCGGTCGCGCCTTTGGCGGCGCCTTTGATGCGCCCCTTATGGGCTTTTCGGAACTTTGTGCGTTTCGGTTGCAGCATGACTTAAGCCTTACCCTCGCCCTTAGCCCTGCGCCTGAGCGGGTTCGCGGCGCCCCGTGGAACGGCCGCCTTCCTGAGCCTCAAGGGCCTTGTTCTCCTGGGCCATGGGATCGTGCTCCATGATCTCGCCCTTGAAGATCCAAACCTTGATGCCGATGATTCCGTAAGCCGTGCGTCCGAGCGCCGTGCCGTAGTCGATATTGGCGCGCAACGTGTGCAGCGGCACGCGGCCCTCGCGGTACCACTCCATGCGCGCGATCTCCGCGCCGCCGAGCCGGCCCGAGCAATTGATGCGGATGCCGAGCGCGCCCATGCGGATCGCCGACTGCACCGCCCGCTTCATCGCCCGGCGGAACGCCACGCGGCGCTCGAGCTGCTGGGCGATGCCTTCCGCCACCAGCGTGGCGTCGACCTCGGGCTTGCGCACCTCGACGATGTTCAGATGCACCTCGGAGTCCGTCAGGCTCGCAAGCTCCCGGCGGAGCTTCTCGATGTCGGCGCCCTTCTTGCCGATCAGAATGCCCGGACGCGCCGTGTACACCGTCACCCGGCATTTCTTATGCGGACGCTCAATGACCACCTTGGAGATGCCGGCCTGCTTGCGCGAATTGAGGATGTGCTCGCGCATCTTCAGGTCTTCGTGCAGGAGCCGCGCGTACTCGCCGCGGCTCGCGAACCAGCGCGAGTCCCAGGTACGGTTGACGCCGAGCCGAAGCCCGATCGGATTGACCTTCTGTCCCATTAAGCGGACTCCTCGACCTGGCGCACGACCACGGTCATCTGCGCAAACGGTTTCAAGATACGAGCGGCCCGGCCGCGCGCCCGCGCGCGGAGCCGCTTCATCACGGTGTTCTTGCCCACATAAGCCTCGGACACGATCAACGCGTCGACATCGAGGTCATGGTTGTTCTCGGCGTTGGCGATGGCCGACTCGAGCGTCTTCTTCACGTCCTTGGCGACCCGCTTGCGCGAGAAGGTGAGGTCGGCAAGCGCGCGGTCCACCTTCTTGCCCCGGATCAGCTGGGCAAGCAGGTTGAGCTTCTGCGGGCTCACGCGAATGAGCCGGGTCACGGCCCTCGCCTCGCTATCTTTGAGCGTGCGCTCCCTTTGCGGCTTGCCCATGACTACTTGACCTTCTTCGCTTTGCGGTCGGCCGCATGGCCGTGGAATGTGCGGGTCGGCGAGAACTCGCCGAACTTGTGGCCCACCATGTCCTCGGTCACGAGCACCGGAATGTGCTTCTGGCCGTTATGGACGCCGAAAGTGAGCCCCACGAATTGCGGCAAGATGGTCGAGCGGCGCGACCACATCTTGATGATGGCGTTGGACCCGCTTCCGCGCGCCTTCTCCGCCTTCTTCAAAAGATAGCCGTCGACGAACGGGCCTTTCCAGATCGAGCGTGCCACGTGCGTTACCTCTTCTTCTTCTGATGGCGGCTGCGCAGGATGAATTTGTTGCTCGCCTTGTTGGAGCGCGTCTTCTTGCCCTTGGTCGACTTACCCCACGGTGTGACCGGGTGCCGGCCGCCGGAGGTGCGCCCCTCGCCACCGCCATGAGGATGATCGACCGGGTTCATGGCCACGCCACGAACCACGGGCCTACGACCCTTCCACCGCATGCGCCCGGCCTTGCCGAACGACACGTTGGAGTTGTCGGGGTTCGACACCGCACCGACCGTCGCCATGCACTCGGACGGCACCATGCGTGTCTCGCCGGAATTGAGCCGCAGGATCGCGTAGCCCGCATCGCGGCCCACGAGCTGCACATAAGTGCCCGCCGCGCGCGCGATCTGGCCGCCTTTGCCCTGCTTCATCTCCACATTGTGGACGATGGTGCCGATCGGCATGTTGGCGAGCGGCATCGCGTTGCCGGGCTTCACGTCGGCCTTCTCGTCGGCGATCACCGTGTCGCCAGGCGCGAGCCGTTGCGGCGCCAGGATGTAGGCGAGCTCGCCGTCCTCGTATTTGATGAGGGCGATGAACGCCGTCCGGTTCGGATCGTATTCGAGCCGCTCAACGGTCGCCGGCATGCCGCGCTTCGTCCGCTTGAAGTCGACCACGCGATAGGTGCGTTTGTGGCCACCGCCGCGGTGCCATACCGAGACGCGCCCGTGGTTGTTGCGGCCGCCCGACTTGGTCAGCCCCTCGGTCAGCGCCTTGACGGGCTTGCCCTTCCACAGATGACTGCGGTCGACGAGGACCAGCTGCCGCTGGCTCGGTGTAGTGGGTTTGAAGGTCTTGAGCGCCATCTTCGTCATATTCCTGTGGTCACGTCGATCCGCTCGCCTTCGGCGAGCCTGACGATCGCTTTCTTCACGTCCTTTTGGCGCCCCGCGATACCGCGGAAGCGCTTGACCTTGCCCTTGCGGGTCAGCGTGTTCACCGCCAGCACTTTGACGCCGAACAGCGTCTCCACTGCCTTCTTGATCTCGGGCTTGGTCGCGTCGCCGCGCACCTTGAACACCACCTGGTTAGACTCCGACGCGGCCGTCGATTTCTCGGTGATGACCGGCGCGAGGATCACGTCATATGCCGCAAGCGAGCTCATTTGAATCGTGCCTCCAGCGCCTCGAGCGCCGCCTTCGTCAGCACGAGCGTGTCGTGCCGCAAGATGTCGTACACGTTGATGCCCTGCACCGGCAGCACATCGACTTTGGGAATGTTGCGCGCCGCGCGGGCAAAGGCGTCATGCACCTCGGCCCCGTCCACGATCAGCGCCGAACCGAAACCGAGCTTGGCAAAGCGCGATTTCAGCTCTTTCGTCTTGCCCTCTTTCAGCTCGCAATTCTCGATCACGACGAGCGTGTCGGTCTTTGCCTTGGACGACAGCGCGTGGCGGAGCGCGAGCGCCCTCACCTTCTTCGGCAACTCGATGGCATGATCGCGCGGCTTCGGGCCGAACGCCTTGCCGCCGCCCCGGAAGATCGGCGCCTTCTTGCTGCCATGACGCGCCCGGCCGGTACCCTTCTGGCGGTACATCTTGGCCGTGGTCGCATTGATCTGAGAGCGATCCTTGGACGCCGCCGTGCCGGCCCGCCGCTTGGCGAGCTGGTAGCGCACCATGCGATGCAGGATGTCGGCCCGGGGCTCGAGGCCGAACACCTCGTCCGAGAGCTCCACGGTGCCTGCCTTCTTGGCGTCGAGGGTTGTTACGTCCGCTTTCATCACGCGTTGTCCCCGCCCTCTGCCGGCTGAGCGGCTTGTGTATCGGCCTCCGGCGCCGCTTGCTTCTCGTCGCCACCCTTGTTGCGGAACGCGCCGGGCTTCGGCGCCTCGTCGGGCAGCGCGCGCTTCACGGCATCCCGCAACAGCACCCAGCCGCCCTTCGCACCGGGAACGGCGCCGCGGATCATGATCAGGCCGCGCTCGACATCGGTCTTCACCACCCGCAGATTCTGCGTTGTGACGCTGACGTCGCCCATATGGCCAGCCATCTTCTTGCCTTTGAACACCTTGCCAGGGTCCTGGCTATTGCCGGTCGAGCCCGAGCTCCGGTGATTGATCGACACGCCGTGACTGGCCCGCAAACCGCCGAATCCGTGACGCTTCATGCCGCCGGCGAAGCCCTTACCGATCGAAGTGCCGGACACGTCCACATACTGCCCCTCGACGAAGTGGTCGGCGGTGATCTCCGCGCCCACGTCGATCAAGTTGTCCGGGCTCACGCGGAACTCGGCGACCTTGCGCTTCGGCTCCACATTGGCCACGGCGAAGCCGCCCCGCTCGGCGCGGGTCAAGCGCTTCACCTTCGGCCGGCCGGCGCCGAGCTGCACGGCCGTATAGCCGTTCTTCTCTTCCGTGCGCTGGCCGACGACCTGGCAATTGTCGAGGCGCAACACCGTGACGGGAATGTGCTCCCCGGCATCGGTGAAGATCCTGGTCATGCCGACCTTTTGCGCGATGACACCTGATCGCATCGAACTGGTTCCTTGCCTCGTCCTTCGCGCCTAGAGCTTGATCTCGACGTCAACGCCGGCGGCGAGGTCGAGCTTCATCAGCGCGTCGACCGTCTGCGGCGTCGGATCGACAATGTCGAGCAGCCGCTTGTGCGTGCGCATCTCGAACTGCTCCCGGCTTTTCTTGTCGATATGCGGCGACCGGTTCACGGTAAACTTCTCGATGCGGGTCGGCAGCGGGATAGGCCCGCGCACTTCCGCACCGGTGCGTTTCGCCGTGTTGACGATCTCCTTGGTCGACGCATCGAGAATGCGATGGTCGAAGGCTTTCAGCCTGATTCTTATAGTCTGACTCTGCATCTCGACGGCCTCAAATTAAGGAGCGCGCCGCTTCCGCGACGCGCCCTTGGGTCTTTCCTTACTCGATGATCGACGACACCACGCCGGCGCCGACGGTCCGACCGCCCTCACGGATAGCGAAGCGAAGCTTCTCCTCCATGGCGATCGGCACGATCAGCTCGACGGTCATCGCGATGTTGTCGCCCGGCATCACCATCTCGGTGCCTTCCGGCAGCTCAACGACGCCGGTCACGTCGGTGGTGCGGAAGTAGAACTGCGGACGATAGTTGCCGAAGAACGGCGTGTGGCGGCCGCCCTCTTCCTTGGTGAGGATATAGGCTTCGGCCTTGAACTTGGTGTGGGGCTTGACCGAACCGGGCTTGCACAGCACCTGGCCGCGCTCCACCGCCTCGCGATCGACGCCGCGGAGCAGGCAGCCGACGTTGTCGCCCGCCTCGCCCTGATCGAGCAGCTTGCGGAACATCTCGACGCCGGTGACGACGGTCTTGGTCGTGGGTTTGATGCCGACGATCTCGACCTCTTCACCAACCTTGACGACGCCGCGCTCGATACGGCCGGTCACCACGGTGCCGCGGCCGGAAATCGAGAACACGTCCTCGATCGGCATCAGGAACGGCTTGTCCTTCGGACGATCAGGCTGCGGGATGTAGGAGTCGACAGCCTGCATTAGCTCCAAGATCGCCTTCTTGCCGATCTCGTCGTCCTTGCCCTCAAGAGCGGCGAGCGCGGAGCCCTTGACGATGGGGATGTCGTCGCCCGGGAACTCGTACTTGGACAGCAGCTCACGCACCTCGAGCTCGACGAGGTCGAGCAGCTCGGGATCGTCGACCATGTCGACCTTGTTCAGGAACACCACAAGAGCCGGCACGCCGACCTGACGCGCAAGCAGGATGTGCTCGCGGGTCTGCGGCATGGGGCCGTCGGCGGCGGACACGACGAGGATGGCGCCGTCCATCTGGGCCGCACCCGTGATCATGTTCTTCACGTAGTCCGCGTGGCCGGGACAGTCGACGTGCGCGTAGTGGCGGTTCTCGGTCTCGTACTCCACGTGCGCCGTGGAGATGGTGATACCGCGCGCCTTCTCTTCCGGCGCCTTGTCGATCTGATCGTAAGCGGTGAACGTCGCACCGCCGGTCTCAGCCAGCGTCTTCGTGATAGCAGCCGTCAGCGTGGTCTTGCCGTGATCGACGTGACCAATGGTGCCGATGTTGCAGTGCGGCTTCTTCCGCTCGAATTTCGCTTTAGCCATGTTGGCTCTCCATCCTTCTCAACAAAAGCTAACTCAGAAACACCTGATGGCTCAGGCGAACTTGGCTTGCACTTCTTCGGCAACTGCCTGCGGCACTTGCGCGTAATGATCGAACTGCATCGTGAACTGGGCCCGGCCCTGACTCATCGAACGCAGCGTATTCACGTAACCGAACATGTTGGCGAGCGGCACCATGGCGTTGATCACCGCGGCGTTGCCGCGGCTCTCCTGGCCACGGACCTGCCCGCGGCGGCTCGTCAGATCGCCGATGATGCCGCCGACATAATCTTCCGGCGTCACCACCTCGACCCTCATCATCGGCTCGAGCAGCTTGGGCCCGGCCTTCATGGCGCCCTCGCGGAACGCCGCACGGGACGCGATCTCGAACGCCATGACGCTCGAGTCGACGTCGTGGTACGCACCGTCCGTCAACGTGACTTTCACGTCGAGGATCGGGAAGCCGGCGAGCACGCCGGCATCGATGACGCTCTGCACGCCCTTCGCGACGCCCGGCACGTACTCCTTCGGCACGTTGCCGCCGACGACCTTGTTCTCGAACTCGTAGCCCTTGCCCTGCTCGTTCGGCTCGATAGTGAGCTTCACGCGGGCGAACTGGCCCGAGCCGCCGGTCTGCTTCTTATGGGTGTAGTCCACCTCGGCGCGCTTCGACACGGTCTCGCGATAGGCCACCTGCGGCGCGCCGACATTGGCCTCGACTTTGAACTCGCGCTTCATGCGGTCGACGATGATGTCGAGGTGAAGCTCGCCCATGCCCTTGATGATGGTCTGGCCGGACTCGTGGTCGACCGAAACGCGGAACGACGGGTCCTCTTGCGCCAGCCGATGCAGCGCCACGCCGAGCTTCTCCTGGTCGCTCTTGGTCTTGGGCTCCACGGCGACCTCGATCACGGGATCGGGGAACTCCATGCGCTCGAGAATCACGGGCTTGGTCGGATCGCACAGCGTGTCGCCGGTCGTCACGTCCTTGAGGCCGGCAATGGCGACGATGTCGCCGGTATAGGCCTCCTTGATGTCCTCGCGATGATTGGCGTGCATCAGCAGCATGCGGCCAATCCGCTCTTTCTTGTCCTTCACCGTGTTGGCAAGGCTCATGCCGGTCTCCACCTTGCCGGAATAGATGCGGCAGAAGGTGAGCGAGCCGACGAACGGGTCGTTCATGATCTTGAACGCGAGCATGGAGAGCGGCGCGTCGTCGGACGGCGGCCGGCTCACCTCCTCGTCGGTCTTCGCGTCGATGGCCTTGATGGCCGGCACGTCGAGCGGCGACGGCAGGTAATCGACCACCGCGTCGAGCAGCGGCTGCACGCCCTTGTTCTTGAACGCCGAGCCACACAGCACGGGGAAGAACTCCAATGTGCAGGTGCCCTTGCGGATCAGCTCTTTGAGCTTCTCGATCGGGATCTCCTTGCCCTCGAGATAGGCCTCCATCGCACCCTCATCGAGCTCGACGGCCTGCTCCACGAGCTTGTCGTGATACTCCTTGGCGAGATCGGCGAGATCGGCCGGAATCTCCTCATCATGGAAATTCGCGCCCAAGGCCTCATCGTCCCAAACCACGGCCTTCATGCGCACGAGATCGACGATACCCGCGAAGTGCGACTCCGCGCCGATCGGCAGCTGGAGTACGATCGGGTTCGCGCCGAGACGCTCCTTGATCATCTTCACCGACAGGAAGAAGTCGGCGCCGATCTTGTCCATCTTGTTGACGAAGATCATGCGCGGCACATGGTACTTGTCGGCCTGGCGCCATACGGTCTCGGTCTGCGGCTCCACACCCTGGTTGGCGTCGAGCAAAGCCACCGCACCGTCGAGCACGCGCAAAGAACGCTCCACCTCGATGGTGAAATCCACGTGGCCGGGCGTGTCGATGATGTTGACGCGCTTGTCGTTCCAGTACGCGGTCGTCGCGGCCGAGGTAATGGTGATACCGCGCTCCTGCTCCTGCTCCATCCAGTCCATGGTGGCCGCGCCGTCATGGACCTCACCGATCTTGTGGCTCTTACCCGTGTAGTAGAGCACGCGCTCGGTGGTCGTGGTCTTGCCGGCGTCGATATGCGCCATGATCCCGATGTTGCGGTAATCTTCGAGGGGGGTTGTGCGAGGCATCGTACAGTCTTTCGAAAGTTACCAGCGGTAATGCGAGAAGGCGCGGTTCGCTTCCGCCATGCGGTGCGTGTCTTCGCGCTTCTTCACGGCAGTGCCGCGATTGTTGACGGCGTCGAGCAGCTCGCCGGAGAGGCGCTCGACCATGGTGTTCTCGTTGCGCCCGCGCGCCGCGGAGATGATCCAGCGGATCGCCAGCGCCTGACGGCGGTCGAGCCGGACCTCGACCGGAACCTGATAGGTGGCGCCACCGACGCGGCGGGAGCGAACCTCTAACGCCGGCATGACGTTGTGCAGCGCCTGATGAAACAGTTCGATCGGGTTCTGCTTGACCTTCTGCTCCATCTGGTCGAGCGCGCCATAGACGATCCGCTCGGCGGCAGATTTCTTGCCTTCCTTCATGATGGAATTCATGAACTTCGTGAGCACCATGTCCCCGAACTTGGGATCGGGAATGATCTCGCGCTTATCCGCTCTGTGCCGCCTCGACATATCGTCTGATCCGTTTTCCTAAAGACAGAAAAACGGCCCAACTATTTGGGCCGTTTGGCTCCGTATTTCGAACGCCGCTGCCGACGGGCGCTGACGCCTTGGGTATCGAGCACGCCGCGGATGATGTGGTAGCGCACGCCAGGAAGGTCTTTGACGCGGCCGCCGCGGATCATCACCACCGAGTGCTCTTGAAGGTTGTGACCCTCACCCGGGATATAGCTCGTCACCTCGAGCTGGTTGGTCAGCCGCACGCGGGCCACTTTCCGAAGCGCCGAGTTCGGCTTCTTCGGGGTCGTGGTGTAGACGCGCGTGCAAACCCCCCGCTTCTGCGGGCAGGCCTGCATGGCCGGTACTTTGTTCCGCTTGACCGGCTGCTTGCGCGGTTTGCGGATCAACTGCTGAATCGTCGGCATGGCAGCCTTTACGTCCAATCATTCTCTGGCGCGAACGCCCAAAATCACCGATGGGCAAAGGCCCACATCACTAGAGCCGAAGTGAGGGGGAACCCTGCGTCCTTCAGCGCCTCAATACAGAGGATCTTGGAGGGCGTGACCCCCAAGATCTTGACCCCGATCTGATCCCGGTTAGTCCTGGCAGCGTTTAACCCGCCCGAAGGCAATCAAACGTCTGGGCTACCGCCTGCCGCGATAAGTGGGCGCGTTTTATCAGTCCGATTCTTCTATCGTCAAGGGCTGAAGTGCCGGAAATCAGGGGCCAGAGCCAGTTTTGGGTCCAACTGGCGGTCTGGCCCCCGAATGTGTCCGAACTTTACGCCGAAGCGCCCTCCTCCTCGGCTTCCTCGCCCTCCTCGTGCTCGATCGCCGCCTCGTCGGTCCGTTGCCGCTCCTCGAGGATCAGATCGTCACGATGGCTGGCGATTCTGTTGAGCCTGGAGAGCATGCCGCCGGTGCCCGCCGGGATGAGCCGGCCGACGATGACGTTCTCTTTCAGGCCCTCCAGGGCGTCCGACTTGCCGTTCACGGCGGCATCGGTGAGCACCCGCGTGGTCTCCTGGAACGAGGCGGCCGAGATGAACGACCGCGTCTGGAGGCTCGCCTTGGTGATGCCAAGCAGGACAGGCTGACCCGTGGCGGGCTTACCGCCATTGGCCTCTGCCGCGATATTGGCATCGTCGAAGTCGATGCGGTCGACCTGCTCGCCCTTGAGGAACTCGGTGTCGCCCGGATCTTCCACCTCGGTCTTCTGAAGCATCTGCCGGACGATGACCTCGATATGCTTGTCGTTGATGGTCACGCCCTGCAGCCGGTAGACCTCCTGGATCTCGTTGACGAGATAGTTGGCCAGCTCCTCGACACCCTTAATGGCCAGGATGTCGTGCGGCGCCGGATGACCGTCGAGGAGATACTCGCCCTTCTCGATGCGGTCGCCCTCCTGCACCGTCAAATGCCGGCCCTTGGGGATCAGGAACTCGACCGGCTCCATGCCCTCCTCGTCCGGCGTGATGGTGATGCGCCGCTTGTTCTTGTAGTCGCGGCCGAGTGTGACCACGCCCGAGATCTCGGCGATGATGGCGTGATCCTTCGGACGCCGCGCCTCGAACAGCTCCGCCACGCGCGGCAGACCGCCCGTGATGTCGCGTGTCTTAGCGCTCTCCATGGGGATACGGGCCAGCACGTCACCGGCCTTCACCTCACTGCCAGGCTCGACCGACAGCACCGCGTCGACGGGAAGCAGGTAACGCGCCTCGCCGCCCCGTGACAGCTTGCCGATCTTGCCCTTCTTGTCCTTGATCACCATCGCGGGACGGAGATCGACGCCGCGGGGCGACGCACGCCAATCGATAATCACGCTGTTGGTGATGCCGGTCGACTCGTCGCGCTGCTCGCTGACCGACACGCCCTCGACCAGATCCTCGAACTCGACCGTGCCCTCGATCTCCGTGAGCACGGGCCGCGTGTAAGGATCCCATTCGGCGAGACGATCGCCGCGCTTGACGCGGTCGCCCTCGTCCACCCGCAGATGGGTACCGTAAGGCAGACGGTGGATGGCACGCTCCGTGCCCTCCTCGTCGACGATGACGATCGCCGTGTTACGGCCCATGACCATATGCCGGCCTTGGGAGTCCTCGACCACGTTGCGCTGCTTGACCTTCACGACGCCGTCGAAGTTCGACTCGAGCGAGGATTGGTCGACCACCTTCGAGCTCGCCACACCGCCCAAGTGGAAGGTGCGCATGGTGAGCTGGGTGCCCGGCTCGCCGATCGACTGCGCCGCGATGACGCCGACGGCCTCGCCCATATTGACGGGCGTGCCGCGGGCGAGATCGCGTCCGTAGCACTTGCCGCAGATGCCGTTGCGGGTCTCGCAGGTCAGCGCCGAACGAATGCGGATCTCCTGGACACGCGCGTTCTCGATCTCCTCGACATGCTCTTCCTCGATCAGATCGCCGGCCTTGATGATGACCTTGCCGGTCGCCGGGTTCTTCACGGGGTCGGCGGCGGTGCGGCCGAGCACGCGCTGGCCGAGCGACACGGTCACCTCGCCGGCCTCCATGATCGCCCGTGCCGTGATGCCGCCATCGGTGCCGCAATCCTCCTCGGTGACGATGCAATCCTGCGCCACGTCGACGAGACGCCGCGTGAGATAGCCCGAGTTCGCCGTCTTAAGCGCCGTATCGGCCAAGCCTTTGCGGGCGCCGTGAGTCGAGTTGAAGTACTCGAGCACCGACAGCCCCTCTTTGAAGTTGGAGATGATCGGCGTCTCGATGATCTCGCCCGACGGCTTGGTCATCAGACCGCGCATACCGGCGAGCTGCTTCATCTGAGCGGGCGAACCGCGCGCACCGGAGTGCGACATCATGTAGATCGAGTTGATCGGCTTCTCGCGGCCGGTCTCCTTGTCCACCTCGACCGCCGAGATGCGCTTCATCATCTCCTTGGCGACGAGCTCGGTGCACTCGGTCCAGGTGTCGACCACCTTGTTGTACTTCTCGCCGCGGGTGATGAGGCCGTCATTGTACTGCTGCTCGTACTCGCGCACGAGTTCGGTCGTCTTGTGGACGATGTCGTCCTTGGTCTCCGGGATCACCATATCGTCCTTGCCGAACGAAATGCCGGCGCGGCAGGCGTAAGCGAACCCGAGCCCCATGATCTTGTCGCAGAAGATGACCGTCTCCTTCTGACCGCAGTGGCGATAGACCACGTCGATCATGTTGGAGATCTCCTTCTTCGTGAGGAGCTTGTTCACCTGGTCGAAGCTGACCTCCGGCCGCCGCGGCAGAAGTTCGCCGAGCAGCATGCGGCCGGGCGTCGTGTCGTAGATATACGACACGTCGTTGCCGTTCTCGTCCTTGGTGATGAAGCGCCCCTTGATCTTGGCATGGAGCGTCACGGCCTTGGCGTCGAGCGCATGCTGGACCTCGGCCACGTTGCCGAACATCATGCCCTCGCCAGGCTCGTTGTCGCTGATCAACGACAGGTAATAGAGGCCGAGCACGATATCCTGCGACGGCACGATGATCGGCGAGCCGTTGGCCGGGTGCAGGATGTTGTTGGTCGACATCATCAGGACGCGCGCCTCGAGCTGCGCCTCAAGCGACAGCGGCACGTGCACGGCCATCTGGTCGCCGTCGAAGTCGGCGTTGAACGCCGCGCAGACGAGCGGATGCAGCTGAATGGCCTTGCCCTCGATCAAGATCGGCTCGAACGCCTGAATGCCGAGGCGGTGCAAGGTCGGCGCGCGGTTGAGCAGAATCGGGTGCTCGCGGATCACCTCATCGAGGATATCCCACACCTCCGGCTTCTCTTTCTCGACCAGCTTCTTCGCCTGCTTCACCGTGGCGGCATGGCCCTTGGCGTCGAGCCGGGAATAGATGAACGGCTTGAACAATTCGAGCGCCATCTTCTTCGGCAGGCCGCACTGATGCAGCTTGAGCTCGGGTCCGACCACGATGACCGAGCGGCCCGAGTAATCGACGCGCTTGCCGAGCAGGTTCTGGCGGAACCGGCCCTGCTTGCCCTTCAGCATGTCGGCGAGCGACTTCAGCGGACGCTTGTTGGCGCCGGTGATGACGCGGCCACGCCGTCCATTGTCGAACAGCGCATCGACGGCCTCTTGCAGCATGCGCTTCTCGTTGCGGATGATGATGTCCGGCGCGCGGAGCTCCATCAGCCGCTTCAGCCGGTTATTCCGGTTGATGACGCGGCGGTAGAGGTCGTTGAGGTCGGAGGTGGCGAAGCGGCCGCCATCGAGCGGCACCAGCGGACGCAGCTCCGGCGGAATGACCGGCACCACGGTGAGGATCATCCACTCCGGCTTGTTGCCGGACTGAATGAAGGCCTCGACCACCTTCAGACGCTTGGCGAGCTTCTTGGGCTTAAGCTCCGAGGTCGACTCGGCAATCTCCACGCGCAGGTCGGCGGCGATCTTCTCCAGATCCAGCCCCTTCAAGAGCTCGCGGATGGCCTCCGCGCCGATCGACGCGGTGAACGAATCCTCGCCGAAATCCTCCTGCGCCTGGAGGTACTCGTCCTCCGATAGCAGCTGCAGCGGCTTGAGCGAGGTGAGCCCCGGCTCGAGCACGATATAGTTCTCGAAATAGAGCACGCGCTCCAGGTCCTTCAGCGTCATGTCGAGCAGAAGGCCGATGCGCGACGGCAGCGACTTCAGGAACCAGATATGCGCGACCGGCGCGGCGAGCTCGATATGACCCATGCGCTCGCGCCGGACCTTGGCGAGCGTCACCTCGACGCCGCACTTCTCGCAGATGACGCCCTTGTACTTCATGCGCTTGTACTTGCCGCACAAGCACTCGTAGTCCTTCACCGGGCCGAAGATGCGCGCGCAGAACAGGCCGTCACGCTCCGGCTTGAAGGTGCGGTAGTTGATCGTCTCCGGCTTCTTGATCTCCCCGTACGACCACGACAGAATTTTCTCAGGGCTCGCGATACCGATGCGAATCTGATCGAAATTCTGCTGCTGCGTCTGAGGGTTAAAGAGGTTGACGATATCCTGGTTCATTCTCTTTATCTCCTAATGGGCGGCGTGCCGCCCTTCGGTTGGTCGTCGTCGGTGCTGCGTTTCGAGCCTAGGGGGCTAAGGCTCACTCGGCCGCGGGCCGCGGCAGCCGCGCCCGTTGCGGCTGCTGCTCCTCAGGCTTCGGCTGCACCAATTCGACATTCAGTCCCAAGGCACGCATTTCCTTGACCAGCACGTTGAACGACTCGGGGATACCCGCCTCGAACGTGTCGTCGCCGCGGACGATCGCCTCGTACACTTTGGTACGGCCGGCGACGTCGTCCGATTTCACGGTCAACATCTCCTGCAGCGTGTAGGCGGCGCCGTAAGCTTCGAGCGCCCACACCTCCATCTCGCCGAAGCGCTGGCCGCCGAACTGCGCCTTACCGCCGAGCGGCTGCTGAGTGACCAGGCTGTACGGACCGATCGAACGCGCGTGGATCTTGTCGTCCACGAGGTGGTGGAGCTTCAGCATATAGATGTAGCCCACCGTCACCTTGCGCTCGAACGCCTCGCCGGAGCGCCCGTCGTGCAGCGTCACCTGACCGGACGTATCGAGACCGGCCGCCTCCAGCAGGGCCGAGACGTCACCTTCGTGCGCACCGTCGAACACCGGCGTCGCCACCGGTACGCCCGCCGACAGACTCTCGCTCACCTCGATGAGCTGATCGTCACGCAGCGCCGCCACGGCCTTGTCGTCGCCGTAGATGGTCTTGAGCAGATCCTTCAGCGGCTTCGGCTTGTGGCTCTCCTGATAGGCATGCAGCGCCTCGCCGATCTTGCGGCCGAGGCCTCGGCATGCCCAGCCGAGATGGGTCTCAAGGATCTGGCCGACATTCATGCGGCTCGGCACGCCGAGCGGGTTCAGCACGATGTCGACCGGCGTCCCGTCATCCAGATACGGCATATCTTCGATCGGCACGATCTGACTGATCACGCCCTTGTTGCCGTGCCGGCCGGCCATCTTGTCGCCGGGCTGGATCTTGCGCTTCACCGCGACGAAGACCTTGACCATCTTCATCACGCCGGGCGGCAGCTCGTCGCCGCGCTGCAGCTTGTCGACCTTGTCTACGAAGCGCTGCTCGAGCCGCTTCTTGGCCTCCTCGTATTGACGGCCAATCGCCTCGACCTCGGCCATCGCCTTGTCGTTCTTAAGCGCGATCTCCCACCAATGGCTGCGCGGCACCTCGTCCAGCAGCGCCTCGGTGATCTTGGCGTCCTTCTTGAAGCCTTTCGGCCCCTTGGCCACGACCTTGTGCATCAGGACGTCCTTGAGACGGCCAAAGACGTTGCGGTCGAGGATCGCGAGCTCGTCGTCCCGGTCCTTGGCGAGTCGCTCGATCTCCTCGCGCTCGATCGCCATGGCGCGCTCGTCCTTCTCCACACCGTGGCGGTTGAACACGCGCACCTCGACCACCGTACCGGACACGCCGGGCGGCAGCTTGAGCGAGGTATCGCGCACGTCGGACGCCTTCTCGCCGAAGATGGCGCGAAGCAGCTTCTCCTCCGGCGTCATCGGGCTCTCGCCCTTGGGCGTAATCTTGCCCACCAGGATGTCGCCCGGGTTCACCTCGGCGCCGATATAGACGATGCCCGCCTCGTCGAGATTCTTGAGCGCCTCCTCGGAGACGTTGGGAATGTCGCGGGTGATCTCCTCCGGCCCGAGCTTGGTGTCGCGGGCCATGACCTCGAACTCCTCGATATGGATCGAGGTGAACACGTCATCGCGCACGACGCGCTCGGAGATGAGGATGGAGTCCTCGAAGTTGTAGCCCATCCACGGCATGAACGCGACGAGCACGTTGCGGCCGAGCGCCAGCTCGCCGAGGTCCGTCGACGGACCGTCGGCGATGATCTCGCCCGCCTGCACGTTGTCGCCCACGCGCACCAGCGGCCGCTGGTTGATGCAGGTGTTCTGGTTCGAGCGCTGGAACTTGCGCAGGTTGTAGATGTCGACGCCCGACTTCGACGGATCGGTCTCCTCCGTCGCCCGGATGACGATACGGGTCGCGTCCACCTGATCGACCACGCCGGTCCGGCGCGCACCGATGGCGGCACCCGAATCGCGGGCCACCACCTCTTCCATGCCGGTACCGACGAGCGGCGCTTCCGCCGTGATCAGCGGCACGGCCTGGCGCTGCATGTTCGAGCCCATCAGAGCGCGGTTGGCGTCGTCGTTCTCGAGGAACGGAATGAGCGCGGCCGCAACCGACACGAGCTGCTTCGGCGACACGTCGATGAGGTCCACCTTCTCGCGGGGATAAAGCTCCACGTCGCCCGCATGCCGGCAGACGATGAGGTCCTCGACGAACGTGCCGTTGGTGTTTAGCTGCGCATTCGCCTGGGCGATGATGTAGCGCGCCTCCTCCATCGCCGAGAGATAGACCACCTCGTCCGTCACCTTTGACTTCACCACGCGCCGGTACGGGCTCTCGATGAAGCCGTATTTGTTCACCCGCGCGAACGTCGCCAGCGAATTGATAAGGCCGATATTCGGACCTTCCGGCGTCTCGATCGGGCAGATGCGGCCGTAATGGGTCGGGTGCACGTCGCGCACCTCGAAGCCCGCGCGCTCGCGGGTCAGGCCGCCTGGGCCGAGCGCCGACAGGCGCCGCTTGTGGGTGATCTCCGACAGCGGGTTGGTCTGGTCCATGAACTGCGACAGCTGCGAGGAGCCGAAGAACTCGCGCACCGCGGCAGCCGCGGGCTTCGCGTTGATCAGGTCCTGCGGCATCACCGTATCGATATCGACGGAGCTCATGCGCTCCTTGATGGCGCGCTCCATACGCAGCAGGCCGACGCGGTACTGGTTCTCCATGAGCTCGCCCACCGAGCGCACCCGGCGATTGCCGAGATGGTCGATGTCGTCGATCTCACCCTTGCCGTCGCGCAAGTCGACCAGCGTCTTGATGACGGCGAGGATATCCTCGCGGCGCAGCGTGCGCATCGTGTCCGGCGCATCGAGGTCAAGGCGCATGTTCATCTTCACCCGGCCCACCGCGGACAGGTCGTAGCGCTCGGAATCGAAGAAGATACCGTTGAACAGTGTCTGCGCGGCCTCCGGAGTCGGCGGCTCGCCCGGGCGCATGACCCGGTAAATGTCGAGCAGCGCCTCCTCGGTGTTCGAGTTCTTGTCGACAGCGAGCGTGTTGCGGATGAACGCGCCGATATTGACGTGATCGATGTCGAGGATCGGGATTTCTTTAAGCCCGAGATCCTTCAGCGTTTGAAGCAGCTTCTCCTCGATCTCCTCGCCGGCCTCACCGTAGATCTCGCCCGTCTCGAGGTTCACGATGTCCTGGGCGAGGTAACGGCCGTAAAGGTCCTCGTCGCTGATGAGGAGCTCTTTCAGGCCCTCGTCGGCGAGCTTGTTGGCGAGACGCGCCGTCACCTTGCGGCCGGCCTCGATCGCGACCTTGCCGGTCTTGGCATCGATAAGGTCGGTGGTCGGCTTGATGCCGCGCATGCGATCGGGACGGAACGGCATGCGCCATCCCTCCTTTGACGCCTTCAGCACGATGCGGTCGTAGAAGGTCGACAGGATCTCCTCGTCGTCCAGCCCAAGCGCATAGAGCAGCGTCGTCACCGGCAGCTTGCGCCGGCGGTCGATGCGCACATAGACGACGTCCTTGGCATCGAACTCAAAGTCGAGCCACGAGCCGCGATAGGGAATGATGCGGGCGGCGAATAGGAGCTTGCCGGACGAGTGCGTCTTGCCGCGGTCGTGGTCGAAGAACACGCCAGGAGAGCGGTGCATCTGCGAGACGATGACGCGCTCGGTGCCGTTGATGACGAACGTACCGTTCATCGTCATCAGCGGCATGTCGCCCATGTAGACGTCCTGCTCCTTGATGTCCTTGACCGAGCGGGCGCCGGTCTCCTCGTTGACATCGAACACGATGAGGCGGAGCGTCACCTTGAGCGGCGCGGCGAACGTCATGCCCCGCTGCTGGCACTCCTCCACGTCGTATTTCGGCGGCTCGAAGGCATAGCGGACGAACTCGAGCTGCGCGCGCTCGCCGAAGTCCCTAATCGGAAACACAGAGCGAAATACGGATTGCAGACCCTCGTCGGCGCGGCCGCCCTCGGGCTCCTCGACCATCAGGAACTGGTCGTAGGACTGCTTCTGAACCTCGATGAGGTTCGGCATCTCGGCCACCTCGGTGATGTGGCCGAAAAACTTCCGATATCGCTTGTGACCGTTAGTCTGCTGCGCCATGTGGTCCTCTCAGGGCTCGTCGCGACGGCTCGCCAGAGACTCCGCGGGAGGGATGCGGAGACCCTGGGGAACGGTCACGTCACTCGAATTTTGATGGGTTAAAGGCCCGGGCGAACTGCGGAATATGGGGTCCGCCCGGGCGTCTTTCAACCCAAGCTACTTCAGCTCGACGGACGCGCCGGCGTCCTCAAGCTGCTTCTTGATCTTCTCGGCCTCGTCCTTCGGAATGCCTTCCTTCACCGGCTTCGGCGCGCCCTCGACCAGATCCTTGGCCTCCTTCAGGCCGAGGCTGGTGATGGCCCGCACCTCCTTGATGACGTTAATCTTTTGGGCGCCCGCCGCCGTGAGAACGACGGTGAACTCCGTCTGCTCCTCGGCCGCGGCGGCTTCACCGCCACCCGCACCTGCAGCCATCATGGCCACCGGCGCCGCGGCGGAAACGCCCCACTTCTCTTCGAGCATCTTGGCGAGCTCGGCCGCCTCGAGCACTGTCAGGCTCGAAAGGTCGTCTACGATTTTCTGGAGATCTGCCATTCTGTTATCCTCGTACGTTCAAGTCTCGTATTGGTTCCTAAAAAGTCACGCCGCTTCCTTGCTGCCATAGGCCGCGAACACACGCGCAAGCTGGGCGCCGGGCTCGTTCAGGGTGCGGGCGATCTTCGACGCCGGCGCCTGAAGGAGGCCGATCAGCTTGCCGCGGAGTTCGTCGAGCGATGGCAGGTCGGCAAGCGAGC